>LQAG01000222.1_pt1 | contig 22004 bp, 28 predicted proteins | sample 1535801 | NCBI WGS metagenome assembly LQAG01 (sample SAMN04331584, study PRJNA305678) | bioreactor metagenome | isolation source: bioreactor_3 inoculated with Wadden Sea sediment 1st replicate of a... | place: Germany:Bremen | reverse complement strand
TACCAGGATTCTTTCCCGTTTTGTCATATAATCCTCCTAAATGCTACTGAAATAAGTATAGCAGAAAGTCAAAATATTATAAAATTAAGAATACCGTCTATTTATAGGGTATTAAAGCGATTGTTCGAATTAGAAATTGGGTAAAAATTGATTAAGAATTGTAAAAGTACAGAAATTGGTGAAGCTTATGAGAATAAAGCAAAAATTACAACTTATTACGATTCCGATGATTCTTATACCTGTTATAATTACAGCGTATATCTTTGTCGTGAATACGTCGACCAGCACACGACTTCTTCATTCTGAAAATATGAAGAGAAATCTTGAAATTATTATGAATCAGCTAGAACAGGAGAACTCTGTTGTGGAAAGGCTGGGGTCTGACAACACACAGTTTTATAGGCAAAATGCCCAAAGCCATGCAAGAAGTTTTGTAATGGACTTGAAACTTGCGGATGGCACCATACAGATCTATGAGAAACTGAGTCGAAAAGTGGTGGGAAGCGATACGGTTTTCAATGCAGATTTCTATGAAGATCTTTATTCTAGTGTCGTAAGTGATAGTGGACTGTCGACCTATCCCGTTGAAACAACAAAGAGTGTTGAAAATGAAAACTATGCAGTGTATTACCAGTACTTTGAACCTTGGGACTGGTTGGTCATAATTTATATGAAAGAAGAAGTGATCTACAGGCCCATTAACAAATCCATTAACCAGATGCTTTTGATTGTTATAGCCTCGTTCTTATAATCGGGACTTTTGCTTTATTATATTACGTCAAAATTGACAAAACCTGTCGACATATTAATGGAAGGCGTGAAGACCATTAGTGAAGGTCATTACCTTAAAAAGGTTGAAGTTGATACAACGACGAGTTCAAAGAACTTGCCAGTGCCTTTAATGATATGACAGATAAGATCCAAGATAGTTTTGACAGTATGAATCAAATGACTGATGAACTTAGGGTCATGAATATCGAACTTGAGAAGAGAGTTGAAGAGAGAACCCGCGAGCTAAAAGAGACCAATGAGGAATTAGAATTATCAATTATTCAGCTTAGAGCTGCCCAAGATGATTTGGTGGAGTCAAGAAAAATTGCGGCACTTGGGGCCCTTGTTTCAGGAATATCTCATGAACTCAACACGCCCATTGGCGTTGGGATAACGACGGCTTCATATATAATTATGCAAATTGATGCCCTTCTTGATCTCTTTGTTAAAGGCAAACTTAAAAAAAGTGAGTTTGAAATAGAGCTACAAGACATAAAACGGTCTTCAAATCTTATTTTAGATAATCTTAATAATGCTTCGAGCATGGTCAATAGTTTTAAACTCCTTGCTGTGGATCAGACTCAAGAGGAAAAGAAAGAGTTTGAACTGACGCACAATCTGGAGGCCCTTATTCAAAATATGAATGTCTTGTTGCGTAAAGGCAATCATAGGGTGACTCTTGACTATGACAAACCAGTTGAAATGTATAGTTATCCTGGGGCCATAACGCAAGTCGTCACTCATTTTATAATGAATTCTATACAGCATGGCTTCAGCAAGAAAGAAGAAGGCGAAAATAAAAATATACCTGCGTCACGAAGGAAAATATGTGACAATCGTGTACGAAGATGATGGTCAAGGCATGAATGAGGAAAATGTCCACAGGATATTCGAACCCTTCTATACCAGTCGACTGGGAGCTGGCACGAGTGGTTTGGGTCTGAATATTGTCTACAACCTGGTAACAGGTGTTTTAAAGGGAAAAATATCAGCAATGAGTCAAAGTGGTGAAGGCATGCGATTCACCTTAGTGTTGCCATCAATAGTAAAGGATGTTTCATATGACTAAAAAAATGATGATGATTATGTTCATATTTGTGCTGGTGTTTTCAGGATGCACCCAGCCTGAAGTTAATGATGTGAAGATGGATGAGCCAACGACACAAACCCTTGACAAGAAACCGAGTATTGTTGATGAACTGGATTTGACAGACAAAGAAGCCGCCTACCTAGAAGCCCTTCAAAATGGGGGTGTGTTAAAGATTGCTTCCCGCGAGATCGAGACTGTGCTTAATAGCTCTAATGGCGATTACAAAGGATTTAATTATAATACCATTAGAAAGTTTGCAGATGATGTGGGCGTTGATCTGGATGTGACAATTGTCGATAATATTGAAGTTTTTTTCTACAAGGATGGGGTTTTTGATGAAACTGTAAAAACGGATCCAAATGTGGTTTACAAGCCTGATCTTTTTGAGGATGTCGATATCTACGTTGATACCCTCACTCAGATTCCTTGGCGAGAAAAACTTATGGATTTTATAGGGTTTACCCCAATTCGAGAATTGGTTATCCATCAACCAGATATTGATATAGAAAACATATATGACATGAATGACAAGACTGTAGCGGTCCAATCGGTTTCTTCTTACATGTCAACATTTACAGATATTGAACAGACCTATGGTATTCGTCTGAGGTATGTTTATGTGGATACAATTTTTGATGCCCTAACCGCAGTTGATGAAAAAAGGGCTGACTTTACAATTATGGACAGTAACAGGGCTTTTTTAGAGGCAAAAAAGCTAAGCAATATTGAGGTCGGTATTCCTGTGACAGATGTGAAATTTGTTGGCTGGGCCGTTTCAAAAGATACCCCTGAATTGACATCGATACTTACTAAGTATATGGATGTGCTTATTGATAGGGGCATTATCAATGATCTTTGGCTAACGGATTATGATATCAGTTTTTATGAGTATTATACTTTGATCTTAAAAGATGCAAGCATTATTGAGGCTATGAACCTAACCAGGGAAGAGCTGGCGTATATTGATGGTTTGAGAAAACGTGGCGCCGTGCGTATTGCACTTCAAAATAATGTGGTCGGTTACAATCCTGATGCTGAGGTTCAGACAGGATATAACTATTTGCTTGCTGAAGACTTTGCAAAGGTTATCGGTGTAGATTTAGAGATGGTCATTATCGACCAGTTTACAAGATTTTTTGGAAGGATGGTGAAACACCTGAGCAAGTAAAGACAAATAGCGACTATTTCTATGTGCCTGATCTCTTTAATGAAGTGGATATTTATGCTGACAATCTGACACATCTTCCTTGGAGAAGCCAGATTCTAAATCAAATTGAAGGGGTGCCTGTCAGCACAGTTATCGTACAGAAGAAGGGGTCTCAAATAGAGAATATGAAAGATCTAGATGGTATGACGGTGGCTCTTAATAGAGACACATCCTATGAAGTTATCCTCAATAATATTATTAAAGAATATGGGATTAATGTGGGAATTTATGACGTGGTGAATGATGTCGGGGCCTTTGAGGCCGTTGTAGATGGACTTGCAGATGTAACAATCACTGACAGTGACCTAGCTTTCTTGATTTTAAGGACTATCCTGACCTAGAAATTGTCCTGCAAGCCAGCCAAACTCAATTTTTAGGGTGGGCTGTAAAAAAGACGACGATGTGCTTGCATCCATTTTGACCAAATACATGGAGCTATGAAGGCCAACGGAAAGTTCGATCAGTACTGGGAGAAACATATGGCGTGTCTTATCCTGAGTACATGCGCTTACTGACAGATTAGGAATACGTATGTAAAGTTCTCGAGTGAACAAAAGAAAGAGGGGCAAAACTTGGAGTTTGAGTTTGATTATTTTCCTGTCATTGAAACAGATAGGTTGATTATGCGAGAAATAAATTTAGAAGACCAAGGTGCCCTTTATAAGATATTTTCATCTGAGACCGTAATGAAATACTATGGTATGTTTCCGATTAACGAGCTAAAACAAGCGGAGAATCTAATCCTGTCATTTAGAGATGGTTTTGATGAAGAAAAATCTATAAGGTGGGGCATCACCCTCAAAGAGAGTCAAGTTTTTATAGGCACATGTGGTTTTCATAATATGCAAAAAAGGAACTATAGGGCTGAAATTGGCTATGAATTATCAGCCGACCATTGGAACAGAGGGTATATTACGGAGGCGATTGGCGCCATGCTAGAGTTTGGCTTTGGCATGATGGGTTTAAATCGAATTGAAGCCCTTGTCTATCCAGAAAATATAGCCTCTCACAAGGCTTTGGAAGGGTTAGGCTTTAAAGAGGAGGGACTCTTACGCGAGTATGCATATTTTAGAGAACGCTTCCAGGATCTTGTTATGCATTCACTCTTAAGAAATGAATATGTTGGTCTTTTGATAGATTGATAAAACTTAGATAAAATTTCTGTGTAAAACATGCTGTAGAGTTAAACTATAGGTAATAAAGTGCGGTGTGATATGGTAGAATATAACTACAGAGGCTATGTTCAGGGGGTGGCAATATGATTTTTGAATTAAATCCGTCTCAATTTAAAAGCATTTCGCATTTATTAGATGGAGAACGAGTAAACTTAGAAGTGAAAGCCGTTGTGGAAGGGTACAATCCAGGCTGGGTATTTGTTGACAACGTAATGGAGCCACAAGCTGCAATGGTTTGGTCAAAAGGCATTAAAGGATTTTATTTCTTAGGAAAGACCGATAGTGAGAGTTTTAACAATTACTTAAACACATATATAAAATACATCATTGCACCAAGAGCTAGAAAAATGGAATTAAGCACGTTTGAGTTTAGCGGAACCAGTCAAGCTTGGGAAGACAAGCTCATGGAGATTTTCTCTGAACGTGATCTAAGTATTACAAAACAATATGTATACAAACGGCCTGCCTCAATGGCGGATGGCGAGTTAAGTGTCCAGCTTGACAAGGCCTACGAAGTTCATACTGTTAACAAAGACTTGTTTGAAAGGACAGAATTAGACCTGAGTCTTGTTAAAGAAAGTGTCAATGACTGGTGGGGAAGCGCTCAAAAGTTCAGCGAGAATGGTATAGGGTATTGCATTGTTCATGAAAACACAGCTGTATGCTCTTGCACTGCCAGCTCTTATGACGGCAGTGAAGTCCAGTCTCATATTGTAACAAATGAAAAGTTATAGAAAAAAGGGACTTGCAACTGCTGCAGTGGCTGAATTTGTAAAAACTGCAGAGAAAACAGATCTTGATTTATATTGGGACTGTATGGAGAAAAACGAAGGCTCAAGGGCTCTGGCGGAAAAAATGGGGTATGTGAAAGCCTACGAGTATAAATTGTTTGAGTTTTCAATTTAAAAGATCAATAAGTTAAAATTCCGGGATGTTGTGAGATGTATCGTGTCACGTATATCCCGGTTTGTTTTCGTTGTCGGCATGCGTGGTGATTTAAGGAAGGTCTTTATGGAGTTTTTAGGAAAATGGGTAAGGGTTATAATGGATCGGCCCCTGGGGTCAAAACACCCGGAGTATGAACTGATCTATCCGATCAATTATGGCTATATAGAAGGGACCATGGCTGGTGATGGTGAAGAAGTGGATGCATATGTTATTGGAGAGTTTCAGCCCCTTGAAAGTTTTTGAAGGCTATGTTATTGCACAAATATCAAGGTCGGATGATGTTGAGTTTAAGCTTGTCGTTTCAAAAAACAAGGGAAGGTACAACAAAGACCAAGTTGAAGCCCTTGTTGAATTTCAAGAACGATTTTACAAAAAGTCAGATACATATGCTAGAATAAGATGTCATTAAAAAAAGTTTAATGATAAAGATTACTGGTTTTAAAATAAGCGACTTGCAAAATATCATTCAAAGGTCAAAAAAATCTATATATGGTATGACGAGGATGTAAATCTGTAATTTTGCAAGCGCCTGAAAAGTACAAAGGAGTGATACGATGAGTCGTAAAAAGAAAAACCCCGTAAAACGTGGGAACAATCAGTGGTAAAAGTCTTGTTGAAAAGTCAGCCAACAAACTGGGAAGGCATAATGACCTTGTGAAAAGTGGTACAGGGGTCCATGAAAGTAAGAAAACTTATAATCGTAAAGGAAAGAAGAATCAGCAGTTAAAACAGGCTCTTAAAAGGGGACAAGGTTTTGACTGCTCTTTTTTTAAAAAAAGAAAACCTTGTTGGTCCGATTTGTTTGAGACTTCACTTGAGACAGTAAATTAAGATACGCCTTATGAAAGCTGGCTAGGAAAATTGGGAGGTAGATTGCTGAGACTTTCCTGACGGGTTTTATTGTTTGAATTGTGGGCTTAAAACTGAACAAAAATATTGATGGTTTAAAAATCTGTAACGCGTTGAAAACACATGGATGTGTGGATTCGTTTTAAAAAAGTGAAAAAATGAAAACGTTCTCGTATAATATAATGACCAATCGCGCAATATATGGTATCATACCCCTAGGAGGTGCATTATGTCTAAAAAAATGAATGCTTTAGTGAAAAATATGCTAAGCCGGGTCTATGGCTTGAAGAAGTTGACATGCCTGTTGTCGGTGAGCAAGATGTACTTATAAAAATGAAGAAAACTGCAATTTGTGGTACAGATGTTCATATCTACAACTGGGATGAGTGGTCACAAGCTACAATTCCAGTACCAATGACAATTGGCCACGAGTTTGTTGGTGAAATTGTTGAAATCGGTCCTGGAGTTAAGGATTTCAAAGTTGGTGATCTTGTTTCTGGAGAGGGACACATTGTTTGCGGTCACTGCCGTAACTGTTTAGCGGGTAGAAGACACCTTTGCAAGAACACTATGGGTGTTGGCGTGAATAGAACAGGTATCTTTGCAGAATATGCTGCTATTCCAATGCAAAATGTATGGTTATGTGATCCAGCAATTTCTGAAGATGTCCTAAGTATCATGGATCCACTTGGAAATGCGGTTCATACAGCTCTTTCTTTTGATCTACTTGGTGAAGATGTCTTGATCACAGGTGCGGGTCCAATTGGTATCATGGCAGCAGCCATTGCCAAGCATGCGGGTGCACGTCACGTTGTTGTCACTGATGTGAATGATTACAGACTAGACCTTGCAAAGAAAATGGGCGCTGACCGTGTGGTTAACCCAATGAATGAGAAACTTTCTGAAGTTATGGCTGAGCTGAACATGAAAGAAGGTTTTGATGTCGGTCTAGAAATGTCAGGCAATGCGTCTGCATTCAGTGATATGATTGATAACATGTTCCATGGCGGTAAAATTGCTATGCTGGGTATCCAGGGTCCAGACACTCCAGTTGACTGGAATAAGGTTGTATTCAACGGACTGTTCATAAAGGGTATTTATGGTCGTGAAATGTTTGAAACATGGTACAAGATGACTTCAATGCTTCAATCAGGTCTTGATGTTTCACAAGTCATTACACATAAAATGCCATACACTGAGTTTGAAAAAGGTTTTGAAATCATGAAGAGTGGTCAATCAGGCAAGGTTATCCTTGAATGGTAAGAGATCAAAAACTTTAGCAACAATTTAAAATGAAATTCTAAGCACCATCCTTTGAGCAATCTGGGATGGTGCTTTTTCTATGGAACAGAAGTGTAACAAGGCATAATTTCTTTTATTACCAATAGATAATATTAAATGGCAGTCTTTGCTTTTAAAAACGCCTTAGGAATACACAAACAGAAAACAGGTTTTGTACAGGGTTAACTGTGTCGCTTTGAGGTCAAATGATGTCGTTTGCGCTTAGAGCATAATATGGATGGTATTAATATTATGATATGGACACAGAAAAGGAGGTTCACAATGAGTGCTTCAAAATCCCGGTTACTAATCGTTGACGACACAGAGGAAAATTTAGATATTCTCGTCGAATCCTTAGCCGAAGAATACGATATTCATGTTGCAACCAATGCCACGAGGGCTCTTAAAATTATCGTATCAGAAAAACCTGACTTGGTCCTACTGGATATCATGATGCCAGATATGGATGGATATGAGTTATGTGAGATAGTCAAAAGCAATCCAAAAACCAATGATATTCCAATCATCTTTGTCACGGCGCTGTCTGAATCGACAGATGAAGCTCGAGGTCTTGAGCTTGGAGCAGTCGATTATATTGTGAAGCCTTTTAATATGGATCTTGTCAAAGCAAGAATTAGAAATCATCTAAGCCTTAAAAAACACAGCAACCAGCTTGAAAAGCTCGTGCAGGATAGGACTGCAGAACTTGAAATAACGCAAGATGTGACCATCAAAAGTATGGCTATTCTGGCAGAGTATAGGGACAACGAGACTGGAAAGCATATTCAAAGAACCCAGCAGTATACCTTGCTTCTAGCAGAGCAACTCAAGGCCTATGAACGGTTTAAGGATTATTTAACGGATGAGGCTGTCAACCTACTTGGAAAATCAACGCCACTTCACGATATTGGAAAAGTAGGGGTACAAGACGAAGTTCTTCTCAAGCCAGGTCTTTTTACTGAACAGGAATTTGATAAAATGAAACTTCATACAATATATGGTGGCGAGATCATAAAAAAGGCCCAACTGGAGCTTGGAGAAGAATCGTTTTTAAAAATGGCCTGGGAAATTACCATGACCCACCATGAAAAATGGGATGGAAGTGGCTACCCAAGAGGGCTTAGAGGTGAAGAAATACCAATATCAGGTCGTATTGTTGCCTTGGCAGATGTTTACGATGCCCTCAGAAGTGAACGTGTATATAAGCCGGAAATTTCCCATGAACGATCAGTGGAAATCATTAATGATGGAAAGAACAAACACTTTGACCCGGATGTGGTGGATGCCTTTATAGAATTGAATGATGCTTTTTATAGGATTTCTAGTGACTACGCAGACCATTTGCATGAAGACAAGAGACTGCAAATAAAGGCCTCAAGGTGATGTTGAAAATGGGGAAAAAGAGAAAAGTCTTAAAAGGGTTCGTTTTATTGTGCCTTATTTTCAGTTTACCCCTTGGCGTCTATGCTAGTGCCTTAAAAAAAGTTAATTTGACCCAAGAGGAAAAAGCATTTATTGATGCTCATAAAACCATACGTATAGGGTATGATCCCAACTTTATCCCCTATGAATTCCAAGACAACGATGGGGATTATAAGGGCATATGTGCAGATTATGTGGGTCTTTTAAATAAAAAGCTAGGCATCAATATGCAACCGGTGGAGGTTAAGACGTGGGAAGAGGTTATTCGTAAAGCAGAAAACAAAGAAATTGATGTTCTTCCTGGTATTGGTGTTACAGAATCAAGAAAGCCTTATTTTGTTTTTACAAGCCCTTATATACAATTTCAAAGGGCCATCTATACACGGAATGACTATAGTGGAAGCGTATCAGTTTCAGATCTTTTGAACACTCTGTTGGTGTACAAAAGGATAGCTCTCATCATGGGTTTGTACAGAACTTAGGGATAGAAAACCTAAGACTTTATGACACGGCTGAAGAAGCCCTTTTAGCAGTGGCATCTGACAAAGTGGAAATTTACATAGGGAACTTAACAACAACAAATTACATAGTTAAAAATATGGGAATAAGCAATGTACGAGTGGCCTCAACCATAGAAAATGAGAATGGGTTGGCTTTTGCTATTAGAGATGACTGGCCTATTCTGAAATCTATACTCGAAAAAGGTCTAAATGCAGTCACGGAGGCCGAAAAAATTGAAATTATAAATAAGTGGAGTGGTGTTGAGGTTAAGGCGGACCTCAAGCCAATTTACAGGATTATTTTTCAGATCACTGCCATTATACTTTTGGTTATAGCAGTGACACTGCACTGGATGAGACGTCTTAGACAGGAAAACAAGGCAAGATTAAGAACACAAGAAAATTTAAATGATGCCTTGAAACAACTGGAGAACTTATATAATGCATCCTTGGTCTTAAGCAGCACCCTCGCCCTTGAAGATGTGCTTGAGAACATAATATCTAAGTTAAAAGAAAACAATTCCATTTGATTATGCGACCATACAAGTGAAGCAGGAAGAGGTATATGAAATTATTTATACCTCTGGTTTTGATGCGGAAACGGACTTGATTGGGGACCATTTTGCCTTAAAGGATTTTCCCCTTTTGTCAGAAGCACTATTACAAAAGAAGCCTTATGTGATGTCAGAAAATAGCTTGAGAACAAACCCTTATGGACTGGATTTTACAAGTATCCAGTCACGCCTGCTTCTGCCTCTGGTCTTTGGAGATGAAGTTATTGGAATCTTAACGCTAGACCATAAAAGCAAACATCACTTTTACAGAGGATATGGTCAAGTGGGGAACAGCGTATGCCATCCATGCGGCTATAGCCTTATATAATGGAGAACTATTTGAAACTGTAAAAAAAGCCAAAGAAGACGCCGAAGAAGCCACACGCGTTAAGGGTGAATTTCTTGCCAATATGAGCCATGAAATCAGAACACCATTAAATGCTATTATTGGACTAACAAACTTGGCATTAAAAACAGAACTGGACGAGAAACAAAGAGAGTACTTATCAAAAGTGGATATATCATCTAGAAACCTTCTTGAAATCATTAATGACATATTGGATTTTTCAAAAATGGAAGCAGGTATGCTTCAAATAGAATCATTGCCGTTTGACTTGAATGCCGTGATCATTGATTTATCTAATATAATGGCCTATCATGCCAAGCAAAAGGGTCTTGACTTTATAATTGATATTGATGAAAGTATTCCTCATGCTCTTATAGGAGATCCTTTAAGACTAGAGCAAGTTTTGCTAAACTTGACCAGCAATGCTGTAAAATTTACCGATGAAGGGCAGGTGACTGTAAGAATCACTAAAAAAGATGAAAAAAATAGTAAAGTTACCTTAGACTTTCAAGTTATTGATACTGGGATTGGACTGACCAAAGATCAAGAAAAGATTTTATTCAACTCATTTCAGCAGGCCGATGCTTCTACAACAAGACGCTTTGGTGGCACAGGTCTTGGTCTTGCTATCAGTCAAAATTTGATAGAACTTCTAGGTGGCCAGATCCAAGTAGAAAGTGAGTATGGTAAGGGGAGCGCTTTCTTCTTCTCCTTAGTATTTGAAAGGACTGATGAAGCTCAAATTTCTGAGCCTAGCCATGTTCAGGTTCAGTCAAACTTTTTACAGCGCAAGGATACTTATAGGGAAAAGAAGATTAAAGGTGCGAAGATACTCCTGGTTGAAGACAATGAAATCAATCAAATTGTTACCAAAGATCTCCTTGAGAATGAAGGGCTAAATGTCATTTGTGCAAGCGATGGACTGGAAGCTGTGGATGTCACATCTGAAGATGATGGTATAGATTTAATACTTATGGATTTGCAAATGCCAAAAATGAATGGGTATGAAGCCACAAAATTGATTCGACAGTTTGCTGAACCCATGCGGGGTGTGCCTATAGTGGCCATGACAGCAGATGCCATGGAAGGCACAAGGGAAAAGGTTTAAAGAGCGGATTTGACGGCTACGTGGCAAAACCTGTTGTCCCAAGCGAGTTGTTTGATGTTTTATCTAAGCATATTTCTGACGTGGAACGCGTTTATAATTCAAAAGATAATGTCAGTATTCAACCAGCTTTATCTGAACAAGTGTTTGATAATGCCATGCCATCCATTGATACCATGGATGGTCTTATGCGGGTAACGGGAAATAAAGAGTTGTATTTGCGACTTTTGATCGTATTCTATGAGAATAACAAAGACTTGAGTCAAACGATTAGAAGTCATATAAGTCAAGGCCATCTTGATGAGGCAAGTCAAATGCTACACAGTATAAAAGGTGTGGCAGGCAATCTGGGGGCAAAAATATTAAAAGACGCTACGAGAATCCTGGAGTATGCTGTAAAGGATGGGGTATTCTATTAGATGATACCCCCTAATGGATTTTGATGAAGCTTTAGAAAATGTTTTGAAAGACATCGAACCAATGGCAGGATATGAGCGGGAAAAGTCGAACTATATACAGAGGGATCATGGACATAGTGGTGGTCTTAATGAGTTGTATGATCACATTGAAGCACTTATCCCAAGTGTTGTTGTGGGGGATGTGAAAATGTGCAAGGAGAAGATGCATTATCTTGAAAGTAAAAGTTGGCCAAACGATTATCAAGAAGATATTAATGGACTTGTTCGTGCAATAGCAAAGTATAAGTATGAAATGGCCGAAAGCATAGCAACAGATCTTATTGAAAAGTTATCATCGTAAAGGAGCGCTTATGTGGACAAGGGTTGAATTAAAAAACAAAGCAAGGGAAACGATGAGAAAAGGCTACTGGAAAATGTTCCTAGTGGGTCTGGTTCTATCGTTTATAACAAGCGGTGGCGGTGGTGGAGGTGGCCGTTCGGGCGGAGGCAATTTTGTCAATGTCAACACGGATCTATCCAGTGGAGGCACAGATGTGGTTTCTGAACTGCCTGCATTCTTACCATTTTTGATTACAGGCATTGTTGGTTTTGCTCTGATTGCTATTTTAGCGGGACTAGCACTGCGGATTATGCTCGGGTATCCTCTTGAAGTGGGCTGTCGTAAATTTTTCTTAGGAACAACAGATGAAAAGTTTGATCTAAACGATATGGGCTTTTCCTTCAAGTCAGAAAGATACTGGGACGTTGTTAGAACAATGCTTTACAGAGGTGTTATTGTTTTCTTATGGGGACTCCTGCTTATAATACCAGGTGTCATTAAAGCATATGCCTATAGAATGGTGCCTTTCATTTTAGCTGAGAATCCTGGCATAGGTCACACTCGGGCTCTGGAGCTGAGTAATGATATGACAAGTGGTCAAAAAATGGATATTTTCATATTGGACCTATCCTTCATTGGCTGGTATATACTTGGTGGGCTTTTATTTGGTATTGGTACATTTATTCGTTCACCCATATTTTTATGGAACCCACGCAGAACTCTATAGAACACTTAAAGATCAAGCTATAGCAGAAAATCTTTGCTCTCCTGAAGAGTTTGTTATAAGTGACATGATGGGCGAGTGATCATGAACCATGTATATGCGGTGCTCGATGAAATACTTCGTGAACTTAAAAGCATCAATGGAAAAATGGATGAACTTGAAAAAGAGTGAATCAAAGTGGAGGGCATAAATGAAAACAGCCTTATAAATTGTGGATATTAAGGTTCACACTTCGATTAAATTAGAGCCCTCAGAGTTACGCGTTCATAAAGAATATTCCAATTCATTCTGGAGGTCAAATCTGGATAGTATTCTCAAGGTGAATGCTATAGATTTTTTATTAATTTGAGGTTTATCAAAAAAGAAAAATAAGATAGAAGTATGATTATAATACTATTGGTGTCAACATTGTTGAAACCTGAGGACTGTGTAAACAGTCCTTTTTATTTTTCCCAAATCTATATGTCATTAAAAGCACATACTTGGGTATATATGCCACTGAACCTTGGAGACTTACTTGAGTCATTGACTTGCTTGCTTTTTACTAGTAGCAGGGGATGTTAATTAAGAGTCATCATCAAGCTAAGTTGTCTAAAAAATAAGGAGGACAAAATGAGAAAAATAGTGGTAGCGCTTGGTGGAAATGCACTAGGGAAAACACCAAGAGAGCAAATTCAACTGGTCAAACACACGGCAAAACCCATTGTCGATTTAATAGAAGCGGGCAATGAAGTTATATTGGCTCATGGGAATGGTCCTCAGGTAGGTATGATTAATCTAGCTATGCAAACAGCTTCTGAATCTGAAGCCAATACACCGCATATGCCATTCCCCGAATGTGGGGCCATGAGTCAGGGGTATATAGGATTTCATTTGCAAAACGCCATTCGAGAAGAACTACTGGAAAGAGGTTTGACTTATCCTGTTAGCACAATTATCACCCAAGTTATTGTCGACAAGAATGATCCGCATTGAAAACCGACAAACCATAGGCAGTTTCTACGACTTTGTTCAAGCGGAAGCTCTTATGGATGAAAAAGGTTGGCATATGGTTGAAGATGCAGGTCGGGGATATAGACGCGTTGTTGCCAGTCCCAAACCGATAGATGTGGTCGAAAAAGCCTCGATTCTCAAACTCATAGAGAAGAATCAAATCGTTATAGCAGCAGGAGGCGGGGGTATACCGGTTGTAAGAGATGGCACTGCCTTGATCGGTGTACCAGCAGTCATTGATAAGGATTTTGCCAGTGCTAAATTGGCAGAAATTGTTGGTGCAGACTACCTTATTATTCTTACTGCCGTTGAACGGGTAGCTATTGATTTTGGAAAGGTCACTGAAAAGTGGCTTGATCAACTGACACCTGATCTTGCTAAAAAATATATCAAGGAAGGACAGTTTGCCCCGGGATCAATGCTGCCAAAAGTTGAAGCGGCACTTGCCTTCGCCCAGTCAGGACCAGATAGAAAAGCCCTGATCACTTCGCTGGAAAAGGCTAGAGAGGGGATTGAAGGGACAACCGGAACCTTAATAGTGAATCAATAAAGAAAGGGCGCAAAATGATTGATCAAAGAAACAAACTACAAGAAGAACCTTTTGAGTATAATGTGACAAAGTCGGGAAAGGTTTTTATTTACTGGAACAATAAAGAGATAAAAGTGTTGAGTGGCAAGCCAGCAAGTAAGTTTCTTAGGAAAATTGAGAATAAATCTGACTTTGAAGTGCAGTTGGAACTGGCCAAGGTTACTGGTCACTTTAAACATGGCAATGAAAGACAGTGAAGGAGTAGGACATGTCCTATGATTATATTCGACCAAATGGAAAATTAATAAAGTGGTTGTTAGAAGGCGATCCAGCCATCGTGTATCAAGTGAATCGAGATTTGCTTGATACTGGTATAAACTTAAATGCTCTTCAACAAAATATTGCTCTTGAAGGCTGGGGGAAGAAACTTTTAGACGCTCAAGGGAAGGATGGTCTGTGGGGTAGAGGCTACTATTCTCCAAAGTGGGTTTCTACGCACTACACGATCTTACAGATGATGAGAATTGGCTTTCCGAGTGATCATATGGCTCCCAAAGTGGCCCTCATGAAGTATTTAAATGAAAAATTTTCTTCAGATATGGGCATTGATGTGAGTGCCACATCAAAAAAATCAGATGTTTGTGTGACTGCGATGGTCTTGTCTATGCTATGCTATTTCAAAATTGTTGATGATAGGATGTCAGACATGCTGACCTACTTTGAAAAGACCAGACTATATGATGGGGGATGGAACTGTAACCACGCCGGAGGCGATTTTCATAGCTCTGTCCATACCACACTTAGTGTCCTTGATGCCCTTGAGAGAGCCAGAAGGTTTGGTATTAAATCAAATGTTGACGTGGATGATCTGATTAACTCAGGGATGACTTTTATGTTAAACCATAAGCTGTATCAGTCCCATAGAGCAGGTCAACCAATGCAGAAACAGTTTACACGATTTAGTTTTCCGCCTAGGTGGTTTTTTGATGTTATGAAGGCAATGGACCAATTTCAAATGCATGACGTTCCTCAAAATGAAAACTTTGATGACTCCCTAAAACTCATATGTAAAAAGCAAAGAAAAAGTGGGAAATGGACGGTTCAAAATAAACATGCAGGAAGAGAGCACTTTGAGATGGAAAAAGCCGGACAAGAGAGTCGTTGGAACACCCTTCGAGCACTAAGAATATTAAAGAAATATGGTGAGGTGTAAAATGTCACAGATTATACTCTATATAGCACAAAGTATTGATGGTTACATTGCTGCAAGTGATGGAAGTGTTGATTTTTTGAACTGTGTTGAAACACCAGGAGAAGACTATGGTTACTTTAGTTTTTATAAATCCATAGATGCGGTTATCATGGGAGCCAATACATATGAACAAGTTAAAGGATTTGGAGAGTTTCCATATCCTGATAAACCATGTTACGTATTCACAAACCGGACATATGAAGCCCATGACAAGGTGGAGTTTGTTAGTGGAAATCCGCTTGAATGGTTTAAGATCGAAACAAACAACAATCCCATGCGATTTTGGTTGGTGGGGGGCTCTAGTATAATAAAAGCCTTTCAGGATGAGGAACTTATTGATGAGTTTATTATATCCGTGGTTCCTGTCATGTTGGGAGCAGGTATCCCACTTTTTCAATCCCACAAGTCCCCCTATAATTTGAAGCTAAAAAATGTGGAAGACTATCCATCTGGTCTTGTTCAACTAACTTATGTTAAAGCAGGGAAGTGACAGAGCGGATAAAAAAGTATTAAAATTAGAATGGATTTTGAATATAAAAAAAGACTCACCTCTAATTGGTGAGTCTTTCATATTATATTGATTTACTGACTGATTTTTTTATTAGCACGCATACGATCAGTCGCATTAAGAATTTTCTTTCTTAGGCGAATCGAATCTGGTGTGATTTCAACGAGCTCATCATGCTCAATGAACTCAAGTGCTTCTTCGAGAGTGAATTCTCTTGGTTGAATAAGCTTAAGAGCATCATCTGAACCAGATGCACGAACGTTAGTAAGTTTTTTTATTCTTACAAGGGTTAACAACCATGTCATCGCGACGGCTGTTCATACCTATAATCATACCTTCATAAACATCAACAGAAGGGCCAACAAACATCTGTGCACGTTCGCTTAGATTAAAGAGTGAGTAAGCCATAGTTGTTCCTGCCATTTGAGAAACAAGCACACCGTTGTTACGGCCTTCGATTTCACCCTTGTACTGTTGGTATTCATGGAATGAACGTACAAGTGTACCCTCTCCGCGTGTATCATTAATGAACTCACTTCTATACCCTAAAAGTCCGCGAGTTGGAACATGGAATGTCAGTTTTGTGTAACCATTTTCAGGTTCCATAGACACCATAGCACCTTTACGCAGGTTTAGTTTTGAAATAACTGTGCCGCTGAATTCATCTGGCATTGTTGCGATAACTGTTTCAATAGGCTCGTGTGTCTTACCTTCAACCTGGCGGTAGAGTACCTCTGGTTTTGATACAGCCATTTCATAGCCTTCACGACGCATGTTTTCAAGAAGGACAGAAAGGTGCAGTTCACCACGTCCAGAAACCTTGAAACCATCTTTGCCAGGCAGTTCTTCAACTCTAAGGCCTACGTTGACTTCCAGTTCTCTTTCCAGTCTAGCATTAAGGTGGCGAGATGTTAGGTACTTACCACTTTTACCGCAGAATGGAGAATCGTTAACTAAGAAGTTCATAGAAAGTGTTGGTTCTTCAATATCGATCAAAGGTAGTGGATCGACCTTATCTAAATCACAGATTGTTTCACCAATCATGATGTCAGTGATACCAGAAAGCACAACGATTTCGCCGCTACCAGCTTCATCGACATCGACACGTTTTAGGCCTTCGTTAATAAAGATTTGACCAATTTTTCCACGTGCCACAGAACCGTCACGGCGGGCAATGGAAACTGTCTGACCTTTTTTAACGCGACCGCGAGTCACACGACCGATGCCTAGACGACCAATATATTCGTCATAATCTAGGGAAGAAACTTGAATTTGAAGTGATTCTTCATCTTTATTAGGATAAACCTCAACATGTTCCTTTAATAGGTCAAATAGAGGTGTTAGGTCAGTGCTTTCATCTGCCATATCACGCTTAGCAATACCTTCTTTGGCAATGCCGTAAAGGATAGGGAAATCAAGCTGTTCATCTGTTGCATTGAGGTCAGCAAATAGGTCAAAAAGTCATATCTACAACTTCTTCAGCACGCTGATCTTTCTTATCGATTTTGTTGATCATAAGAATTGGTCTTAGGCCTTGCTCCAGAGCTTTTTGAAGCACGAAACGTGTTTGAGGCATCGGACCTTCACTTGAATCAACAAGAAGTATTGTACAGTCAACTGTTTTAATAATACGCTCAACTTCAGAAGAGAAATCGGCGTGACCTGGTGTGTCAACAATGTTGATTTTTAGGCCATCGTGCGAAATCGCACAATTTTTGCATATATAGTGATTCCACGTTCTCTTTCAAGATCGTTGCTATCCATAACACAGTCAACAACGGCCTCGTTTTCTCTAAAAAACACCACTTTGTGAAAGCAGTGCATCAACTAGAGTAGACTTGCCAGCGTCAACGTGGGCAATAACTGCTATATTCATTATATCTCTATGCGAGTTTGTATTTGACATATTGTCCTTCCTTTCTCTGTGGGAACTCCTAACAAAGTGTAAAGGAATTTCAACTCAACCTACTTATCATACATGGCTTTACATAACAAAGCAATCTAAAAATTAAAAAGACTTTGTAAAATTTTTATTTACCTTATATTTACCTTATAAAGATGCTATCAAATAAGGTGGCTTTTAAAACGGTTACAAGACGATTTCTAAATTTTCCTTTTTAAGATTTTATTGTATAGAGAAAATTAACGATTAAACGACTCTACAGAAGTCTAGCAAGGAGCTTGTATATTCTATTTTATAATTTGCTGACAGTGGCATTACAGTTGTTTGCATATTTTAGAGGTATTCAAAGTGGAATAAATGGGTCAAAGGCTGTGAAAAATGTTTCTGATTTGCCAAAAGGGTGGTAAAATGGTGTGAGGTATATGAATCAATTTTATAGAATCTGAAATGGAGATAATTATGCCATCATTGCCATTACATATTGTATTTGCGTTAGAGTTAACAAAAAATATAAAGGTTTAAGATTATATCCACTCTTGGTCGGTGCCGTTTTGCCGGACTGTCTGCATCCAGGTGATACGAAAAGCTTTAGAAATGCGCATTGTTTAAGCGGGAGCTCATTCCAGTCAGATAAGATTATTCAGAAGTTCGGTGATGTTGTACGCCATCCTGAGGACTGGGCTCTTATGGTGGGGTGGCATTCCCATGTCTGGCTTGACGATTACGACAGGAAAAGAGGCCTAAAAATACTGGGCAAGAAGAAAATTAACCAAAGTGAAGAGAGTCGAATGCACTTTTACGATAACATTGTGATTACTCAATGCAGAGTATTTTGAAGGCATCAGATGATATGGTCCGTGTGCCAACACCTATGGTGGCTGTTTTGGAGCAAATGATGAATATTCATTTTAAAGAGCCCCAAAATCAGCTGAGAACTGTGGTAAATTATATTGAAAGAAGATCAGAGCGTGAGCCCGATAAGAGGCGTAAACTTGTTCGTGATGAAGTCTTTGACAAGTATATAGAAGGGGCTTTGGAAGATTATCCATATGAGAGTTTAGGCCTTACTTTAATAGAAGGTTCAATAGAAGCTCAGGTGGATATTACAACAAGAGAGAAAGTCAAGCAGAAAAATGAAAGGACTTCAGCCCCAAAAAGTCCAGTGGCAGAACTTGATCCAGAGCATGAAGAATATGATCAGCTTAACAAGGAACTTGATGATATATTAAAAACTTAGATTGTTTCATAATACATCGCTTGATGGGCCAAAGACTCAGGTACACAAGCGATTTCTATTAACACTTGATGGTGTCATTAAGTTCATGTATATATGGAGGTTAGAATATGTGGTATGAAATTAAGGTGAAAACGACTTCTGAAGCATCAGAGGCAGTGAGCAACATGTTGTATGAAATTGGTGCTGAAGGTGTACTCATAGAAGATCCCAATGATCCAGTTTACACAGAGAGTAAAGCGTCGGATTGGGATTATATTGACATTGAAGAAGTGAAGCGGCATTTAGAGTATGATGGTGCAGTCGTTAAGTGCTACTTTGATGGTGAAGATGTAAAAAGAGTTGAACTTGACGAGAAGATTGAGAGTCTCAAAGGCAGACTGGCTCAAATTGAAAGCTTTGGACTTGAGGGTGGCCCTTTAACAGTTGAATTAACTGAACTAGAGAACACAGACTGGAACAGTGAATGGAAGAAACACTATAAGCCGTTTGAAGTTGGAAATAAACTGGTCATTAAACCGAGCTGGGAAGATTACACAGCTGACAGCGATAGACTTATCATAGAAATCGATCCAGGTGGGGCATTTGGCTCTGGCACACATGAAACCACAAGCATGTGTATGGAAATGTTGGAGGAAAACGTCACACCGGATGTGGATGTTTTTGATATTGGTTGTGGCAGTGGCATATTAGGCATAGCTGCAGCAAAACTAGGTGCAAAGTCAGTCGTGGCTGTTGATCTTGATGAGGCGGCCGTTATGACAACCAAAGAGAATGCCGTAAGAAATGCAGTGGATTCAAGCTTTGAAGTGCATCATGGAAATTTAATGGATGTTGTAGAAGGCAAGGCTGATATAGTTATCGCAAATATTATTGCAGATATTATTATACTTCTATCAAAAGATGTCCGTTCATTCATGAAAGCAAATGGGTTGTTCATATCAAGTGGGATTATTGATACCAAAGTGGATGATGTTGTTAATGGACTGGAGTCTGCTGGATTTGAAATTGTCGAAGTAAGACGAGTGGTGAGTGGGCCGCTATTTTAGCGAGGTAATTATGCATAGATTTTTTATTTCAAAAACCAATTTAAATGAAGAGTTACAGACGGCAAGAATCATTGATAAGGATGATATTAAACATGCGTCAAAGGCGCTTCGTATTGAGATCGATGAAAAAGTTGAGCTTTGTGATGATTCAGGTATAGAGCACATATGCCAAGTGTCTGAAATTGAATCTGAGTATATAGAATGTCGTATTTTAAGCTCGGAGAAGAATAAAAGGGAATCGCCAATTGAAATAACTTTGTTTCAAGGTTTTCCTAAATCTGACAAACTGGAGCTTATCATTCAAAAAAACGACAGAATTAGGTGTGGTCAACGTTGTGCCTGTTCAAATGAAACGATCTGTCGCCAAATGGAAAAATGATAAATCTGCGTCTAAAAAGATTATGCGCTGGAATAAGATTGCATTTGAGGCTGCCAAGCAGTCAAAACGTGGTCGTATTCCTGTTGTGAAAGAACCCTTGACTGTTAATGAACTTTGCAGTGAACTAGAGCATTTTGATTTGGTCATTTTACCTTATGAAAATGAGTCTGCTAAAGGGATTGATGAAGTAATATCAGGGTTGGACTCAGTCAAATCGGTGGCGGTTATAATTGGACCAGAGGGGGGATTTGCTGAAGAAGAAGTGGCGTGTCTTTCTGAAAATGGTGCCAATAGCGTGAAAATTGGTCCCCGTATACTGCGTACAGAAACAGCGGGTGTTGTGAGTGTTGCACTGGTTCAGTATGCCCTGGGCGACCTAGGAAAACGTTTAAACTCAATGAAGAAACCTAGAACATTCTAGGAAATAATGGCTCTCATAGTTTACTGTGGGGGCTGTTTTTATTATACTTAATTATGTGCATGAAATATGTGACAAAGCCAATAGATTTGAACGCTTTCATGTCTATTGGCTTATTTACATTGAGGAAAGCGACGAAATACTTTTATCAAGTCGTTTTTTTGCGTATAAATACAATAGTCTGACTTAGTGCAAAAATAAGCGACTTCATAAGGATGTGAAAAGTTTGGAAGATATTAAAGATGATGACCAGAAAATAGATGACCCAACACGAGAAGATGACGAAGCAAAAGCGCAAACTGGGGATAGAAATGATTCTCAGGACACTTCTATGCCTGAAAACAATCAAAATAAGGCAGTGGATCCAAATAGAATGATGACACCAGAAGAAATCGCACAACTTGTTGCACAAGAGACTGACAATGAAGAAGCAAGTGAAGAAATCGCTGATAACAATAAGGAAGAGTCGGTTGGAAAAGAACCAGCTCCTGATGAAATAGAATGATGACGCCAGAGGAGATCGCTAATCTGGTGGCGGCACAAGATGATGGTAATGATGATGTAGAAGAATCTGAAACCCCATCACAAGAGGAAAGTGGTTCAGATCCGAATAAGATAATGACACCAGAAGAGATTGCTAATCTGGTGGCGGCACAAAGTGCTGAAGAGGATACTGAAACAGAAGAATCGGTTGTAGAATCTATTGAAGAGTCCACGGATGAAAACGCTGAAGCGGAAGCCGATACAGATTCAAACAAAATGATGACACCAGAAGAAATCGCTAATCTAGTGGCATCACAAAGTGCTGAAGAGGATACTGAAACAGAAGAACCTGTTGAAGAATCTACTGAAGAAACTGAAAAACCTGCAGAAGAGGTGGAATCATCAGATGGTATGCTGTCGCAAGATCAAATAGCAGCCCTATTTGACGAGCAAGAAACTATAGAAGAATCCACTGACGATGGTGGCAATGATGATGTAGAAGAAGCTGAAACCTCGTCACAAGAGGAAAGTGGTTCAGACCCGAAT
>LQAG01000221.1_pt1 | contig 22010 bp, 29 predicted proteins | sample 1535801 | NCBI WGS metagenome assembly LQAG01 (sample SAMN04331584, study PRJNA305678) | bioreactor metagenome | isolation source: bioreactor_3 inoculated with Wadden Sea sediment 1st replicate of a... | place: Germany:Bremen | reverse complement strand
TATATAAAATCATTCAATTTCAACATCTACAGGCCTTGGAATGAAATGAACTAGAAAATACTTATGTATATGAACCAAAGGCGAGTATGACAAAACAAATCATATAATATACAAATGGATGCATGAAAATACATGTGTAGGCGCACTATAACAACATCAATGCCAAAGACCTAAACACTACAACTTAATCCCATTCATTATATTAAACTTTTTCAAAACACTTTTCTTACGTTCAAGTGAAACCGCGGTGTATATCTGTGTGGTCACAATGCTTGCGTGTCCGAGCAGCTCTTGAACTGATCTCAAATCAGCACCATTGTCTAGCAGCTTGGTTGCGAATGTGTGTCTTAAGTAATGGGGGGTGGCATTGGGATTAATCCTAGACATACCCTGATATTTTTTAAATAGGTTTTCAATAGAATATATAGACAAACGGCTTCCATATTTATTGAGAAAAATAGCATCAGAATCTGTTTTTATGCTGTTTCGTAACTTCATGTAGTCAGCTATATTTTTGTAAACCATGGTGCTTGATATGTAAGTCAACCTTTCCTTATTGCCCTTTCCGCGAATAAGCAAGACCTTATCTTTCTCCAGATAGTCTCCTAAATTTAAAGTTTGAACCTCGCTAATTCTCATACCACAAGATACAAGCAGGCATAAAATCGCAAGGTTTCTTGTGGCCTGGCTGTAGGCAAAGTCGGTGGTGGCTTCTTCCTTTTCTTTTATAACCACTTGAAGAAGTTGACTCACTTCATGCATTGTTAGAGTTTTGGGGAGCGTTTTACTCAAAGGCAAATTAAGCTGAATGTTAGAAAACGGGTTGTTATCATGGTTGTCTTTGTGGATATGTTTAAAAAGCATCTTTAGAGACACATATTTTCTTTTTAACTGTATTGGCCTTATGTATGCCACTGATCTCATCAAAATAATTGTCCAGGACCTGACCTGTTATTTCGACTATATTCTTTTTACAGAGCCATTTCATAAAGTTGTTAATGTCACACTCATAAGCAGACACTGTATTTTTTTTGATAGGGACTTGTTTTTTATCAACTGAGCTTTGTACTTATTCATTAGAGCTAGGTAGTTTGCTGTGTCGTTTATCATGATTACTCCTATTTATGTTAATAGTTAAAATGTCTTGCTTTACTTAATATAACACTAAAATCGAATATATTTGCAACAATATGAATAATTCTAATCATGCATTTTTCTTTTCATTTTCTAAATAAGGGGTATCAATGAAGCAAAGGTGAACGGTGCTTTCAAAACGAATAGGGGGAGAGGGTTATATGAATTTCAAATATTTCATAGTGGCGCTTATATTGATTGGAATCATGGTTATAAGTGAGCCAGTTTCATTAGCGGGGATGTTCAGTTTGAAAATGAAGCCAACCAATTAAAGGCTATCAAATGTGTTCAAAGGTTCAGAAAAAAGGCCTTGAACTTAATCGAGAGCCGACTCGTCTTGAGGGCGGTATAATGTTTGTAAAGCTTTTTAGGGGCAGAATCTGAAGCGCTAGAGAATAACTATGACCATCCATTTTCTGATGTTCCAGACTGGGGCTCACCATTTGTTGGTTATTTATATAAAATGGGTTATACAAGTGGGGTTTCTGAAACAAAATTCGGTTCATATGATTTAATGCAGGCCAAATCATACATGACATTTCTACTTCGGGCACTTGATTATGATGATCAAAGCGGAGATTTTTCGTGGAATAATGCCGTGGAAAAAGCTCTTACTATTCAAATGATAAGTGACGAGGTAAAATCCCTTCTTGATTCAGAAGTATTTCTACGTGATCATTTAGCAAAGCTATCTCTAGATGCATTAAAGACACCAATGAAGGGAAAAGATGAAACCCTGGCTAAAACGCTTGTTAATCAAGGGGTTATTGCTGAAAATATAGCCGATAACCTTGGTCTTCTTAATCCGACTAGGATGACAATGGCAAATAATCAAACCATCTCTATTAAAGACGTTCTCAAAACAATTGAAGGTGTCAGCAATTATGTCGATATTGGGGATTTACGACACTATAGGCCACTAACAAAGACTGAACTCTCAGGTATACCGTATGATGGTTTAGATACAATGAGCATCTATCACAATGACTATACAAAAAGTTTGCTTAAAGAGGCTAGAAGTGATATAGACTGGGATGCATGGATGGAAATTGAGTGGGGGAAATTTGATTGGAATGATAAGAGCCACGGTGACAACCTGTCCTTTGATGACTACTGGCAAGATTACGATGGGAATAGCCCAGCGACTGCAGGCACATATGCTAAAACATTCGGTCTAAGAGTGCCAACAGAAGCTGAACTCAAGAGCCTTTTTAATGCATTTAAAGTGGGACCTGAAGAAGATTATGGATGGCCAGGTGGATACTACTGGACATCGGATGTGTCTTCAGATGACGACGCTTTCCATAAGTTTGTTGACACATCAAATAATATGGGACAAGTCTATAATGATACAAGAGACTATTTTGTTATTATAGTGGAAGATATATCAAGTGACACAGATGCCGATCAGATGAAAAAGAATTCACCAAGTATGACCAAACAAGAACAAGACATATTTGCGTCCAGTGAAAAATTACCGGGTATGGTGGATATTCCAGGTGTAGCGAATAGCATCTCAGTTGATGGGTCTTGATTTATAGACCACTGACGACTAAGGAAGTAGAAAATCTTATTGGAAATCAAATGTATGATTACTCTGTGCCGGGCAAGTATGGTTACAGTGAAGAAAACTAGATGATTACACAGTGACCATCTCAGAGGAAAATTGAAAAGTATAAGTTGGCAAATCCAAATATTGATTGGGAAGCGTGGTTTGAACTCAATTGGCCTCTATTTGATAATAATACAGACGTCTTAACAAATGGACCAGGGACAGAGTATGAAGGCGATTTTCTGTAAATGATGGTCACATATTAGAACTCTATTATGACCAAAACATGACAATTACCCCTAAGTACTTATTAAATAGACTTCTTGAAGCCTACCCGGATGGTCAGATAAGCGAAGTTTTTGGGTGGCCTACAAACCACTCTTATATCACGTCTACAACTGATGAATTTGGAAATGTATACACCACAAGTTTATTTATTGAAAGCAGTAGGATTCATATAGGATATTACGATCCAAGCTATATATCGTTAACGAATTATGATGATATAGAATATGAAAAGCTTACGGAATCGTCTTTGATGCGCTAAGATGCGCTTCAAAAAATGACCCTCCATTAAGGAGCGGTCATTTTTTTGAAGTCATTTTACTTTTCACCAAAGAACAATTCAATTGTCTCCGCACTATTTTTTTGTCCAAATAGTGACCCGAATACAAATGCAACAAGTGCAACTATAAGTGTCGGGACAATTTGGTGCATACCATAAGGTTTGACACTATATATAGTGAATGCAAAAAACGAAACAAGTCCGAGTAAAATCGATAATATGGCCCCTGTGGCATTGGCTTTTTTCCAGTAGAGGCCTAGAATTGTAGGCCATAGGAAAACCGCTTCAAGACCTCCAAATGCGAATAGGTTAATCCAAACAATGATTGAAGGCGGCTTAACTGCAAACATAAAGACAACAAGACCTATAATGCCAGTGGTCATGAAACTGATTCGATTAAGACTTTTCTCATCAATATCACCTTTGCCATAGTTTAAGTAGAGGTCTTTGATAATTGAGGCGGATGCAAGAATAAGCATGGAATCTACGGTGGACATGATTGCAGCAAGTGGTCCGGCTATAAAAATGCCAGCCAGGACAGGTGGTAAAACCTGAACAGTGATTCCTGGAATGGCACCATCGCCCTCAAGACCGGGTACAACATAGGCGCCGAGGGTACCAACCAAGTGCATGCCAAGCATTAAAAATCCTACGACAACTGTTCCAATAACCATGGCTCTATGAAGAGACTTGGAGTCCTTAAAGCCCATGCATCTTATTGTTGTTTGAGGAAGGCCGAGAACAGCAAATCCTACAAGAACCCAAAAAGACAGAATAAAAGGAATGGGGATTTTCCACCGGCAGTAGGTGTTAGGGCACTTGGATTCGTTTCAATCATTTTAGCTGTTATGGCCTCCATACCCCCACCAGCACCTATAATGGCGACAAGAAGGAATATCGTTGCAAGAATCATAACAACCCCTTGGATGGCATCGGTGACTGCAACCGCTTTAAAGCCACCTATTGTTGTATAAATGACAACGGCAACACCAAAAATAACAAGCCCCATAAAATATGAGTAACCCGTAACAGCTTCAAATAATTTAGCTCCGCCAATAAACTGAGCAACCATGGCAGCTGCAAAGAATATAATCATAGCAATAGATGTTGATATAACAATAAATTTGTTGTTGTAGCGAGCTTTTAGATAGTCAGTGACTGTAACAGCCCCAATTTGTCTTGATATAATTGCAAATTTTTTTCCCGAGGACGCCTAGAGTTAAAAAGGCTGTCGGAACTTGGATCATAGCCAGTAAAATCCATCCATAGCCGAGGCTATAAGCCACACCTGGTCCTCCTACAAAACTGCTTGCACTAGAGTAAGTGGCTATAAGAGTCATTGCGAGAACAAAGCCTCCCATTGAACGACCACCAATAAAATATTCTTCCATAAAGCTTCCGCTTCCTGAAGATAGTTTATTCGTATAAATTGCGATTGCAAACATGAGTAGTAAGTATATGATCATCGGAATGAGTATCATTGAGTTGCCCATTACTTTGCCTCCCTTTCATTGTCATCAAAATCTATATCTTTGAAGAAGTTTTTTACAACAAAGGCTAGAAGGACAGATATCATGACATAGCCTAGTATACAACTATAGAAGAACCATGAAGGGAAGCCCAGTATATAACTATACTCAGAAACATCCTTTAAGCCGATTCCGTAAGCAAAAGCAAACCACCATATGAAGAAGAAGACATAAAGGCCAACGGTTATTTTTGCTTCCTTGTTAATTTGCCTGTTTTTCTCTTTGAAATTCATATTCACACCCCTTGAATTTTCTTAATTAAGGCACTAAAAAAGATGTAGATTTAGACCTGTACGGACAACTACACCTGCTAAGATAAATATGAAATTTCTGCTATCTAAGGAAGGCATTCATTTGATTAAGTGTACTGTCAAAAGTGCATTTACCAAAAACGCCAAATGAATGATAAAGAACATATCATTCTCAATTTAGACATCATTATTTTGCCTGTCCTTGTCTTATGATCAAAGCAGAGCAAAATGACCTATTAAAGATTGTATAGCAGTTCAAATTTTAGCAGGTATGACTCTTAGAAAGATATCATCCACAAGTATGATAACACAGGAGTCTCAATGATTCAATTTGATAATAGAAAAAGGCTAGACAATATCAAGAAGGGAATGCCTAGCCTTTTATCATTACTTATCTAGTTCATGTAACCACGCCAATATTATCTTGTTTGTTTTCTCTGGTTCTTCTTGCTGTATCCAGTGACCACAATCAAGACTTTCAATATGGACGTTTGGAACAAAGTCAGATAAGTTTGGAGATTGCATGACAGGATCTTTTTCTCCATAGATCATGAGTGTCGGATGATTGATTATGGAGTTAACCTGACCCAGTATGTGCCAGTTTTTATCTAAGTTCCTATACCAGTTAACACTGCCTGTAAACCCAGAGGTCTTAAAAGCCGAGATGAAAACGTCGAGCTCTTCATCAGACATTACGGGCTGACCGAGTGGTCTTTCTCGTCTGGCTAAGTTAATTAGTGCCATTCCAGGTTCAGGCTCTGTTGGCGGTTCATTCTTGCGGAACATATTACGTAGAAACTGCTCTGTGTTGTCTTCAAAGACACCATCTGCCACACCGGGTTGACGATTGAAGTGTATAAAGTAGTTGTCTGGGCCAAAAAGTTCTTCAAGAAATTCCAGCCATGGTTTTTCTCCTCTGGCCTGGTAGGGCACACTAAGATTGATAATTTTACTGACACGGTTTGGGTGTAGTAAGGCAAGGCCCCAGACGACTGTGGCGCCCCAGTCATGACCGACAAAGGTGGCGTCACTGTAACCATAATGGTCGAGTAGACCAATCAGATCACCGGTTAGATGCTCAATATCATAAGCTGATACATCTTGCGGTTGAGATGATCTACCATAACCTCGTTGATTTGGAACTATAACATGGTACCCTGCTTTAACAAGAGCAGGAACTTGATGGCGCCATGAAAATGCATGTTCAGGCCATCCGTGACATAAGACAATGGGCTTGCCTGTATTTTCTCTACCAGCCTCGAAGACTTCCAGTTCAACGCCATTGACTTTTATCATAGTGGGCTTCAGAAAATTATCTAAAGTAAACATAATGTTACCTCCTGTGACTTCAGCTATATTGACTTCCTAAGTTGAATATAGCAGACACCTGCGACACCATTATGTCAGGTTTAAAAATTTCTATAAGTATTTGAATACATGGCACTAATCTTAGATTGAATCGCTTGGCGTATATGATCTGGTTCTAAGACTTCGACATTTTCACCAAAACTTAGAATCAGAGAATAAGACCAGTCTTTTTCAGGAAATGATGCTGTAACAAGTAGCTCTCCTGAATCTAAAACCTTGATATTACTTTGATCAAATATATCATCAACCTTGCTTCGGGCCTGCGGCGAAAATTTCAAGGTTACGACCGTTAGGTCATCTTGATTGTCCGAGAAGTCTCTTGTTGGGTTATAGGGTGAATTTCTTCGTACAAAGTTTTGCCTTTCTACAGCTAGACTGATTATTCGAGAGAGTCTAAAAATCCGAAAGTCAGATTTTAAGTGGCAGTAAGCATACAAATACCAACTGTATCCCTTAAATATTACGGACATAGGCTCGATCTGTCTTGAACTGACAAAATTATTATAATTCCTATATTTAATTGTTAGCAGATTTTCATTAGATATAGCAAGGCGAATGGATTTAAGCATTTGTTTTAATTTGGAGGTGTTGCCCCAAACAGGAAGATCAATAATAATTTGCTCCATTTGCATATCGAGGTCTTTAGACTTATCCGTTGGAACCAGGCTTCTAAGTTTCTCAATTGACGCATTTAGCTCAGTGTCTTCAAAAGTGGAGTTGATCCCACTTAGAGTTGAAAGCATAGATGCAAGATTATCCAGTGTAAGCAACTGATGGTTTAGTTTATAGTTGTCCATTATGCCATAGCCACCATTTGCTCCAGGGTATGAAATGACCGGAATGCCTGCCATATTTATTGAGTCAATATCACGGTAGATGGTCCGAACTGAAACGTCAAACCGATCAGCAAGTTCCTTAGCAGTGATCTGTTTTCTATTTAGCAAAATAACAATAATTGTTAACAATCGCTCTATTTTCATTGAAGGCTCCTATTCAGAATCGTTTTACATGTATGCATTATATCATCATGAATGCCACTTACTATTTTTTTCGCCCCTCAAAATATGATAGAATAAAAAATATAAAACCGAACTGATGTTTGATTTGATGTGGGTGAGACAATGGAAGAAAGTACAAATACACAAGAAAGTAAAAATATATATGCTGCGATTGATCTAAAGTCTTTTTATGCATCTGTTGAATGTTTAGAGCGTGGACTTGATCCTCTTAAAACCCATTTAGTTGTAGCCGACTCCAGCCGGTCGCAAAAGACAATTTGCCTGGCTGTGTCCCCATCACTAAAGACTTATGGAATTCCTGGAAGAGTCAGGCTTTTTGAGGTGGTTCAAAAAATAAAGCTAGAGAATGACAAGAGGGCTCAAAAGGCGCCCGGGCGGACTTTAAGCGGTGCTTCTCATTTTTCAACAGAGTTAGAAAAATTCCCTAACAAAGCCATTGACTATATTGTGGCGCCTCCCAGAATGGCCCTTTATATAGAATACAGTACAAGAATCTACAATGTATACCTGAAGTATGTGGCACCTGAGGACATTCATGTTTACTCCATTGATGAGGTTTTTATCGACATCACTGATTACTTAAAGACCACAAAATTTGAGTCCACGTGATTTTACAAAAAAAATTATAAAAGATGTTCTAGAAACAGTGGGAATCACTGCAACTGCAGGTATAGGCACAAATTTATACTTAAGTAAAATTGCTATGGACATTGTTGCTAAAAAAAATTGAAGCGGATGCTGACGGCGTCAGAATTGCTGAGCTTGATGAAATGAGCTATAGAAAGCAGTTGTGGGACCATCAGCCAATCACGGATTTTTGGCGTGTTGGAAAAGGTTATGCCAACAAGCTCGAAAAGCACGGACTCTATACTATGGGGGATATTGCAAGGTGTTCTATAGGTGATGACAACGCATTTCACAATGAAGACCTTTTGTATGATATTTTTGGAATCAATGCAGAACTTTTAATTGATCATGCCTGGGGATGGGAGCCTTGTAAATTAGAACATGTTAAAGCTTATAAACCATCAAGCAAGAGCACTGGGGCAGGACAAGTCCTGCTAAGACCATATCCGCATGAAGAAACAAGAATTGTTGTTAAGGAAATGACCGACCAACTGGTTCTTGACCTGGTGGATAAGAAGCTGGTAACAGATCAAATTGTTCTAACTGTTGGCTATGACATTTCAAATTTAACAGATCCGGACAGACGTAAAAGATACAAGGGCCAAGTCAAAACGGATTATTACGGCAGAAAAATTCCCAAGCATGCCCACGGCACAGCCAATTTGGATAGGTTGACCTCATCAACAAAACTTATAATGGATGCTGTCATGGACTTGTTTGATGAAATTGTGGATGATTCTCTACTAGCGCGTCGGGTTAACATTGTAGCCAATCATGTGGTAAGTGAAGACTCTGTCAAAGAGGAAGAAAGCTATGAACAGCTTGATCTTTTCACGGATTATGATAAAAAAGCCAAAGCCACTGAAGAGGAAAAGTCTATGCTGGACAAGGAAAAGAAATTACAGCATGCCCTTTTAGATATTAAAAAGAAGTTTGGGAAAACGCAGTTTTAAAAGGGATGAATCTTCAAAAGGGCGCGACTGGGAAAGATAGAAACAATCAAAATTGGTGGTCATAAGGCCGATTGATGATTGAATAATTTCTACTGTTTTGGGGAAGGAATAGACTATGAGTAAAACTGCCAACGAAAGCGGAACAAAATATGATGATATTATCCATCTTCCTCGTCATGTTTCCCGAAAAAGACCTCAAATGCCACTTGAAGATAGGGCAGCTCAATTTTCACCATTTGCAGCTGTTGTAGGGCATGAGGCTTCAGTAAAAGAAGCTGCAAGGTTGACTGAGGAAAAAAGAGATTTGGATGAGGCTGAGAAAACCGTTATAAATGAGCAACTCCTTAAGATTCAATCTCGTATAGAAGATGACAAAGAACCTGAAGTCCAAGTTGAACACTTTAAAAAAGACCCTCTTAAAAAAGGTGGCCATTATATTACGACTCAAGGAGAAGTTAAGAAAATAGATGTTTATGTGAGAAACATTCTCATGAAATATGGAAATTCTATTGAAATTGATGATATACTGAGAATTGAAATTTTATAATTGAACCAAGAGCAACAATAATCTATTTGATAGATAATGTTTCGTAGTTAAATGTTATGAAAAATACAGCTGAATGTATATCTTAAAAAATATATATGGAAAACCTATAAAGAAAAGTAAAGCAATATAGAAAGTGAAATTTCTATAAGGTATGAAAAAGGTATGAAAACGAGCTTTTGTGATATTGCAAAGGCCTAAGATAAGTGATTAGAAAAAAGGAGATTTAGATGAGATTTATTTCATGGAATATTGACTCATTGAATGCAGCTCTTACAAGCACGTCGAATAGAGCTGTTCTTTCAAGAAAAGTAATTGATACGATTTTAGACCATGATCCTGATGTGATAGCCCTACAAGAAACCAAACTACCATCTAAGGGACCGAGTAAAAAGCACATAGAAATTCTAGCGGACTCTTTTGAAGGATATAACTATACTTGGAGGAGTTCCCAAGAACCAGCCCGCAAAGGCTATGCAGGGACTATGTTCTTATATAAGGAAAAGTACACACCTGAGGTAACTTATCCTGAAATTGGTGCACCGGATACAATGGACTTAGAAGGTCGAATGATCACTTTAGAATTTGATGATTTCTTCTTGACCCAAGTCTATACACCAAATGCAGGAGACGGCTTGAAAAGACTTGAAGAAAGACAAGTTTGGGACATAAAGTATGCAGAGTATCTTGAAAGCCTTGATAAGAAAAAACCTGTCATTGCAACGGGTGACTATAATGTGGCCCACAAGGAGATAGACCTTGCTAATCCAGATAGTAACCATAGGTCAGCAGGCTTTACAGATGAAGAACGTGAAGGTTTCACAAACCTACTGAGCAAGGGCTTTACCGATACATTTAGACACATTCATGGCGATGTGACTGGCGCCTATACATGGTGGGCGCAAAGGGTAAAAACAAGCAAGATTAACAATTCTGGCTGGAGGATTGACTACTGGCTCGTTAGTGATAGGCTGGCAGATAAGGTTATCAAGTCAGAAATGGTGGATTCTGGTGAAAGACAAGACCATACACCGATATTATTGGATGTAAAATTGTAGTAAATCAAGAGGGAATCATGCCGCGATAGTGTTTAATAACATATAATAAAATAACAAATAAATTACAAATAGATTTATCATTGAATTTATTGCCATAATGCTGTACAGTATGGGTATCAAAATGTCCCTATTAAAAGTTCTTTAGGGCAAGTGTCACCTAAGAGGTCAAGGTTTTAAATAATTGATTCCTTGACAGTACAAGACGAGCAAACTAGAAGCTCCCTGGTGGGAAAAAGGAGTGTCATTATGGCAATAGGTACGTACAAAAAGATTAAAGTTAAAGCTCGCAGTGCTGTGGAGATTTCAATTCCGTGGGTATTGATGGTCCCTGACATTGAAATGGAAGGCATAGTAGATGCATCCAAGAGTGTTTTCTACGGTATGGATTTGCTGGATACGAAGGCAAAAAAGAATAAGGTTTCTACGATGCCACCCTCTAAAACAATCGCTGAAATGCGAAAAATATGCATTCAAAGCAAAGACACGAGAATTATAGTGGAAGATTTCTATGGTCTTGAAAGAGATTGTTTGGCCAGTGAAGAGGGTTTCTTTACATTTTCCACAATAGAAATTTTTAAAAAGTTCTGTGTTGTGCCATTTGTGGTTCTGGAACCCGCAATTGGCGGTGCTGAAGATATTGATATTTTAGTGATTAGAAGTAGGTCATTCAGACAGGCAACGGGTGAGTTCAGACTATGTGATTTAATCACGCCTAGAGATATTATACATGAGGAAATTGCTAAACATGTGGATCTGGATTTCACGCATATGATATTAAAGCGGGGCAAAGAGCCTTTCCCAAAACTTGAGAGACTTGAAAATGACTTAGAAATAGATAAGGAAACAAGTCAAAAAGTTTGGGCGTCGATGATTCAAGATCCAAGACTCTTTGATGAATAGAGTCGAAACTGAATAGGATATGTAAAAAAATAAAAAAGAGTCAGCCAAGCTGACTCTTTTATGGTTTTTGAATGATTTAAGTTAGTGACTGCATTCATGGTCATGAGATGCACAGGCTTCCCCGGAATCAGTGATGTTGCCTTCAAGCCACGCCTCAGCAACTTGTCTTGTATCACCCGAACATCCGCGAATAACATCAATACCTGAGACGTTTAGAACACGTACTGCACCGCCGCCCATGTTGCCTGCCAGCATAAGTTTGACGCCTTGATCAGCAAGTGTCTTTGCAATGTTTGATTTACATCCGCATCCAGCGGGAGAAGTAACAGTTTGCTCATCAACAATTTTCTTGTTTTCATCAATGGTATAGACTGTGAAATACTCACAGTGTCCAAAATGACTATCTATTTGCTTGTTTCTTGATGGTAAAGCTATTTTCATAATTGTCCTCCAAATCTACCATGCCTTATATTTATTGCCTTTTACCTATATACAAGAATAAGTCGTTAACGCGGGTATGTCAATATATGTTATTGGCATACGCTATATTAATTGGCGGACAATATCATCTATATTAAAAGTCTCACTTTCATAATAAGTCTCCCTTTATGACAAGTTCACGACCACGATTTTGTCTTCATTGAATTTTTATTTAATTATTCTCATTTAAGCATAGAAAATGGGGTCTCAAATTCGTTTTTGCAAATAGGTTTTTGATTTAAGGATCTATTTTTTATTTTAGGCTTCTCGAAAGAATGTGTATAGAAAAAAAACAATATCTATAACTTTAGTATTCAATATTACTATTGTTCATGATCAAGTCGCTCTGGTACTGTATGTATGTACAATTTAAGTGAGCGATTGGTAATACGGAGGAGAAAATATGACTTTAAAAAAAATTAGGAATTTATATTGCATCTGTCGCACTTCTGGTAAGCAGTTTGAGCGGATGTGCTGCAGACCAAAATGTAGAAAGCACAGAAGAAACAACTGTTGATCAGACACAAGAAGCATCGACTGAAGCAACAGAGGAAAGTGAAGCAGTCACTGAACCATCGGAAGCAGAACTTGCCTTCAATACATATTTTGTATCGTCTGAGTGGCTAAACGATAATATGGACTCTGTTATTGTCTTAGATGCTCGTGGACAAGAAACATATGACAAAGGACATGTTCCAGGTGCCCGTGTTTTAACATGGCAAAGTCTATCAAGAATGGATGTGGAGTTTGCTTCTGAAACATGGGGAACGCTTAAAGGTGCAGATGCTCTAGGTCAGGCCATTTCAGAGCTGGGTCTATCAGCAGACAGTGAAGTTATTGTATATTCTGACACGCAAAATGGTTGGGGGGAAGACGGTCGAATTATGTGGACTCTTCAAGCTGCAGGCATTGAAAATGTAAGAATGCTTGATGGGGGTTACAAAGGCTGGAAGGATGCTGGATACGATATTACTAAAGAGACTTCTGAATTTGAAGCAACAGACTTTGTTGTGGAAGCGTTAGATTTAGTGGAATCAATCAGCACAGCAAAACTTGCTGAGAACTATGATGACTATAAGGTGATAGACACTCGAGATAAAGATGAGTATGAAGGTGCTCAAAAATTCGGTGAAGCACGTGGAGGTCATCTTCCAAGTGCTGTTTGGATGGCATACAAAGATCTACTTGAAAAAGACGGCACATTAAGGCCGATCAATGAGCTAGAAGCTATCTTTGCTGATGCTGGATTTGAGAAGACTGACAAAATTGTTACATACTGCACAGCTGGTATTCGTTCAGCGCACTATGCAGAAATATTAAAAATGCTTGGTTATGAGAATGTTGTGAACTATGATGCTTCATTCTACGTTTGGGCCAACACACCTGAACTTCAAATCGGTAAGGTTGTAAAAGACCACGCTTACAACTACTATGCACCTGATCACGTTAAATCAGCGCTTGAAAACAATGAAGAAATCATGCTTCTTGATATTCAGCCTGAAGAAGATTTCGATGCACACCACATTAAAGGTGCTGTTGAAACCAATGCATACCCAGTTAAGTCTGATGAAGACAAGGCGAAACTTGAAGCTGTTCTTGCTACAATAAACGGTTCAAATGAAGATGTTGTCATTGTTTGCCCACGTGGTGGCGGTGGCGCTGAAAGAACATACCAAGAACTAGAAGCAAATGGGATTGATACAAGCCGTCTATTTATCTTAGAAGGTGGTCAAGCGGATTGGCCTTTTGCTGAACTTGTAAACTAGATAAAACAACAGTCCTTGACTGTTTGAACCCCAGTGGATACCACTGGGGTTCTTTTGCTTGTTATGCGAAAATAAAGTTTTAGCGAAATGACCATGCACATGATTAAAGATCATAGCCTATATAGTTTTGTCCAGTGAATCCTCTATTGTTTCCAAGTGTTTTAACATAGCCTCTGAGGCGGCCTGACTGTTTCTTGATATTAGGGCATTTAGAATCCCTGTGTGGTTAAGTGTAACATTTGTTTGAGCTTTAAGCGTTGAAAGAGCAAAATTTGAAAATCAAACATAGGTGTTATCTTCAGTCAAGAGGAGTTTTAAAAGCATGAAAAGTGTCTTGTTACCAGATAATTCAGCAATTTTAAGATGAATTTTCAAGTCAATATTATTTGCTTCTTGCCCTTTGGATAGATGGTCGATATACTTGTTGATTAATTGCTCAACGCCCTCTAAATCTTTATCAGTCGCATTACGGCAGGCCAGTTTGATAGCCTGAGGCTCAAGTAACTTTCTGATAAATATGGTCTCTTTCAGTTTGTCTCGTGAAGCGTTAATTTGGTTTCTAATGAGTTCATCAGCGATGGACTGCTTATCTAAACGCTCGGTTTCACTTTCATACCATGCTCTTCCTTTTGGTGTAATTATTCGGCCTTTGTTGCTAATTTTTTTCGAGAAAACCATCATTCTCTAGATATGCTAAAGCCCTCCCAATACTTGTTTGAGACATGTTGAGTATGTCCTTTAACGTGGATGCGCCCACTGGGTCTGGGTGATTATAGAATTCAGAGAGAAGGGTGTATATTAGTTCATTTTTCATTTGTCACCTCAATAATAATACAATGTCTAATTGACATTATTATAACATATGTGTTACGCTTCAAATAAACATTAACCATTTGTGGTTAATGAAGATGTGCATGGATAAACGGAGGCCGAAATGTTAATTATAGATGAAAATGAAATGAGGCAGTCAGTGAACGCTGTGGATTTAATGGATGCCGTTGAAGAGGCTTTCCGAATCATGTCACAGGGTGACCATTTCATGCCAGAAAGGTTTGTTGCTCAGGCAGATGCTAATAAAATGCTCTACATGCCTTGCTTTGCAGACGGAAAAATTGGAACCAAAATATTATCAGCATTTCCTGAAAACCCTTCAAAGGGAAAACCCTTTTTAGATGGCATCATGTATCTGAATGATGGGGTAACAGGTGAACCTTTAGCCATCTTAAACGGTAGGGTATTGACCGGTCTCAGAACAGGTGCCGTTGGTGGTGTTGCAGTGAAACACCTGTCTAAAGATAAGAGTAAGCATATTGGTCTTGTCGGCTGTGGCGCACAAGGATTTGAACAAGTTAAGTTTGCTTGTGTAGTCAGACCTATTGAAAAGGTCTATTATATGATTCTATGAAGGAAAACATGAATGACTTTATAGAATCACTTAAAAAGACATTTTAAAAGAAGATCCAAATAGGAAGATTGATTTTATAGTTTGTGATGGCGTGGAACTTTGGTTAAAAATAGTGAAATTATCGTGACAGCTACGGGTTCAAACACGCCTGTTTTACCAGACGATGGCCAGTCATTAAAAGGTAAATGCATAGTAGCCATTGGATCATGGCGTCCAGATATGCAGGAGATTCCAGATGCCCTATGGTCAGTTGTAGACAGTGTTTACACAGAATTACCTTATGCTTGTGAAGAGAGTGGTGATTTACGAATTCCTCTCGAAAAAGGTTTAGCAACTATGGACCAGATTGGATATATGAGTGATTTATTAAAACTGCTTGATGACGGCAAAAAACCAGATCTAGGTGAAACCATCTTGTATAAGTCGGTGGGGATGAGCCTATTTGATTTGACTTCATCACGGAAAATATATGACATGGCCGTTCAAAAACAAAGAGGGGTTGAAGTGTCCTTATAAAAAGATTTGAAGAATACCCAGATAAAAAACTCACTTCGTATAAGAAGTGAGTTTTTGTATTCTGATATCGTTTGAGTCAAGATAATAGGACGGGTTAACCAATGAATTAGGCATCAAAGATTTGAGCTTCAGCTATATTCATTGCGTGGTCACCAACACGCTCAATATTGTTTATCAGTTCTAAGAAGAGTATGCTTGATTTAGGTTGACAGACACCATCTGTAAGACGTTTAATATGCATCTTTTTCAGTGATTTTTCCAGTTCATCAATGCGGTCTTCTATGGCAGTCACTCTTTTTGCTTCATTCTCATCCTCTGAGTGGAAACTTTCAAGGGAGATATTGACTGCGCTTAAAGCGGTGCTATAAATATCTTGAAGCTCGCTGATAGCTTGATCTGAAAAACTGATTTTGTTGGCAAACTTATATTCAAGAAGTTCTGCAATATTTTCAGCATGATCGCCAACTCTTTCAATATCGCTCACGATGTGGAAGTGTGAATCAATTGTTTCCCGCTGTTCACTAGACAGAGAAGCGTTAGAAAGCTTGACCAAATAGTGAATGATTTCTTCTTTCCATTTTATTGATTTTCTTTTCGATTTCAAAAACTTCCTCAATTTTTTCAGATGTATTTGAGACAAAGCCATCCATAGCATAGTCAAAAGATGTTTTTGCAAGATCACCCATAACAGAGATCTCATGTTTGATTTGCTCAAGTGCAATATATGGTGTTTCCATTATTCTATCATCAAGTGCAAGAGAGTAATCTTTTTCTTCTTTTGTATCCTGTTGTGGCAATAGTATGAAGGCAAATTTTACAATCAAAGGTGCGAATGGCAATAAAATCATGGTGTTAATCACGTTAAATAGTGTATGTGCCCAAGCAATCTGTCTTGCAGGGTCATCCGACATACGCTGAACAAGATCCACTGTTATATCAGATAGAAGGAGTGCAAACAGCAGGGTCCCGATCAATTTGATGGTCAAATGGATGAGGGCGGCTCTCTTAGCAACTCTTTTTGTCCCTATACTTGATAACAGGGCAGTAATACAAGTTCCAATATTTGCGCCAAGCAGAACTGGAAATGCTGATTCAATGTTCAAAAGACCAGCTGCTGCGAGGGCAATCATAATTCCCGTTGTAGCTGAAGAACTTTGAATAACACCAGTGACTAAGAAACCTGTGCCAATAGCCAAGAATGTATCAAGGAGGGTTCCACTCCCGAACCGAGTCAATAGGCTTGTAAAAGGTTCATAAGTTCTAAGAGGTTTACAGGCTGACTTCATAATGTCCATACCTAAAAATAGAATACCGAAGCCAATGAGGATTTCTGAATACTTTTTTGATGTTGGAGTTCTTAGTAGATAGATTTATAACAACACCTAGAGCAATTGAAAAGGGGGCAAGTGCTGTAAGATTAATAGACACCAACTGTGCCGTTATCGTTGTACCTATGTCAGCGCCCATTATGATGCCCACAGACTGTGTAAGGTTCATGATGCCTGCATTTACAAGACCAACAACCATAACAGTTGTAGCAGATGAACTTTGTATAATTGCAGTCACAACCATGCCGATAAATACAGCCATAATTCGGTTGCGGGTGAGTGCCTCAATAATACTTTTCATCTTATCGCCAGCAGATTTTTGCAAGCCATCTCCCATGACGTTCATGCCGTACAAAAATAGTGCAAGGCTGTTACAATCTGTACCAATATTTCTGAAATGTTAAATTCTGTCATTATCTTCTCCTTTAGTGAATAGTACAATACTTATCCATTCTACTAGATTTGCGGGCTAAAAAAGAATCAGAAATTTTTTACAATTTCAATGTTATTGAGCTCTTATACAGTTTAGAGACAATAATGCGGTGAAATGACCCTCATAGAAGTACATGTCCTATTTCATGGTGGAATACAGCATGGTGTTCTAGACCTTTTGAAAACATTTGAATAATTCTAGCCACACGCTTGTTATCAAAATGACCATCAAAGGCTATAAGCAGTCTAAGGATTTGGACTTTTACAAGCAGAGATTGAAAAGAACCCATTTTATTATTCTGGGTGATACAAGGATAAAGATCTTTAAACATTTGATGAATCAGATAATTAGACATAATTCCGTCGATTTTGGTGAGTTCCTGTAAATGAAGTGATTGGTAAGAAGACGTACCGATGCAATCGTCTATAAGCTGATCCAGTTCATCGTGATCTGTCTTTCCAACTTTCTTAAGAAAAAGGATGAGTTTCTTATAGAGGACATTGTCAATAGATGAAGTCGCCTCTTTATTTGAAAAGTTATAGACGACTAGAGCTTCTTTTAGTTTGTATTCATCCATATCCTGGGTGTGCTCATGAAAAGCTATGAGCATTTCCAGTTTTTGTTCAAAGGTGTATGCCTCGTCTCTAATTAGGTCAAAAACGCGATGTCTAAAAGTATGAAGGGCGTCTTTTGAGCAGAGGACTTTACCATCTTCTGTTATTATAGTCTGCATGACCACGTCTCTTTGGGACCTCTATGGATTTCAATAAGTTCGAGTGGGGAACCAAGCAGCAGTTTTTCGGTGGCTTCTATGCAGGCAAGAGAGAGGCTTTCTTCGTAGACACCATCGACAGTGTTATAATATCGCGGATAGAGTGCACATACACTTGACAGACCTCTTTCACCATTTGATTTCTGTATATCACATAGATTTTCAGTGTCCAAAAAAGGACATCTGTCATTGTCTTTACAGTCTATAATTGCGTAATTTATATTTGGTTGAGTCATATAGTCATTGATATATGTGTAGTCAGTCATGGTTTTCTTAAAACGGGGGGTCGTTTTTTAAGTTTTTTCGTAAGTTGCCTCATCAAGGGGAATGCCCCAGCCGGTGCAACAACTGTCTGTACAGGCACTGGCTATGCACTTGAAGTTTAGGCTTTGTTTAAATAGTCTTGTTAACATATTGCTCCTAACAATTTATACTTTCATGGTAGTGGTCGGGTCTTTCTAATAGTTTACTATAAAAGCCTCAGGTTTAAGGTCAAAGTTAACAAAAAAGTATGGGCCCATATTTATGATTAATTTATAAATATTGAATTTTTTCGAATTGAGTAATTTATGTGTTTTAGTGTCCCATCCTATTGCGATACAGTCTAAAACTACAGATACTCAGAAAGTAGATAATAGTATGGCAGGGGAATCTCAAGGTGTTTGTTATCAAAATGACAAAGCAGTATAAAAGGGTGTCAAAGAACAACTATAAAAAGTCATTCTTTGACACCCTTTTTATGAACATTTGGCTAATTGGTTATATGCCAATGACATTAGATCAATTTCATACAAACCAGCAATTAGATTAAACAATTTTAAGGACATGTCGCCCAGTATGGGAACCAGCCTTTATATTCTCAAACACTTCATCGAGTTCTTCCATAACAACTTCTTTAACAATAGCCTGGCTCATGATGTGCCACTCATTTGCAAATCGATCCCAAATGGCATCACGTTTTTCGATTGGGAAGTTAACGGAGTCAACGCCTAGAATACTAACCCCTCTAAGGATAAATGGCATAACTGTTGAAGTAAACTTAATGCCACCTGCATTGCCGCACATGCTCATGCTACCGCCGTAATAGATTTGTGGAAGTATACCAGAAGCGACTTCGCCACCAACAACATCAAGAACATAATGGAATTTTTGTTTATCAAGTGCTTTTGGCTTTTCCGGTAGAATATCGCGTGACAATAAGACGCTGGTTGCACCGATGGAGAGAAGCTGTTCAATTTCACTTTCCTCTCTTACAAGTGCGTGAACATTTTTATAGCCGCTTTCCTTAAGAAGTTGGATGGCAACACTGCCAACACCGCCCGAGGCACCTGTAACGAGTATTTCCTGATCCATATCAGGGGACATGCCATTTGCTTCAAGTGTCATAATTGAAAGAGCAGCAGTAAATCCAGCCGTTCCGATGACCATAGCATCACGAAGTGATAAACCGTCAGGCAATGCAACAACCCACTCAGCTGGCACACGAACATATTCCGAATAACCGCCTGTATGCGTCATGCCCGTTTGAAAACCGGTTACAAGAACATTTTGGCCTTTCTTTAAACTTGTTGTTTTCAGATGAAACAACGGTACCACTTAAATCAATACCAGGAATCATAGGATAGTTTCGTATAACGCCACCTTTGGTTTGTACTGCTAGCATATCTTTAAAGTTTACGGATGAGTATGCCACTTTTATAAGCACATCACCTTCTGAAAGCATGTCGGTTGTAATTTTTTCAATGGCATGTGAAACTTCACCGTTATTTTCACGAACAACAATCGCTTTAAAATGACTATTCATATTAAAAACCTTCCTTTTCTCTTATTCAAAATGATACGAATACAAAACATTTCTTATTAGGAACTATTTTCAATTCAAACATTATCAGAACTATGGTATACTGTCAATAGAAAAAAATGAGGTGGATCTATGGAAGTTAGAGAATGTATCAATTTTTTATTTGGGTGCTTCACAAAATGTGGTATTTAAGTATTTTTCAAAACGACTATCAGAGTATGGTGTGACGCCTTCACAATATGGCGTTTTAAATTGTCTTTGGCAATATGGTGATTTGAGTCCATCTAGAATAAGAGAAATATTGAGTCTAGAAGCTTCATCGGTATCTGGTCTTCTTGATAGGATGCAAAAGGGTGGACTTATTGATAGGCATATTGATCCAAATAATCGAAGGCTAATAATTGTGTCTCCAACAGAGAAATCGATGGAAGTTAAAGACGGTGTGGAAGCGGTGGTCAAAGAGATGAATGATAAGTTTCTACAGCCGTTTTCAGATGAGGAAAGAATAATACTAAAGAATGCACTTTTGAAAATTATTGATATGGAATGAAAAATGAATTGCCGAGCTCCTGATTTTAGGAAGCCCGGCAATTGTTTTTTTAAAAAAGCCATTTTCAGGAGGTTTCATATGGTTAAGCAAACAGGCGGATATTTGGGGTATGAAATAGGTCCAATTCGACCACCAAGTGAACATACAAGTTTAATGTTTCGTGTCACGCGAAATTGTCCTTGGAACAAATGAAGATTCTGTGATCTTTATAAAGGACAATCCTTTCATGTTAGAGAAAAAGCTGAAGTCCTTAGGGATTTGGAAATGCTTCGTATCTCTATTGATGTGATTGAAAAATACGAGGGCTATTCAAATATTGATAAGGCCATTGTTCAAAATGCCATATATGAAGAACTCGGTGAATATAACAATTGTGTTTATCAGATTGGATTAAATTGGTATCGCACGGGCATGGTATCTGTGTTCTTGCAAGACGCCAATACAATGGTCATAAAGCCTGATGATATGGAATTGTCGGAGTATTTTATGCCTGGGCTTGGTGGTCGCGAGTATTCAGATGAAAAAACGAAAAACATAGAACTATTTCTCCGCATTTATATTTAATTATACATCAATGCATTGTTTGAATCCTTTTACAACATATGTTAAAATTACTACATATGGTAATGCTACTTTAGGAGAAAAGTATATGCTGATTAAAAAAGATGTTGTACTATTTGTCGAAGATAATGTTCAGACAAGAGGAAACCTTTTAGAGAGTGCTAGGGCAATAAATCCAGACCTTGAGTACTTAAGCACGGGATCAGTGACAAAAGCTCTAGAAAATTTCTAAAAGGAATAGGGTTAAAGCATTTTTTTGTAGACATACAATTGGAGGATGGCAATGGCCTAGATCTCGTCCAGTTTTTAAGGGAAGAAATTGAATATCAGTTCACGCCTATTGTGTTCATTACAGCAGTTCCCACTAAAAAAATGGATGCATACATAAAGTTGCACTGTTATGACTACATTATTAAGCCCTGGAGTCAACAAGAGTTAAATAAAGTATTAAAAAAGATTTTGATTAACTATTTCATAAAGGAGAGTACAAGTAGCAAAGACAAGATATGGCTTGATTTTAGAGGTATAAAACAATCTGTATATACTAGGGAAATTGTCTATGTCGAGTATTATTTAAGGCGGATTACAATACATTTGCAAAATGATGTCATCGTTTACAAACAACTTCCCCTAAAAACTTTTGCGAAGTCTTTACCGAGTAATTTCATTCAGGTGCATCAGGGCTATATAGTAAATACAGAGCGAATTAAGAAAATTGATTATGGGAGAAATTACATAGTACTTGAGAATAATATGGGGGAAATAAAAATAGGTACGAAGTTTAGAGACAAGATAAAGGACTTTGATAATGCAGGTATATAACGTTCTAATTTTTTCCCTATTTGATATGTTGATGCTCTAATAATTTCAAGATTTCTTTTGTCAAAACCAAGTGTTC
>LQAG01000220.1_pt1 | contig 22033 bp, 29 predicted proteins | sample 1535801 | NCBI WGS metagenome assembly LQAG01 (sample SAMN04331584, study PRJNA305678) | bioreactor metagenome | isolation source: bioreactor_3 inoculated with Wadden Sea sediment 1st replicate of a... | place: Germany:Bremen | reverse complement strand
TTTTTAAAAATCGGTCTCGATCTTTTTCGCATTGTAGTTCTCCCGGACCCAATGCTGTCCAGCTATAGCTTTCTTCTGACGTCCACTTGGCGTGTCATTAATTGCTGAAAGCAGTGCCTTTTTTATGGCCATTACCGAACATTTGTCAGCCAAGTAGCCATTTTTACCATAATTCAACACCTCAGGGATGCCTCCAGTTCGTGTTGATACCACTGTTATGCCTATTGCAAGTGCTTCAATATTCGTTATCCCGAGTGCTTCCTTTTTGCTTGGAACGCAAAAGATATCCGTCACTGACATGAGCTCCATCACTTTTTTTTGAGGCTGATAACCTAGGAAACAAATATCAATTTTTTTCAGAATAGGGCCAGTTAAAATACGTCTGAGAATTTTTGACAGGACCGATGATCGTTAGACAAAATTTATATCCATGGATTGCCGTAAGTGCATGGAACAATTCATTCAATCCCCCTCTCTCTTGATCGCTTTTAACAAATAAGACATTAATCGGGCTTGAAAAATTCTTTCGTGTTGGTTTAATGGTGACTTGAGGATCGATCTCCATTAGAATATTTTTAGGTGATAAAGTGATACGATCGTGGGAAAAAATCATTCCGCAACGTTGAACTCTTACCTTCGATTCATTTAAGCCATAATACTTAATCGTTTTTTGCGCAAGTAATGGGAACATACGACAATCATTTTCGGGTCTTTTCGTGGCAGATCTTTCTAAGAATCGAATGCAATAAATTACCCCGACCTTTTATGGGTTTTTACTGCAGATCGATAGAAGCATCCAAATATGTATCATCATTAATCATCAGTGCTATTTTATGATGATTCAACCCCAAAAGACTCGACCAAAAACCGTTTGCTGCGTCACTGTAAATAATAACATCAAACTTTAAAATTTTCATGCGTTTTCAAAAAATTTTTGACACAGAGATGATAATGCAGGGAATGCTTGATTTTTCCTAAAGGCAGTTTAATATTTGTAATCCATGATTTCGCAGAGATCGTGTGTACATTTGGCATCGGTTTATCAAGTGACGAAGATGTAAGGATATGCAAATCGATCTCTTTATTCTGTTGCATTGTGGCATAAAGAATATTCAAGAGTTTAGCCGGCCCATTGATGATGCGGCCGAATGTTTGTGCAACGATAAGAACCCTCATGTACCTCCTTTTAAGTATTCATCTTGTCCAAAATTACCTAATCTTTCAAGAAGAACTTGCTTTGCACAAAAATCATATCGTCTTGAAAGTGCCAATTCCGTACCTCTTATGAATTTGATTTTCCTCTTTTTTTTTCAGCTTCTTTCTTATGCTGTTTCGTAAATAAAAATAGAATTTATTCAACAATGATCTCTCATTATTGAATCTGTAAAGTCCCTTTGCTTCCGAGTGATCAAGACTTTTAACAAAGATTCGAACATACTCTCGTACAAGCCAATCCGGTTTTTCAAGACATAATAGTGACCCTAAAAATAATTCAACAAAGAGATATTTAACTGATTTAATGTCATTTTGGAATTTAAGACAATTTCGGCATCAATAGGGATGACTCTATTTTGAGTTTTTTCATAAAGAAAATTTGCTAAAAGTGGGTCTGAGTGTAGCAGGTTAGGATTACATTTTAATTTTGCACACTCTCTCATGGTTTTGAAAGTTTTCACAAGCAGTTTAAATTCATAGTAATATTTGTCAGTTTGACTAAGAAGAGTCTTAAACGATTGACTGTTAGGTTGAAACTTCCAAACAATAATGCCGTTAGCACTGTCTTTTGCATAAAAATCCAAAGTTGGGATGTTTTCATTTTTCCATAATTTCCAAGTTAAAAATTCTTTTTCTACAGTGTCACAAATATGTGTAACAAACTTAGAGTGATGGTATACCGGTCCTCTGAAAACAGTGTTTATTAAATACCAAATTTATTTTTTTATTAAAATGTTTTCGGCCTTGAAAGTGTTATATTTTTTTATAAAATAATAATGGTTATTCAATAGTATTATTTTTTTGCTATGGATTCCTTCAGAGATGGTTCCCCCAGTGTTGATGGCGTGAGACCTTTGCACGACTATTTTGATTTCGCCGCGCTGGGGTTGCAAAATAGACTGTCATTTTACTTTCTATTATCAATTCACTTTTTTATTCAAAATGGATATATTTTATTGAAATTATTGATATTTTTATGCACTATGTATGCAGTGAAATCGGCCAGCCGCCCGATTTCCAATGAACAGCTCAAGGAACCCAAAAAACAGGCTGAGACACCTGAGGGAAAGCTGGATAAAAACAGCAACCTGAAAAAGTTTTCCAGGGATCTGGAATCTGACTGGACGGTCAAAAATGACAAACCTCATTTCGGACTTTAAGAGCACTCCTCCGTGGACACCGAGAATGGATTTATCCTTGCCACCTATCTGAGCCCTTCTTCCCAGAACGATTCGATTCATCTGCCTATGGTTGTGATTTCCAGTATTCATACCACGGATAAGGTCCGAACGGTCTGTGCCGATAAAGGATACGCCGGGGGCCCAATCGGCGTTTCCTGGCCCTGAACAAAATCAAGGATGGAATCATGCGAAAGGATTCTATAACCGCCAAGTTAACTGAGCTGGAGATCCTGCGCAACAAATCCATCGCAAAATACCGGTACATCGTGGAACAGTATTTCGGGATCAGCCATCTGCATGACATCGGCCAGCGGGCTATGTTTACCAAAATACTGAAAAACAACATCGATATCATGTTCCGACAGTTCGCTTTCAATTTAAATAAAGGAGCCAAAATCCTTGAACCCATATCGGTGTAAATGGACAGGTGTGCCCGGACTCCAAAATCCGGGAAAAACGGCTCCATTTGGGGCCGAATTCGAGAGAAATGACTCTCACATGTCACACTTGCTGGCTGATATTTGAGTGGTAGAAAAGCAGCCAAGATCGAAAATTTTAAAAATTTTACCCGTATGTTATAATTCTGGAGAATATGCTCAATTTTCAAAGGTCGCATATCGGTGCTGTTCATGAAATACCGAGAGACCCAGGATCAGGCTATCGCAAAAAAATTACAACCGTTTGAGGTGCCCGGATCTATCCTGAATATTATCCAAAAAGAAGGATCCATGGGAAAAGGCCTTTTTTGATCCCTGCCTGAAGGTCATTTTCTGCCCCACGCACTTTGCTATCTGTCGTTTTTCGCATCTGACGTCCAGCCCCGGCGTTTTTGGCCTCAGTATTAAACACCCTCAATAATTGTTTGATTGAAGCCTGATCATCTGAAGTGGACTTCAAATTTTTTATTCATCGTTCTTTCGCATGTAATTATTTTTGTACAACGGGATGATTTTTTTCCGATGGCCCGGAATTTTTTTATTGAACCTTTTTCCAGCCAGAAAATGCAGTCGCAGTCTTCTACGGTTGTGAGCCGGTGGGCGATGATAATCAACGTTTTTCCTGCTCTGAGGCTGTAAATTGTTTTTTTGATTTCATCTTCACTTTTGGCGTCCAGGGAACTGGTGGCTTCGTCGAAAATCATTATTTCAGGAGAGTTGTAAAGCGCCCTTGCAATGGCAACCCGCTGGCGCTGTCCGCCGGAAAGACGGATTCCGCGTTCGCCGATTTCAGTATCGATTCCATTGGGCATATCAATCATAAATTCATCCATATATGCCATGGAACAGCACTTTTTGACTTTGTCGCGGTCAATGTTTTCCAAAGGAATGCCGAACGCCACATTTTCGGCCAGAGAACTGTCATATATAAAGGGGAACTGTGACACATATCCGATCTGCTTTCTCCATTCACCAGCGGAATCAGGATTCAATTCCTGGTCATCAATCCATATGTTTCCTTTTATCGGTTCGAGCATGCCGGTGATTAAATCCACCAGGGTGCTTTTTCCAGAGCCGGACGGCCCGATGATACCGATGGTCTGTCCTTTTTTAAGACAGATATGGATATCATCCAGGATGCTCACTTCGCTTTTCGGGTACTTAAATGAGACATGATCCAGGCGGATCTGTTTTGTGAAAGAAACGGTTTCGGCGTTTGTTTTTTTTCCCGATCCGATGGTGCTGCTGAACTCATCCAGATAGAAAAGTATTCTGGAAAGAAACGGCAACGAGTATCTTATCGCGGTGATCATTCTTAATATGCGGTCCATGGCAGGAAGACATTTCCAGGCGGCCACCGAGAGCAGGGCAAGGGTTCCTGTGATTTTGACGGGTGAAGCGTTTACTCCGAACATCATCAGGCAGACAGCGCCGGTGAGCATCATCACCCCCATTGTTTCGAAAATGGCGGAGGGCGAGGTTTCAAAAAATTTATACCATCCATACCGGTTGGCAAATCGTTTCATGGATAGATGGGATTTATCAATGAATATCTCTTCTTTGGCAAAAATCTTTACATCTTTGATTCCGTGAATCGCCTTTGTGCAGTCATGGTTGATTTTTTGTTCAAGGCCCTGGCAGGTGCCGGCGATTTCATCGATCTTTCTTCGAATGCTCTGGTAGATGATGTAGCCGGTGCCTCCCAGGACAAACAAAACCATCATGGATACCTGGGGTTGAACAAACAACAGTCCCGTAATCATGATAAAAACCAGCAGAAAATCACTGATGAGCTTGAGAACCGAGGTGATAAAGAAACGTCCCACCTGTTTTCTGATTTCAATGGCATACACAAGGTCTGCGGAATTCTGATCGATATGCCATTTATAGGGCATGTTTAAAAATCCCCGGATCAGAGATCTGCCCAGAAACGCCTCAAGTTCTGCGCTGTAACGGCCCAGACGCATGATAATATAGGATTTGAATCCATTTTTAAAGGCCACAAGGAGGACAATGATAGCGGAAAGACCGACCACAAAGCCGGGAACGGTTGAAAAAAACGTCAGGCCCAGGTTGTCTTTTGCAAACAAAATATAAGAAGAAGTGACAATTTCATCCGGTCTGGTAATCGATGCCGCAAAAAAAGCGATCAGACCCATGGTCGCGGTTTCAATCACCGCCTTTAAAATCATGCCGCCTAAAAGAAGCCACAACAGTACTTTCATCCTGTAGGAAAGAAGGTGAAACAGCTTTAACGAGCTTTGAACTGAATTGTAGTTTTTTCGTTTTTGGGGCATAGCTCCGCTTTTTCGGTTCCATCAAGCCAAAAGGGTTCACAGCATCGGTACCAAAGCTTTTGATAGATAAAATATCTGGGTATGCTTGTAAAGGGTTTTGTTTGCAGGAAAATCAGATGGCGAGGAACAGGCTCGGTTCGATTTCAGGGAAAAGAAGTGATGGAAAAAAATAAGGGGATATATATGAAAAAGCTTATAAAATAAAATTTTAATTCATAAAATATTGGTCATTGAGGCCTGATTTTTAAAAAATACCTTATAAAATTAAAATTATCGCTTGACAATGAATCCGGGATCTGGTTAGGTTTGAATCAGGGAAAAGCTGAAAAAGGTTCGACCCGGTTTCCTGATGATATTTCCCTATAGATAACCATCACAGCCAACCATTTATAAATCTTAGGAGGACGTTATGCCGATCAAAGACAATCGCCTTATTCTGGACGGGTATACTTTGACCATTGAGGAACTGATGCAGGCGGGTCACGACCTGTCCATGCAGGTAGAGGTCAAGGAAGACAACTGGCCCAAAATCCGGGAATGCCGCAAGATGGTGGATACCTGGGCCAGTGAAGAACGCTGCATTTACGGGGTGAATACCAGCTGCGGCGGGCTGGTGGATCATCTGCTGCCCAAGGAGCGGGACAATGATTTTCAGAAGAACCTGGTCAGAAGCATCACCACTCAGGTGGGCGAGCCGTTTGAAGATGAACTGGTAAGAATCTTCATGATCGCCCGGGCCAACTCCCTGTGCCGGGGATATTCCGGAATCAAGGAAGAGAACCTGAAAATTTATCTGGACATGATCAACAAACAGGTGTTTCCCCTGGTTCCCCGGAAGGGATCACTGGGTACCAGCGGGGACCTGGGACCGCTGGGATGTATTGCCGCAGTCGGGTTCGGGGAATGGAAGGCCCGGTACAAAGGCCAGGTGATGCCCGGCAAAGAAGCCATGGATACGGCCGGTGTCAAGCTGATGCACCTTAACGCCAAAGAAGGGTTGTCCCTGATCAACGGAACATCCGGCATGGTGGGACTGGCCTGCACCGTGATCACCGAGGCCACCAACACCTTGAAAACTCAGACATCATTGCCGCGTTCGCCATCGAAACCCTGATGGGCCGGATCAATCCGTTTGACGTCCGGGTCCATGAACAAAAATACCATCCCGGCCAGTATGCCACGGCCATGAATCTGACCAAGCTGCTCACCGGATCGGAACTGGCCATTGATGAACAGGAACTGTCTCTTAAACTCCAGGCTGTGCTCAAAAAGCATGAAGGCATTTCCGTGGCTGATATCCCGGTGGAAGACGCCTATTCCATCCGGTGTACGCCCCAGTTTGTGGGTCCCACCAAGGAAGCGGTCAACCATGCCCATGAAGTGCTGCTGCGGGAATTGAACTCCAGTAATGACAACCCCCTGATCTTCACCGAATTTGACACCTTTATCCACAACGGCCATTTTCACGGCCAGCCTATCTCCTTTGCCATGGACTGCTTAGGCATCTCCATGGTCAACCTGGGCGTGGTGTCGGACCGCCGGATCGACCGGTTCATGGATGCGGCCCACAGCACCGGTCTGCCGCCGTTCCTGTGCAAGGAAGACACCGGAGTCCGCATGGGGCTTATGGGCGGGCAGTTCATGACCACCTCGTTGGTGGCGGAAACCGGACTCTGGCCGTACCGGCCTCCATCCAGTCCATCACCTCCACGGCGGATTTCCAGGATATCGTCAGTTTTGGCCTGATCGCGGGCAGAAAAGCCAGAAAAATTGTGGAAAACACCAATCATATCCTGTCTTTTGAACTGCTGTGCGCCGCCCAGGCGGCAGATCTGCGGGGACCGGGAAAACTGAGTCCGGCCGGGAAAATTATGTTTGATGCGGTGCGTGAAACCCTGGCTTACATGGACAAGGACAAGGTCTATATCGACGATATGGAGGAACTCAAGGCCCGGATCGAATCCGGTGAGTTCGTCAAAAAGTGGAAGATGCCCTGGGTGAACTGCTGATCGTTCACAAAAAAGAATAGAAAAGAATAGGGGGAGGAATTATGTCAGCGCATCCTGTTGCAGCGAAAATTGTTGATGAATACCGGGAAAACTATCCGGCTTCCAGAGAGCGGCATCAGCGCCTGGTCAAATATATTCCGGGCGGGGCCACAAGGAGCCTGAGCTATTTCAAGCCCTGGCCCATCCATATCGACTATGGCAAAGGGGCCCATGTGTATACCCATGAAGGCCATGAACTTCTGGATGTCACCAATGCTTACGGGGCTCTGGTGCATGGGCACGGGGACCCGGATGTGGTGGCGGCGGTTCAGGAGGGCATTGCCCGTGGATCCCAATATTCCACCCCCACGGACGGTCAGTATCGTCTGGCCAAACTGCTGTGCGACCGGGTGCCGGGGTTTGACAAGGTGCGGTTTCTCAACTCCGGCACCGAGGCCACCATGTTTGCCATGCGAACGGCCAGGGCCATTACCGGAAAGGACAAAATCCTGAAGATGAGCGGCGGGTTTCACGGCACCCATGACTGTGTGGCTGCCTCCACCAAGAAAAACGTCATCACTGCCGGGATTCCGGCGGGCATGACCGTGGACATGATGGAGGTACCGTTCAATGATCCGGATGCAGCCGAAAAGCGGTCAAAGAAAATGCCTCGGCCCTGGCGGCGGTGATCATGGAACCTTTTTGGGGGCCGGCGGCGTGGTGCTGCCCAATGAAGGTCTGCTCAAACGAATCCGGGAGGTCACCCAGGCCCATGGGGTTCTGTTGATATTTGACGAAATTTTTTCTTTTCGGGTGAATATCGGCGGGTGCCAGAACCTGTACGGCATCACTCCGGATCTCACCACCGTGGGCAAAGTGGTGGGCGGGGCCTGCCCATCGGAGTGCTGGGGGCAAGGCCGAGTTCATGAACATCTACTGTCATGAAAATACGGAAAAACCCCTGTACCACTCCGGGACCTTTAACGGATATGAAACTGTGATGCAGGCCGGGTTTGCCGCCATGACCAAGTATGACGAAAAAACCATCGCCGAAATCAATGCCAAGGGAGACCGGTTCCAGAAAGGACTGCTGGCAAGCATCAGGGACAACGGGTTGAACATCCAGTCCAACCAGATCGGATCGTTGCTCAACATCCACTTTGTGAACCGGCCCACGGTTCAGGCAGCCGACGTGCTGGCCTCGGAAGAGGAGCTGCATACCCTGATGCACCTGTCCCTGCTGAACAAACGGATCTTTAATATCCCCAGGGGACTGTTTATTCTGTCTACAAAAATTTCCGATGATGAGATGGATATGCTCGTGGGTAAAATGGATGAAACCTTGAAAGAGCTGCTGCCGTTGATCAGGGAAAAATATACCCATTTGCTTTTATAATTCATTGGAGAAAGCAGACATGGTATTGGACAGAATTGATAAAAAAAATTTTTGAATACGCTTCAGGAAAATGGGAAAATCACTAATTCAAAAATTGTCGAAAATTGTGGGGATATCCGCCCCTGCCACGCTGGAACGGGTCAAGCGCCTGGAACAGGCAGGGGTGATCTCCCACTTCACGGCAGTGGTGAATCCCGAGAAAATCGGGCTGTCCATCATCGCCATGGTGAACATCAGCCTGAACCTGAGCAACCTGTCCTCCGTGGCATCGATCAAGGAAAAATTCATGGTTCTGGATGAGGTGATTGAATGTTATCAGATTGCCGGCGCCAATGATTTTATTCTCAAGGTGGCGGCCAAAGACATCAAGACCTACGGAGAGTTCATGAACAAGAAATTGACGCAGATAGAAGGGATTCAGATCATTAAATCCTCTTTTGTCATTGATAACGTTAAAGAAAAAAATGTTTCTGCTGGATCTGGACGAAGAGTACAGAGTGTAAAAGTCAATGCCAACCCTTTTAAATAACGAGGAGTCAGTGAATGGATAAAATTATCATTACCGCAGCGATCACCGGTTCGGTTCACATTCCCACCATGAGTGATTACCTGCCTATCACGCCGGATGAAATTGTGGAAGATGCTGTTAAGGCCTGGGAGGCCGGGGCCGCCATCGCCCATATTCATGTACGGAATCCTGAAAACGGCCTTCCCGTGTCGGACCCGGACCTGTTTTTGGAGGTGCATTCCAAAATCAAATCCCGGTGTAACATGATTCTTTTGCCCACCACCGGGGGAGGGATGAACCAGACCACCGAAGAAAAACTGATCCCGATCAAGAAACTGAAACCGGAAATGTGTTCGTTTGATCCGGCACCCTTCAATTTCGGGATTTTCAGATCGCCAGCCGGTTCAAGGAATTCAAGCATGAGTGGGAAAAAGATTATCTGGAGCTGTGCAAGAATGTGACATTTCGCCCGACCTTTAACGACGACCTGGTCTATGCCAAGACCTTTCTGGAGATTGGCACCAAACCGGAATTCGAGATCTATGAACTGGGACATGTGTCCTATGTGAAATGGCTCATGGAGGAAAACCTGGTGAAACTGCCAGTGCACCTGCAGTTTGTGTTCGGTCCCATGGTGGGGTGGATGACCCCGTCCGTCAAACATCTGGTCCTGATCCATGACGAAGCCAAAGAGGTGCTGGGTGAAGAAAATTTCACATGGTCCGTGGCAGCCGGCGGCCGGTTCCAGATTCCTATCACGTCCACGGCCATGGCCATGGGCGCCCAGAATGTCCGAATCGGACTCGAGGATTCTGTTTATGCTGGCAAAGGGGTCATAGCCAAGGCATCCGCCGATCAGGTCAAGATGATCAAAAACGTGGCAAAGGAGATGAGCCTGGTGCCGGCCACCTCGGATGAAGCAAGGGAGATTCTGGGGCTTAAGGGGCTGGACAAGGTCAATTTCTGAGGATGATATAAAACGTGAAACATAAAGGAGGGATCATTTGAACTACTCAGGTTATGCTTCAATTCACGCAAGACACATTCCTGACAAGGTTTGCCTGATTGAAAGAACTCCCGGAGAAGGTGCCGGCGCACCTTTACCTGGCAGGAATTCAATGACGAGATCAACCGCACCGCCAATTACCTGGCAAAGGAACTGGGGGTGAAAAAAGGGGATTTTGTCATGCATCTCCAGAACAACTCTCTGGAATGGCTGGTCACCTATTATGCCATCATCCGTCTGGGCGCGGTCGTGGTGCCGCTGAATTTCCGGTTTGAAGGCCCGGATGTCCAGTATGCAGCAGGCGTGTGCAACCCGGATGTATTTATTCTGGGATCGGAGTTCCTGAGAGTGGTCCAGCCGATTCAGGACACATTGACCACCATCAAGCATTATATCTGTGTCGGTAAAGAGGTGCCGTCGGACATGATCGATTATGCCGATATCCGGAAATACGGAAATACGGAAGACGCCCTGGTACAAGTGGAACGGGACCACGGCTTGGCCATGATGTTCACCTCAGGTACCACAGGCAAGCCCAAACCGGTGCTCCACACCCACTATTCGTTGAATAGCACGGCCGTGGGCAACGGCATGACTTATTATGTACAGAAAGATGACAATTATCTGATTTTTCTGCCATTGTATCATTCTGGCACCCTGTTTTTGTGGGCACCGTTTTATGCCACGGGTGCTGCCGGAACCATTATCAAGGATTTCAAGGATCCGAAATGGATCATTGAGGCCATCGCCGCAGAGGGCTGCACTGATATGTTGTTTGTCGTGCCCATCGCCATCGCCATTCTCAACGCAATGAACAAGGGAACGATTCAGTTGTCAGATTATGATCTGTCTTCCTGGAAATACATGGAAGTCGGTGCCCAGCCCGTACCGTTTGATATCATGAAGGAACTGGTGGAAAAACTGCCCTGCAAAGTCTCCAATATCTATGGGATTACCGAAGGCGGCGGGGGCGGGACGTTTAATCTGTATCCCGAGGATGTCCTGACCAATCCTGGGTCCATCGGCAAACCCACCTTCAGTGTGGAAGCAAAAATCGTGGATCCTTTAGGCGAAGAACTGCCTGCGGACGAAGTGGGGGAACTGGTCTTCAGAACGCCCCGCATGATGCATGAATATTATTCCAATCCTGAAAAAACGGCAGAGACAATAAAAATGGTTGGCTTTATACCGGAGATCTATTAAAAAGGGACAAAGACGGGTATTTTTACATTGTGGACCGCATGAAAGACATGATCACCAGTGGGGGTGAAAATATTTATCCTGTGGAGATCGAGGATGCGATCATGGACCATCCGGATATCGATGATGTTGCCTGTATCGGATATCCGGACGACCGGCTGGTGGAAATCGTGATGGCCGTGGTTCAGCTCAAGGAGGGGCGGCAGATGACCGAAGATGAAGTGATCGAATTTGCCAAAACCAAGCTGTCATTGTATAAGGTGCCCAGGAAAGTGATATTTGACGAAGTCCCCCGGAACCCAACGGGGAAACTAATGAAACCTCAGCTCAGACAGAAATATACCGGCCGTAAAGAGGCGTTTAAACAATTGGCATAAGTTCCGACCCAAGTTGACGACAGTATGGATGCAAAGGGCCTGCAGCTCTGATAACATCATAATTTTAAACTTTTTAGGAAAGGAACAGACATGATGAAATTTCGCACATCTTCAAGTTTACTGCTGGTATTTATGGTAGCGGCCTTGATGATCATTTGCTCGGGATTGGCGACGGCGTCGTCTCTGGACAAATGGAAACCGAATTTCGATCCCAGCGGGGCCAAGTACAAATGCATTATATCCAATGTGTCTACACCTGCGCTGGTGGGGACCCATGCCGGGTTTGAAATGCGTGATGAGCTGTGGAAACGGACCAATGGCCAAATTTATATCGATTTCAAACCGCTGTCCATTCTCGGCGGCGAGGTGGAGGTGCTGAACATGCTTCAGATGGGTGCCATCCAGGGCATGGGAGTGTCCTCGGTGGCGTCCACCAATCTGGGGCCCCGGTTCGGTATTGTAAACCTGCCGTTTCTGGTGGATTCCTTTGAAAAACTGGACAAGTTCATTGCCAATGAAAAACTGTTCGGCCATTTTCTGAATGCCATGGACCATCAGGGAATCACCGGTCTGGATATCACCGGATACGGCCATTACGGCTGGGCCACCACCGTGCCGGTGAGAAGCATTGAAGATGCCAAAAAGTGAAGTTCAGAACCGCTGAGGCGGCAGTGAATCAGTTAACATACCGCAACTGGGGATTCAACCCGGTCGCCATGCCCTGGCCGGATGTTCAGGTAGCATTGAAACAGGGCGTCATCACCGGTTTGGACCATACTCTGGCCGTATGCAATTTGACCAAAAAATTCGAAGTGGCCAAATATTTCACCCAGATCAACTATGCCCAGGGCCTGTTTATCTGGATCTTTAACAAAGCCTGGCTGGCCAGTCTTCCCGAAGATCTTCGAAACACCTTTGTGGAAACGGTGAAGGACGTATGTGCGGAAAACCGGAAAAGAACCGCTGTCTGGGAAGAAGAGAACAAGAAAAATGCCGCCGAAGAGGCCGGGGTGGAGTTTATCCAGCTGCCTGAAGAAGAGATGGTGACACTCAAGGATTTGAGTATGGACACCTATGAGAAATACGCCGGTGAAATCAATAAACTATATCCCGGTGATACCTATCAGCCGGATAATTATCTCAAAGAGGTTCAGAATTTTTGAGCGAATAATCTCTGGAATTTGACTGAGCGGGCCTGCTTGCATCGAGCAGGCCCGACCCTTTTATCTCATTTACTTAATTGTTGAGCCGGGACGGGTTTTATGCTTGGAAAAACACTCAGGAAACTGGACGAAACGATCGGCCGCATCGAAGAATGGTCTCTTTTTATTATCGTGATCGTCGCTTTGATATCTTTGTTCTTCAATGTGGTGCTCCGATATGGATTCAATTATACCCTTGCCTGGAGCGAGGAGCTGGTGCGGATTGTGATCATCTATTCCACCTTCATCGGCGCCAGCGTCGCGATCAAGCAGCGGGCCATGATTCGCATTGATGCCATTGTCCAGATTTTTCCGAAATTGAAAAAGGGCCTGACGTTTTATACCAATATTCTGATGCTGGTATTTGCAGCAATGATGGTTTTTATGGGTACAAGATGACACATCTTCAGCTCATCACCCACCAGAAAACCATTATCATGCAGATTCCCCTGGTGATTGTCTACGCAATCATGCCGGTCACCGGTGTGATGCTGTTTCTCAGGACTGTACAGGTGATGTTTCAGGATTTTTTCTCCAAATAGAAAAGGGCCTTTTTAATGCAGACAAGTGACTTAATTATTCTTTGTATCCTGTTGGGGTGCATGTTTACCTATGTGCCTGTATTCCTGTGTCTTTTTTTACTTCGGCCATCGGCCTGTTTTTCTTTCTGAACATGCCGCTTGATCTTTTGATCCAGACTCTTTTCAGAAGTCTGGATAATTTTTCTCTGGTGGTGGTGCTGTTTTTTATTCTCTGCGGCAATATCATGAGCAAAGGCAAAACCGTGGAAAAACTCATCAACCTGGCCAATTCACTGGTCAGCTGGCTTCCGGGGCGGCCTGGGCATGGCCGGGGTCATCGGGTGCGGACTTTTCGGGGCCATTTCCGGATCGACCGTTGCCACGGTGGTGGCCTGGGCGGGTTCATGATCCCGGCATTGATGAAAACGGATATGATGAAAGATACACCCTGGGGCTGATGACCACCTCCCCGAATCTGGGCGTGATCATCCCGCCCAGTATCAGCATGATTTTTATTCTATGATCAGCAATGTCTCTTTGGAGGGGCTGTTTATCACCGGATTCATTCCAGGCCTTTTGATCATTGCCTGTGTTTGTCTCTATACCTGGCTTAAATACCGCAACAGGACCGATATCAAACGGCTTCCCGCTCCCAGGCTGAGAGATTTGCTGACGATTTTCAGGGAGGGATTCTGGGCGTTGATGCTTATTGTCATCATTTTCGGCGGCATTTTTCGGGTATGTTCACAGCCAACGAAGCCGCTGTGGTGGCATCTGTATACGCTTTTTTCGTGGAATTTTTTATTTACCGGTCCATGACTTTTAATGATATTAAGGAAGTGACGGTGACATCGGCGGTCACTTCTGCAACCCTCCTGCTCATAGTGGCTTCCGCCACCTGTTTCGGGCGGTATCTCACATTTGAAAATATCCCCAACCGGGTGGCTGAGGTGGTGGTGGCTTCCATCCAATCCCCGGTCATGTTTCTGCTGGCCATGAACATTCTGCTGCTGATCATCGGCATGTTCATGGATATCATCTCCGCAACACTGATCCTGGGGCCGGTGTTTCTGCCCCTTCTGGGGCCGTTTGGTGTGGATCCTATGCATTTCGGACTGATCATGACCGTGAACCTTGCCATCGGGTACTGTACCCCGCCCATGGGGGTGAGCCTTTTCATCACCGGGTCATTGGCCAGCCGGGATATTATTTATGTGTCCCGGGCCATCTGGCCGTTTCTGATCATACAGATCAGTGTGCTGTTTTTTCTGACCTATTTTCCCCAGGCAGTGCTGTTTCTGCCCCGAATGTTCGGATATAATTAACGAGAAAACCCGCAACCCGGGCCTGCTCCTCTTTCTTTCCGGTTGTTTTCGGCTGGAAAAGAGGAGCAGCAGGGTCGCGACCTTTGCTGACAGTTGCCGTGCCTGCCGGCAGGCGCTAAATACCTTTGCTGATGATGTCCGGGTTGTGGCGCAGCCGTTCCTGAAGCCCTCTGGAAACGGTCCAGTGCTGTTCAAATTCATCCCAGAAGTCCCGGTTTTCGTCTTTCCAGTTGTCGCCGAATCGCAGATCGAAATGATCCCCGAGTTTGTCAAACAGCAGCTTCCAGGTGGGTTTGCCTTCATTCTTGGCACCCATGAACTCTTCAATCAAGGTATCCAGGTCACTCAAATGCTCTTTGGGCAGATAGGACAATGCCCCTTTTTGATGGATTCCATCAGGGCTTGGGGGGTTCATGGCGTTGGCAGTAAGCATGATGGCTGGAATGCCCCGTTTGACGCATTCCTCCAGCAGTTTGATACCGTTTACCCCCATGATGTCCAGAATGGCCAGATCATACCGGGTCTTATAGATTTTTTTCCGAAGCAGTGTCATAATCGGTGGCAGAATCCACCTTCGCGGTATCCAGAATTTCCTGAATGGTTTCGATGATATCCTGCTCATCATCCACTGCCAGAATGTGTTTGCCGTTCAAAAAAGATGGGGACATGATAAGTTCTCCTTGACTGGAAATTTATATATGAAACCTTATCCTAATTGTTTATTTATAATATTCTGTTAATGTAGGGTATTTATTTAATAAAATTAATAAGTCTTTAAAATTTTCCTAATTTTAGATAATTACTTAAAATTAGAGGAAAAGTCAAGAATTAACAGATCCCTCCGGGGCGACGGAACAGATCAAAATACAGTTGCAGAATTCGGTGTCAATCGATATGGTAAGCACGCTTTTACTGAGGCGCAACAAAATGTCGGATGAATGACGACATTTGAAAGGGGGGGGCATGAGACCATTGATGAGCAAGATCGTCACGTTTACAAAAATAGCGGCTATCGCCGGACAGCTCAGAAAAGCCGGTAAAACAGTTGTTTTCACCAATGGATGCTTTGACCTGGTTCACGCCGGGCATGTCAAGTATCTGTCAGCGGCAGCGGACCTGGGGGACGTTCTGGTCTTGGGGCTTAATTCCGATACGTCCGTAAAAAAAATCAAAGGGGAAAAACGTCCTGTTATCCATCAGGAACAACGGGCCTGTGTCGTTGCGGCTCTGCAGATGGTGGATTATGTGGTGCTGTTCGATGCGCCCGATCCATTGGAATTGATTGAAACGGTTTGCCCGGATGTTCTGGTGAAAGGGGCGGACTGGGCAGAAGATGCCATTGTGGGCGCGGATTTCGTCACGGCCAGGGGCGGGCGGGTGGCACGGATCGATCTGGCGCCGGGTATTTCCACCACCACCATTATTCAGCGGATCGGGGCGTTGTATTACGGAATGGATTCATGAAGGTTTTTTCTCATTTTTCAGACTGCTCCCATCTGGTGCATGGGGTGTTCACCCGCCACGGGGGAGTGAGCCGGCCGCCGTTTGATTCTCTGAACGTGGGGATCGGTACCGGGGATGATCCGGCAGCGGTCATGGAAAACCGGCAGCGACTCCTGTCCTGTCTGGGGATGTCCCGGGCGGTCTTTCTGAATCAGGTTCATGGCAAAGAGGTGCTGGTTTTGGCCAGAGAGGACAACCCGGATCCGGGCCTGTTCTGGAAGCCCGGTCATCCAGCGGCCGGAAACGTTCCAGCGGCAGATGCCGTGGTCACCGACCTGACAGACCTGGCCCTTGTGATTCAGGTGGCGGACTGTCAGGCGGTTATGCTGGCGGATCCCAGAAAAAATGTCATTGCCAACGTGCATTCCGGCTGGCGGGGAAGCGTCGAAAACATCATCGGGCGGTGCGTGGATATCATGGTCCGCCGGTTCGGGTGCGATCCCAGACGGATTTTGGCGGGAATATCCCCGTCACTGGGTCCCTGCTGTGCCCAGTTCATCCATTACCGAAAAGAGATTCCTGAACCTTTGTGGCGGTATAAACGGCCGGATCAGGCGTATTTCAACTTCTGGGAGATGTCTTTGGATCAGTTGCGGGAAAAAGGAGTGGTTCCGGATCACGTCATCAACATGAGTGTGTGTACCCGGTGCCGTCCCGACCTGTTTTTCCTATCGGCACGCCGGGCGGACCGGCCGGTTCGCCTGTGTCCTCGGTCAGGTGTGATGCAAGAAAAGAATGGCGGATCAGGGGTTTTTCACGTTGACTTCGCTGAAATCATATGATAATTGCACACAGATAAATTGATCTTTGAACAGCCATGGCAGACAGGGGAACACGAGGGCCTTGATGAAAAAAGAAACCGGTAAAACCATCCGAGAATTGGGGTATTTTGCCAGCCTTGGCATGTCGGTGGCCCTGTCGATTTTTATCGGTCTCGGCGTGGGGCTTTGGCTGGATAAGAAGTTTGATACCAACCCGGTTCTGATGTTTGTGGGACTGCTGTTTGGAATTATTGCCGGATTCAGCAATATTATCCGGGCCGGGAAAAAAGGGAAGAAGTATTGATGCAGGATCTGACAAAAGTGGTTGATTTGGTCACAAAATCCAATTGGCTGCTGTTGGTGCTGGCTGCCATGGTGACGGTCATGACCACATCCACGCCGTTTTATCTGGGTGTACTGGCCGGCGGATTGATTGTGGCGGTCAATTTCCATCTTTTGAAGCGGACCATTGAAAAGGACATACGACCCGAGACGGTCATGGAAAAAGGACGGTCCTGACGGGACGTGTCCTGATAAAGTATTACATCCGGTTTGCTGTCAGCGGCATTCTGATTTTTTTTGCTGATATCAAATCATATTGTTCATCCGCTGGGGCTTCTGACAGGCCTGTCAGTGGTGGTTGCAAGCGTGTTCCTGGTAACGGTGCTTGTGGTGACAAGATTATATTTCAAGGAGGCGGTATAAGGTGGAACATCCGTATTTATTACTGACATCGGTTTTTGGACTGTTTGGATTGGAAGAATGGGCGGCAAGTCATCCACATGTACCTATATGTGGTTTGCCATGATTATTTTGATCTTTTTCGGCTGGCTGGCGGGAAAAGCGTTACCCTGGTGCCTGAAACCGCGCAGAACGTATTTGAAGTGCTGATCTCCGGTATGGAAGAATTCGTGGTCAGTATCACCGGAGAAGAAGGCCGTAAGTCCTATCCTCTGCTGATAACCATTTTTCTTTTTGTTCTGGTGGGCAACCTCATGGGCCTGGTGCCGTCTCTTTATCCGCCGACCGCCAGTGTGAATACGACCATGGCGCTGGCACTGATCGCAGTGGGTTGGAGCCATGTGGTGGGCATCTGGCAGCACGGATTCAAGTATATCAAGCATTTTTTAGGACCCGTACCGCTGATGATCCCCCTGTTTCTGCCCATTGAATTGATTGCCCATACCGCCAGGGTCCTGTCACTGACCTTCCGTCTGTTTGGAAACATGATGGGGCATGAACTGGTGGTACTCATTCTTCTGATGCTGGGCGGAATGTTTTGGCCCCCTGCCGGTGATGGCCATGGGAGTTTTCGTGGCCCTGGTGCAAGCATTTGTGTTCTTTCTGCTGTCCACCATGTATATTGCCGGTGCCATTGAAGAAGCGCATTGATTTGGTTTTTTTACGGGAAATGGAAGAAGCCCGTGTGTATTAACATAACGTTGTTTAACTTTAAGGTAAGAGGAGTCAAAAATGGAATTTCTTGTAGGTAGTGTGTGGGCTGCAGGTCTGGCAATCGGTATTGCCGCATTTGGTTGCGGTATCGGACAGGGCCTGGGTTTGAACGGTGCGATGAGCGGTATTTCCAGAAATCCGGAAGCTGCCGGTAAAATTCAGGTGAACATGCTGATCGGTCTGGCTCTGATCGAATCTCTGTGTATTTATGCACTGGTTGTGTCCCTGATCCTCATGTATGCGCATCCGGCACTCCAGGCTGCGACTGCTGCGATCGGCGGACATTGATCCGAAGTACAGCAGTAATATGAAATAGTACCCCAAAAGGTGCAGGGCACATGCCCTGCACCTTTTTTCGTTTATGCTCAAGGAGGGTAAAGATGGGACAGTCAACCATTGAGTTTTCAGCCCTGCCCGATGACACAGACCCACAGTTGAGACATTTTTTTTCGGGTGCCGGTCCATGATGAAAATACGGCGGTTCGGTTTTTATTTCCGATATCGGCTTCAGGATTTCAGAAATCAGCCAGACGGGGATTGGCGTTATCGTTGAAAACAACCAGACTTTTGAAGTCGGAGAACGTCTTGAGGCCTGCCGATTGCAGTTTGATGAGCTCGTTTTGCCCGGTCTGACCGGAAAGATCGTCCATTGTTCTTTTCATGATGATTTCTGGAAATTCGGTATCCAGTGGGTTAACATGACTCATGCCCATAAACAACAGATGGAGGCGCTGCATTCCAGGCTGAAAAAGCAGCTGATGGCATCTTCGCAGCCATCTGTGCCGGAAGACGCGGGCACAGAGAAATGAGTCAGAAAAAAGACATTATGGGAAAAATCCTGGCATGTGATGACGGGGAAGATGAGAGCCTGACCCGGGAGCTGGATTGTCTGATCTACCGCAGTGAGCCCGGGGATCCCACAGATGATGGATCGGCATCCGGCCCTTCGGCGGATTCCTGGAAAGTGATCAGAGACAATGTCTCGGTGCAGGTATGGGAGACCAGCGGCCGAATAAGGCTACGGGTGTCGCTGGGAAAAAGCCGCCGAATTTCCATGAAACAGATCGCCAGTATTGCCGTGGATGCGATTATTCAGGAGCTGAAAAAGGAGGAGTCAAGGTGATTATCATCTGTCCCAAATGCAGTAGAAAGCATAAGGTCAATCCGGATGCGGTGAAGCCTTATGTTCAGTCTGGAAAAAGCTGTTTGCCACGTGTAAGGCTTGCAAGTACAGATTCCCTGTGTTGAAAAATACCTTGAAAACGCTGGAAACAGGAGCCTTCCGGGCTGTATCCGAAGATAAGATCCGGGCCAGAAAAATTTGTGTGACCTTGAGCAAAGGCGGTGTCGGGAAAACCACCACATCGGTGAATTTGAGCTGCGGCCTGGCTCTGACCGGTTACCGGGTTCTGCTGGTGGATACCGATACTCAGGGCCAGTCAGGTTATATGCTGGGAAAAAAGCCGGGAGCAGGTCTCACGGAGCTGCTTACCGGTGAGCTGAAGCCGGATGAGTGCATTCTGAAGGTCCGGAATAATCTGTGGCTTCTGGGCGGAGGGAAATCACTAGCCGGTGTAAAGCGCATCATAGACCGGAAAAGCTTTGGTGCGGAGTGGGCACTTTCTGAAGCCTTGTCAAATTTGGACAGGCAGTATGATTTTATTATCATGGATACGTCACCGGGGTGGGATCAGCTGATCGTCAATGTATTGTTCTATGCCACCGAAGTCCTGGTGCCGGTGGCTTTGGAAGTAATGCCCCTTCACGGTCTGTCTGAATTCTTGAAAAGTCTGGGTTCCATCCAGAAATACAGGAAGGAGATTGAGCTCAAATATATTGTCCCCACATTTCTGGATACCCGGATCAAGGGGCCCCAGGCCCTGTATGCCCAGTTGAAAAGATTGTATCCGGACCAGTTGTGTGCCCCTGTTCATTACAGTGAAAGCCTGACGGAGGCTCCGTCCTTTGGCAAATCCATTTTTGAATTCGCACCGGGATCCAGGGCCTCCGCCGATTATCGGGAGCTGGTCAGAACCGTCAGCAGGAATGACAAAGCCTTTTTATAAAAAAGTCTGGAATCAGAGCCTGGCAATCTCTTCGGTAGTGATCACCTTGATCTGATGTTTTTTGAGAATCCCAAGGGCCTTGTCATGGTCGTCGAACCGGAACACCATGATGGCGTTTTTGCACTGGGGATTGGCAAAGGCATACATGTATTCCACATTGACATTCTGCATCCATAACGGATCCAGAACCTTGTTCAGACCGCCGGGTTCATCAGACACTTCTACGGCCAGCACCTTGGTTCTCCCCACGGTAAATCCTTCCTTGCGAAGGGCCTGTTCCGCTTTTTCGTTGTCGTTTACAATGAGGCGCAGGACCCCGAAATCCGTGGTATCCGCCAGAGACAACGCCCGGATATTCACATCCGCATCCCGTAAAATAGCGGTGACTTCCGCCAGGCGGCCTTCTTTGTTTTCAATAAATATGGATATCTGTTCGGCAAGCATGTCGATCTCCTTTATGAAAAGTTTCGGTTATCAATGACCCGGACGGCTTTCCCCTGGCTTCGCTGAATGGTTTTAGGTTCCACCAGCATGACTTTGGCGGTGACCCCCAGGGTTTCCTTGATATCGGTGGCGATTTTGTTTTCCATGGTCTGAAGGCTTTTGATATCGTCCCTGAAACCGTTTCGTCGATTTCCACTTTGACTTTCAGGGTATCCAGGTTTTCTTTCCGGTCCACTTCCAGCTGATAGTGGGGCCGGGTGGTCTGACTTTCCATGAGCACACTTTCGATCTGGGACGGAAACACGTTGACCCCCCGGATGATGAGCATATCATCGGTCCGTCCGGCCGGCTTGCTCATGCGCACAAAGGTGCGGCCGCAAGTACATGGGGTTGGATTCAGAGAGGAAATGTCCCGGGTCCGGTACCGGATCACCGGAAACGCCTCTTTGGTGAGGGAGGTGAAAACCAGTTCTCCGGACTCCCCATCAGGCAGAACCTGTCCGGTTTCCGGATCGATGATTTCCACAATAAAGTGATCCTCGAACACGTGAAGCCCCTGTTGCTCCTCAGTACATTCAATGGATACCCCCGGCCCGATGATTTCGCTCAGTCCATAGATGTCCACTGCCTTGAGATGCAGTTTGGATTCCAGTTCGTGCCGCATGTTTTCAGTCCAAGGTTCTGCACCGAATATCCCGGATTTGAAAAACAGGTCCTTGAAATCCACTCCCATGTCATCAGCGACTTCTGCCAGATGAAGGATATACGACGGGGTGCCACACAGAATCGTGGGCTTGAAATCTTTCATAATGGTGATTTGCCGCCGGGTGTTTCCGCCCGACACCGGAATGACCGATGCCCCCAGCCGCTCCGCTCCATAGTGGGCGCCTAAGCCCCCGGTAAACAGCCCGTATCCAAAGGCATTGTGGATGATATCCCCTGAACCGGCACCGGCCGCAGCCAGGCTTCGAGCCATAAGACTGGCCCAGGTGTCCACATCCCGCCGGGTGTATCCCACCACTGTGGGTTTGCCCGTGGTGCCGGAAGAGGCGTGAATTCTCACCACCTGCTCCATGGGCACGCAAACATGTTGTAAGGTAATTGTCCTTAAATCCTGTTTGGTGGTAAAGGGAATATTCTGGAGATCATCC
>LQAG01000219.1_pt1 | contig 22042 bp, 36 predicted proteins | sample 1535801 | NCBI WGS metagenome assembly LQAG01 (sample SAMN04331584, study PRJNA305678) | bioreactor metagenome | isolation source: bioreactor_3 inoculated with Wadden Sea sediment 1st replicate of a... | place: Germany:Bremen | reverse complement strand
CCCGCGACCTTGAATCTATCCAATAGCAGGAAATAACAGTTATGAATAACATCGACCTCAACTTCGACCGCACCCACCTCTGGCATCCCTACACCTCCATGCACGAGCCGCTACCGGTCTACCCGGTCAAAAGGGCCAGCGGGGTGATGATCGAACTGGAAGACGGGCGCAAGCTGATCGACGGCATGTCCTCCTGGTGGGCGGCGGTTCACGGCTACAACCATCCGGTCCTGAACTCAGCCATGAACCGCCAGCTGGAATCGATGAGTCACGTCATGTTCGGCGGCCTGACCCATGAACCCGCTATTGAGCTGGGTAAGCGTCTGATCAGACTGACTCCGGATAAAATCCGGAAGATCTTCATCTGCGACTCAGGCTCGGTCTCGGTTGAAGTTTCCATCAAGATGGCCCTGCAGTACCAGCAGGCGCTCGGCAAAGCGAATAAACATCGCCTGCTCACCGTTCGCAACGGCTACCACGGAGACACCTTTGGAGCCATGTCGGTCTGCGATCCGGTAAACGGCATGCACGGCCTGTTCAGCGGCATGTTGACAGAGCAGATTTTCGCCGAAGCCCCGCAGTGCGGCTTCCATCAGCCCTGGGACGAACAGTACATCGCCGATCTGCAGAACAAACTGGAGCAGCACAGCGACGAAATTGCCGCTGTCATTATCGAACCGATAGTTCAGGGAGCCGGCGGTATGCGCTTCTATTCCCCCCATTACCTGAAGCGTCTGCGTCAACTGTGCGATCAGCACAACGCCCTGTTGATATTCGATGAAATCGCCACCGGTTTCGGTCGCACGGGTAAGATGTTCGCCCTTGAACATGCCGACGTAGTTCCCGATATCCTCTGCGTCGGCAAAGCTCTGACCGGCGGCACCATGACTTTGGCCGCCACCATGACGACAGACAGGGTGGCCGATGGAATCTCGGCGGGTAACCCAGGCCTGTTTATGCATGGACCGACCTTCATGGGTAACCCTCTGGCTTGTGCCGTTGCAGTCGCCAGCCTTGATCTGCTCTGCGATCAGGATTGGCAAGGGAAGGTCAAACAGATTGAAGAATGGTTGGAGAATGGACTGTCCCGATGCCGCGAGCTGTCAAGCGTTGCCGATGTTCGTGTTCTGGGAGCCATCGGCGTGGTGGAACTGAAAAACCGGTCAACATGCCCCAGGTGCAGCAGCAGTTTGTCGACGCCGGTGTCTGGGTGCGCCCTTTGGTAAGCTTGTCTACCTGATGCCGCCCTTTATTATTGAGCAGGAGCAAGTGAAACAACTGACCGATGCCGTTCTGACGGTTTGTGCCGGATAGGAAAAATTTTTGCCGAGGAGACACAGAGACACGGGGTCATTCAATTAAAATTCATCCCTGCTTAAATAGATCTTTAGACTTTTAAGGTTGTATCCGCCCTCATCCGTATTCATCTGTGGCCAAAAAGTTTTTCAACCCATTTCCGCAGTTGCAACGCTGCCCGGCTCAAGCCTATACTCAAAGAATTCTCTCAATAAAAAGGAGCCCCTATGAAGCATGTCGTCATCACTGGAGCCAATCGCGGCATCGGCCTTGAGTTGGCCAGACACTATCAAACTGCAGGTTGGAAGGTCACCGGTGTTTGCCGCGAGGACTCCACCGAACTGAACAATCTTGCATCAACCATCATAGCGGGTATTGATGTCACCAACCCTGCGTGCGTGGAAATGTTAGCGGTCAAACTGAGCGGGCAGACGGTCGATCTGCTGATCAATAACGCAGGCCTGCTTCAGGATGAAGTCCTGGGATCAATCAACTATGATTCCCTGCGCGTACAGATGGAGGTCAACGCCTACGCACCGCTGAGAATCTGTGAAACCCTGCTGCCAAACCTCAGAAAAGGAAGCAAGATCGCTAACATCACCAGCCGCATGGGCTCTATCGCTGATAACGACTCGGGTGGTCGCTACGGCTACCGGGCGTCCAAAGCGGCTTTTAACGCCTTGGGAAAGTCTCTGGCAGTCGATCTGAAACCACGCGGGATTGCCATCGCTCAACTCCATCCAGGTTATGTCAAAACCCGTATGGTTAAGTTTGGCGGGTTGATCACGCCTGAAGAGTCAGCCGCAGGACTGGCTGCCCGAATTGAAGAACTGAACCTTGAAAACACGGGATCTTTCTGGCATGCGAATGGAGAAAAGCTGCCCTGGTAAGGTTTTAACGATCAAAACAAACAGTCCCGTAATCCGGATACGGGACTGTTTATGTTCATGACCGGCCCGGTCACGGGCAGCCTGGTGAACTGGTTGAGATCTTATTCAGCCGGCGCCCAGTAACAGCGCTTTGGCGAAATAATTTTTTCTTCTTTTTTCAATGTTTTCATTGCCTTGTCAACCTCTTTGCGCTCAAGACCGGAGATCTCGGTAATTTTTCCCGCGTTGAGAGGTTCACCCGTTTCACGCATGACTTGCAAAACTTTTTCCGTCGCTTCCATAAAATACCACTCCTTTAGTAATAAATAAAAAGGAGTCTACATTTATCCGTCATAAAAAACAAGCGCCGCGCCGGTACTTCTCAACCGCCAGCCTCCACCTTTCCCCCCCATTTGATTTTCCGATCAAACCTCGTAAAATATTTTGGTTGATATCGTCCTCCGGATACAGTTTGCAGCGAGGTAGAACTATGGCACATCACACCATCAAGTCCGGCTATTCTCAACTGGTCGACAGGCTTAACCGTTTTCCTCAAGGGGCTCCCCCGTCTCAGCTGCTATATAAAATTCTGGCCCTGCTCTTCAGTCAGAAAGAAGCCGAGTTGGTTGCCCAACTACCGATAAAGCCCTTTACTATTGAACAAGCTGGCCGGATCTGGAAACTCAACCTTGGAGAGACGCAAAGAATTCTTGAAGAACTCGCCGGGCGGGCAATTCTGGTTGATATTGATCAAAATGGCAAAACAATCTACGTGCTGCCGCCGCCGATGGCCGGATTTTTCGAGTTTTCCCTGATGCGCACACGCGGAGACCTTGATCAGAAGGCCTTGAGCGAACTTTTTTACCAGTACATGAATGTCGAAGAGGATTTCATCCGTGAACTCTTTACTCAAGGCGAAACCCAACTGGGACGTACCTTTGTGAACGAGCCCGTCCTGAGCAATGAAAATGCACTTCATGTTCTGGACTATGAGCGAGCCAGTGAGGTGATAAAAACGGCCGACCACATCGGGGTGGGCACCTGCTATTGCCGCCACAAGATGTACCATGTCGACAAGGCCTGTGATGCCGCCATGGAGATCTGCATGACCTTCAACACCTCTGCAGCATCGTTGATTAAGCATGGCCACGCCCGTCAGGTCGATGTCAGTGAAGGGCTGGACCTGTTGCAACAGGCCTACGATCAGAATCTGGTTCAATTTGGCGAAAATGTCAGGGAAGGCGTCAACTTTATCTGTAACTGTTGCGGTTGTTGCTGCGAGGCAATGATAGCAGCCCGCAAATTTGCAATCCTCAACCCCGTTCACACGACCAACTTCATCCCGGAGATAGATCAATCGGGATGCACAGGATGTGGTCGATGTGTCACCATCTGCCGGTTGAAGCACTGGCCCTTTCATCTGCCAACGATCCACATAAACCGAAGCGCAAGCATGCCACTCTGATTGAAGATCGCTGTCTTGGGTGCGGGCTCTGTCTCCGTGGCTGTCCTGATGATGTAATCACGCTCAAATCCCGGCCGGCACGGATTCTGACACCGCTTAACAGCGTTCATCGAGCTGTCGTCATGGCAGTCGAACGAGGAAAGCTGCAGAATCTGATTTTTGATAATCAGGCCCAGTTCAACCATCGCGCCCTCGCGGCACTGTTTGGTGCGATCCTGCGCCTGCCCCCGATAAAACAACTGATGGCAACCAAGCAGGTCAAGTCACGCTATCTGGAAAAGCTGGTTCAAAAAGCTGATATTTAATGTCAAAAGCCCGAACAAAAAATATACGGGCCTTTAGAAGAAAAACAATGACGCGTCAAACAACTCAGACCGTCTCGATCTTCCCGCTATGCATCGACCGGTAGACAGCGCAAACCAGATCCACAGCTCTGCGCCCTTCGGCTCCATTGACCAACGGCTCCCTCTCCTGCCTGATACTGGCAATAAAATCTTCAACCGTCAGTCGATGCCCGACATCGGCAATGGCTGTCGGGTCGGCAGCACCTCCAACACCTTGCTCGGTGTTTCCGCTGGCCGCAAGGATAGCTTCATCGTCATCCTCTCTGCGCACAAAATCCCAGCGCGTGATCCGGTCCCCCTCAATCTCAATGGTGCCCTTATCCCCTGACAGCATCACTCGCCGGGGAAAACCGGGAGCACAGGAGGTGGACGCCTCTATCGTTCCGACAGCACCGTTTTAAAGCGCACGACCGCCGACAAATTATCTTCCACCTCGATGTTCTGATGCGTCACAGGTCCCTGAAAGGCACTGACACGATCCACCTCCCCGCCAGATAAAGGAGGAGATCAACCGTATGAATACCCTGATTCATCAGACTGCCGCCGCCATCCAGCCCCCAGGTCCCGCGCCACTCAGCCGCATCGTAATAGTCCTGACTGCGAAACCAGCGCATCTGGCAACTGACCATCAGCAGTCGCCCCAGCCGACCTGAATCGATCGCTTTTTTAGCCATCCGGGTACTGTGGTCGAAGCGTGCCTGAAAAAAACTCCAAGTTTCACCTGATGGTCCGAGCAGGCATCTATTAACTGTCGGGCTCTTGCAGTCGTTACCTCAAGCGGTTTTTCGCAGAGAACATGCTTTCCCGCTGCAGCTGCTTTCTGACCAATTTCAAGATGCGTTCCGGAGGCCGTTGCAATACAGACAGCGTCAATATCTTTTCGGGCCAGAAGATCATCAAGGTCGCTACTGGGATCAAGAGCGTGGCGAGCAGCGAAGGCGCTCGTTTTCTGCCGATCGCGACCATAGACAGCGACAATATCAGCACCCTCAGCCTGCCTGATAGCGCGACAGTGAAGATGGGCAATCGAACCGGGACCGATGATGGCAAAACGGAGAGGCGCAGTTGTCATAACGTTCCTCAGGGCAGAAGGACCGGGTCGAATAAAAACCGCCCCTTCTGCGGCGGAGAAAGAGGCGGTTAAAAGAGCGCTACAGCTTGAGGGTTCGACTCACTCCCAGCTGCAAACCACGAATTTCAGCCAGCCCACGCAGGCGGCCGATGGCAGAGTAACCGGGATTGTCAGGGGTTGGCTTTTCAAGGTCATCAAGCATGGTATGACCATGATCCGGTCGGAACGGCAGACGCCAGTCCCTCCGTCCGGCGCTGCGCCGCTGGTGCATTTCTTCCAGTAACGCCCTGACTATGGCATACATATCGATCGAACCTTCCAGATGAGCAGCTTCATAGAAGCTGCCGTCGTCATTCCGCTGGGTACTGCGCAGGTGAGCGCAGTGAATACGAGAACCAAACCGTTTAATCATGTACGGCAGATCATTATCCGCTCTGGGACTGAACGATCCGGTACAAAAGCAGAGACCGTTGGACGGGCTATCAACCATGTTGAGCAGATCATCCAGATCTTTTTCACAGGAGACAATGCGCGGCAATCCCATGATTGCGTAGGGAGGATCATCGGGATGCACGGCCATCCGGATCCCGGCTGCTTCAGCAGTGGGAATCACGGCCTCTAAAAACAGCCGGAAATGCTCTTTCAACTGTTGACGGTCGATCTCCTTATAAGCCGCCAGCATGGTGCGAACGTCATCGATCGACAGGCCCATCTTGCAGCCGGGGAAAACATCGATCAAGGTCAGCTCAAACTGCTTGCGCTCCTCGTCATTCAGGCTGTTAAAAAAGTCTTCGGCAGCGCTCAACTGTTCTTCAGAATAATCCTTTTCAGCTCCTTCACGCTTGAGCAGATAGATTCAAAGGCAGCAAACTGAACCGGGTCAAAGTAAGACACTCTGAGCCATCATCCAACCTGTAAGCCATATCGGTACGAACCCAATCGAGGACAGGCATGAAGTTGTAAATAACCAGGTCCATCCCTTCGGCACCGAGATTTTCAAGCGTCTGCCGGTAATTCTCAATATAACGCAGATAATCGCCGGTTCGGGTTTTGATATCTTCGTGGACCGGTAGCGACTCGACCGCGATCCAGTTCAAACCAGCGTCCTCTACCATCCGCTTACGCTCGCGAATGGCATCACGCGGCCAGACATCACCATAAGGAATCTGATGCAACGACGTGTAAATTCCCGTCGCTCCCGCTTGACGGATGTATTGGAGCGATACCGGATCATTCGGCCCATACCAGCGCATGCTTTCAAGCATCGATAACGTCATACCGGATCCTTCTTCTACGTCAACCTTCATCTTAAATTTTCACCACGATAGAAACGGGTTTACCACAGCGGCAGACCGAAATACAAAAAACGACTTAACAACGCAGGTGGGACACCTTCACCAGCCGTCGACCAGCTCCTGCCATCCTGACAGTCTGTCGGTAAGCTGTCCATCTGAAACTGTCGAGCCGGTGTTTTTATCAGCCATCAACAGGTTCGGGATCAGCATGCTGATCATCGGAATATAGGTCACCAGCATCAGGGTAACGACCATGACCAGATAAAACGGCCAGATTGTCCGCACCGTATCTTCCATTTTGACCTTGCCGACAGCGCAACCGACAAACAGAACCGAGCCGACCGGTGGAGTCACCAGCCCGATCCCCAGATTGATCATCAACACGATACCGAACTGGATCGGGTCCATGCCAAGCTGGGTCATGACCGGTAAAAAGATCGGGGTGCAGATGATAATCAACGGCGACATGTCCATGAAGGTTCCCAGAAACAGCAGAATCACGTTCACCATCAGCATGATCATCAGTGGATTATCCGAAATCGACTGTAGCAGCAGAAAAAGCTTGTCCGGCACTTCGTTCAGAGCGAGAAGCCAGGCAAAGGACGCTGCACTGCCAATAATCAACAGCACCATGGCTGTCGTTTTAACCGCGCTTAGGGTCGCAACGATAAAGTTATCACGCTTCATGGAACGATAAAAGAAGCCGGTTACCAGGAGGGCATAAATAACCGCTATGGCAGCCGATTCGGTGGCAGTAAAAACACCGGAGAGAACTCCACCGACGATAATAATCGCAGTCATCAATCCCGGCAGGCATTGGCAAACAACAGCACCAGCAGTTTCCAGCCGGGAAATATTTCACGAGGATAACCACGCTTGATGGCCACCAGATAGGTTGCCACCATCAGGGCCAGTCCGGTCAGAATGCCGGGGATAACTCCAGCCATAAACAGGGCAGAAACCGAAACGGTCCCGCCGGCGGCGATGGAATAGATGATCATGTTGTGGCTCGGCGGCACGATCAGACCGATCGTAGCTGATGTCACGGTGACATTGACAGCATAATCGGGATCATAGCCCTTCTCTTTCATCATCGGGATCAGGGTTGAACCAAGGGCCGAAACGTCAGCCACAGCCGAGCCGGAGATGCCGCCGAACAACATGGAAGAGAGAACATTGACCAGCCCCAGTCCGCCGCGGACATGACCAATCATGGCGTTGGCCAGGCGGACCAGGCGTTCGGAGATGCCGCCATGCTGCATCAGCTCACCCGCGTAGATGAAAAGGGGATCGCCATCAGCGAGAAGACGTTCATACCGGAAGCCATACGCTGAAATACGATCATCGGCGGAATATCCATGTAAAGAACGGTCGCCATCGCCGAAGCTCCCAGGGTGACGGCAATAGGCACCCCCAAGAGCATCAGTAAGGCAAACGAGCCGAAAAGAACGATCAATTCCATATTACAGCTCCGCCCTGTTCATCATCGTGGCAATGATATGTTCGAAGGAAAAGAGAATGAAAAGCAAACCCGCCAGAGGAAACGGCAGATAACTGATACCGGTCGGAATCCCCAGGGTCGGGATGGTATGGGTCCAGGTTGAGATCACCATATCGTAACCGAACCAGACCATTCCCAGTCCGAAAGCGGCGACAATGAGATGGTCGACAATAACGACAACCCGTCGCGGCATGGCCGGCAAACTGTCCTTGACGAAGACCAGTCCGATATGGGTTCCTTCGCGAACGCCTGCAGCAGCGGCAAAAAGAATGAAGTAGAGCATCAACAGCAGGCAGAATTTTTCCGACCAGTGGGGCGTGTCGTTCAGGATGTAACGCGCAAAGACCTGCCAGCCGATGATGACCGTCATCAAAAACAGGCCGAAACCGCTGCACCAGAGGCAGAGGCGTGAAATGATACGATTAAATGTCGACAGGTGCTGCAGCATAAACGTCCCCAGAAGCGACACCGGGCAGAATCCCGCCCGGTGTCGGCTTTAAACCTGAATTTATTGAACAGCTTGAATCCGCTTGACCAGATCCTTCAGCTTCGGTGTATTGGCGAAGCGCTCGTAGACAGGCCCCATCGCGTCGATGAAGGGTTGCTTGTCGACCTTTTCAACGACTTCATTACCGGCAGCCATAACAATTTTCTGTGATTTGGCAACCCTCTTGTTCCATAGATCACGCATCACGGCAACAGACTCCTGAGCCGCCTTGCGTACCAGTTTCTGATCATCGGCACTTAACTTGTCCCAACTTTTCTTCGACATGACCAGAGCTTCCGGCGACATGGAATGTTGATCGAGTGAGTAATACTTGGCAACTTCAAAGTGACGGGTTGATTCGTAGGACGGCCAGTTATTCTCGGCACCATCGATAACACCGGTTTTGAGCGCTTCATAGACCTGACCGAATTCCATCGGTGTTGCGTTGGCTCCCAATGCTTCCATGGTTGCGACAAACAGGTCGGAGTTCTGAACGCGGATTTTCATCCCCTTCATGTCGGCGGGTGACAGGATCGGACGTTTTGAATTGTAAAAGAACGCGCTCCGGAATCGTAAAAGCCAGACCAACGAGACCATGGGGGATCATGGCGTCCAGAATTTCACGACCGATGGCCCATCCATAACGTTGTACATATGCTCAGTCGAGCGGAAGATATAGGGCAGCGCCGGAATCGCCGTTTCAGGGATAAAAGCATTCAGCGGAGCTAAATTGACGCGGTTGAGATCCAGGGCACCGGCAATGGTCTGTTCGATGGTTGCCTTTTCTTCACCCAACTGACGGCCCGGATAGATCTTGATTGTGATACGACCGTCGGTCCACTCGTTGAGCAGTTTGCCCATATGCTCAACAGCCTGCACAGTCGGATAATCTTTGGCATGGGTATCCGCACTCCTCAACTTGACGTTCTTGGCAAAACCGGGAGAAGCCACAAACAGACAAAGCAAAGCACCGTAATCATTCCCGCACACTTTTTGAACATCTCAACGCTCCTTTTCAAAGGTGGTGACGCCATTATTGGCTTTTTAGGATTAACAGATCAAAGGTTATATGCTTTCTTGACCAAGTTGTAGGTCAAGTCTTGTGCCAGTTCATGAGCTTCCGCCTCTTCCAGTTGGTGCTCAGCAACCAGTTCGGCCAAAAAGAGCAATCGATCCGTCGGGCCATGTCATGACGAGCCGGGATCGTCAGGAAGGCTCGGGTGTCGTCGTTAAAACCGACGGTATTATAGAACCCTGCCGTCTCGGTCACCGCACGACGGTAATTTCGCATCCCGACCGGACTGTCGAAAAACCACCAGGCAGGGCCAAGCTTCAGCAGCGGGTAGTGCCCGACCAAAGGAGCCAGTTCGCGCCCCAAAGTCGTTTCATCCAGGGTAAAGAGAATGACTGTCGCCCTGGTCTCATTGCCGAAACGTTGCAACAACGGCCGCAAGGCTGAACATATTCGGTTGCTGTCGGGATATCCGCCCCTTTGTCCAGGCCGAAGCGCCGATAGACAAAGTCATTGTGATTACGGAAGGAACCGGGATGGAGCTGAGTCACCAGGCCGTCGTCCAGACTCATGCGCACCATCTCGGTCAACATCTGGCCGCGAAAGTCTTCAGCTTCACCGGCACTCAGGATCCCCTTGAGCGCTTTGTCGAACAGCCGCTCACAGACGGCTTCACCCAGATCTCGGGTCGCCGCAGTCGGATGGCCATGATCGGTCGCCGTCGCCCCAAGGGTGACAAGAACTCCCGCCGCAGGGCCAACGCTTTGAGGTAACCTCTCCAGGTTGAACTATCGGTACCGGTCAGCTCTCCCAACCGCAACACATTGTCGCTAAAGCCTGATAATCGGGATTCACGACGGGATCGGGGCGAAAACAGGGGACCACTCGCCCCTCCCAACGGTCCTGCTGAATAGCCTGATGGTAGGCCAGATCATCCAGAGGCGAGTCTGTGGTTGAGATCACCTCGATATTGTATTTTTTATAAAGCGAACGCACCGAGAATTCCGGTTTAGACAGGCTGACTTCAATCTGGTTGTAAATCTCATCGGCATTATCGACCGAGATCCGTTCGTCAATGCCAAATAATCCCGCCAGCACCGATTCGAGCCAGATACGCGACGGAGTTCCGCGAAACAGATGATAATGCCCGGCAAACAGCCTCCAGATTTACGCGGATCAGTTTCGACGGCCTGACCATCAACCCTGGGAACGCCAAGATCCTCCAGGGCGACCCCTGGCTGTAGAGCATACGAAAACATAATGATCGGAATCAAAACAATTCGGAAGGGTTGGAAAGTTGATATCTTCGGCGTACCAGCGCGGATCGGTATGGCCGTGAGGGCTGACAATCGGCAGATCTTTGACGTGCCGATAGAGCGAACGGGCGATATCCCGGACACCGGGGTCGGCAGGGAACAAGCGATCTTCATGAAGCAAGGGCTGTCTGGGCATGCGATTCACCTCTTTTCAAGAAATACACTTCCCTATTTAATTTACTCAGTAAACAAAGTCAAGATTAATCTTTAAAACTGTGGTTTCCATCCCTGGGAAAAGCAATAGGATTTTCTCTATATGCAGCTTAAACGATATATTATCTCTTGCTATATAGAGATTATTATGCATATATTTACATGATCAGAGCGACTGTGTTAGCATGCCGCCTGACATTTTTAAAAAGTTATTTCGGCACAAAAAAATGATTTAATTTACTCAGTAAACCAAGAAAAGGACTCAACTCGTGGCCCTTAATGCCATCCCTTCCCTTGATAAAAATCTGATGCGGGCCATCAACAGGTATCGGGTTCTCAATACGATCCGCGATCGCAAACTGATTTCCCGGGCGGACATCTCTCGCGAAACAGGGCTGAGTCGGGCTTCGGTCACCAACATCACAGCCCAACTGATCGAAGATGAGCTTTTGCTTGAAAAAGAGGAAGGTGACTCAATCGGCGGCAGACGTCCTATTCTGCTCGAGCTCAATCCTGATGGCGCCTACACCCTGGGCGTTCATCTCTCCTTTCAAAACATCAGCGTTGTCATCATCAATCTCAAAGCGGATATTCTGGCCCAGCATTTCGTTCCCTTCGACACCGAAACGGAGGATACCTCCCCGGAAAACCTGGCTGAAAAAATAGCTCAGGCTGTACAGCAGTGCATGTGGTCGACGGAGTTGTCGAAAAAGAAAATTTCCGGAGTCGGCGTCGCTATCCACGGACTGGTTGACTCCCTCACCGGGTTGATCCGCTACCTGCCCAACTACCAGTGGAAAAATGTCGATTTCAAATCGATCCTGCATAAGAAACTGCAGATTCCCATCTACATTGACAACAGTTCCAACAATCTGGCCCTGACGGAGCAGTGGTTCGGAGCGGGAAAAGAAGTCGACAACTTTATCGTGGTCAACCTGGCGCACGGACTCGGGACCGGGATTGTGATCAACGGCCAGGTCTACATGGGACATACAGGTATTGCGGGAGAGTTCGGACACACAACCATCGATCCATCCGGCCCCCTGTGCCGTTGCGGTAAACGTGGTTGTCTTGAAGCCTATGTCGGTGACTATGCGATTATCGCCAACGCCAAAGAACTGGCGAGACAAGGAGCCTGGCAACCTGAAAACCCGGACCGATTGACCATTGACGATATCATCGCCGCTGCCCAGAATGGGGAGACGGCCCTGATCGACCTCTATGCCAGAACAGGTCATATGCTCGGTATCGGCATTGCCAATCTGATCTCCATCTTCAATCCGGCCAGGGTGATTATTTCAGGCAAAGGAACCGAAGCGGAAGGGTTGTTGTTCGACAGCATGAACCGATCCCTCGCGACCTATATTTCAGGCGACATGGACAAGCCGGTTGAGATCGTCATTCCACAATGGAAAAAAACCGATACGGCCCGGGGGGCAGGCGTACTGGTTCTACGGGAAATTTACAAATTTCCGTCAAAACGGGTTCATGAGAAAAGCAGCCAGAGGACGGAAAAGGGTCAAGCCGACAGACCTGAATAAACAGGTTCAGCGGCGCATCTATCGGCTCGCCCGAAAGAGAGAAACCGACAGCTGAGGGTTCATGCCGGACGGTTATCAGAGCAACAAAGACCTGCCCGGGTTCCCACAACAGGTCTTCATCTGCCCCTCTGAACCGTTCACAACGACGTTCGCCGGACTCCTAAATTCACGCGCTGTCCATCTGCATGGGGCCAGTCTCTCTTGCAGCATTGCCCTCCAAGCGAAGTCGACAGAGCAGACGTTCGATAAACTGCAGACATTTGACCAGTTGCTCGATCTCAACATATTCGTTGGTCTTATGCGCCTGGGCAATTGACCCCGGTCCCAGAATCAACGACGGGATCTGTCCAACAACCTCGAACACTCCCCCTCAGAGCCATAGGAAACCTTCCCTCCCCAATCGGGCAACAGGTCCCTGACGAAACGGAAACCATCCGTCCCTGACGCATCACCCATAGCAGGGTAGGAAAAAACTTCTTCCCATTCGATCCCGGCATTCGGGCTGATCGCCTTCATTGCCGGAACCAGTTCCGCATCAACGCGCCGCTTTAAACCTTCGATCACAGCATGTCCATCCTGATCCGGAAGACACCGAATTTCAAAATTGAACGCACTCGATTCCGGGGTAATATTGGTTGCGACACCACTGTGAATCATTGTGGTCAACATGGTTGAGTGCGGGACCGAATAGTCTTCGTCAAAGGGACCGTTCAGCTTAAAGTCCTCGGCGATCTCCTCAATCATGGAAATGATCTGGGCACTGTACTTAATAGCGTTGACATGCTTCGGCGCCAGAGAAGAATGACCGGCTGTCCCATGCACGTGGCAGCGCATCGCGATCTTTCCCTTCTGCCCATTGATAAACTTCATGTCTGACGGCTCACCGATAATCGCCAGCTGAGGTCGCACTTCAAGCGTTTTAAAATATTCGGCAAGTCCGGGTACGCCAAGACAGCCGACCTCTTCATCGTAGGAGAAACAGAGATAGACAGGTCTCTCGAGCGACCCGGCAACCATGTGTGGAACGGCCGCCAGCACACAGGCGAGGAAACCCTTCATATCGCAGGTGCCACGACCGTATAACTTGCCATCCCGCTCAAACAGCTCGAATGGAGCCGCTAACCAGCCCTCGGTCCTGGCCGGCACGACATCGGTGTGGCCGGAAAGAATCACCCCGGGACGATCAGCGGGCCCGATTCTGGCTACGAGATTGGCCTTTTCACCCGTCTCGTCGGGGAGTATTGTTGACTCAACACCATGGCGGGACAAGTATTCGGCAATGTAATCGATCAGGGCCCGATTGCTGTAACAGCTGGTGGTATCAAAACTCACAAGATCTCTGAGTAGAGACTTTGTGCCATTCAGGTCGATCATGAGGAGACTCCGGGCAAATCGCTTCCTGTAGCATTGGCTGATTTTTTGGCGCGAAAACTACGCCACTCACGCCGGGCTGTAATCCCGACAAACAGGATGATCAGAACAAAAAAGATCCATGAGATCGTCGACTGGAAAAAGATATTCGGATTGCCACGCGAAATAGCCAGCGCCCGGCGCAGATTATCTTCAAACATCGGCCCAAGGATAAAGGCGATCAGAAAGGGTGCGGCAGGAATATTCATCAGCATCATAAAAAAACCGACAACGCCCATAACAATAAGGACCGTAACATCGAAGGGATCACTGGAAATTGAATAGATGCCGTAAACACAAAGCAGCAGAACTGTCGGCGTCAGCAATGACAGGGGAATCCGCGAGATATAAGCAAAAAATTGGCGGTCATCTTGCCTGCACCGAAGAGAAAGACAGAAGAACACATCATGCCGATCAACAGCATGTAAACTTCGTGGATGTTGTTTTGAAACAACAGCGGTCCGGGCGTCAATCCCTGAATCATGAACGCGCCCAGCATAACTCCGGTGATGACATCGCCCGGGACACCAAGGGCAAGCAGCGGAATCATTGTCGATCCGCAGCAACCGTTATTTGCCGATTCCGACGCAGCGATACCTTCCAGTTCTCCCTTGCCGAAATTATCAGCGTTCGGTGAGGTTCGGCGCGCTTCACCATAGGAGAAAAGGCTGCGGCTGCGGGACCGATTCCAGGCATGGAACCAAGAACACAACCGATGAAACTCCTCTGAAGATGGACTTTAAAGAACCGCGGACTTCTTTGAGCGTCAGCTTATTGTCCCCCATCGCCATCAATTCCCCCTTGCTGGTATCTCGAAAGACGATCAGCTTCAACAGTTCCGGCAAGGCAAAAGTCCGATCAAAACAGGAGCGACGGAAAGACCGTTCATCAAGTTATCGGTCATGGCGAAACGGTAAGATCCGTAGATGTCCTCACCGACAGTTGCCAGCAACAGACCGAAACAGGCCGACATGGCTCCCAGAAGAAGGGAATCTCCTGAAATCCCCGCGACCATGGTCAAGGCAAAAGCCATCAACATAAAGTATTCGGGCGGCCCCACTTTCAGAGCCAGGAAGGCAGAGGGGCGGCAAAAAGATCAGCGACAGATTAGAGATAAAGTCACCGATACAGGAAGAGACCAACGCCATATTGAGCGCCTTACCCGCTTTTCCCTGCTGGGCCAGCGGGTAGCCGTCCAAAATCGTACAGGCTGCTGAAGCTGTTCCCGGAGTTTTTATCAGGATCGCTGAAATCGACCCGCCATATGTACTCCCTTTGTAGAGCGCTACCAGAAGTAACAGACTGGTCACAGGCTCCATGTAAAAGGTGAATGGCAACGCAAGAGTAACAGCCATCGTCCCGGTCATCCCGGGAATAGCCCCGATAATGACTCCAGACCAGATTCCGGCTCCCATAGCCAGAAAGTTATTAACAGTCGCGACCGCCTGCAAGGCCAGCAGAACATCATGCCACATGAATTACTCTCGCTTTCTCAACCAATTCCCAAGGCTTTCAGAAGGCTGCCTCTGGGAAATGGAGTATTGATGAAATGCTTGAATAAGAAGTAAAGGACCACCGGCAAAACGGCTGACAGACCAACCATCCAGCCCCTGTAGTGCCAGCCACCGGCAAGAACAAAACTCGCGGCACCGACAAAAATCGACGCCAGTAAAAAACCGACCAGAGGAATCAGGACAATGAAAAGGGTAAACGCACTGCAAGCCAGAACAAAACGCCACACGTGTCCCGAATACTGCTTAAACCAGTCACCCGCCGGCAAGAAATCCCCCTTCATCGCCCTGCGCTCAAGCAGGCGATGAGTATTTCCAGGATTCCCAAAACCATGCCCGTGGCAGAGACAACTCGCGGCCACATATCGGGAGGAGGGGCAAAACCCGGGATAAAAACAGGGCGCGGCACATACTCCGGAATAAGGCCAAAAAGAACGACCGCAAACATCAAGGCAATAAAGCTGCCACGTTTTAAATCTGCACTGGTTCTCATAAGTGAATGTCTCCGTGATCCGCCAGGAATCCCTCAGGCTTAAAATGGATTACTTCAGATAGCCGAATTTCTTAGCCAGCGAATTGTAAGCTCGTACTGGGCCTTGGCGTAGGTTGCCATGTCAACGGTTCCGACAGCAGAGATCGATCCACGACGATCGGCCAACTGAAGCCAGGTCTTGTCTTTAGCGACCTTTTCCAGAGCGGCGTCCCACTGGGCAACGATCTCGTCGGACAGCCCCTTCGGACCGTATAGAGCACTCCAGCCCGTGACCTGTCCAGCCTGGGCGAATCCGAGTTCCCTGGCTGTCGGGACATCCGGCAAACTGCCCATGCGCTCAGGAGCATAAACCATCAGCGGCCGCATTTTACCCGCCTGGATGTGAGGCATGAGGGAACCGGCCGAAACAGCCAGAAAATCCACATGACCGCCCAACAGAGCCGTTGCCAGTGCGCCTCCCCCCTTGTAAGGGATCAGGGTCGCAGCCGAAAGAGGATCGAGCCCTGCATCGGACAACAGGGTCTGAACGGCAAAACCATCAATAGCCGCGGCCCCGGAGGCAGCATAGGTCATACGCCCCGGGCTGCTTTTAATGGCATCAACAAGCTCCTGGACATTTTTATAGGGAGATTTTTCGTTGACACACATGATCATGGGTGTGGCTTCCAACAGGCCGAGAAAGGTATAGGCATCCCAAGCCACGGGAGAGGTCTCGTGAACCGCTGGATAAAGAGCCATACCGACACGAGCCAGCAGCAGCGTATAACCATCAGGGTCACTTTTTGAAACATATCTTGAGCCGGTCATGCCCCCGTTACCGGGCTTGTTGATAACGATAATCGGCTGATCACCGAGATAACTGCGCGCCGTTTCAGCCAAAGCCCGGGCGACAAGGTCGGAAGCGCCCCCGCACCGTAAGGAGCGACAAGAGTCACCGGCTTATCCGGATATCCCGCCGCCAGAAGTGTCGTTGAAGGGAAGGTCAAACAGAGCATAAGAATGATTGTGCTTAAAATCCTGATCATACTACGTCCTCCTTAAATGTGGGTAACAATTGGCAGAGTGCCTCGGGGTTCGCTGATAAACAACTTGCCAGATCATTCATTTTCATTCAACATAAAGCTTTCAGCATAACTTATTCACATACTGGCTATTGATAAGGAGTGCCAATGAAGATTCGCCAGATCGAGGCTTTTCATGCCTTCATGACGTTCGGCTCTGTCACCAGGCGGCAACAGAGATGAAATCCAGCCAGCCGATGGTCAGCAGATTGTTGAGCCAGCTGGAGCAGGATGTCGGCTTCAAACTGTTTGAGCGGAAAAGAAATCAGTTGATCGCGACCCCCGAAGCGCACACGTTCCATTCGACGGTGCCACGCTTTCTCAACGCCCTGCGTGAAATCAGCAACGAAGCAAATGCCATTTCCCATAAGCAGTTCGGTCAGATTGTCGTCGCTGCACAGCCGGTCTATATCGATACATTCTTCTCGATATCGTGGCGAAGTTCAAAAAAAAGCATCCCTATGTCGGCGTCAAGATCATTGATGTGGGCCTGGAGACACTGCTGAAAACAGTTGCCGACCACAGTTGCGACATCGGCATAGGCATCACCCTTGACGCCGGGGCCTATCACGCCCGACGCATTTCTCTGGGCCGCTGCGAGGTCAGGTGCATCATGCGTTCGGACCACCCCCTGGCCAGAAAAAAAATCATCGAAATCAACGATTTCAAAGGGATATCGACCGTGGAACTGTCATTGGGCAGCCCACTGCGGACCCGGGTTGACTACATGATGCAGTCGAAGGGAGTGCAAAGACACATTGCCGCCGAAGCACGGACACTGAATGCCGTTTTCGGCCTGGTTCAGAGAGGTGTCGGCATTGCTGTCGTTGATCCATTTGCCGTTTTATTGAATTCGGACAAGGTGATTGTCGATGTGCCACTGGCCTACCCGTTATATTGGGACATGGCACTCTATTTTCGGAATGAAAAGCCGATGAGTTCGATCGAACAGGCTTTCGTGGAAATCGTCAAAGAAGAGAGCAACAGGTTGAAAAAATGTGGTGTGCTCAAATAAGGCTCTAAAAAGCCTGTCAGCCGTTAACGCGGCTGCCGCCCTTCAACATCCTGACGATCTCCTGACTGCGGGAGATAAAAACCTTGTCCTGCCGCGAGCGAGGACGTGGCAGAGGGATATCGATATCACTTCTGAGACCGTTACAGGACTTATCGAACAACAGCACCCGATCCGCCATCAGAACGGCCTCCTCGACATCATGAGTAACGAACAGCACCGTATGGGCCGACTGACGACAAAGGGCGAGCAACAGTTCCTGCATCTCCTCGCGGGTCTGTGAATCCAGTGCAGCAAAGGGTTCATCAAGCAACAGAACCTCGGGTTGCATGATCAAAACTCTGGCCAGAGCGACACGCTGCTTCATCCCACCCGAAATTTCCCGGGGCAGATAATCCCCGTAACCGTTCAAACCGACCAGATCAATATAGCGGTCCACTTCCTGCGCCATCTCTTGTTTCTTCAGCTTTCGCCCGGTCATACCGAAACCGATGTTATCCCGCACGGTCAGCCAGGGAAACAGGGCATCTTCCTGAAAAATCACACATCGTTCAGGACCCGGCCCGGAAACTTCATGCCCGGCCAGAGTAACAGAACCACTGTCGGCCCGATAAAACCCGGCCAGCAGTTTTAAAAGTGTTGTCTTGCCGCAACCACTGCGGCCGAGAATACAGACAATCTCACCCCGACGCACACTGAAATTCACGTCCTGTAAAACAGGCACAGGGGCAATATCGACATTGAAAGATTTGTTCAGGGCTTTTATTTCGAGCAGAATTGCGGCATCAGGCTTACGACAGCGAATAACCTTCAAATGAGACGTCATGCCACCCTCCGGGCGCTCTTGAAGCAGAGTCGCATCAAAGCATGCAGGCCTGAATCGCTCATGCGGCCGATCAAAGCAATCAGAATAATGCCGACAACCACAATATCGATCCGGCCAAGCATACGGGCATCCATGATAATAGCCCCGAGACCGTTAGAAACACCGGTCAGTTCACCTAAAACCAGATAGGCCCAGGAAATTCCCAGCCCCAGGCGCAAGCCGGTGACGATGTTCGGCATGGCTGCAGGCAGAAGAACAACAAAGGTACCGCGCAGACGACCGACACCGAGCATGGCCCCGGCCTGTAACAGGACCGGGCTGACCTGCCGCGAACCTGATTCGGCATTAAGGTAAATGGGAAAGAAAGCTGCGGTCGCCACCAGAAACACCGTCGCCTTGATTCCGATGCCGAACCACACCAGAGCCAGCGGCAACCAACAGATTCCGGGCACCGCCCGAACCGCGTTAACGGTCATTCCGAGAGCACGATGAACCCCGGCCAGTCGACCGGACAGCACTCCGAGCGGCAAACCCAGGACAACAGCAAGGCTGAAGCCGATCAAGACCCGCAGACTGCTGGCATATAAATCACTCAAGAAACGTCCGGCATAGGGACCGCTGCCCGGCTCGGCAAACAGATAGGACGACATCGCCATCAGGACATCCCGGGGATGCGGCATCAGATAGCCCGGAACCAGTCCGGTTTCACAAATGGCAAACCAGATCAGAACCAGCAGAGCCGGAAGAATCCAGGGAAGCAGTCGGGACGATTCAAGGCGGTGCGGAGAGCGAATCATCGGAGCTTCTCTGCAACTTTCCGGACAAAACGCAAATCGAACATCCGATCGTAATCAGGCTGCCTGGGAATCAAGCCGAGTTGCTCCATCCGCTCCCCCAGCACCTTCGCCTGACGCACGTAGCGTCATCCATATCCCAGGCCAGCTCCATGTTTCCAGCAGCTTTTCCAACGTTTCCATGGGGACACCAAACGCCATTGCCCTGTCGAGCCATAACCTCCGATCAGCGGACAGGACCTCTGTCACTCTTGCGTGAGACAGCACCAGCTGCTCGATCAACTCAGGATTTTTTTCAATAAGATCGCGATGAACTATCATGCCCGCATTGATCGTGCCGACCGAGTCGTCATAGTAGGGATAGGACAAATCCGCCCGTACCCATGTTGCAGAGCCAGGGTCGGAAAAGGTTCGCCCGAGAGAAAGGCATCGATACTCCCCCGCGCCAGGGCAGTCCCCATATCAAAGAAATCGACCCGGATCAGCGCCACATCTTTTCAGGCGAAAGACCATTGCGGATCAGAGTTTCCCGAAGCAGAATTTCGTGCATGGTTCCAGGGACGTAACCGATCCTTTTCCCCTTGAGATCTTTTTCAGCCGTGATATCACTGTCTTTAGCAACGACCAGAGCCGAGCATCTGTTGCACAGTGAGGCCACCACTACAACGGGTTGGCCCTGAGCGGCCGAATGAATGGCATGAGCCAGCGTCGTTCCGGTCATGGCGAGGCTTCCGGCCAGCAGGGCTGTTTTCTGATCGGCCGGGTTGGTGAAAGAACGGACCTGAACGTCCAACTGGTCAGGCAGAAAATCAGCGTAAAAAAACGGCTGTATCGTTTGCGCAGTTTTCCAGGTCCCGACAGAGACAGAAGCCGCCAGACCGCTGTCGGGCAAAAGCAGACAGCTCACAACAACCAGCGCCAGAATCGGACTACGAACAGAAAACATCACTTCCCCCTTCGCTATCGATAGCAATTTGACGCTAAATCCGGGTTCCAGTCCATTTCTTTCTGGATTTCCTGGCAGTGAGCCACGCCACGCCCACGCCCCTTTTCAGTATCACTCTGTCCGTCACGCGGGCTCGACCCGACTTCCGGGAAAAAGAGATTGGCCCCGGCCAGCAAAGACGCAGCATGAGGCTCATGAGTGCAGTGAGCTCTGGGAACATTGCCCATGATCAGCCGGCTGACAGCGACCAGGCGGGCCATTTCCAGCTCGCTGATCATGCCAAATTTTGCCATCGGAGAACCTGGAAAGTTAATCCGTCGCATCACACCGCTGTAGGTTGCCCCATAGTCACGCGCCAACAGCATCAGCTCGACAATTTCTTCGGCTCTGTGTTCCGGGCCGACCGGCTCAATACAATTCATCCAGCGCAATCCCACATCCCGTAAAACGCCGATGGTTTCGATGCGCTTTTCCCGATTCAGCGGAGTGTCCCGCCCTTCACCCAGGCGTACGGCATGATAGGCACCGACAAAACCCGCCTCAAGCAGAGCCTCTCCCTCCTTGTGGTTGATGTCGCGCGTATTGGCGATCAGCGGTGTTGAAACCTCCTGACCAAGGATTTTCCCCAGTTCGAGCAGACGCGAAAAGCGAAAGGTTCCGGTTGTCATCAGGTTCAGCCCATCAGCCCCTTGCTCTTCCCCAGCCTTGGCCCAGGCAATAATCTGCTGCTCGGGAAAATCGATCTTTTCGGTAAAAATGCCGGCGCTGTGAGTCAGACTGCAGAACAGGCAATCAAGCGGACAGGGTTCGACGTTCAAGCCGATATGCAGGTGGTTTTCACCTTTGTTGCCAAACTGTTCACGCGACATGCGATTGGCAATCGCCATCAACTGATAACAAGCGTCACTGTGAAGCGGTATCTGCATAAGACGCAAAGCATCTTCATGAGTTAAAAGAAACGAATTCGTCCGCTTTTTTAAAAGATATCAACCAGTCTGGAATCGTTTATGGAAGAGCAACTCAAGTCGCTGGTTTGGTCTGGAAACTCGAACATGGAAAGTTGTTCCTTTCGTCAGAGGCGCGGTATTTAGCCTGTAGAGGATGACATACAATATTGGCAACCAGAAAACAATTCAACAAAGGATATCACAACCACGTGAAAATACAGTAATACTGAGTTTTTCTATCCCCGCGTCAGTGACAGCTCACCAAACACTAACCAGACACTGACAGGTTTCTGACTTTGAACTCTTAGGATTCTGCCGGACGAACGACCGCGAAGAACTGTTTTGGGAGGAAGAGATGCGTTTATACCCGACAACCAACGGCTCGGAGTTACGACAATTATCCAGGCAACTGTGCATTGAAGTATGCCCCTTTTATAATGGTGGAACAGAGCAGTGTAAAATCAACCAGATAACCATTTCAGGCGCGCGCAGGGAGTTTGTCGTTCCGATGAATACGATGGCTGTCCAACCTACCTGGGTTATCTGTTGAGGCGATCGCGCTCACTGCGCAACGATCACGACTGGCTGGACAGCATCGACTGACCGCCTTAATCACCGTCCATATAACGTTGCAACCTGCGCCCGACAAAAAGCCCTGCAGAGGCTCCGACAACAGCCGCGAGATAGGACC
>LQAG01000218.1_pt1 | contig 22100 bp, 29 predicted proteins | sample 1535801 | NCBI WGS metagenome assembly LQAG01 (sample SAMN04331584, study PRJNA305678) | bioreactor metagenome | isolation source: bioreactor_3 inoculated with Wadden Sea sediment 1st replicate of a... | place: Germany:Bremen | reverse complement strand
TTTTGCGGAAGTGGCTCAGTGGTAGAGCATCGCCTTGCCAAGGCGAGGGTCGCGAGTTCGAATCTCGTCTTCCGCTCCATTTTGAAGGTTCTAAATCTATATGATTTGGAACTTTTTTTATTTGTATTTTTTATCGAATGAAATCGTCTAGACCGGTAGATATAGAAGTGTGTAGAAGAGAGTAGTAGAAGAGAGTACCAGTTAATTTCGAAATATATACTAAATTATTTTAGGTGATATAAGTAATTTCTTTATTATCTTTATAATTTATGAAATAGGATTAAATTATGAAAGAAATTCACTGATTTTATTGCTTTCAAGCCCCTTCTAAGACTATAATACAAAGAAAATAAATGCATGAGTATTTTTTATAGCAGTGAGAGTGCATCTAGGGTTCCGGTTTATTTAATGCAGGTCCGAGCGTTGCAATCCAGCTTAGCTGGACACACTTTTAGGATAAAAGCCTGAAGGACGAGTCTCTTAAAGAGTCTTGTTTTTTGGGCTTTTTTTATTCTAAAGTCTGAAACAGGGGGAGAGTAAGAAGAAAGAAGACTAGAAAAACAACTGGGGGGATTTAGAATGATTGACAAGTCAAATCGTACAATTCGAAGTTATTATCTATTCTCATCATTTAGTGATCTACTTATCATAGGTCCAATCATTGTATTATTTATGATTCATAAAGGCCTAAGCTTTACTGAAATTATGTTGCTCCAATCTGTATGCGCTTTATCTGTATTCTTCTTTGAGGTTCCAACAGGGGCTCTAGCAGACAAATTATCACGTAAGGTCAGCTTATGCCTTGGTGCTGTGTTTTATGCTCTAGGTCTGTTTATATACATTATCGGACATTCATTTTTGCTTTTGCGATAGGTGAAATTATATTTAGTCTAGGCACAGCTATGAAATCTGGGGCAGATACGGCTCTTTTATATGATAATTTGAAGCATGAAGGCAGTGAAAATCGCTTCCAGGATATTTTAGGCAAGGGTCGAATGTATATGTTCATTACGCAGGGGATTGGCTCAATATTAGGCGCCTTTACTTATACCATTGACCCGAACCTACCAATGTGGATTTCTATTGCTTTTATGGGGGTTACCATAGGGGTTGTACTGGGGTTTGAAGAACATGCTTATAAGGATGACGCTGGAGTAGATCCAGTGACCTATATGGAGCAAATTAGAGACAGCGGTCAGTATGCCCTTAGACATAAAAAATTCGTGCAGTTATTATTTATGCCATGGCATTTTTATGTTCTTTAGAGCTGGATTTTGGTACTATCAGCCTTATATGGAAGCTGTGAATTGCCAGTTTCATCTTTGGTATATTCTTTTTCTCTTTAATATGATTGCTGCTATAGCCAGTCATTACAGTGTTAGAATTATTAAGCGCACCCGGTCTTTTACAATGATATTTCTTGCCCTTCTAGTCATGGTATCTTATATGATACTGGGCACTGTAACGCTATGGGTCGGTGTGTTTGCCATAACACTTCAACAAGTTTCAAGGGGCTTTATATGCCTGTTATTAATAAATATGTGAATAAGCATATCCCTTCAGAGAAAAGGGCTACTATCTTATCCTTTATAAGTTTGTCAACTGGTCTGGCTGCAGGTCTAACTTTACCGCTTGTAGGGTGGATAAAGGACCATAATAATATATTTAATGCCCACCTTATACTTGGTACAGGAATGTTCTTGGTCTTCATTTTAGTTAATGCATATTTAAACAAGCAATTGGGCAAAAAGAAATGGCTAGCAAGCCTGCGAAGGCTTAGATATTGGCATTTCCAATTTTAAACTGGAAATGCCAATTGTTTATAACCATTTAACATTCGTTTTACAATCTATTTCTCCAAATATGAAATTACTTGATTTCTCATGCAAAAATTGGCACATTAAAAATGCAAGTTCATACATATTAACTTTCATAGAAATACATGTGCACCCGTCGAGAATTATCTCGAAATATATTGGCAATACTTAGATACAGCTAATTTGTATCAGTTGATAGTCATAATGGGACTGTGAATGTGAAGGATTTCTATTGTATTAATACATTTCTATAATTGTCTTCAATTATACAAGGATTATAATGTATACAATATTTCTAATGGTTTTATGGAATATATACAAATAAAAAATGAAAAAAACGTCGAAATCGTTGGAATTTCAAGCCTTGAATCGTTGACACTCTATAGAAAGTAATATAGAATAAGATAGCAGTTTAATGTATAGAAATCAATACAATTGAGGCACAATATTTGGAGGCATTATTATAATGGACCTTTTTGATCAGAAGAAGGAGAATAAATCCTTAACTTCTATAATTTTTGAAAAAATACGTGAAGATATACTGAATGGCATGTACAATCCAGGCGAGAAAATCGTTGAGGCAAAACTTGCTGATGAGCTTGGTGTAAGTCGTACGCCTGTTAGAGAAGCGTTAAAGCAACTTGAATTGGATGGTTTGGTTGAAAATATTCCAAACAGAGGTGTTATCGTCAAGGGTGTTACAGCGCAAGATATAAAGGACATTTACACAATCCGTGAAGCCATTGAAGGTATTGCAGCGAAGTGGTCAGTGGAAAGAATGTCGCAAGAAGAGTTGGATAGTTTAAAAGAAAATCTATGAACTTATGGAATTTTACACATTCAAAAAAGATGTTGATAAGATCTTTGAGCTGAATACAAGATTTCATGAACTTATTTATAATGCGACAAAGAGCCGTTTCTTGGAACACGTTCTAAGAGATTTTCAGTTGTTTATTAAGACAACGCGTTATGAATCGCTAAAGTCAGAAGGTCGAATGGATCACACCCTTCGTGAGCATAAAGAAATTCTAGATGCTTTTATTGACCGAGACGAGGAAAAAGCTGTTAAGAAAATTATTGAACACATTAGCCATTCAAAAGAAAATTTTGAAAAGCTAAACGCTTAATTATACTTTGAACAGAGTGAGCAAACAATTATAGATCACAAGATGAATCCCTGGTGCCCTGCATCAGGGATTTTTAACGGAGAGACTTAAAGTGTTAAATTATTATCCATATTGACGCGGGTGGTTCAAAGTAATAAAATGTTGTCGTTAACTGTGACAACACAAATCCAGTGTTTATTAAAGCGCATTCTGAAAGGAGATGTCCATGACACAATCCAGAAGAGATGCTATAAAAGAATTGCTCCATACTTCATCAGAGCCTGTCACGGGATCTTGTCTTGCTAAGACGTATGACGTAAGTCGACAGGTTATTGTGCAGGATGTAGCAGTGCTGAGAGCTTCCGGCCTCAATATTATTGCAGCATCCAACGGATATTTTATACCGAGAGAGTCAAGCAAGGGTCGGTTGATTAAAACAGTCGTATGCCAACATGATAGCAGTCGATTGGCTGAAGAGTTGAGCATTATGCTGGACTATGGTTGTAAGGTTTTGAATGTGATTGTTGATCATCCTGTTTATGGAGAAATCATTGGCCAACTTATGATCAGCACACCTACTGAACTTAGAGACTTTCTTAAAAAAGTGGATGCAGAAGATGCTCAGCCACTTTCTAGATTGACAGACGGGGAACATATTCATACAATAGAGGTGCCGAGCGAAAAATATTTAAGGCTTTGGTACGCGATTTAAGAGATAGCAATTTTTATTATAGATTAGCCGTAAGTGGCTTTTTATTTGGCCTCGAGGTGACAAGACACCTGTATAGTCATTGTGTTAGAATGACAGTTTTAAGTGCAATATGTGAAAGGAATGGAAGCAATGGATCAGATCCGTATGATAGAGGAAATCAAGCAATTAAAAGAAGAAAAAAATGCAATTATATTGGCACATAATTATCAGATTCCTGAAGTACAGGACATTGCAGATGTGGTTGGTGACTCCCTTAAATTGAGTCAGGTTGCTGCAGAAACAAACCACGATATGATTATTTTCTGTGGTGTGCATTTTATGGCGGAAAGCGCTAAAATTCTGAGTCCTGAAAAAAAAGTCATTCTACCAGTTCTTGAAGCTGGATGTCCTATGGCGGATATGGTTACAGGAGAGGACTTGGCTGAATTCAAGGAGAAAAATCCTGGAGTACCGGTTGTCACATACGTTAATTCTTCAGCAGATGTAAAGGCACAGAGCGACATATGCTGTACGTCTTCTAATGCTGTAAAGGTTGTTGAATCTTTAGGGGCTAAGAAGATTTTATTTGCACCCGACAGAAACTTAGGACACTGGGTTCAGCAGAAAGTACCTGGAACTGAGATTATGAGATGGGATGGGTTTTGTATCACCCATGAGCGTGTTAACCTGAGGGAAGTGGAAGCCAGCCGTCAACTAAGACCTGGCACACCTATTCTTGTTCATCCAGAATGTAATCCAGCTGTGGTTGAACAGGCTGATTTTGTTGGGAGCACAGCACAAATTATTGAACACGTGAAAACTCAGATGAGAAGTCCTTTATTATAGGTACAGAAATGGGGATTCTTCACACTTTAAGAAAGCTGTGTCCAGATAAGCATTTTAGAGTTTTATCAGGTCACTTGACTTGCTATAATATGAAAAAAACCGGTCTTGAGAATGTTTACAATGCCATTAAAAAATGAAACATATGAAATCACTTTGGATGAGGATGTTCGTAAAAAAGCATTTAATGCTCTGGACCGCATGTTGAAAGTAACAAAATAATTGACTTCACTTGGGAATAAATTGAGATAAATAGGTGATGGAATGACTAGACGATACCTGATGGATTTTAAGGTGGATTTACAAGAAACTGAATCATATGATTGTATTATTATCGGATCAGGTATAGCAGGTCTATTCACAGCCTTATCCCTCCCAGATAACTACCGTATTCTCATACTGACAAAATCAGACCTCATGGACAGCAACAGTCGTCTTGCTCAAGGTGGAATAGCAGCGGCTATGTCAGAAAGTGACTTAGAGCCTCATATTGCTGACACCTTAAAGGCTGGGAGTTCATATAATGATTTGAGCGCTGTTAAAACCATGGTGGAAGATGGTCACAAGAGAATTAAAGATCTTTTGTCATTGGGTGTGGAACTTGATAGAAGTGAAGATGGGGTTCTTCTTGCAACAAAAGAAGGAGGCCACAGTGCACGACGTGTCCTACACTATAAGGACTACACTGGAGAAGCGGTAACGCGTGGACTTTTAGAAGCTGCGCAAGGAAAAGAAAACATCCAATTTGCTCAACATACACTAGCCGTTGATATCCTTGAAAAGGATAATGAGGCAGTCGGTGTCATAACAGCACTCGGGGAGTGCCTAAGGTATTTTCTAGTCGTAAGGTCGTTTTAGCCACAGGGGAATCGGCGGACTTTATGATGCTACAACAAATACTGCAATATTGACAGGTGACGGTTAGGTATGGCGTTACGAGCGACGGTTCGCATAAAAGACATGGAATTCATTCAATTTCATCCGACTGCCTTTCATCAAAATAATAAAACATTTTTAATATCAGAAGCTGTACGAGGAGAGGGTGGACATCTTATCAACTCCAGGGGTCAGCGGTTTATGAATGGGCTTCATCCCATGAAAGAACTAGCGCCTCGTGATGTCGTCTCTAAGGCCATGTATGATCAAATGAACAGTGGGGCCTCTATTTATTTGGATGTGCGCCATTTGGGGCATGGGTTTTTAACTAGGCGTTTTCCGACCATATATGAAAACTGTTTGCAAGCTGGTTTTGATATGGCTAAGACACCTGTTCCTGTTCAACCAGTCCAGCATTATATTATGGGCGGTGTGGAAACAGATACAGAAGGAAGAACCAGTTTAAAAGGCTTATATGCCTGCGGTGAGGTAGCTCGAACAGGTGTACACGGAGCCAATCGTCTTGCAAGCAATTCTCTTTTAGAGGCTATTGTATACGCTCGACGGGTGGCAAAACCATTGAAATGTCTCATGATAATAGACCTATTTGCGGGTGTATTGTGTCAAACAACAAGGCCAATAATAAGATTGATTCACAAGCAATAAAAAAGCGGTGCGCAATACATTGTCAAAATCAGCCTTTATAATTCGTGAACCAAAGCGGATTTATGATGGCCTTAAGGATATCGAAAGCATAAAAAAACATGTGGATTTGAGTGCCGTGACGACGACAGATGAAGTGGAAGCAGCCAACATGGTTGCTGTGGCAGAGCAAATACTGATGGCTGCCAGTGCTAGAAAAAATACACTGGGGAGTCATATTGTTTATGATAAAGGAGAACAATCGTGAAATTTTAGGCTTAGAGGCTCAAATCGACAAATGGCTTGTTGAAGATATGCCATACATGGATATAACCACTGATTTACTAGATATTGGTGACAAATCAACCCGAGCTGAGGTAAGAGCCAAGGCAGAAGGGGTCATTGCAGGTTTGGAGGTTTTTAAAGCTGTTTTTTTGAGAGTGAATCCGAGTTTTGAAATTCGTTTTCATATTTCAGAAGGGGATAGAGTGGAAAACAAAACCTTAATTGCTGAGGTTGAAGGTCCGGCAAATGACATGTTAAAAGCTGAACGTCTGGCTCTTAATCTTCTTCAGAGAATGTCTGGTATAGCCACTATGTCTGAACGTTTTTCCAGTGCTGTTAAGCCTTACAACACGAAAATTGTGGACACACGGAAAACAACACCTGGCTTGAGACAGCTTGAAAAATATGCAGTTCGTGTGGGAGGCGCTTTTAATCACAGATATAGTTTATCGGATGCCGTCATGATAAAAGACAATCATATTAAGGCTTCTGGTGGTATTACCAAGGCGGTAGAGTCCATTCAAAGTAAACTTGGTCATACCACAAAAATTGAGGTGGAAGTGACAAACCTAAAGGAGCTTAGAGAGGCTTTCGAAGCGGGTGCAGATATTGTTATGCTTGATAACATGACCAATGATATGATGAAAAAGCGGTAGAAGAATTCGGGGATAAAGTTGTTTTAGAGGCTTCTGGTGGTGTCACTCTAGAAACGGTTGAAGGCATAGCAGCCACTGGTGTTCATGTTGTTAGTGTTGGTGCACTGACACATTCGTACAAGTCATTAGACATTAGTATGAATATAGCCCTTTAGATACATGCACTGGAAGATATATATTTAAAAATCACTATAGACAAGTATTTATAAAAGAGGTTATGATGAAGTCATTCAATTTAAGAGAATATTTGATTAAAACAATTAAATGGTATGGCTCTTGGCCTTTTCGGATCACTTATTATTGGGCTTATCTTGAAGCAAATAGGTGATTTTACTGGACTAGAGCATTTAATTACATACGGCCGTGTGGCACAGTACATGATGGGACCAGCTATTGGTGCTGCTGTTGCATATAGCGTTGGGGCTTCACCTCTGGGTATATTTGCCAGTGTGGTCGCAGGGGCTATTGGGGCTGGTACATTGAAACAAGCTGAAACAGGGGCATTTGTTGCATCTATAGGGGAACCCATGGGGTCCTTTGTTGCGGCCCTTTGTGCAGCTGAGTTTTCAAAAGTTATTTCTGGTAAGACCAAGGTGGATATAGTCCTTGTTCCAGCCTTGACAATAGTTGTTGGTGGCATGGTAGGTACTTTTTTAAGTCCTTGGATTGCCATGGTTATGAAGGCACTCGGTCAGCTTATTAACACAGCCACAGTGCTTCATCCTATCCCTATGGGAATCATTGTTGCCATGTTGATGGGCATGATTTTAACACTTCCAATTTCAAGTGCAGCTCTTGCTATTTCTTTAGGACTGTCTGGTCTTGCTGCCGGAGCGTCATTGATAGGCTGCTGTGCACAAATGATTGGATTTGCGGTGATTTCCTATAGAGAAAATGGATTTGGTGGTCTTATTGCCCAAGGTTTGGGCACATCTATGTTACAAGTTCCAAATATAATAAGAAATCCGTTAATTTGGCTTCCACCGACGCTGGCAAGTGGTATAATAGGACCACTGGGGACAACAATTTTCAAAATGGAGTCCAACAGTATTGGCGCCGGTATGGGAACAAGTGGCCTGGTTGGTCAATTTGGAACCATCGCAGCCATGTCTGAATCAACACCAATGACAGAGCTCCTTTTTAAAATGGGACTGCTGCATTTTATACTTCCAGGAATTTTATCATTACTAATTTTCGAATTTATGCGAAAACGTGGTATGATAAAGACAGGCGACTTAAAGTTGCATTCGTAATATTGTGATATTCGGCAGAATGGTTGAACCGTTTTGTCTCCTTATATCAACTGAATCACTCACTTGTTTTGGAGACCGGAATCCCGGTCTCACTTTTTTTGCAGTGATTTAAGAGGTTGATTATACAAGTTTATCAAATCCGTTCTTTTGATTTTTTTTTCGGTTTAACTTCCTTTGGTGTAAATGCCTTGCACTGCTCACCAGAGCTTTTATATACAGAAACAGAAGGCAAGACCTTTGATTTAAAACCAAAGTACTTGCATCCGTAAGGTTTTTTGATCCCAAGTGATATAGAAAAAACACATTTTCTACAGTTAACTTGTTTCATAGGGTTCGTCTCCTTTCATTCATATTATACACAATATCTAAAGGGATTATCCGATAGAATTCATGAAGCGGGCTAAGAGCCCTTTGGGACCTAGGGAGCCTCCGATACGTTAGAAGCATCTGTGCATGTCTTTCATCTGGAATTATTATTTGATCATTATTTGATTATGCACCCAGGGGTGAATAATTATTAACAGCCAATTGTTGATATGTTGATAACTTTCTGAAAATAATGATTTATTCACAGGAACTTTAGATGAAAATCTTCTTATAAGAAGCAATTAGAGGGCTTGTGACTTGTGGATAATGTTTTTATAATAGATTGTCTAATCCTTCAATAGGTAATATAATATGGGTACGATTATTTTGGGTGGTGAAAAAATATGGAGAAAACAGCCCCAATAGGTGTTTTTGATTCTGGTATGGGCGGTATTTCTGTTTTGGGAGAACTGCAGCGACACATGCCGACTGAAAACTATATATATTATGGAGATTCTGCCAATGCCCCATACGGGGCTAAATCAGCAGAAGAATTGATAGAGCTTTCTATACAGGTAAGTGACTACCTGGTTTCTCAAGGTGTTAAGGCCATTGTGATTGCCTGCAATACTGCGACAAGTGCAGCTGTTCAAGTTTTAAGAGCCAAATACGATATTCCCATAATTGGAATGGAACCGGCCTTGAAACCAGCTGTGGAGGGCACAGAAAATGGACGCGTTGCTGTTATGGCCACAGAGGTGACCCTTCGTGAGAAGAAGTTTTCTAGATTAATGGAAAACTTGATTCAGCCTGCCCCATTGAGAAGGTTCCATGTCCGGACTTGGTGCCCTTGTGGAAGAAGGTTTGTTTGTGGCGATAAGATAGAAATGGCAATCAGGCGATGTTTTGCGGATGTGAATATAGAAGAGGTGACCAGTGTGGTGCTTGGATGCACACATTTTGTCTTTTTAAAAGAATCCGTCAAGACTGTACTGGGTGACAATATAAAAATTTATGATGGTAATTTTGGAACCGTTCGTCATTTAAGGAATAAGTTGATGAAGCTCGGTCAGCTCAATATGGAAAATGATAGGGCTGAAATTAAAATAATTAATTCTCTGTCTCAGGAAATGGTTCTGAGATCCAGCGAACTGCTTAAAATGTATGTGTAGTATGCTGGTTTGTTTTAGGATACATTTTACTTGTACACAGACAGCAAATATAATAAAATAGGCTTGTTGGTTTTTTGATGAATCTTTACTTGATCCTCTTTTGTTCACAAGTATGTCTTGAACAGTTGAGGGGGTTAAGTTTTGAAACGAAGTGGGTGAAGAAATGCAAAGATTCCTGCGATGGTTCAAATCTCTACTCGGGATGAAAGAAGAAGAAGTGTCACTAAGTAAATATTTGATTGGTGATCATATATTCCAAACAACAAACAAGCGTTCCAGATAGATAAAGAGGTGAATCTTATGGAGCATGGTGTTTCAGATGAAGCGCTGGTGTATGTTGAAACAAAACTGAATGAACTCGTTGAAACGGAAAAATTAGATGCAGAAATTGAACAGATTATTCGTCTGCGTTATGGAATTGGCGATAGCAAACCTCTCAATTTCAAACAGCTAACCAAGGTGTTTAAAATGCCACCAAAGAAAATGAAGGCTAAGTTGTTGCAGGCGGAGCGTACTGTTTTCAATATCCTCAAGAAAAATCTTTAAGCGATAGGATGCGTTTTATCCTAGAACTCAAGAAAACTGACTTGAATGGGATATAAAACTGTGCTATATTTAAGAACAATATTAGGACTATGAAAGAGCAAGTAAATGGAGAAGCAGTATAGAGAGTCAGTGTTTGGTGCAAACTGATGTGTCTATCCATTGAAATCTACTCTGGAGTCTTTTGACGAAAGTCAAACGGTTGGCAGCCGATAAACTGCTTCTAAGAGGATTGGTAAAGACCAATCAATCAGGGTGGCAACGCGGGAAATAGAGCTTCTCGTCCCTTATTCAATCACTTTATGTGACGTGCATTGAATGAGAGACGAGGAGCTTTTTTTATTGCAGACCAGACCCATGAGAGGACCTGTTTGTCGTAAAATTTGTGTTAGAGCAATCCAATAAGGAGGAACGAACATGTTAGATATTAAAAGAATTCGTAATGAATATGATGATGTGAAAAAGCCGTTGAGTTAAGAGGCAAAGGTGATTTTGGTCTGGAAAAGTCATTGAACTAGATAAAGAGCGCCGTGCAATAATTTCAACTGTTGAAGATATGAAAAATAAGCAAAAGACCGTATCAAAGCAAATCCCGATGTTGAAAAAGGAAGGTAAGGACGCCACAGAAGTCCTTGCTGAAATGAAAAACTATCTGAAGAAGTTAAAGATCTGGATGCAAAGGTCAAAGACATTGATGCGGCCCTTGAAGATGTACTGCTTGGTATTCCAAACACACCATGCGAAGGTACGCCTGCCGGGGCAACCGATGAAGACAATTTAGAGCTTCGTACTTGGGGCGAGCCAAATAAATTTGATTTTGAACCAAAAGCCCACTGGGATATTGGCACGGAACTGGATATTCTTGATTTTGAAAGAGGGACAAAAATTGCTGGAACTCGATTCACAGTTCTCAAGAACAATGGCGCTAAGCTAGAGCGTGCCCTGATCAATTTTATGCTTGACCTGCACACAGAGGAGCATGACTTCACAGAAGTTATGACACCATTTATGGTCAATCGCGAGGCTATGACAGGAACAGGTCAGTTGCCTAAATTTGAAGATGACATGTTCCATATTCCAGCGAAAGACTTTTTCCTAGTTCCTACAGCGGAAGTGCCTGTGACCAACCTATATGCTGGAGAAATTTTAGATGAAGAGATTTTACCGATTAACCACGCAGCCTACACGCCATGCTTTAGAAAAGAAGCGGGTTCTGCCGGTCGAGATACAAGAGGTATTATTCGTCAGCACCAGTTCAATAAAGTGGAAATGGTTAAATTTGTTGACCCGGATAAGTCTTATGAAGAGCTTGAAATTTTAACATCTGCAGCTGAAGATGTGCTAAAGCTTCTTAAACTGCCATATCGTGTTGTTCAGCTTTGTGCAGGCGATTTAGGCTTTAGCTCAGCAAAGACATATGATATTGAAGTTTGGATGCCAAGCTATGATAGATACCTTGAAATCAGCTCTTGCTCTAACTTTGAAGACTACCAGGCACGCCGAGCCAATATCCGCTACCGAGACAAGGAATCAAAGAAAGTGCATCACGTACACACACTAAATGGTTCTGGACTAGCGGTGGGACGTACAATGGCAGCTATCCTTGAAAATTACCAGCAGGAAGATGGCAGTGTTGTCGTTCCTGAAGCCCTTCGTCCATACATGGGGGGAAAAACGGTTCTTAAATAGGGACTTGATTCAAAATAAGTGAATACAAGAAATCAATGAATACAAGAAATCAATGAATACAATAAGAAACGGGATGAACCGACGCCAGTCGGTTCATCCCGTTTTTAATACATAGATTCTATGTTTATTAATTAAAGCAACTTATCTTAGACCATCCACAAATTTTTGAATACGTGAAATGCCCTCACGAACGTCATTTATATCGGCGGCATAGGACAGGCGGATGTAATCATCCAGACCAAATGCAATCCCTGGTACAACAGCAAGTTTATAGTCTTCTAGGAGTCTGTTGCAAATTTCAACAGAGAAAGAATCACTAAACTCAAGTTTGTCTTTAATGATAGACATATCAGCAAAGAGATAAAAGGCACCGTCTGGCTGAACAAGGCTGACGCCGTCAATAGCTTCAAAGCGTTTCAAGGCTTCATCGCGTCTTGTTTTATATGTCTTGACCATCTTGTCCATATCGGATTGACATTCAGTTAAAGCTCCAAGTGCAGCCCACTGTGTAATCGTTGATGGATGAGAAACCAGATGCCCCTGAATGGTGCCGATGGCTTTAGCAATTTCTGGTTGGCTAGCCGTGTATCCAAGTCTCCATCCCGTCATTGCAGCTGATTTAGATAGGCCGTTAATGACGATTGTCATCTTCCTTGCCTCTTCAGATAAGCTCGCAATGGATGTGAACTGGTCAAGGTAACAAATACGTTCATATATTTCATCGGCAATAATATAAATGTTGTTTTCTATACAGTAATTAACCACTGGAAGAAGCTCTTCTTTGGTGTATACAGCGCCAGATGGATTGGATGGGTTTGTGATAAAAATAATTTTCGTTTTTTCTGTATGAGCGGCCCTTAAATCCTCCACGGATAATTTAAAGTTGTTTTTCTTTTGTGTTTCGACAAAGACAGGGTTGCCTCCGCAAAGTTTAACCATTTCTGGGTAGCTGGTCCAGTATGGCTTGGGTATGAGAACATCATCTCCATGATCAAGCAGGGCGGTCAATGTATTTGTGATAGCATGCTTGGCACCGCTTGAGACAACAATTTCATTGATGTTATATTCCAGGTCATTTTCCTCTTTTAGTTTTTTGCAGATGGCTTGACGAAGTTCTATGAGACCAGCAGCAGCGTCATACTTGGTTTTATTCGCTTCTATGGCTTTTACAGCAGCGTCTTTGGCACCATCTGGTGTCATAAAATCGGGTTCGCCAATACTTAGACTGATGATATCTTCACCGCGTCGTCTAAGCTCTGCCACTTTTGTGCTGATGCCAATGGTAACAGATGGCGAAATTGCGAACATCTTTTTTGAGAGCATGGAAACCTCCTAGGGTGTATAGTTTTACACATGATAACATAAATACAGATCGATCTTCAAATGGAATAAAGTGTTAGGAAAATATTTTGAATAGAATCATCTAAAGTGATAGAATGAAAGTGTTGTAAAGTCTTAATGAACAGGTGAAAATATGGACTATTTAGAAACAACAGTTATAATAGCGGTTTCCTTGTTTGTCATGGTCGTTATGGGGTTTGTTCTCTTTGATGTGGGAAAAGACGTTGTAAAGGCTGCAAGGAAGGAACAAGAGTTCAAGAGAGCACGGAAAAAAGCGCCTGATAATGTGGTGAAGTTTTCCCGGGAAAACAGACGTAAAACCCGTGCAATCAAATAGGAAGGGGTCCGCTGGTATGGGAAAGCTCTGTAGACAGTCCCTCAAGCACGACAAGTTGGATTTTTGGAAGTTGGCACTCATCTTGGTTTTAACAATTGTGTTAATGAACATTGTTATGGGATGGGCAGTAAGGTTTGGTGCGGTTGTCGGCAGTTTGGCAGCGGTTGGTATCTTGGCACTTGGTACAGTTTTATGCTTTCGTTTTATATATCGGTATTTGGCCCAGTATGATTATAGACTGATCGGTAAAGAGCTTATATTGGAAAGAGCCCTTGGACGAGCCAATCATGTTGTGTACACAATTGGCCTTGAGCAGGTCAAGGCATTGGTACCTTATAATCAGTTTGACAATGCTACAAGAATTAAAAGGCTTCATAAGTTTGTTTTGCATAAGGACACATCAAAGTGGTATGTCGTTTCCTATAAAGAGGAAGAGGAAACGAAAAACTTGGTGTTTGAACCAGATGAAAATTTCTTATCGGGTCTTCAGTCAAGTTTAGACAAGGCGGTTTAAAATGAGCCGCAAGCCAATAACAGGGGCCATTGAAAAGTATCTGGAAGAAGATCCGGTTTCTTTTCATGTCCCTGGACACAAGAACGGCCGAGGGCTTGGAAATCTGACAAAACTCGATGTTACAGAAATTCCTGGAACCGACAATTTGCACCATCCTGAAGGTGTTATATTAAGGGCCCAGGACACCGCTCGAAAAATTTATAAGTCCCGTTCTTCCTATTTTCTCATCAATGGAACAACGGGCGGCAACCATGCCATGATATTGTCTTGTACAAAGCCGGGAGACAGTATACTCATTGGTAGGAATGCTCACAAGTCAGTTCATACAGCCTGTATTTTAGGGGGATTAAACCCCGAATATATACCGGTGACGGTTCATCCTGAACTGGGAATACCCATGGGTGTTCAAGCGGATGACGTGAGAAAGAAAATGGAAGCCAATAAGAATATAAAGGCCGTTGTCATAACGAGCCCAACCTATGAGGGCATTTTGTCAGACATTAGATCTATTGCAGATGTGGTTCATGCGTTTGATGGCGTTTTACTTGTCGATGAAGCTCACGGAGCCCATGTGCCCCTACATGAAGCTTTTGGGACACCGGCTATAGGCAATGGAGCAGACATAAGTGTGCAAAGCACACACAAATCCTTGAATGCTCTGACCCAAGCTTCCCTGCTTCATATTGGCAGTGAACGTGTTGAAGGATTCCGGGTGGAGTCTTGGCTATCTATGCTTCAATCCTCAAGTCCATCATATGTTCTAATGGCGTCTTTAGAACAAGCCCTAAATGATTTTGAAAAAAAAGATTCCTTAAAAGCTAACCGACTTGTAGAGGCCCTGGAAAGCACAATACAAGGTCTCAAAAATGAGCTGAAATTAAGGGTTCTTTCAAGTGAAGATGTATGTGATTTTGGATTTTCAAAAGACATAAGCAAGTTTGTCATATTTTTAAAAGATGCTGAGAAAATTGGAGTTATGCTTCGAGAAAATACGGCATCCAAGTGGAGTATACCACAGCAGACAGCCTTGTTTGTGTTTGCTCAATATACAATACGCCTGAAGACTTTGATCGCTTGCTTTCAGCCTTAAAGGAACTTGGTGTAAAACCCCACGAAAAGATTCAAGGTTTGACAGATTATCCAGAGCCTCTTGTGAAATTATCTCCAAAAGAAGCCTTTTATGGATCGTCTCAACCTGTTTCAATAGAACAATCCGTGGGAAGAATATCAGGAGAGTATGTCATACCCTACCCGCCGGGCATTCCAATTTTGGCGCCTGGGGAATGTATCACCCAAGAAATCTTGGATTTGATTCATTCTTGGCAGGCCAAAGGCTTTTCCATCATTGGAACCACTGATGGGTCACTACAGACTCTTCTAGTCATAAAAGAGGATTCATCCAGTGCACTTTCGAGACGTCTGTGATCTGGGAAGAATCCTGCAATATATCAACTATGGAGGCACTATGAAAAAAGAAATAATTGAATGGATCAAAGCCATAGGGTTTGCCCTTGTCATATTTTTTATACTCAATATATTCATCTCGACGACCACTGTGTATAACACATCTATGTTCCCTACATTAATTGAGGGAGATAGGCTCGTACTCTTGCGTACGCAAAATGTTGAAAAGGGTGACATTGTGTCATTTGAGTCCGATATGACCCTGTCAAAAGACGATATTGCATCCTTAAATCTGATTCAGCGTTTTATGGTCAATGAAGATACAAAAAAGAACCTGATCAAAAGGGTTATTGCTGTTCCAGGTGATACAATCGAAATTAAGGACGGTGTGGTTTTTGTTAACGATGAAATTGTTGACGAACCCTATATTAATACGGTGACAAATCATGACGTGCCGCTTACAGAAATTCCTCAAGGCCATTATTTCATGATGGGTGATAACAGGTATGTCAGCCTAGATTCAAGACAACTTGGACCTATTGAAGGGGATAGAATTATTGGGAAAACAGCATTCAGGTTTTTCCCGATCAATCGTATAGGAAGCGTTAAGTAGAGACACCTCTATTGGGTGTCAATAAGATATGATAATGTGAAACTTCCATATGGTATAATAATGTCATGGAGTGATTATATGAAACTTGTCATTGCAATAGTACATGACGAAGATGCAAGCAGACTTATTGATAAACTGAATGAGAGCCAGTTTCGGGTAACCAAACTAGCTTCTACAGGCGGATTTTTAAAGTCGGGTAATACAACCCTCTTTACTGGTGTAGAAAAAGACAAAGTGGATGATGTCCTTGCGCTGATTAGAGAAACATGCAATACGAGAAGAGAAGTGACGCCATCAAGCACCTTAATAGGAGAAGCGGGCGGCTATTTGTCTATGCCGATTGAAGTCACGGTTGGCGGGGCGACAGTTTTGTTGTTGATGTAGAACAGTATATGAAGGTTTAATATGTATTTTCAAAAATAGTTGGTCATGATGACTTAAAAAGCAGAATTCGAAAAGCCCTTCGAGAAGACCAGTTGGCTCATGCTTATATATTTGAGGGTGTGCAGGGTGTTGGTAAGTCGATGACGGCGGAGGCCTGGCAGCTGCACTTCTTTGTGAAAACGCCCTTGATGAAGCCTGTGGCGAATGCCCAGCTTGTCAGAAAATGGCCACATCAAACCATCCAGATTATGAAATTACCCATCCGGATGGTGCCAGTATAAAAAACAAACAGATTGAAGGCTTTCAAGAGTTCATACACTTAAAGCCCTATACGGGAAGCCGTAAAATAGCCATCATTAAGGATGCCCATACAATGACGCTTAGCGCTCAAAATAGGATCCTTAAAATTTTGGAAGAACCCCTCATTATGCGGTGATTATTTTGTGACAGATCAAATGGCAGGGATGCTTCCAACCATTCGATCAAGATGTCAAAGCGTTTCTTTTCAAAGGCTACACAGGGAAGAAATCCAGCAATATTTAATGAAAAACAAAGGCACCGCTGAAGAAGAGGCAAAGATGTTTGCCACCTTTGCAGATGGATCTATCGCTCGGGCTGTTAACAGCTTAGAGGATGAGGCCTTTATAGAACTTAGAAACGGTATTGTAGAACTTGCAGACCACCTGATTATGAAAAAAACAGCCAAAGCCTTTGACTGGGCCTCAGAAATGGAAGGACAAAAGGACAAACTTCCTGAAGTTTTTGAATTGCTCAAGCTTTGGTTTAGGGATATAATGCTGATTAAAAGTGGAGCGGATAGGGATTTGCTATTTAATGCAGATCAACTGGATCGCTTGGAAAAAGAATCTTATAGAATGTCATTGAAACAATCAGTAGAAATACTTGAACGAATAGAACAAGCAAGGGCACAGTTATCGTCCCATGTGAATGTGGGGCTTATACTTGAAACGTTAATTATGGATATCCAGGAGGGTACGTAAATGGTGACAGTTGTAGGCGTACGGTTCAAAAGAGCCGGTAAAGTCTATTATTTTGATCCCGACGAGCACCAGATTGAAAAGGGGCAAGCGGCGATCGTAGAGACGGCAAGAGGTATTGAATACGGTGATGTGGTTGTTGGACCTAAACAGGTGCCAGATGATGAAATTGTACCGCCGTTGAAGAAGGTATTCGTGTGGCAACAGAAGAAGACACTGCCATACACCTTGAAAATAAAGAACGTGCTGTGGAAGCCCTTGAAATATGCCAAGAAAAGGTTGCCAAGCATGAGTTGGAAATGAAACTTATAGATGTTGAATATACTTTTGATAACAACAAGGTATTTTCTACTTCACGGCAGATGGTCGTGTGGACTTCAGAGAACTGGTTAAAGACTTGGCCTCTGTCTTTAGAACACGTATTGAGCTAAGACAGATTGGCGTTCGTGATGAAGCCAAAATGTTAAATGGCATAGGCCATGTGGTGTGGGATTGTGTTGTGCCAATTGGTGGGTGACTTTGCACCGGTCTCTATTAAAATGGCAAAGGACCAGAACCTCTCTTTAAATCCGACAAAAATTTCAGGCATTTGTGGCAGACTAATGTGCTGTCTGAGATATGAACATGAAAATTATGTTCAAATTCGAAAAGAACTGCCTCGACGAAATGATAGAGTTATGACGCCTGAAGGCAAGGCTGTTGTTATTGATCCTGTCATTCTCAAGGAATCTGTAAAGGTTCGTGTTATTGTAGATGAGGAAAAGAATGAACTTGGGGAAGATATTCTCATCTTCCATAAGGATGAGATTGGCCCTATTCCAAAATGTGACAAGAAGGGCAACTGTCCTAAGCATAAGGAAAAGCCTGCCCAAGATGATGTGGATTATAAGGATTCTGAACTTGTGGCCGAAGCAGAGCCATCTAAAGAGGAAATCAAAGAACTTGAAGCCATGCTGGAAGATGACAAGCGTCGAGGCATAGCGGGTGGTTCAAAGGGCAAGGATCGACCGGATAGAAAAGCAAGACATGATCGGTCTCGTCATCCAAAGAATAGAAAGCCTAGACCTCCAAAAAGTTCTCGAAGCAACGACGGCAAACCTGATAGCAAGGGTGACGATAAATCAGACAACAGCAAAAAGGGCGACAGAAGACCACCGCGTCCTAAGCATAAACGTCCAGAAAAGAACAAACAGGACAAGCCTCAAGGTGGAAATGAGTAAAAGTTTTTATTAGCACTAGAGCTCGTGCATCAGAAGATGGTAAACATCGATGACTGTGCGAGCTTTCTTAATGAGGAGGATTAACCTTGAATGAATATGTAAAGCCTCATGAACGGGTGGATGATTTACAAATTGAATGGTCTTAAAATTATACAAAATCCAAAAGGCTTTTGCTTTGGCATAGATGCTGTTTTAGTGAGTAATTTTGCCCGAGTCAAAAAAGGCAGTCGGGTTGTAGATCTTGGAACAGGAACAGGCATAATACCCCTTTTAGTCAGTGCAAAGTCTGCCCAGTCTAAAATCTCTGCTTTTGAAATACAAGAAGACGTTGCTGACATGGCAAGACGGTCTGTGGTCATGAATGGCTTAGAAGATAGAATTGAGATTATAGAAGACAATATCATTAATGCACTGGATCATTTGGGCAAGCATACGGTGGATGTGGTCATTTCCAATCCACCTTATATGGCATCTGGTGTTGGAGAAGTTAATCCTTCAGACTACAAGGCCATAAGTCGTCATGAAATCCATTGTACCCTTGAAGACATTATATCTACAGCCAGCGCCCTTCTGAGGGGCAGTGGTCAGTTTTTTATGGTTCATAGACCCAATAGACTGGTGGATATTCTAACATTGTGTAGGGCCCATAATCTTGAACCCAAGCGTATTCGTTTTGTCCATCCCTTTGCTGGGAAAAGCCCCAATATTGTGCTTATACATGCTACGAAGGGTGGACGCCCTGATGTGAAGGTTCTCGAACCTCTTGTGGTCCGCAATGATGACCAGTCTTATACGGAAGAAATCTATGAAATATATAGACAGACCAATATCAGTAGCTTTGAAAGGCGGGAGAAGAATGGGTGATAAGGGAAAACTATATGTTTGTCCAACGCCAATAGGCAATTTGGATGACATCACATTTCGAGTTCATGAGACTTTAAAGTCTGTGGATTTGATTGCAGCTGAAGACACAAGACATTCCAAGAAACTTTTGAATCACTTCGATATCCATACTCCAATCTTTAGCTACCATGAGCACAATAAGGGAAAAGCAGGTCCTATTCTCATTGAAAAAATGCTGGGTGGAAGTTCTGTTGCCATAGTCACTGATGCGGGGACACCGGGCATTTCAGACCCTGGGGAAGATTTGATTAAATTGGCGATCGATGAGGACATTCAGGTTGTTAGTCAGCCTGGGGCAACGGCTTTTGTTACAGCCCTTGTTGCTTCTGGCTTGCCAACAGGAAAATTTGTATTCGAAGGCTTTCTTGACCGTCATAAGAAAAAGAGAAAAGAAGCTTTAGAAGCCCTCAAAAATGAAACAAGAACCCTTATTTTTTATGAAGCCCCTCATCGGTTGGGTCAAACCTTAGAAAGCATGCTTGATGTTCTTGGAGATCGTCAGATGACAGCGGCTAGAGAGCTTACAAAACGATTTGAGACCTATGTCCGAGGCAGTGTTTCTGAGGTGATTGAGCATTATAAGACCGAGCAACCAAGGGGGGAGTTCGTTCTGATAGTGTCAGGGATTGACCCAGATGATATTGAAACAGAAGCCGATCCATTTCTTGAAATGGATATTGAAGACCATCTGAGACATTTCATAAACCAGGGGATGCGCAAAAAAGAAGCGGCAGCCCTTGTGGCAAGTGCCAGAGGGTTGAATAAAAGAGATGTCTACAAAGTGACTATAGATCTATAAGGCTTCATATGATAAAATAATTGCAAAGTATTCACTCAATTGACACAGTGCATATTTATGGCAATAGGAATTATTGAGGATCGTAAGATTCACGCTCTATTATGGAGGACGAAATGAAAGCTCAGCTTGCAAAGAATAAAATTCTATCGACGCTGCCAGCTTCACTTTTCGCAAAAACTGGCGAAAGAGTGCTGATGGGGTTTGTGCGACAACGGAATGGTTTTTAATGCAAGTAATTACAATATCTGCTATTTGAATGTGAGACTTTACACTTTTTTAAGTCTAATATATACATTTTAGCCGAGCTGAATTGCTCGGCTTTTCTTGTTTTTTGAAAGTAGATGATTTTACAAGATGCATTAAAAAAAATGCCTGGTTGTACATCGGGATGGCGGGAAGATATGCATATACATTGAGTTTAGTCCAAACATAAGGAGCAAAAAATGAAAGACCTAAAAATTAAAAAAATTAAAACGAAATATTCCACTTGAATATATTTACACCATACTATTTAACCTTGATCTCACCAGGGGTCTATGGATGATTTATCTTGCAGGAAAAGGGATGTCTCTCATGCAGCTGGGCCTGCTTGAATCTATTTTCCACGTGACATCTTTTCTGATGGAGATACCAACAGGGGTTGTTGCAGATTTATTTGGAAGACGTATGAGTCGTCTTATTGGCAGGCTCTTGTCAGTGATTTCCCTGGTCCTCATTTTTACTGGGCGAGGTTTTGAGGCCTATGCTTTTGCCTTTGTCATCACGGCCTTTTCATATAATTTCGAATCTGGTGCTGGTGAAGCCCTTGTTTATGATAGTCTGAAACAAATAGACATGTCGTCTTTTTTTATAAAAATGACAGGTCGAAAGGAACTTATCTACCAGTTAACCAGTACAGTGGCCTTTGTTATAGGGGGCTGGCTTGCGACCATTTCCTACCGGTGGGTTTATATGTTGAGTATAGTTTTTGGCTTACTGGCTTTAGCCGAAGGCATTTTCTTTACAGAGCCTGATCTTGGGCGGGCTGAAGTTACCAGTGTCAAAGACTCCATGCAGGGGCAGATTATTGGCTCCTTTAAAGCCATAAAAGATCGACCTAGAATTGCCTATTTGTACTTTTCCATAAATATTTTAGTGGCCTTTATTACAACCCTATTCTTTTACCTTCAAAATTACTTTAAAGGACAGGGCTTGCTGGAGTCTGAAATTGGATTGATTCTTGCGGCTGCATCAATGGGAGGGGCCTTGGCTGGGGTTCAGGCATGGCGACTTGAGAATCGGTTTGGCAATAGAGTTTTGTTAAGAGTCTTGCCGATTTTTATAAGTATCGGTTTATGGACAATCGCCCTAACGCGGCTAGAAGCCCTGGCATTTATATATTTATCTGCCTTGGATGGACTGATATTTGTGGTCACAAGGACTATATCAATAAGTTGATTCCAAGTGGGCAAAGAGCGACACTTCTGTCGGTGGACAGCATGATTTTTAGCCTCAACATGATTGTTCTTTTCCCCTTGTCGGTAAACTTGGGGATGTGTATTCACTTAAAACGGCCTTTCTCTTTATGGCCCTACTTTCTATCATTATTGCTGGTGGAAACTTTTTTTATGATTGCACGGCTGGAACGTCATGAGAAAGCCTTAGAAAAGCCCTTAGAGAAGCACTGATAAACAAAGAAAAGCCTGTGGGGTAACCCCACAGGCTTTAG
>LQAG01000217.1_pt1 | contig 22130 bp, 32 predicted proteins | sample 1535801 | NCBI WGS metagenome assembly LQAG01 (sample SAMN04331584, study PRJNA305678) | bioreactor metagenome | isolation source: bioreactor_3 inoculated with Wadden Sea sediment 1st replicate of a... | place: Germany:Bremen | reverse complement strand
GGGATAACTAATGCTGATGCAAAGGTAGAGTCATTTGATGACTTTGTGAAAGGTATTGAGCGAGAGGTTGAAGCAGTAGGTCATAAATCTTTCTTCGAAAGTTTTAGATCTTTGTCAGGGGTTGTCGAAAAGGATAGTGACTTAGATACAACTAACAAGATTCACCAAGATGTAGAAAATTATTTATCTGAGGCAATGAAGCGAGACTATCGATTAGATCCCAATCTTCTGAATAGCTTAGCAAATACTCTAGACGAATTAGATGAAAAGGTCGATAATAGTCAGAGCGGACTAAAGTCTCTACAAACCACGGCTAGTCGTACATCTTCATCATGGCACTATGGTGACATTCTATATTATGGTATTGGTAATGACAATGCTGCAGGAGAAACTTCCTTTACAGGTCACACAGCAGTTATGACAAATACAAAATATTATGTTATTGAAGCATCTAAAACTCGTTCTAGCGGTGCCAAAGTCTTTCATTGGAATAGAAATTATCTATGGAGTGGATGCTCCGGAGTTAAACAGTATAAGGTGACAGACTGGCTTGGTAATGAAGCATCAAACTCAAAAAAATTTACAGCAGTGAACTATGGTCTTGATCAAGTTGGCGATCCTTATGCTCTGAAAACTACTATGTGGGATGAATCTAAATGGTATTGTAGTAAGCTTACATATAAGCAATGGGATAAAGCGGGATATGAGTTGAGTAGTTATTTTGATATATTTAACGGCTTTACAATTGTAATACCTGATGCTATAAGACTAGATGCAATACACGACTAAGAAAAATTGGGATACTGCGACGCCGGGACTTATTTAGTAATGGAAAAAATACTATCGCTTATGCGATAGTATTTTTTTGGAGGAAATATGTACATAAGAAAATGGAAACACTTAATGTTTGGAATTGTTATTTTGATCTCTATTGCTATAATCTGTGCATGCAATAGAGTTGAAGATTCAGAAATTAGTTCAATTGAAGTAATTAAATCTGAAAGGTATTAAAATCATTAGAAAATATTGTAATCGATGATGAGAATATGTTGCTAGTTTATCCTGCGGATGCGAGAGTATCCCAAGAATACACGATTGTTAGAGAAGTAACAAAACAAAGGTGTGGAAGTATCTGAATATCGTATTAAAGATGAAAACTTTAAAAGAGTAAAATTACATCAGAAACCCAGTAATCGCAAAACAGTTTATATGACAACTTTTGGAGAGCCTATTTTAGAAGATAGGTATTATACATTTAATACTAGCTCCCACAATATAACAAAACATGATTTAGATTATTTTGATCAAAAAGTTGGAAATTTCACATATTAATCACTTTGGTGACAATGTATTGTTCCAAACTATTGCATCACACGTTACAGGTGATCAAGCATTCAATTCAGAAACTGGAGAGTTTAAGGTTTCTATATCAGATTTTTCAACACAAAAAGGATATGAAACAGAGTATGGATACTTACCAAGTGGAGATTCAATTCTTGGTACTAACAGATACATTTACTATTCCACAACATCAAAAGTCAATGAAGATGGTGAATGGGGAGAATCGTATATCGCTGTTATAGATAAACACAATGATGAAACGCAGTATATTAGTTATAGTGAACTAGGGGAGTCTTGGAGTGCTTTCTTTTCATCTGAAGATAAAGCATATTTTATAAGTGACTATGGAAAGCTACTTGTTCTAGAAGATGATGGTAAGAAATCTGTCTATAATCCATTCGAAAAATATGGTGGTTTTGATCAATATTCTATTCAAGAAAGCACAATGGTTCTTGATAATTCACGGGCACTTCATACTGTATATGATTCAACGAATGAAATATATTGCTTTGGTCTACTTCGGTTTGGTGAAAATGTCGAGTTCAAAGAATTGAGTTCTATTGAGTGGAAAGAAGATGTAGTTTATAGACCTCTATACTATGATATAGAATCGAATGAAATATACTTAATCCAAATGGAGAAGACTGGAGATTCGTATCTTGTTACATTATCCTATGATAGCCTAAAGCTTAAAAATCGTATTCCCATAAGGTATCCACATCTATTGGATTTCATTATAAAAAAGTAGATAAGCAATTGCTCTATTGCATTCACTACGGTAAATTAAGGTAAATGAATTTTTGTACAGTCCCCAAAGTTTCAAAATCCACAAATTTGGTATAATTAAAAAGATATAGAAAAAGCAAAAGGAGGCTTTAACCATGTATAATGCAGTCATGAAGTATAATTTTAAACCTGAAAGGCTAAAAGAGGCCGTAGGCATTTGGAAAACAGGTGTTGCTGATAAAATTGCAAAGCAACCGGGCTTTATACGGGTCCAGTTTTATACAAAAGAAAATGGCGAGGCCCTGGCCATTGGAACTTGGGAATCCAAGGATGATGCAGACCGATTCATGAAAACGGGTGTTTTTGCAGATATAATAAAAACATTTGGTGACTGCATGTCTGACCAACCAAGGGGTGGAGACTATACTTTGGAATATTTTGAAGAGGCATAGGCTTTACAATTGAATCAAGGCACGTTATAATGACCTTGATTTCATATAATCGAATAACACGCTGCTGGGGGTGCCAATATTGGCTGAGAGGGACGCGACGTCCTAACCCTTTGAACCTGATTTCGTTAAAGCGAACGTAGGGATAGCTGCAATTGGAAGACTGATTTTGCGCGCATATTCTTTAACGTTATTAACGTTACAGAATGTGCGTTTTTTTTATACACAAAATTGTGTTCAAATAACGTCTTTCGAAGCTCTCCCGGTGTGTTGATGAAAGTACCACATAAGACTAAGTCGATTAGGAGGATATTCATGATCATTAACGGGAAAAAGAGATTTTCCAGATGGAACGAGTGTACTAGACATGTTAAGAGAACTCAGTTAGACGTAGAAAAAGTCGTAGTAGAAGTCAATGCAAGCATTATTGAGAAGACAATGTTTTCAGATCATAAGCTAAGCTCTGGCGATAAAATTGAAATTATCGCATTTGTGGGAGGCGGCTAATGAAGGTCTTTATCAATGAACAAGCGGTGAATATAGGAAATATAAAGTCGGCTTACGACATCAGGCGTCAGTATAAGCCAGATGCAGATATTGTCATAGTCAATGGATTTATTATTAAATCTGACCATGACCTTTGTGAAGATGACCATATTGTCTTAATCAAACGGGGGGAAATGCCCCAAGAAGAAGAAATGGAAGCCCTTATGATGTCACGCCACACTGTTGGTGTTCATGAAAAGGTTAAGGCTTCAAGTGTTGCTGTATGTGGACTGGGAGACTCGGGTCAAACATTGCGGTGGCCCTTGCCAGAATTGGTGTGGGAAGCTTACACTTATCGACTTTGATGTGGTTGAACCCAGTAACTTAAACCGTCAGCATTATATGGTGTCACACATCGGCATGAAAAAACAGAGGCACTAAAGGCCCAGCTGTCCCAAATAAACCCATTTATTGAAGTGGTCACCCATGATGTCTTTTTAAATGAGGATAATATCCTTGATTTCATTGGTGAAGTTGATGTGGCTGTTGAAGCCTTTGATGGTCCACAGTCTAAGGCGACCCTGGTCTCCACTTGGAAAAACATCGCCCTAAAAACCAATTGTGGCAGCGTCGGGTGTGGCTGGATACGGATCAAGCAATACAGTGGAAACCCGTAAAATGATGGAAAATGTCTACGTTGTGGGCGATTTAACATCAGAAGCTAAAATAGGTCAGGGGCTTATGGCGCCACGGGTGGTCATAGCTGCGGGACACCAAGCCAACATGGTTCTTCGTCTTATTATGGGTGAAAAAGTAATGTAGTTACATTGTTGTGCATAGAGTAAACGATATTAAGAAGAGGTGAACTATAATGGATAAACTCATTATCGGTGGTCAGGAACTTGAAAGCCGTTTATTTATTGGAACAGGTAAATTTCCAAGCAAGTCGGTGATTCCAGAGGTTATTGAAGCCTGTAAAACAGAGGTTGTGACGATGGCCCTTCGTCGTGTGGATATTGATTCAAAAGACGAAAATATTTTAGAGTATATACCCAAGCATATAAATTTACTCCCAAACACATCAGGGGCTCGAACGGCTGAGGAAGCGGTTCGAATTGCTCGACTTGCCCGAGCAATGGGCGCAGGAAACTGGGTTAAGATTGAGGTTATTTCTGATATGAAATACCTTCTTCCAGATAACAAGGAAACCATCAAAGCGACAGAAATACTTGCTAAGGAGGGGTTTGTTGTTCTTCCCTATATGAGCCCAGACCTTATGGATGCCAAGCGACTGGTTGAAGCAGGCGCAGCAACAGTGATGCCACTTGGTGCTCCAATTGGAACCAATCGCGGAATTCGTACCAAAGAAATGACTCAAATAATCATAGATGAAATAGACATCCCCGTCATTGTGGATGCAGGTATAGGCAAGCCTTCTGATGCCGCAGAAGCTATGGAAATGGGAGCCGATGCAGTCCTTGTTAACACTGCCATTGCAACCGCAGAGGATCCAGTCATGATGGCAAAAGCCTTTAGTATGGCGGTTGAAGCTGGACGCATTGGCTATCTTGCAAAAATGGGGGCCATGCACAAGTATGCCCAGGCTTCTTCTCCACTAACTGGTTCCTACGAGAAGGTGGGGCATAATGAGTGGTTTTATTAGGGAAGTTCAGCGCTTTGAAGATGAAAAATTCATAAAGGCCCTAGACAAGGCCTCTTCGGAGGATGTCAAACGTGTTCTCAGTAAAAGGGTTATTGAACTGGAAGATTTAGCTGTTCTTCTCTCTGAATCAGCCAGCAATCACCTAGAAGACATGGCACAAAGAGCCCACCAAAAAGGACCCAGCATTTTGGAAAAGCTGTGGTTTTATACACACCTCTCTACTTAGCCAACCACTGTGTGAATGGATGCACATACTGTGGTTATAATGTGCATAATAAAATTGATAGACATATCTTATCCACAGAGGAAATTGAAAAAGAGGCCCAGGAAATTTCTAAGACTGGCTCAAGCACATTCTTATTCTCACAGGTGAGTCAGCGCATCATACGCCAGTGTCTTACATTGTAGAGGCCGTGAAAATCTTAAAGAACTATTTTGAATCGATTTCTATTGAAATCTATCCTTTAACGGAAGAGGAATATAAGGAAGTTATAGAGGCCGGTGTGGATGGTCTTACAATTTACCAGGAAGTCTACAACCCTGATGTTTATGACGTTGTTCATGTGTCTGGACCTAAAAAGAACTATGCTTTTCGAATAGGGGCACCAGAAAGAGCGGCAAGACAGGGCATTCGGTCAGTCAATATTGGGGCCCTGCTGGGTCTTGATGACTGGCGTCTTGAAGCCTTTAAAACGGCTTGGCATGCCTTCTACCTGCAAAAGAATTACCCAGAACTGGAACTGGCGGTTTCCATGCCAAGAATAAGACCATGTGCAGGTGGTTATGAAGTGGAAAGACCTGTGGATGACAAAGCTTTTGTTCAAATTATGCTGGCCCTAGGCTGTTTCTTGCCTTCGGTGGGTATTACAATTTCCACTCGGGAAGAAGCAGATTTTAGAAATCACCTTGTGCCTCTTGGAGCCACGAAGCTTTCGGCTGGGGTGTCAACTTCTGTTGGTGGACATTCAAAGGATGATGACGCATCAGAGGCTCAGTTTGAAATATCAGACACAAGAAGTGTAGAGCAGATGAAGGCCTTCCTCCTGTCCATTGGGTATCAACCCGTGTTTAAGGACTGGTTTAATCTGTAGTGAATGCTTCTAGGGTGTCTTACAGTAAACTTCCATACAAGATTGTCTATGAATACAAGATTACCTATGAATATAAGGTTAGATTTTAGGGATGATCCAAGTTCCTTTAGAAAAGGTGGGGTGTATGCTAACGCTCATAACAAACAGACACATTTGTGGAGAAGACAAATTCAAAGATGTGGTTACAAGAGCTATTTCAGCAGGTGTGGATCAGATTATACTGCGTGAAAAAGACTTGGATGACAAGGTCTATGGCCACTATGCAGCTTATTTTAAAACACAGCTAAAAGAAAGTCAAAAACTGATCATTCACAGTCGAATATCCTTAGCTGAGAGAGTTAAGGCGGATGGTGTCCACTTTACATTTCAAGATTTTATGGCAGTGGATGAAGAGACCATTGCGGCATTAAAGTCTGGAGAGTCATCCCTTGTGATCGGAGTCAGTGTCCACAGCCTTGAAGAAGCCTTGGTCAGTGCAAACAAAGGTGCTTCCTACCTGCTTGCAAGCCATGTGTTTGAAACGGATTGCAAGCAGGTCTGCCTGGTCGGGGGCTATCATTCATACATCGAATTTCTTCAAAGGTCCATGTTCCTGTCATTGGTCTAGGCGGCATAAGTCCTGAAAACACCCTGTCGGTCATAGACGCCGGTGCCAGTGGCGTCGCTGTTATGTCTGCCATCATGGGGGCAAATGATGTGGAGGCAAGCTTGAAGTCATTCACCATCCAGCTTAATCGTCTGACTTAGTAAGAATATATAATTATAGCCCAGTGCCGAAGGATTCGTCTTCGAGCACTGGGCTTTTTATGCTTTAGTTCGTATTGTTCCTAGTTGACTGCGCATTTGTTCATGAGGTTTTTCATATTTTATAAAAATTTTTAAATTTTGCTTTAAAGGGCTTTTAAATCTTGACCCTATACTGTGACTATAGAAAAAGCAACTCAGTAAGCCGTACTTAAACTGGGTTGTATTAAGAACAAATATTTTAAAAGTATCTGTAGTCTTTAGGAGGACAAGATGAATAAAATTAAAACAATCTACAATGTGGTGGAACAAATTAAAGGTCAAGAAAGATTTGCTGGGCAAGGATTCATGGAAATAAATAAAAGACAACAAACAAGTTTTATGTCAGAGAAAACATTTGAAAAAGATGTAAAGTCAGGTGTGGTGAAAGGGACCATAAAGACACAAGTTGACCATGAAGGCGCTTCTATAAAGAATGAATCCTCTTTTGAAGTGGACAAAAATAAGTTTCAACCATGTGGTCATGGCCCTCATAGAAAGGGAATGGGGCGAGGTCATGGGATGAAATGTCATGAAGTGGGTATGAGACATCATATGATGCATATGCATGAAGAGCATTTCGGAAGCGACAAGTGTCAGGGTGGATTTATGAAGCATAAGCTAAATAAACTGTCTCTGGTCTTAGATATTTTAAACAGACTTGAAATTGAAGAAAAAGAAGACGACATGAGGGTGTTTTCTTTAGAAATAAGAAAAGATCAAATGCCTGAAGCCTTTCTAAATCACCTCAAGATGCACATGATTCATAAGCAAGGAAAAGGACACCACGGTAAATGTCTTGAGGATATTCACGGCCTAGAAGATCTCCAACTAAAAATTCAAGGGGAAATTGATAAAGATCATAACATCCGTCAAATTGAGCTGAGGGGTCAAGGGTCATCTTATGGAGACGCTGGTGAAAAACAGGCCTACCAAATCAGGGCTAAGTTCAAATTTGAAGCTTAATAAACGTGAATGAGACCTGATCTTCATGCACCATTCTATTGACTGTTCCAATAACATGTGGACTGCTGTCTATACGATAGCAGGTCTATTCAAGTATAATGGTAGATGAGTGGGAGGGTTTACCATGCGCCATGAACAAAGAAAAAAAATAAGTGCAGGCACAATGATCAGTGGAAGTACCATAAAATGCACCACAAGGAGTTTATGCGATACAGACGTATACTCCATACCATGCCTGTCCTGATCGTACTTGTCACCCTAGTCATATCAGCCTTGCTATTTCAGTGGAGTGGCCGTGAGAGCTTCACGACCCTCATGATGGTTATATTCGTATTCTTAATTATCAAAGAAATACTACAGGCTTTCTTTTTTTAAAAGAATTTCCCGGCGATTTATTGAACCTCTTATAAACTTAAAAACTGGCTTTGATGCCATAGGTGAGGGGGACTATTCCGTCCGAGTGGAGGCCGTCCATCATGGAGACATGAACAAACTTTTTTAAGGCCTTTAATGCGATGGCTTATAAATTAGAGGAAAATGAGCACATAAAAAGGCAGTATGAGGACAATCGAAAGCAACTCATAGCTAATATTTCACATGACTTGAAGACGCCAATCACAACGGTTCAAGGTTATATTGAGGTTCTCGAAGAAGGGGTCGTCAAAGACCCGGATAAAACAAATCGCTACCTAAAAATAATGAAGAACAACACAGAATACATCAACAGACTTATTGATGACTTATTTTTGTTTTCTAAACTAGATATAGACCAGGTTCAGTTTGAGTTTTCACGAGTCAATGCCCATGATTTTTTCAATGACATGATGGAAGAATTTCAAATTTCTCATTTAGAATCTGGTTTCAAGTTTTCTTATCAAAATGACATTGAAGCGTCTGTTTGGCTTCGTGTAGATGGAAAAAGGCTTTATAGGGCCATTAAGAATATTGTGGATAACAGCGAGAAATATGCCAGTGTTGGCCAGGTGACCAAGGTTGATGTGGATTTATCAACAAGAGACGGATTCCTAACATTAAAATTTAGAGATTATGGTCCAGGCATACCTGATGATAAACTCAGTCATATTTTTGATCGTTTTTACCGTGTGGATGATGAGCGGACAAAGATGCTAAACAGCACTGGGCTGGGACTGGCCATTGCCAAAGAACTTATCGTGGCACATGAGGGGCATATTGTGGCAGGGAACCATAAATCTGGCGGTGCAATTTTTATCATGCAGTTGCCATTATGTGTCTAGGAGGGGAAGATGAAGAGGATACTGGTTATTGAAGATGACAAGGATATAGCCGAGTTGGAAAAGGACTATTTAAACTTAAATGGGTTTGAAGTGGACCTGGAAACCAGTGGTCAAATGGGTCTTGAAAAAGCCTTGAGTGGGCTCTATGATCTTGTCATTGTGGATTTAATGTTGCCGGGAATGAGTGGGTATGACATAGTGAAGACCGTTCGTGAAAAATGGAAATTCCCTTATTGATCGTATCGGCCAAATCTGAAGATATTGACAAAATTAGGGGCTGGGGAGTGGCGCTGATGACTATATGACAAAGCCCTTTAGTCCGGCCGAACTTGTGGCCCGGGTCAATACCCATATTTCCAGGTATGAAAGGCTGGCTGGACGGCCTAAAAGAGATGATGTGATTCATCTTAAAAGCTTGGAAATTCATCAAGGTTCAAGACGGGTTTCGGTGAGTGGAAAAGAAGTAACCTTGACGGCGAAAGAGTTTGATCTTCTCTTGTTCATGGCCCAAAATCCCAATATAGTTTTCAGCAAAGAAAAACTATATGACAGGATATGGGGCGAGGAAGATATTGGAGAAACAGCAACAGTGGCTGTGCATATACAGAAAATAAGAAAAAAAAATTGAGAAAAATCCCAGTGAGCCGATCTATATTGAAACCATATGGGGGGCAGGCTACAGGATGAATGATGGCGTTTAAATCAATGATGGCGTTCAAAATCCTGGCTTAACATGTACTTGTTTTCATGTTAAAGCCAGGATTTTTATTTTTCATGATTTAGACTAAAATTTAAATCTTGCAGCCGCTTCTTTAGTCTGGTTCCCTCTTTTATGGGAAAAGGGCAGGTAGGCTAAGAAAAATAAAGCAAACATGGCTCCTAGAAGCACTACAATATAGTAGGGATAAGGTGGCAGGGCGTCAAGCATTGTAGGTGTACTTGGTTTTCCATTTAAATAGGAGTAGTTACCACCCACAAGTTTATTAATGAAGAAAATGCCCACAAAATAAATAGATGTAATTTTATAAGCCCATTTAAGGGAAGCTTTTGTTGGATAGTAGTCATAGGCCAGCATCATGTATAAAATCGAAACGATGAGGGTGCCATGGCCGAAAAAGTACTGCATAAACATGATATGTGGTGGACCAAACCCAGAAGTGTCTGGTGTGATCAGAGCAATCAGTCCGCCGACAATGCCCCAATAATACACAATATCAAAAAGTTTTTTATGACGTGTTAAAAGCAAGATGACTGTACCGATTATTGCAAGTCTACAGCTGTACAAGGGAAGAGACTCAGCTAAGGTGAAGTTTCCACTTGTAATATACCAGGCGTAAAGAATGGTCTGCTGAAGGGTCAATATTGTTGCTAAAAACCATTCGGTTTTTCGTCTAAACACAGGGTTGTTAAGCATGGGTCTTGTCTGCATTAAAAGGGCAATACCCATAAAGACAAAAAGCACACCGAGCAAATGCGATTTAGTAAAAGGAATGAACTTATCACCGTAAACAGTCGTGCCCCAAAACATATCTATAAATGTAACTTCATTTGTCATTTGAAAGACCTCCAGAATTTATACCAAGAAGCATTGTAGCACGATTATCTTAAAAAAACCTTAAACCTAGACAATTTGTTGTGGCGGGGCCTTATAAATGAAACTTTTATCACGTACTTATGCAAAATGGGTTTATATAACAGATTTAAGGCCTTGATAAATGGGAAAACTGCACTTTTAAGATAACGAATCCTTCAAAATAATGCATAGAAATATACGAAAAACGATATTTCAATAAATATTCAGAAAAGTCAATTTGTGAATTACGAAAATGAAACAATATCGACTTTGTCACAAAATGTTAAATAAGTGTTAACGAGAGCCAAAGCCTTGAAAAATAAAGGATACGATTTTTGTGGACGTGCTAAACGTTTTGTTTAAGTCCAAAATGTTAATGAAAGGTCGACATCTTTATTAAAAATGTTACATATTAATTAACGATAATTAAGAATTCTTGTAAGCCTTGCTACAAGTGCTTTACAAGGTTGGGAAAACGCTTCGATAGCTCAAGCCTATTGCAATCAGTGCCTATTGTCCGTAATATGGATTCCAGTGAGGGAGTCGTCTCATCGAATTGTTTGAAAATTCACTGGATTGCGATTCGGTAATTAATTTCGGCAGATGAGAGACAATAACCCCGAATGTTTATCTGAAATGTTGAGGGCCCAAACAACATGATGTGAACTTATATGCTTGAGGAGGAGAGTACAACATGTTTAACAAGAAACTAGTTACGATCCTGTCTGCGATGCTTATCGTAGCACTAGCCCTAACAGGGTGTGCTGGCGGTAGCTCAGACACTGGTGCTTCATCTGGTTCAGGTGAAACAGCAGAGGTTAAAGACACGATCATTATTGCACAAGGTGCAGATGCAAAATCTCTAGATCCACACGCAACAAATGACCAACCATCATCGCGTGTATCTAAGCAAATCTACAGCCGTCTGGTTGAAATGAACGAAGAAATGGAAATTATTCCTGGACTTGCTGAGTCATGGACGTATGTAGATGACAAGACTGTTGAATTCAAACTACGTGAAGGCGTTAAGTTCCACAATGGTGAAGAACTTAAGGCTTCAGACGTTAAGTTTACGCTAGATAGAATGATGGCTTCTAAAAAAGTTGCTCACATTATCGAAGCGGTAACTGGTGTTGAAGTAATTGATGATTACACTGTACGTGTTATGACAGAAGAGCCATTTGGTCCTCTACTATCTCACCTAACACATACTGCAGCGTCTATTCTTAATGAAAGGCAGTAAACGAGTCTGGCGATGACTACGGTCAAAATCCAGTTGGTACTGGTCCTTACACATTCGTTGAGTGGGCTGCTGGTGACAGAATCACACTAGAAAGCTTCCCTGAGTACTTTGATGGCGAAGCTGCAATTAAGAATGTAGTATTCAGAAACATCACTGAAGGTACAAATAGAACAATCGGTCTTGAGACTGGCGAAGTTGACGTTGCATACGACATCGAGCCAATCGACAAGCAACGTGTTGCTGACCATGAAAGCCTACAGCTTGTAGAGTCTCCATCTCTATCTTACGCTTACATTGGTATTAATACGACAAAAGGTCCTCTAGCGGACGTTAAAGTACGTCAAGCAATCAACTACGCTATCGATGTTCCTACAATCATCGACGTTGTACTTGAAGGCGCTGGCGAACTAGCTAACTCACCAATCGGTCCACGTGTATTCGGTCACAATGCTGACGTAGATGCATATGGTTACGATGTTGAGAAGGCAAAAGCACTTCTAGCTGAAGCTGGCATGGCTGACGGATTCGATACAACAATCTGGACAAATGACAACCCTGTTCGTATGCAGATTGCACAAATCGTTCAAGCACAGCTTGCTGAAATCGGTATCAATGCAGTTATCGAGCCACTTGAGTGGGGTTCATACCTAGAGAGAACAGCTAAAGGCGAGCATGATATGTTCATCCTGGGCTGGACAACTGTAACAGCTGACGCTGACTACGGTCTATACGCTCTATACCACTCTTCACAGCACGGTGGTGCTGGTAACCGTGACTTCTACACAATGAAGAAGTTAACACACTTCTAGAAGAAGGCCGTATGGCTACAGATCCAGAAGTACGTAGGAAAAGTATGCGAAGGCTCAAGAAATCATCGTTTCTGAAGCACCTGACGTAATGCTTTACTACAACACGCAAAACATTGGCGCTCAAAAGAACGTTAAAGGTTTCAAGCTTCACCCAGCTGGTCACCACAGTGTTTACGGCGTATCTTTCGAATAAGATAAACAACTGAAGCTCGAACGAAATGAGCGAAAGTACAATCATAAAACTGAGAGCTTAGCTCTCGCCCATAAAGACTATTAAATCAAAAGTGAGACCCCTCGGGTCTCACTTTTGGGGTCTAAGGGCTTGTTAACTAAAAGTAAAAACTATTACAGGCTTTTTAAAAAGTTGTGAAGCCCGTGTAATCATTACGGTCTTCGAACTACAGCTTGAAATGTCTATTTCAAGGCGCTACGAAACATTGAAGTAGGGGTCGTTTCGAGTCCAAGCCCGAATCATTCACGAAATCTAGTCCTATAGATTTCATGAATAATGCGGGCTCGACAAGGCGCAGTCAAAAAAAGTCGCGTAAGAGTTCGACTAAAACCAATCCTTATGAGATCGAGAGGGAGGATATCCATGTTAAAGTACATTGGCAGACGTCTTCTTATGCTGATTCCCGTTCTCCTGGGTGTAACATTTATCGTATTTTCGATTATGTACATGACTCCAGGTGATCCAGCACAGCTAATCCTAGGTGAATCTGCTCCACCGGAAGCAGTTGCAGAACTAAGAGCTGATATGGGACTTGAAGATCCATTTATAGTTCAGTACGGACGATTTGTTGTAAACGCTGTTCAAGGCGATTTCGGCAAGTCTTATACAACGAAAAGAGACGTATTCAGCGAAATTTTCGCACGTTTTCCAAATACACTTAAACTTGCGGGTGTAGGCGTTCTACTTGCAATTGCCATCGGTATTCCAGTTGGAATTATTTCGGCAACGCGCCAGTATTCTGCTCTTGATAATGTGAGTATGATCGGTGCCCTACTTGGGGTATCCATGCCAAACTTCTGGCTGGGACTTATGCTCATCTTATTCTTCTCGGTTAATCTGGGATGGCTTCCATCATCGGGTTCTGAGACATTCAAGCACATGATCCTACCGGCTATTACCCTAGGTACAGGTGCTGCAGCAATCATCACACGTATGACGCGTTCTTCTATGCTTGAAGTTATCCGTCAGGACTTTATTCGTACGGCACGTGCAAAAGGTGTTGCTGAAAAGAAAGTAATCAACAAGCATGCCCTTAAAAATGCACTTATTCCTGTTATTACAGTTGTTGGTCTTCAGTTCGGTTACCTTCTTGGTGGTGCGGTACTGACAGAGACTGTATTCTCATGGCCAGGCGTTGGTCGTCTGCTCGTTGAGGCAATTCGTCAGAAAGACACACCGACAGTTCTTGCATCGGTTGTATTCATGGCGACGACATTCAGTTTCGTTAATCTACTTGTAGACGTTCTTTACGCTTACGTAGACCCACGTATTAAGTCTCAGTACCAATAATCTTTTTAAGAAGGAGGCAAACACATGAGCAGTGTAAGTAATACAGCAAAGCCTGTTGGTCTTGATAAGCCAAAAGCAAAAAATAAGAAAAGAAGTCAATGGGCAGAAGTCTGGAGAAGACTTAAGCAAAATAAAATGGCCATGGCTGGCCTTGCAATATTAGGCGTTCTTGTTTTCTGTGCAGTTTTCGCAGACGTGATCGCAGACTACAATGAAGTTGTTATTAAGCAGGACCTAAAGGCACGTATGGAGGGTCCTACAGCAGAACATATTCTAGGAACAGACGAATTTGGTCGTGATATCTTTGCAAGAATGGTTCACGGTGCGCGTGTATCTCTTCAGGTTGGTCTTATTGCCGTTGGTATCGCCATCGTCTTTGGTGGTTCCCTAGGTGCCCTAGCGGGTTACTATGGCGGTAAACTTGATAATGCAATCATGCGTCTGATGGATATTTTCCTTGCTATTCCGTCGATCCTACTAGCTATTGCTATCGTATCGGCTCTTGGACCAAGTCTGATTAACCTGATGCTTGCCATCGGTATTTCATCGGTTCCTCAGTATGCACGTATTGTTCGCGCATCTGTACTTTCGATTCGTGACCAAGAATTCATCGAAGCGGCTCGTGCCATCGGTGCGAACGACTTCAGAATCATCACGAAACACATTATCCCGAATGCCCTTGCTCCGGTAATCGTTCAGGCGACACTTGGTGTTGCAGGTGCGATCCTATCTACAGCGGGTCTATCATTCATCGGTATGGGCATCCAGCCACCAGCTCCAGAGTGGGGCGCAATGCTATCAGGCGGTCGTCAGTACCTGCGTTATGCATGGCACATTACAGCGTTCCCAGGTATTGCAATCATGATTACAATCCTAGCACTTAACCTTCTAGGTGACGGTCTTCGTGATGCACTGGATCCTCGTCTGAAGTCTTAATGGAAGGAGTACAGACATGTCGAATCTACTAAATATTAAAGATTTATCAATACACTACACGACAGAAGACGGCAATGTAAAAGCCGTTAACAATATTGAACTACAACTTGGCGCTGGCGAGACTCTAGGTCTTGTTGGTGAAACAGGTGCAGGTAAAACAACAACTGCACTTGGGGTTATGGGTCTTGTTCCAAACCCTCCAGGAAAAATCACAAGCGGTACAATTGAATTTGAAGGCCGTGACCTGATGAAGATGTCAGAAGAGGAAATGCGTATGATCCGTGGTAACAAGATCTCTATGATCTTCCAAGATCCGATGACATCTCTAAACCCAGTTATGACAGTTGGTGAACAGATTGCAGAAGTTATTGAAATTCACCAGGACCTTGGATCGAAAGATGCAATGAACAAGGCTGCAGAAATGCTTGAGCTTGTTGGTATTCCTGGGTCTCGTATTAACGATTACCCACACCAATTCTCAGGTGGTATGAAGCAGCGTGTTGTTATCGCTATTTCTCTGGCGTGTAACCCTCAGCTTCTCATTGCCGATGAGCCAACAACAGCTCTTGACGTTACAATTCAGGCTCAAGTACTTGACCTGATGCGCAATCTGAAAAAAGATTTTAACACATCTATGCTTATGATTACCCATGACCTGGGTGTTGTTGCAGAAGTGTGTGACAAGGTTGCAATTATGTATGCTGGTGAAATTGTGGAATACGCACCAATTCAGCAACTCTTTGAAAACCCATCACACCCATACACACATGGTCTGTTTGGATCTATTCCTAACCTTGATGAAGAGGTGAGCAGACTAAAGCCGATCACTGGTCTTATGCCAGATCCTACGGATCTTCCGTCTGGATGTAGCTTCCACCCACGTTGTCCGCATGCACAGCCAATTTGTGCACAGCAGTCTCCTAAGGACTCTGTTGTAGAAGGCGAGCACCGTGTTAAGTGCCTTATGTTTGAAGGTCTAGTGGAGAAGAGTGAAAAGGAGGTGGGCTAAATGGCAGCTTCAAATACAATTCTAGAAGTAAAAGGCCTAAAAAAGCACTTTAAGACTCCAAAAGGTCTACTGCATGCTGTTGATGGCGTTAACTTTACAATTGAAAAAGGTAAGACTCTTGGTATCGTAGGTGAGTCTGGTTGTGGCAAGTCAACAACTGGACGAGCGATTCTACGCCTACACGAACCAACGGCTGGTGATATCATTTTTGAAGGCAAGAATGTCGTGGATATGAACAAGTCAGAAATGCAAAAAATCCGTCGTGAAAATGCAGATCATTTTCCAGGATCCATTTGCTTCACTAAACCCACGTATGACTGTGTCTGAAATTATTGCAGAGCCACTTCAAATTCACAAGCTTGTAAACAACAAGCAGGAGCTTGATGAAAAAGTAACTGAGCTGATGGAACTTGTTGGTCTTTCAGACCGTCTAGTAAACACTTACCCTCACGAACTTGATGGTGGTCGTCGTCAGCGTATTGGTATTGCCCGTGCCCTGGCTCTAAACCCTAAATTCATCGTTTGCGATGAGCCTGTATCAGCTCTTGATGTATCTATTCAAGCACAGGTACTAAATCTTATGCAAGATCTACAGCAGGAACTGGACCTGACGTACATGTTTATTACTCATGACCTTTCTGTTGTTAAGCACTTCTCAGATGACATCGGTGTTATGTACCTTGGTCAAATGGTTGAAAAGGCATCATCAAAAGATCTTTTTGCTGATCCACTTCACCCATACACAAAGGCGCTTTTATCAGCGATTCCTGTACCAAGTCTAAATCATGATCGTGAGAAGATTACACTTGAAGGTGAAATCACATCACCAATCAATCCAGAACCAGGTTGTCGATTTGCTAAGCGTTGCCCAATCGCATCTGCTGAGTGTTCAAAAAAGACCCTGCGCTAAGAGAAGTTAAGCCAGGCCATTTTGTTGCATGCCACTTGGTGTAAACCACAGTTTGCATAAAACATTAATTTAATCATAAAAAGTGTAGGGAGGTTTTTAATCGCCCTGCACTTTTTTTTATATGTGTCAAGGCCTATGCCCTTTGATTTGGAGTATGAGAAAGTGGGCAAAAAGGTTCAAAAAGAGTTAAAAATACGGCTAAAGGATTATCGAGGGTATAATAAAGTGGTATTATTATAGGGTAAGATTTACCAGCACCATAAGGGTGGTGGTGTTTATTGTGCACAGTGCATATAGAAAGGTGTTTAGTGAATGTCAGAAAAAAAACTACATTCCATGATCCAGGCGGCCTTGCCTCTGTTTGACTACGATGATAGTGCAGCGCAGGCCTATGAAGAATATGCAGTAGACCTTGCTAAGCAAGTGAATAGGGCGCTTGAAAGCAGACCTGATTTAGAAGAAATGATTGGCCATAACTCGATTGATATTCTTGAAAACAATACATATAATCACATGGAGTTTATGAAGAGTGTCATTAAACATAAGCAAGGCCATCTTCTTGTGAAGACATTGCCTTGGGTCTACAAAACATACATGGCCAAGGGCTTTATGGAAGATTTTTTTTAAGATTGAGCTGGAAGACTGGATCACAGCCCTCCTATCAAAGAAGGATGCCAGACTTTCTCCCATTATTGATATATATGTTTTAATGATTGAATGGCACAAAACCAATGTTGAACTCTCACAAATGAGTGACTATGTTATCTTTGACTGTGAAGGCAATTGGACAGAGGACTTGCAAGAATTAATGGAGACTCTCCTTCAAGGGGACAGCAAGCCAGTTCTTGAAAGACTGCTTCAACAATACACCCTTCCAGATGACACTGAGACCATATATTTAAGCCTTTTTCAGCCCATTTTGTATCGCATTGGTGCATTGTGGGAAGAAGGTAAGTTAACAGTAAGTGACGAGCATTTGGTGTCCTCTGCTGTGGCACGTCTAATGGCGCATTTACATTTGATGACTGACCGAAAGCTTCATATGAAGGGGATGTTGTTATTGCAACTGGTGAGCATGAGTACCATCAGATTGGTGCAAGGATGGTTGCTGATTTAATGGAGAACGCTGGCTGGAATGTACGCTTTCTAGGATCAGACCTTCCTGTTGAATCCTTCACAGATGTCCTTGACCACATCAATCCTGAGTTTGTTGCTCTTTCTGTAACCATGCCCTTTAACATAACAAAAATCATTGAAACGGTTAAGTTTATTCGTTCAAAAGAACGTTGGGATCATATTAAGATTATGGTGGGGGGACTGGTGATCAACAAAACCCCCTCCCTACAGCATATTATTGGGGCCAATGCTTATCCCTGTGATGCCGCTGAAGCTGTTGCCATTTCCAATCAGTGGTACGATGAATCTATTCGTCATCGCATTTAGTCAATGTAGAAAAAAATAAATTTAAGGATCAGTAAGTACACGCAGGAGGCCAAGCATGAATCATTTTTACACAAGTGCCATTGTATTTTTTGCTGTGTTTTTGCTCACAAACCCCGTGCTACATATAGTTTACGCAGGGATTGAGCGGATAACAAGAAGAACAAAAACAGATATTGACGATGCGCTTGTTGATCTGACAAGAAAGCCCGTTCGTTTTTTGATAAAAGGCGTTTCTCTACTCATGACCTTCAATATGATTGTTCTAGGGTCTAATTTGAAGCCAGCTATTTCTGACCCACTTAGGGCAGGATCAGCCAATATTATTAAGTCCATCATTATTATCACAGTATGTTGGGTTTTTTCAAGGCTGACCTCACGCATAGACCACTTGATTGCAGAGTTTAAAATGCTTTTCCAAGTGGAACTTAACTACTTGGTGGCTCCTTTTGTGTCTAAAATGCTCAATATATTGGTTTGGGCTATAGGTGCCCTAATGATTGCATCTGAGTTCAATTTCGATGTGACAGGTTTTGTGGCTTCCCTTGGTTTGACAGGATTAGCTGTGGCTCTTGCCGGAAAGAGCATGATGGGCAACTTATTTGGTGGGTTTGCCATTATTGGAGATAAGACATTTGATATAGGTGACTGGATTGTTGCTGATGGCGTAGAAGGGACGGTTGAAAACATAAGCATGTGGTCAACTAAAGTGAGGACCTTTGACAAGGGACTTGTAACGGTTCCCAATGAACTTCTGGCAGGCAGCAAGATTCTAAACTATTCAAAACGTGACCAGAGACGTGTGTCCTTTAATTTAGGTGTCACTTATGACACGCCAAAGGACAAGGTCAACAAGGTGGTTGAGCGCATTAGGGCCATGTTGCTTGAACACGAAAAAGTATCTGATGACTTAATTATTGTGAACTTTGAAAACTTTGGCGCATCAGCCCTTGAAATCAAGGTCTATTATTTTACAAAGACATCTATTTGGCTGGAGTATTTGGAAATTCGTGAAGATGTGAACCTTCTAATTATGGATATTTTAGATGAAGAGGGTGTTGAAGTGGCCTTCCCAAGTATGACCATTTATAAGCCCACACTGGCATCCGAGTAAGACATGTGTATTTTGTAAAGAGGTGGAAAGATGGAGAAAACAGCGCTTATCTTAGAAGGTGGCGGCTTTAGGGGACTTTTTACATCTGGGGTCCTGGATTACTTTCTCGAGAATCAAATACGGTTTCCCTATGTGATTGGCGTGTCAATGGGGGCTTGTAACGGAGCTTCCTATATTTCCAATCAACATGGACGAAACAAAAATTGTCAACATGGGTTTTGTCAATGACAAGCGGTACATGAGTTATAGAAGACTATTTCTAAAAGGTGAACTCTTTGGCATGGATTTTTGTTTTTCGAACTGTTCCAAATGGGATTGTGCCCTATGATTTTGAGGCATATGAAAACTCCGATCAAGTTTTAAGATTGTAGTGACTGATATAGAAAAAGGCAAGCCCATTTATCTGAATAAGCCCTTAGGCATGGATTTGATGGACGCCCTCCAGGCTTCTGCCAGCTTGCCCTTTATATCAAAACCCCTTGAAATTGATGGAAGACTTTGCCTAGATGGTGGTATTTCTGATTCCATTCCCATTCGTAAGGCCCTAGAGGACGGATATGACAAGTTTGTCATCATCCTAACCCAGCCGCGAGATTTTGTAAAAGAATCCACAAAGGCCACTAAATTGGCGGGAGCGGTCTACAGGAAATATCCAGAGTTAAAACAACTTCTGAGTGATCGCCACAACAACTATAATAAGGCTCGGAGTCTGATTTTTGACTTAGAGAAAGAGGGAAAAGCCTGGTGATTGAACCTAGGGAGAAGATTCCCGCAGGCCGTATAGAAAAGAATGAAGCCGTCCTTCAAGCCTCATTTGATATGGGCTATGAGGAGGCCAAGACCAGTAAAGACTGGTTGTTTGAATTTTTACAGATTCATAATACTTGAAAGATCAACAAAACCATTCGTGAACCGAAATAATTTGATATAATAATCATGGTGTTTTCAAAAAAGGGGGATATCATGATTTTTTTAATTTTTGCAACGTTATGCAGTGCATCTATCGCACTGGTTTTCAAGTTTTCAGAGGGGCGAAAGCTCAATCGTTATGCTGTAACAAGCGTGAATTACATGGCTGCAATACTCGTTTCCATCATAATGGTATTGGCTGATAACACAGGTTTTTCCACCTGGCGGGCTGGTCTTGCAGTGGGGGTTCCAGCAGGGGTATGTTTCTTCTTAGCCTTTGTGTACTATCAGTTAAGTGTTAGGGATTCTGGTGCAGGCCTTGCGGGTATGTTCGGCAAGCTTGGCATTTTTAATGCCCATGATCCTATCGCTGATTTTATGGAAAGAGTATCCCACTGTGATTCAAGGTGTGGGCATACTACTGGCTATTTGTGCCATATTGGTTGTAAGTTTTAGGGGGAATGTCAAACAAGGGACCTTTCATGTGGCCCTGCTTCTCTTATTCCTGTTTGGAGGTATGTCTGAGTTTTCCAACAAACTTTTTCAAAAATTCGGTTCATCTTCAGAAAAGGCTTACTTCCTGCTTATTGTTTTCTCAGTGGCATTTTTAGTGAGTTTGACCATGACCTTTAGGCATGGAAAGATGCCCACACGTAAGGATGTATTGACAGGTATTTGTGTGGGCATACCCAATATGTTTTCATCGTTTTTTTTTGATTCGCTCACTGGATTTTCTACCAACAGCCGTTGTGTTTCCAGTATACAGCGCTGGGTCGATGGCTCTCATTTTAATATTTAGTCGACTCATTTACAGTGAAAAGCTCGATGCTAGGAGCTATACTGCTGTGGCCATGACCATCTTGGCCTTGATCTTGATTAATATGTAATGAGACAAAGAAGATCTTGAAAACTGCATATCTATACATTTGAAATTAAAAAAAGGTGCTCGCTTTAACCAGCGAGCACCTTTTGCTTTTTTGATTTTAATCAATTTGAATAAACTGACCAGGACTGGTCAATCTCACATCCCCATGAGTGGTATTTACTGTGTAATAATAGCCATTAATAATTGATTATGCTGCTTTTTTCACTGCCACTGGTGCCTTCTTTGAAAATGCCAAAAGGCTTGCCTAGTGGTAGGAACTCTCTACCAAATGTTGCATTTAGAACATTTGCTGCTGAGCCGTAAAAACCAACCATAGCGATTGCGAATTCACTGTAAGCGGCCAGTTCGTGACCAAAGTGGCTTCCACCAAGAACGCTCATGCTTAGTCCAAGGAAAAGGAAATCAATTAGTACGAAAATAATAAATAAGACCTTGTTTGTCTCCATTGAACCAATTGTCATGTAGACTGAAAAAATCAGGTAACCGACAAATGCAAAGCCTAGTTGTTTTGGATCAACGGCCGCTGCCATTGATTCACCAAAGACACCGTGCTGGATCATCCATGACATAGCTACGGCAAACCAGAACATAGAGTAGCCACCGAAAGCTGTTGTGCCAAATACGTTTCCTTTTTGAGCATCCTTAAGACATGCAAATAGCTGTGCAAAAGCGCCTAAGAAAATTGCCCAAGGAATAATAAACGAAGTCCCCGATGTGAGTCCAAGCTTTTGGCTTGAAGCCACCAGCGTAACCATTGCAAGGCCAAATAGACCTAGAGCTGATGGGTCAGCTGTATAAATTTTTCTCTCATTTGTATTCATAGTTGTCCTCCTAATGTAAATACTCACACCATCGTATATTATTCCATCTGATTGTAAAAGTCAACGGTTTATGATGTTTATATTTTAGGCGGTTTGTATGGTGTTATATTTTTACATTGAAGGCACGGTGACCTTTATGATTTTCTTAGTTTAGGTGCTTGTAAAATGACAGATCAGAAGTAATACCTTGAAAATAT
>LQAG01000216.1_pt1 | contig 22214 bp, 25 predicted proteins | sample 1535801 | NCBI WGS metagenome assembly LQAG01 (sample SAMN04331584, study PRJNA305678) | bioreactor metagenome | isolation source: bioreactor_3 inoculated with Wadden Sea sediment 1st replicate of a... | place: Germany:Bremen | reverse complement strand
CTTTGAAGCTCTCCATCGTCTTTCGCCTGCTACAATTTCATAGCCCTTATCCAGCTCTTTTACAACTATCGGTTGAACAACACCATGTGTGGTGATTGAGTCCTCCAAGGCTTTTAGTTTAGTCTTGTCGAAATGACGTCTCGGTTGATTCTTGTTTGGCATGATCTCATTAATGTCTAGTTCAACAATCTGATCTGTGCTTTTTCGACTTTTCTGCGATACCCCACTTGACTCCTTCTTTTCAGGAACATCCTGTGGGATTAAAGCCCCCAGTCCTTTACCGAGTCCTCTTTTCGCTTTAGCCATTCTCACCCTCCAGACTTACTATTTCTTCAGCCAAATCTAAATAGGCTATAGCCCCTTTAGACTTTTCGTCATACTCAATAACTGGTACCCCATAGCTCGGCGCTTCAGCCAGTCGAACATTTTTAGGGATCATTGTTGTATACACTTTACTCTTAAAGTACTTTTTAACCTCTTCCACCACCTGTATTGATAGGTTAGTACGGCCATCAAACATACTCAAAAGCACACCTTCAATTTCAAGATGAGGATTTAGACCTCGCTTGATAAGTTGGAATGTGTTCATAAGTTGACTCACGCCTTCAAGTGCATAATATTCACACTGAATCGGTATAATCACCCCATCAACCGCCACCAGAGAATTGATTGTCAGTAGACCCAGTGATGGTGGACAATCGACAAAATATAGTCATAATTGTCACGAACAGCATTAATAATTCGTTTTAAACGTTGTTCTCTATTGTCGATTTCAATCATTTCGATCTCTGCACCGGCCAGTTGTACATTTGATGGAATTATGTCCAGGCCCTTAAAAGGTGTTGGAATTATACATTTTTCAACGTCTATATCATCAATTAAAGCATCATATAAGTTGTATTCTAAGGTGTCTTTGCTCAGTCCTAAACCGCTTGTGCTGTTGCCTTGCGGATCATTGTCAATAACAAGCACTCTCTTGCCGAGTCTTGCAAGGCTTGCTGATAAATTGACATTTGTGGTTGTCTTTCCGACACCACCTTTTTGATTAAATATTGCTATTGCTTTACCCATTGTCTCACTCCTATTAAGTGGTCTTAAAATCATTATACACTATAAAATGTTTTTATACTTCTCAAAAAGCAAGAACAAAACAAAAAGTCAACGTTTTGATACTTTTCCCATTACTTTGAAGTGGTTATTTACATTTATTTACATTTTAGAAGCCGCATTTCCTGGGAAATAATCATAAAATGAGCGACTTGCAAAATATCATTCAAACACCCTTGTTATACCATATATAGATATTTAAGAATCAAAAATTCTATATATGATATAGCAAGGGTATAGATCTGTAATTTTGCAAGCGCCTGAAATAATAATCCACATATAAAAAAGCCAGCCCAGAATAACTGAACTGACTTTTGATTAATTAGATTTATCTTTGGGAATTCGGACAACCACTTCTATATGATCCCCTTTGTCACTTTGATCGAACTCTGCATTAAGACCCGTGTCTTTTATCGCTGATAAGCTTGCTTCAATGTATTAATATAAATCTTGTAGTTGAAAACACCACGAATGTTCTTTTTTTTCTTGGGTTCATTCAGTGTTAAATATGTCTGAACAAGTTCTTCTGTCTTTTTTACAGTAAGCTCATTCTTAATGACTTGATCAATAACTTTTTCATGAAGTGCTTCATCTTCTAGCTTTAGTAGGGCACGAGCATGTCGCTCAGACAATCCAGAGTGAACTATTTTGTCTCTAACCTTTGGCGATAGCTTTAAAATTCTCAGTTTGTTTGATATAGTTGATTGATTCTTCCCCACTCGTGCAGCAACATCTTTTTGAGACATTTCATGTTCTTCAATCAGGCGTCTAAAGCCTTCTGCCTCTTCCACAAAGTTCAAATCCACACGTTGAAGATTCTCAATCAGTGCCATAAATGCTGATGCTGTCGTGCTCGAGTCAATCACTATAGCAGGTACTGCATTCAAGCCTGCCGTCCTCGATGCTCTCAATCGTCTTTCTCCCATAATCAGCTCGTACTTATTTTCGACTTGGCGGACACTAATTGGCTGCAAAACACCAAATGCCTTTATCGATTCAGATAATTCCTGAATACCTTCTTCGTCAAAAATTTGTCTTGGTTGATCTGGATTGGCAACAATATCTTCAATCGGAATTTCGATAATTTCATTTGATCTTTTCACAGACAATGACCTCCCATAACATGCTTTTGCATACCCTATACTATCGGATTTTTCGTTGGTTTACCAGCTTTTCGAGGATATTTCGTTGGTGTGTTTGAAATTTTTTCAATCACAATCAAGGTATGCTCAATATCCACTTCAGGCAGTGGTACAACAACAACTTTCTTCACTTTTCCCCCAAGGGTTTCAATAGCTTTTTGAGCTTGATTCAGTTCATCTTTGTAAGACATGCTCTTTAAAGCGATAAAATGACCGCCAACCTTAACAAATGGCATGCAATACTCCGCTAGGACAGCTAAATTTGCAACTGCCCGTGATACAGCAACATCATACACTTCACGGTAGTCTTCATCCTTGCCATAATCTTCTGCCCTTCCATGAATAAACTCAACATGGTCAAGGCCAATTTCATCAGATACAGCTTGAAGAAACTTAATGCGTTTATTTAATGAATCAAGAAGTGTTAAATCAATACTTCTATCAAATATTTTCATAGCCAAAACCAGGAAATCCTGCACCTGTTCCAACGTCGATCACTGATCCTCCATTTGGAACTTCACTTGATAGATATGTGCCCACTGAATCCAGAAAATGCTTGATATACACTTCTCGTTTTTCAGTGATCCCAGTCAAATTCATATGCTCATTCCACTCGACTAGAAGTCTTCTATAAATATCAAAATCATCATAGTGAGATGCACCAAACTCAATGCCCATCTCCTCAAGACCCTTTTCAAATTCTATCTTATTCATGACTTTGTGCCTTCTTCCTCTTTTGCTGCTCCATGAAAACCATTAAAACAGATATATCAGCTGGAGAAAACGCCTGATATTCTTGAGGCCTGACCTATTGATTCTGGCTTGACCTGATCTAGTTTCTGTCTGGCTTCTAGTCTTAAACCCTCTATAGACGCATAGTCTATATCTGAAGAAAGCTTCTTAGATTCTAAGGCTTTGAACTTGCTAATTTGCTGAAGCTGCTTTTTAATATATCCTTCATACTTAATTTGAACTTCACATTGTTTCCATATATCATCACGAAGTTCTAGTCTTTCTGGATCCAGTGCAGCAAGTGTCTTGTAACCAAGCTCTGGACGCTTCATAAGCTCGGACAATGATACACCACTTTTCAGGTTTGATGCACTGCCAAGTGACTCTAGGAATGGATTGATCTCAGCTGGTTTAACCTTGATTTCTCTCAGTCTTTCCATTTCTTTTTCCACTTCAGCTATTTTATGATCCAATCGATCTTTGCGCGCCTGGGTTGCAAGACCAATCTCATATGATTTATTTGTCAGTCTTAAATCGGCATTGTCCTGGCGCAGAATCAATCTGTATTCCGCACGTGAGGTCATCATTCTATAAGGTTCATTGGTACCTTTTATGACTAAATCATCAATAAGAACACCTATATAGGCCTCTGATCTATCTAATATAAATGGGTCTTCCCCTTTTACTTTTCTTGCAGCGTTTATACCTGCAATAAGGCCTTGTGCCGCCGCTTCTTCATAACCCGATGACCCATTGAATTGCCCCGCTGAAAAGAGCCCATTAATATGCTTAAACTCCAGTGTCAGCTTTAACAAGGTAGGATCAACACAGTCATACTCAATGGCATAGGCTGGTCGCATTATTTCAACTTTTTCCATACCAGGTATAGTCCGCATAAACTTAATTTGAACATCTTCTGGCAGGCTGGTCGACATCCCTTGCACATACATTTCATTTGTATCAAGCCCTTCTGGCTCAATAAAAAGCTGATGTCTGTCCTTATCTGCGAATCGAGTGATCTTGTCTTCTATAGAAGGACAATATCTAGGACCGGTCCCCTCAATTTCGCCACCGTACATTGCAGATCTATGAATATTGTCCTGTATCACTTCATGGGTTCCCACATTGGTGTAAGTCAGCCAACACGGTTCTTCCTCTATTTCAACAGAATCATTCATAAAGGAAAAAGGCACAATTTCCTTATCTCCGTACTGGATTTCCATATTGTCGTAATTTAGAGACCGCTTATTCACTCGGGCAGGCGTTCCAGTTTTGAAACGTCTCATATCTATGCCAAGTTCTTTAAGATTTTCTGTAAGCTCTAGAGAGGGCGCCAGTCCGTTGGGGCCACTTTGGAAGACTGCATTTCCAATAAAAATCTTACCGCCCAAATAGGTTCCCGTCGCTAAAATAACAGACTTGGCCTCGTAAAAAGCACCTGTAGACGTCAGTACACCTGTCACAGTGTCACCATCCATCTCAAGCTTAATCACTTCACCCTGTTTCAAATGAAGATTATCCGTATTTTCAATGACTTTCTTCATTTCTCTATGATACAGAGATTTATCAGCCTGTGCTCTTAATGAATGAACCGCTGGTCCTTTTCGAACATTGAGCATCTTGCTTTGTATCATGGACTTGTCGATATTAAGTCCCATCTCTCCGCCCAGTGCATCTATTTCGCAAACCAAATGACCTTTTCCCGTTCCTCCAATAGAAGGGTTGCACGGCATCATAGCCACAGAGTCCAGGTTTATTGAAAACATAAGCGTTTTCATACCCAATCTTGCAGCAGAAAGGCCAGCCTCACAACCTGCATGACCTGCACCTATAACAATGACATCATAAGCATCTGCATAAAATCTCTCTGCCATTATATCCTCCGAATTCTATAACAATCTAAATAGGTCTTCCCTATTTAAAGATAAAACTAAACCACCAAACACATTATATATCATGAAATCTATGACACAACAATTATTTACCTAAGCAGAAGTTACTGAAAATTTTCGTCATCATATCATCTTCAACCGTTTCACCGGTTACTTCTCCTAAAAACTGATAGGTATCTTTGGTGTCCACTTCAATGAAATCATAAGGCATGCCACTTTCAGTTGCATCAATGGCTGAGCGAATGGAATCCTTGGCTTTTTCAAGCGCCCGAATATGTCGGATATTCGATACATAAGCGTTCTCTTTTCGAATGACCTGACCACCAAAGACCATTTCTGATATTTGTGTTTCCACATCTTCAATGCCCTCTTCATTCATCATTGATGTACGAATGAAAATTTTACCTGGAAGTCTCTTCTCTAAGGCATCTATATCAAATGCTTGTGGCAAATCTATTTTGTTGACTACAATAATGGCCTTTTTATCACCAATGCGGTCAATAATGTCTTCATCTTCTGATGTTAAGGGTTCTGATGCATTCACCACGAAAATTACCAAGTCAGCCTGATTAAAAAATGACTTTGATTTTTCAACACCGATTTTCTCCACCACATCCTCTGTTTCACGAATGCCTGCTGTGTCGATCAGCTTCAGTGGCACACCCTTGATGTTAATAAACTCCTCAATAACATCCCTTGTCGTACCTGGAATATCCGTAACGATGGCTCTTGCCTCTTTCAATAAGGCATTGAGCAAGGACGACTTACCCACATTAGGCTTTCCAACTATAACTGTGGATAATCCGTCACGAATAATTCTCCCGGTTTCCGCTGAGGATAACAAATCATCTATACCTTTTTCCACAGTGGATAACTTTTTCACCACTTCCCCATAGGTTATCTCTTCAATATCCTCTTCTGGATAATCTATACACACCTCTAGCTGGGCCATTGTGGATACAAGCTCATCACGAAGGCTTGCAACTTTTTTAGACAGACTGCCCTCCAGTTGACCAAAAGCCACATCAAACCCCTTTGGTGTCTTGGCACTAATCAGATCCATAACAGATTCTGCCTGGGCCAAATCCAATCGGCCGTTTAAAAAGGCTCTTTTTGTGAACTCACCCACATCGGCCATACGTGCACCCGCTCGTAGAACACGCTTCACAATGCTCTGAAGAGGAATAACCCCACCATGACAATGAATTTCAACCACATCTTCTCTTGTATATGTTTTCGGTGCACGCATTAAAGTGACAAGCACTTCATCAATAACATGCTCGTTTTCATCAACGATATGACCATAAGTGAGCTTTCTATTTTCAAATGACTGGACCGCTTGTCCTTTTTTATTTCTAAAAATATCATGTAAGATCTTCTGGGCCTCGTCACCACTAAGCCTTATAATGCCGATAGCCCCTTCTCCGGGCGCTGTTGCAACGGCAACAATTGTATCAAATTCCATGCTTTCACCTCATTTTCGCATGCATATAGAAAAACCCAGCGCTTTGACTGGGTTTTAAAAGGTCTACTAATTGTTCAAGTAAATTATGACTTTACGGAAAGGTTCTTCCCCTTCGCTCTTTGTAGAAACGTATGGGTTGCCTTGAAGTGTTGAGTGGATAATGCGTCGTTCATATGGATTCATAGGTTCAAGCACAATATCTTTACGTGTCTTCTTGGCCTTTCTCGCCAGTCTCTTAGCCAGCTTTTCAAGCGTAGCTCTTCTTTTTTCTCTATAATTTTCAGTATCCAGAATTACGCGTACGTAATCTTCTCTGTCTTTATTCACTATTAAGCTAACCAAGTACTGAAGGGCATCTAGGGTTTGACCGCGACGGCCAATTAGAAGAGCCATTTCTGTACCTGACATTTCTATACTTAAGTCTTTTCCATCGAAATGAACATTAAACTCTGCTTCTACATTCATTTCATCGAGAACACTTTGAAGAAAATCCATTGCAACTTGATCAACATGCTTGATTTTTGTTGCTCTGATTTTTGCTTCACTGCCGCCAAAGATTCCAAGGAATGCTTTTGCCGGTTCTTCTAATACTTCATATTCAACCTGATCTCTTGTCGTATCAAGTGCGATAAGAGCCAGTTCAAGCGCCTCTTCAACTGTTTTACCAGTTTTTTCGACGACATTGCTGTTCATGATGTCCATCTATTACGCCGCCTCCTTATTAGCCAACTTTGGTACAATATACTGTTGACCCATTTGGAACACATTACTTACAATCCAGTAAATCATAAGACCTGCTGACATGGATGCACCAAACCATAAAATCATAAGTGGCATCATCATCTGCATAGTCTGCATTTGCTGGTTTGCCTGCTGTTGTTTTCCTGTTGTTAGTGCCATTGAAATATAAGTTGTCAGTGCTGCTAGAATTGGAAGAACACCCGGTAGACCATTTATGAATGGAACACCTGTATCAATTAATGCGCCAATTGAGTCCGGTACACTAATATCTGATATCCATAAAAATGTCTGATTAAGCGCTTCTGACGCAAGTGTTGCATCACCACCAAAAACGTAATTCACTGGCTCTCTAAGGACACGGAATAGTCCAAAAAGAATAGGCATTTGAATGAGGAGCGGAAGACATCCTGCTAGAGGATTAATATTATGCTCTTTGTAAAGCTCCATCATCTTAATATTCAACGTCTCTTTTGTCGTCTTTGTACTTTTCTTGAAGTTTTTTCAACTTTGGTTGAACATCATTCATAGCTTTGGTTGACTGAATTTGCTTAAACGATAATGGCACCAGAAGCACCTTAACAATTATCGTAAAAATTACAATCGAAAACCAGTAACTGCCCACAAAGCTATAAACACCGCCTAGCAGTGCACCAAGTCCCTGATATATAAAATCCAACGAATTATCCTCCTATTCAACTCATCCCTCAATCCACTGGATCATATCCACCTGGATGGAAGGGATGACACTTCATAATTCTTTTCAGACCCATAAAGCCACCCTTGGCTGCGCCATATTTTTCAATTGCTTCAATACTATACGCAGAACAAGTCGGGTAAAAAACGACAGTTGTTACCCAAAAATGGTGAAATATAATTTTTATAAAGCCCGATCAGAAAAAATGAAAAAAATTCTTCAAAATCTACACCTGATTTCTTTTTTTACCTCGAAAAATTCCAATATAATTGTTATTTCGAGTTTCTCAATTCCTTTAATACGCGGTTCACTTCACGGTTCGTATCATTAAATGTAGCTCGGTTCATTCGGACGCGTGCTACAAATACGATGTCATATCCTTGTCCGATTGAATCGGCCTTCAGTCGAAAGGCTTCCTTTATAAGACGCTTCACTCTATTTCGTACGACTGCTTTGCCAACCTTTTTACTGACGGATATGCCAATACGGTTTTCGTTAAGGTCATTTTTTTTATAATACATCACGATAAATTTCGTGACGACCGATCGGCCCCGTTTATAAACGGCATGGAATTCGCGACTGTTCCTGAGACTAGTTAATCCCACGGCTCATCCTCCGTTTTTCTGACCAGCCAGTGCTGGTCAATTGTTTCAATAATCCTCTTTTTAGAAATCAGAAATCAAAAAAAACCTAAATTGCAAAAAAAGACCACGTATCGCGGTCTTATGCAGTAAGGCTTTTTCTGCCTCTTTTTCTTTCTGTTTTTAAGAATGTTGCGGCCAGCCTTAGTACGCATTCTCTTTCTGAAACCGTGCTCTTGCTTGCGCTGACGCTTCTTAGGTTGATAAGTTCTTTTCACCGGATACACCTCCTCTGTTTTAAGATCATATATAAAAATATGCTTAATAGTCAAATACACAAAGTCTGCTAAATAATTATAACGTCAAGCCCTAGCCTTGTCAAGAAAATTAGCAGATTCTTAAAACTGCCTCATCCCTCTCCCTTGTCTTTTTTGCAGCGGTCTCAGCATCTATGAAAATCTTTAAAAAAACTTCCTCAAATGAACTGGACCAATAGCTAAATATCTAAACGTTTTTAATGCATCTCACATCTAAAAAGAATCTCTTCCTATATAAATGTCATTTTTAATGCATTCTTTTGTAGACTTTCATCTATTCAACACCTTATTTAATGCATATACACCCACAGTTTTGAAAAAACCTTTCTCATTATATAAAGGAAGATTTGAAAAATCAAACATGTGAATAAAAAAATTCTCCAAAAAAGTTATCCACAAAGCCCTTCCCTGTGGATAATTATTATATTATAATTGAAATGTCGACAGAGATTTGTTATGATTAATCTTGCTGTTGATATGTGAATGATTCATCCAAAGTATTCATTTTGACTATGAATTGTGGATAATGCTGTTAATATATCGGTGATTATTATGTTTTAGCTCCCAATATAGCTGTATTTGGCTCTGTGGAGATCTTAAAACATGTATTCTGGATACTGTGAATAGTGTCTTAAATGATCCATCGACTTATTAGATATTCCACAAGTTGATTTTTCGCTTGTGAATATCTTTTTTTGTCTTATTCTGGGGTGTACTAAAAAGTTATTCACAAAATCTGTGTATATATTGTGGACTAATCGATTTCTATCCATATATATAGGGGTTAAGGCATGGACTTAAACGTTCGTGACATATGGGAAAAGACATTGACACTGATCAAAAGTGAACTGACTGAAGTCAGCTTTAACACTTGGCTAAAGACAATTGAACCCATCGCGATCAAAGGAAAAGTAATTTTATTAGGTGTTCCAAACGAATTCAATAAAGAAATCTTGGAAAACCGCTATGTATCTCTCATTACCAATGCAATTAAACAGGTAACTTCCTCTTCTTACGAACTGGAATTTGTCATTCCTGGTGATGAAGTCTACATTGAAGAAGAATCTGAAGAAGCCATTCGTGACAGAGAAGGGTTCGAGGCGCCTATTTTGAATCCAAAATACGTCTTCGATGAATTTGTCATTGGTAACTCAAACCGATTCGCACATGCTGCATCTCTTGCAGTTGCTGAATCACCGGCACGCGCATACAACCCTCTATTTATATATGGTGGTGTGGGACTGGGTAAAACCCACTTAATGCATGCGATTGGCCATTACATTCTTGATCACAATTCAAATGCAAAAGTTGTTTATGTCTCTAGTGAAAAATTCACCAATGAGCTAATCAACTCTATCAAGGATGATAAAAACGAAGAATTTAGAAACAAGTACAGGCACGTTGACGTGCTTTTGGTCGATGACATCCAGTTTATTGCCGGCAAAGAAAGAACACAGGAAGAATTTTTCCATACTTTCAATGCCCTTTATGAAGCCAATAAACAAATCATCGTTTCAAGCGATCGTCCTCCAAAAGAAATCCCAACCTTAGAGGACCGACTCAGATCAAGATTCGAATGGGGTCTTATCACAGACATTCAAGCCCTGATTTTGAAACAAGAATCGCCATACTCCGCAAAAAAGCTGAAATGGACAGTATGGATATACCAAATGAAGTGTTTGAGTTTATCGCAAAAAAAATTAAATCCAATATTCGTGAATTGGAAGGCGCATTAACACGCATTATTGCCTATTCCTCTTTAACGAATAAGGAAATTTCTGTTGAACTGGCTCAGGAAGCTCTCAAAGATATTATTTCGTCCTCTAGACCAAAGCAAGTGACTGTTCATCTCATTAAAGATGTGGTTTCACAGTACTATAATCTTAAAATCGATGATCTAGAATCCAAACGAAGAACCAGAGCCATTTCCTATCCAAGACAAATCGCTATGTTCCTCTGTCGTGAAATGACGGATCTGTCTCTTCCTAAAATCGGTGAAGAATTCGGTGGCCGTGATCATACCACTGTCATCCATGCTTATGAAAAGATTTTAAAGGAACAAAATGAGAAACCAGATATGTCAGATAAACTTGAAAAACTTAAAAAAGAGATTCTAGGCGAATAATCCACAAAATCCTGTGTATAACTATATAGAATCTGTGTATAACTTAACTCCAAACGGGCAAGATCATAAAAGTGTATAACTTGCCCGTTTTCTTTAACTTATTCACATTTTCCTCACAGGACCAAAGCTATATGAATCAACGGCCTGAGTGGGTTTTAACAAATCAACAGGCCCTATTACTATTACTATAATATTTATTATCTTTATATTAGCATTTTCATATTAATTTTGACGGGAGGTTATCCACATGAAGTTTTCTTGTCAGCAAAAAGATCTAGCTTCAGGTATTAACATTGTTCAAAAAGCTGTTTCTACTAAAACCACACTACCCATCTTGAAAGGCATTCTATTAGAATCAAACGATGGTCGACTTAAGCTCACTGGCAATGATTTAAGTATAGGTATAGAAACTTACATAGATGCAAACATTGATGTATCAGGGGGCATTGTTGTATCATCGAGAATCTTTGGTGAGATCATTCGTAAGTTACCAAATGCACAAGTGGAGATTACAGTCGATGACAACCATAATGTTCGGATTTTATGTGAGAAGTCAGAGTTCAATCTTGTTGGGCAACCAGCCGTTGAATATCCGGAGCTTCCAGAAGTTGAAGACTTGCATTCATTTGAAATGCAACAAGACCTTCTGAGCAATATGATCCGTCAGACCATTTTTGCAATTAGCCAAAATGACTCAAAGCCCATACTGACAGGCTCTCTTATAAAAGTTGAAGAGAACAATATAACAATCGTGAGTATCGATGGGTATAGACTGGCTATTCGTAAGGCTAGAATTGACTCCACAATGAATGAACAAGCTGTTGTACCAGGTAAGACCTTATCTGAAATCAACAGAATTCTTGGAGGCTATGACGGAGAAGAGACAGTTAAGATCTCATTTACAGAAAAACATATCCTTGTAAGCGTAGAAAATGTTAAAATAGTTTCTAGGATACTTGAAGGTGAGTTCATTCAATACGAAATGATTCAACCAAAGGAATTTAAATCAGAGCTGTCTGTTAAAACAGCTGAGCTTCTTGGTGGTATTGAGCGTGCAAGCCTCATGGCCAGAGAAGGAAAGAATAATTCAATAAAACTAAGCATACGTGATGGCAGCTTACACATCACATCAAATACGGAAATGGGCAGTGTGGATGAAGAAGTTGTTATCTCACTGGAAGGTCAGGACTTAGAAATTGGTTTTAATCCAAAGTACCTGACAGACGCACTGAAGGTTATGGACTGTGAAGATGTCATTATGAAACTGACAAGCAGTGTTAGTCCTTGTGTTATGATGCCTTCAGACCATGACAATTATACCTACATCGTGACACCTGTTCGTATAGCAAGCGTGTCATAAGAATATAAACTGTCATTTGAAGTCCTCACCTTGTGAGGGCTTCTGTCAGTTTTACAAAGTAAGTCTATGTTTCAAAAGGAGGACATGATGCAAGAGGTCGTAATCAGCACGGAGTTTATAAAATTGGATCAGTTTTTAAAATTTGCAGAGTTAGTGGACTCAGGCGGTGTGGCAAAACTTTTCATCAAAGAAGAGCTCGTGCGTGTCAACGGTGAGGTTTGTTCATCAAGAGGCAAGAAGCTTTATGATGGTGACATCGTTGAACTCTATGTGCCAAATGAAAATGGTGATATTGCAGAAGTTGTTGCATGCAAGGTGACTTCAAAAGTCTAGGCGGTGATTTCATTTGCATATAGATCAGCTGGTGCTCAAAAACTATAGAAATTATGAGCAGGCGAGTCTTGAACTCAGTCCCAAGCTCAATATTTTCATTGGAAATAATGCACAGGGCAAGACCAATTTACTGGAATCCATATATGTGACTGGTTTTGGGAAGTCATTTCGTACAAATCGGGACAAGGATCTTGTCCGTATGAACGAAGACCAGGCGCATGTTCGTGTTCATGGCATAAAAGCTTATACAGATGTTACAGTGGATTTTAGACTAAATAAGCAATCTGAAAAAGACATTCGTGTTAATGGCAATCGGCTGCAAAAACGCTCCGATTTATTTGGCGCGCTTAATATAGTGCTTTTTTCCCCAGAAGACCTTCGACTGATTAAAGAAGGGCCATCTGAGAGACGAAAATTCATTGATAGAGAGCTTTCACAGATGAGTCCGAGGTATTGTCAGGCCCTTATGGAATACATGCGAATTATGGGACAACGCAATGAGCTTTTTAAAGCAAATTCCATATAAAAAATCCATGGAATCCATGCTTCCAGTATGGGATGAAAAACTGGCAAAAGCAGGGACAGATGTCATAATGAGACGATTTAAATTTATAAAGCGACTCAGCGAAATCGCTTATGACATCCATAGTGGTATTACGGATGAAAAAGAAGAATTAAAGATCGAGTATTTATCCAATATTTCGGTAAAAAATGACCTTGAATATGATACAATATATATGGCCTTTGAAGAACGATTAAAGGCCACGGTTGATAGGGATATAAAGCGTGGATATACCAGTGTCGGACCACACAGGGATGACCTGGGTATTTTTGTGAATGAAATTGATATAAAACAATTTGGTTCACAAGGTCAGCAGCGAACAGCAGCCCTATCTCTTCGACTTTCGGAAATAGAAATTATTCGCGAAGAAGTAGGGGAATATCCAATACTTCTTCTTGACGACGTTATGTCAGAGCTTGATAGTCGCAGGCAGAATGATTTGATCCGAACCATGCGTGATATTCAAACGATAATCACCATAACGGATGTGGAGTCTATCAATGACGCTTACATCAAAGAAGCAAGGATTTTTCATGTGGATCAAGGATCGGCATCACCGAAATAAAACGGTAGAAACTGCCTGGATCGCCATGTAAAAATATAGAGCAATATGAGTGATTTATATTCCTGATAAATGCATCAGGAAACATATTCGAACGGTCGGGAGGTAAAGACGTGACAGATCGAATTCAGAACGAATACAATGCGGAACAGATACAGGTCCTAGAAGGTCTTGAAGCTGTAAGAAAAAGACCTGGGATGTACATCGGTTCCACTAGTATGCGAGGTCTTCACCACTTGGTGTATGAAATTGTTGATAATAGTATTGATGAGGCCTTAGCAGGTTTTTGCAAGACTATTGAAGTTGTAATTGGCGATGGAAATACGATCAGTGTAACTGATGATGGGCGTGGTATGCCTGTTGGCATGCATTCTAAAATGAACATGCCTGCGGTTGAAGTAATTCATACAGTGCTTCATGCTGGTGGTAAGTTTGGCGGCGGAGGCTACAAGGTATCAGGCGGCCTGCATGGCGTTGGTGCATCTGTTGTAAATGCCCTAAGTGAATGGATGTATGTAGAGGTTCGGCGTGATGAGCAGATTCACCGAATTGACTTTGCAAGAGGTAAAACAGTTCGACAGCTTGAGGTTGTAGGACCTGCAACAAGTACGGGGTCAATGACTGTTTTTAAGCCAGACCATCAAATATTTGAGGAGATCGATTATGATTTCGATACTCTGGAACATCGTCTAAGAGAATTGGCCTTCCTGAACAAGGGCGTTAGAATTGTTCTTAAGGATGCCAGACCGGGCCAAGATAGAGAATCGGTTTTCCACTATGAAGGTGGTATTCAGGAATTTGTTGTCTTCCTAAATGCAAATAGAAAATCAATACACGAAAAAGTTATTTACTGTGAAGTGGAATCAGAAGTGAATACAGTTGAGATCGCTATGCAGTACACAGATGGCTTCTCGGACAATGTTTTCACCTTTGCCAACAATATCAACACCCATGAAGGTGGAACCCATCTGAGTGGATTTAAGAGCGCTCTGACGCGTGTGGTCAATGACTATGCACGTAAGAAAGGTTTCCTAAAAGAAAAGGATTCCAATCTAACAGGCGACGATATTCGTGAAGGTCTAACAGCTATTATTTCTGTAAAACTGACAGAACCTCAGTTTGAGGGACAAACAAAGACAAAGCTTGGCAACAGCGAAATGCGCGGTATTACAGAAGCCGTTACTTCAGACCTCATGGCCACATTCCTTGAGGAGAATCCTGGAGAGGGCAAAATAATCATAGATAAGTGCATGCGTGCTGCAAAAGCTAGAGAAGCAGCTCGTAAAGCAAGAGATCTGACAAGACGTAAGGGTGTTCTTGATGGCATGGCTCTTCCAGGTAAACTTGCAGATTGCTCAGAGAGAGATCCTGTTCTGAGTGAAATATATATCGTCGAAGGGGACTCTGCCGGTGGGTCGGCAAAGCAAGGACGTGATAGAGCAACACAAGCGATCCTACCACTTCGAGGTAAAATTATGAATGTTGAAAAGGCCAATATGGCCCGTATTCTGAATTCAGCTGAAATCAGAGCCATGATCACAGCCTTTGGATGCGGTATTGGAGAAGATTTTGATCTTGAAAAGTTAAGATACCACAAAATCGTTATTATGACCGATGCGACGTGGATGGTGCACACATTAGAACACTGCTTTAACGTTCTTATTCCGTCATATGAGACCACTTATTGAAATGGGTCACATATATATTGCCCAACCACCACTATACAAAGTAAAAAAGAAATCAAAAGAATACTACACGTACTCTGATGCGGAACTCGATGCGTTGTTAAATGAGATTGGCAAGAGCCCAATGCCACAAATTCAGCGTTACAAGGGTCTTGGTGAGATGAATCCAGAGCAGCTCTGGACGACAACTATGGATCCTGAACATCGTACGATGATCAGAGTTAATATTGAGGATGCCGTGGAAGCGGATATGATATTCTCGACACTAATGGGTGAGCATGTTGAACCACGTCGTGATTTCATCAATAAGTATGCAAAAGATGTAACGAATCTGGATATATAGAGGTGCGTTAAATGAGTGACACTTACGATAGAGTAATAGGTATAGATATTCGGGACGAAATGAAAAAGTCCTACTTGGATTACGCCATGAGTGTAATCGTCAGCCGTGCTCTGCCGGATGTCCGTGATGGACTAAAACCGGTTCATAGACGTATCCTATATGCTATGAATGAACTTGGTTTTACATCCGACAAGCAACATAGAAAATCAGCCCGTATCGTCGGTGAAGTACTGGGTAAGTATCACCCTCATGGTGATTCTTCCGTTTACAACGCCATGGTGCGTATGGCCCAGGATTTTCCATTCGCTACAGACTTGTAGATGGTCATGGTAACTTCGGTTCTATAGATGGTGACAGTGCTGCTGCCATGCGTTACACGGAAGCCCGTATGACGCGTCTGGCTTCAGAGCTGATGAAAGACATTGATAAAAAACAGTGGACTTTCAAACGAACTTCGATGAAACAGAAAAAGAACCTTTGGTTCTGCCATCAAGATTTCCAAATCTGCTGGTGAATGGCTCAAATGGTATAGCCGTAGGCCTTGCCACATCCATTCCACCACATAACCTTGGTGAAGTCATCGATGGGGTTATCACAATGATTGATAATCCAGAAACAGATGTAGAAGACCTTATTGAAATTATTAAAGGCCCTGACTTCCCAACAGGTGCAGAAATTATGGGAATGGAAGCCATTAAAACAGCTTACAGAACTGGACGTGGTCGTGTAAGAGTGCGTTCAAAAGCCGAAATTGAAGAAATTAGAAAAGGGAAGATGGCCATTGTTGTCACTGAAATCCCTTATCAAGTCAATAAAGCAAAATGATTGAAGGCATTGCTGACCTCGTTAGAAATAAGAAAATTGACGGGATCACAGACCTGCGCGATGAGTCCAATAGAAATGGTATAAGGGTTGTTATAGAGCTGCGTCGTGATGTAAATCCGAATGTTGTTTTAAACAAGCTTTACAAGCATTCTCAGCTTCAGGGCACTTATTCTATGATTATGATTGCCCTGGTTGATAATCAGCCAAAAGTACTCAACCTTCATGAGATTCTATCGCATTACATCAATCACCAAAAAGAAGTTGAAACAAGACGGGTAAAATACGATCTTGAAAAAGCCGAAAATAGAGCTCATATACTGGAAGGTCTTAGAATTGCCATTGATAACATCGATGAAGTGATTCGGACAATTCGCGCCTCTAAAAATACATCTGAAGCCAAAGTGGCCCTTATGGAAAAATTTTGATCTTTCAGATGTTCAGGCCCAAGCCATTCTTGATATGAGACTTCAAAAGCTGACTGGTCTTGAAAGAGAAAAAGTTGAAAACGAATACAAGCAGGTTATGGAGACGATAAAAGAATTACGTGCCATTCTTGCTGATGAAGGCCTACTGATGGACATCATCAAGGAAGACCTTATTCGTATTAAAGAGCGTTATTCAGATGATAGACGTACTGAGATTTCTTTTGATATTAATGAAATCAATATTGAAGATATGATCGAGCAAGAAGAAGTGGTTGTTACACTAACACATGCTGGTTATATTAAGCGTGTTTCTGCGAGTGAATATCAGAGTCAAAAAAGAGGCGGACGTGGTAAACAAGGCATGGCAACGAAAGAAGAAGATTTCGTTGAACAGATTTATACAATGTCGACCCATGATACCCTTCTTGTTTTCACAAGCTTTGGAAAGGTTTATAGGCTCAAGACCTATGAAATTCCAGACGGTAGCAGAACATCAAAAGGATCTAATATAGTCAATCTGATTCAGCTTGAGCCAGATGAAATTGTTACGACTATGATGCCAGTTCAAGGCTTTGAATCAGGATATCTTATGTTCGCTACAAAGATGGGGACTGTTAAAAAGACAGCCCTAAGCAAGCTGGACTCTAATCGTAAGTCAGGGCTGATTGCCATTAACCTAAATGTTGGTGACGAACTCATTAATGTTATGGAAACGTCTGGCGATGATGAAATGATTATAGTGAGCCGCAAGGGTAAATCTATAAGATTCCATGAAACAGACGTTCGAGAAATGGGACGTACAGCAACAGGTGTACGTGGTATACAGCTGGATTCAGATGATGCCGTTGTTGTTATGGAACGTATTGAGCCAGACTCTAACCTCCTTGTTGTCAGCGAAAATGGATATGGTAAGCAAACATCAATTGATGAATACCGTGTTCAAACAAGGGGCGGAAAAGGCATCAAAACTTACAATATCACTGAGAAAACAGGCGCACTTATTGGTGCCCGCATTGTTCTTCCTGGCGATGAAATCATGATCATCAACAATATTGGTGTACTGATCCGTTTAAGTGTTGATGATATCTCGACCATGGGACGTTCCACTTCAGGTGTGACGCTTATGCGTACGAAAGATGAGACAACGCTTGTGTCCCTTGCTAAAATACAGGAGACAGATGAGGAAGAGGCGTCTGAAGAAATATCAGAAGAAACACCAGGTGAAAACGGTGAAGACGCTGCACAAGTAGAGGAAACGTCAGTGGAAGAGTCTGAAGACCCTTCTGAAAATTAGAAAATATAATTATCAAATCTATATGAGATAATAAGTTATAAAAAAGAGCTGTTTAGGCAGCTCTTTTTTATGTGATAGAGATTTACAAAATAATAGTTTAATGATTCAAAATGACCAGCCCTATACATGCTGATCTAAGAGAGAATGATGAGTATCATGTTCCGTTTAGCATTGTATTCTAATATAAAGATGCTCTTAATATTAAGGGAAAGTTGCACTTGGATGTTTAAATGGACTTTGAGGGGGAATATTAGGATTATAGCCCCCTTTAATATATTTGATTCGAGTTGTCAGGAGTCTTTCTTAAGACTCCATTTTTTGCCTATAAGGATACATGTTTCCCGGGAAATAAAAAAACGATTTTGAGCGGACTTATTCAGCTCAAAATCGTTTTTATTATTTGTAAGATCTAATGTCTAATATAAAACATCTTCCAACTAAATGATTGAATACGGCATAAAAAATGTAAATCATAATGACCAAATCAAGAATCACATAAAAACTAATGGCCTTAAGGAAGTGGTCGTTTTTACCTTCTCTGGTCTTAGACCGATTAAAGTAGACCAGTAAGGTCAGGGCACTGAAAAGTACAAAGGCCCCCCAGTGAGCCACATTGCTTTCAAGATATGGTGGCCAAAGCCCCTTATTCGTGAAGAAATGGAAAAATATCAAAGCCAAATGTATAGATTTTGCTGGCCATGTAAACAAAGAATATAATTAGAGTCATTTTGGTCTTATTCTGTTCTGCCCAGTTGAGTTTAAACATAAGCACAGGTGCTGTTATTACAAGAAGAGGCAATATAGCCGTCATCATAGGTGGAATCCCTGCAAGTATAAGTGCAGGATACGTTGTTATAGTTCGCATAAATATATCGAATAGTGTGTCCTTTGTATAGTCCCTACTCATTTCGATAAGCTTCGGATTGTTAGATGAGATATAGACATGATTCACGAGATCATTTTGCTCATTATGAATCAGATAGTCAAACTCTCCAAGTTTAAAGTAAGAAGGTTTTACAGAGCTACGTTCACTTTTAGACAGTTGCTTAAACTCATCTGTTCCGTGGGTTGTCTTATAGAGGTTTGGATAAGCCTGAACCCCTTTAGCGATTTCTGTACGCCCTAGGTTAGAAGCCCAGAAGTTTATTAGATAACTAAGTTGTCCATTATCTTCCTGTATTAGATAAGGCACAGCTTCATATGTATCAATTTCATAACCCGTATGTAGAAAATCGGCAGGTGCTTGGATATTGAACTCAAAGAAATCAACATAATTGGTTCCAAATCGCATGTGCTTCATCGTTGAAATAACGACTGCTTTTTCATCTTGTATGGCCATGGCAATATTTACAGGATTGATGGCACTTAAAGAAGGCAAGCGGTAAAGATTTTCTGAATAGAGCATGTCTCCTTCTTCTGTCATAACACTCAAGTGATACGTGCTCCCCCGCATGGTAATTGCTGAAAGGATGGTTTTTCCATCTACAATATTGACTTCAGCAAGTTCAATACGTCCATCAAAATTTGGGTGAAGTTCTCTCGATTGTCCCTTGGCAAGCATTAGAACATCCGTATCGTTATAGGCAGTCACGTGGTCGCTTGAAAGCTTATAAGACATATCCTTAAGGGTCAAGGAATCTGATTGAAGCAAGGTGAATTCAGTTGCATCAATGGAGAGAAAAAATACAATCCCCTCATCCTTTGACACAGCAATAAGATTAAGTGTTCCCATGTCATTGGAACCAGAAATCTCACTTATGCCATGGTTCATTTCAATAACGTGGTCCTGGACCATTTCACCGTATAAATCAAACTTTTTTAGAATGATTTCATTGTCAAGTGCAGTGATGTTCACAAAGTGAGTATCATCAGTAGCAATGGCTAAAGTGTTGTTAGAAGACAGGCTTTCAAAGTCCATATTAGGACTATAAGCGTCTATTTCTATTTGATTCGACCATCCCTCACTTGGTAGTTTTACTTGTTCTGTGTAAATGAATGCAAATAGTGAAGAAAAAATCATTAGAAACATGAGTACAATGATAAGTCTCCACGGCTGAAAATATTTTTTCATAGTTCCCCCTTTTATGCCAAAACACATATTGTTCTCAATAAACTGTGAAAGGCTTTAAAATAATTATAACGTGTAATATATTTCAATCAATTAAAAAAGACGCTCTACGCCCATTAACTTTTCTTAATATTTATCGAAAAAGCCTCTATTTTCAATTAATTCGATTATTTCTGTTCAAATTTTGTCATAATGCTTTTGATTAGGTATAATAATATTACGTTTAAAATGAATTAATTGTTTAGGTAGAGTTAGAGACAGGTAGATATGATTTAGGCATGATTTTTTTGACTCAATCAAATATGTACGAGACAAACAAGAAATTAAGGTAGAAGGGGGCAGTAATATGTCGCTGAAAATGAATAAGGTATTTCAGGACATAGATCAGTTCTGGTCTGTTGAACTTATTGGTGACGTTGATATTCAGACATCAGGTAGATTAAAAGAAGAGTTAAATCAATTGCTTGATAAAAGAGAATGTGATATCAATATCGATTGTGCCAATCTAAGTTATATCGACTCAACTGGTTTAGGTGTACTTATCGGTGTGCTAAAAAGAGTTAAGAAAAACGAGAATGAAATTCTGATTACCAACGCACAACAGAATATTCTCAAGCTACTCAAGATTACAGGACTAGACAAAATATTTGTCATGAAGTAAGCAAAATATCAGTGATAATAAAAAGGGTGGACGATTTGTATGAAGGATTGCATTTCTTTAAAATTGCCTACGAAATCAGAATATGTAAGTGTTGCAAGACTTACAGCTTCAGTCGTAGCAAACAATATGGGATTTGACATCGAATCTATAGAAGATATTAAAGTGGCTGTAGGCGAGGCTTGTAACAACGCGGTGCTTCATGGCGCATGCCAGGAGGACTTTTGAAATTAGTTTTCTCATTGAGAATTCTGAATTCGTTGTAGAAGTGCTCGACTGTGGAAACGGATTCAGTGTGGAATCGTATAATGAGCCTGATCTAATGAACCCAGGTGAAAATGGACTTGGCATATTTATAATGAAATCATTAATGGACGATGTGTCGGTAGATTCGAAAATGGGGCAGGGCACAAAAATTCGTATGGTGAAAAGGCTCATTCTTTAAGGCGTGGTAGAGATTCATAAAAATACGCTATTACATTTGGGTTTTATCAGGGGCTGATAATTATGACAAGTCAAAGGACCTCAAAAGTGGATGCAGGATGCACTACGGCTGAGAGTATAAAAGATATTGAGAGCAAAGTATTGTTTAAAAATGTACAAGGAATCTAAAGACATTCATATAAGAAATGAATTGATTCATAGGTATATGTATATAACAGAGATACTTTCAAAGAAATATGTAAACAAAGGGATTGACTACGAGGATATTTATCAGGTAGCATCCCTAGGACTTATCTATGCGATTGAACGATATGACGTTGATCGCGGATTTGAATTTTCCAGTTTCGCAACACCAACAATAATCGGGGAGATTAAAAAATATTTCCGAGATAAGGGTTGGTCTGTTCGTGTGCCACGACGTATTCAGGAGTTAAGTAAAAAAAATCAATGTCGCTAAAAGTAAACTTCAACAAGACTTACAACGTGTGCCGAAAATCGAAGACATTGCTGAATATCTGTCATGTACGGAAGAACAAGTTATTGAAGCTATGGAAGCGTCTCAGGTGTACACACCTAAATCCCTGGATATTAGTTACGATAGTAGTGGGGATGATAAAGACATTCAGTTGCTTGACATTATTGGAGAAGACGACAAGTATTTTGATGTGATTGAAAACAGAGATTTTATTGAAAAATGCATGGAAAAACTCAATGAAGTGGAGTTGAAAATCATTCAGGACAGATTCTTCGAAAGTAAGACACAAATACAAGTGGCAAATGAACTGAATGTGTCGCAAATGACCGTTTCCAGAATGGAAAAGAAAATTATTAAGAAGTTTAGAAAAGAGTATAAGAAGCT
>LQAG01000215.1_pt1 | contig 22365 bp, 31 predicted proteins | sample 1535801 | NCBI WGS metagenome assembly LQAG01 (sample SAMN04331584, study PRJNA305678) | bioreactor metagenome | isolation source: bioreactor_3 inoculated with Wadden Sea sediment 1st replicate of a... | place: Germany:Bremen | reverse complement strand
ATTGCAGTATTAAAAACGATCGGTGCAAATATATTAACATCGTTGACAGAGTTAAGCAATGGCTTCACTAAGTAAGAAACTCAAAAATGAATCAGGGAGTAGTCTAATTGAGTTTGCGGTTATCATGCCAATACTTCTTACTTTGTTTTTTTGGTATCATTCATATCGGGATATTTATTTATGATCTAAATGTCATTACAACTGCATCAAGCATGGCACTTGATTCTAGAATTGGTTCATTGAATCAGTCTTTAGAAGAGTATGAAAAAGAATGAAAATGCTATTAATACAGGGATGGTAGTCCTTGATGCGGGCTTATTTTTAGCAGAAAAAAGCATTGAGGTAAATAATGATGAAGATATGCGTGAAATCACTGTAACTTTAACATGTGAGTATAGGACTAGTTTTCCATTTGTTGAAGGTCTACTAGAAGATGCAAAAAATCTTCACAGACAACTTGTTTTCAACTATTAGTGATAGGAGATGTTTTGAATCAGATTGAAAATCAAAAAGGATATACAACAATAATTTTTGTGCTGTTAATGCCAATAATTCTCATGTTTTCCGGTATAATACTGGACGGATCCATGATTATGTACAATCAAAATAAGCTAATGGTTGCCGTGAAGTACGCAACTTTATCAGCGACAACAGAATATGATATACAAAGTGGAAAAGTTAGGATAGATGTAGATTCTGCTCGAAATAAAGCAGAGCAAGTTCTTATGCAAAATTCTAAGGATGCTGAAATTGCAGAGTTTCTAGTGGAAAATGGGAATGAATGTCATTTGGTTGCAAATCTTGAGATGGAGTACACCTTTATGAAATTATTTGGATTTAATAAAAAAATACTGCATGCAGAATATTATGCAGTAAGAAATAAAACTTAGGAGGGTGAAGTGGAGTTAAGCATAACAATATTGATTGTACTTGTAATATTGGTTTTATTCATACCTTGGGAGAAAATTTATCATTCACGGAACTTGTATAAGAGTCTAAGAACACATCAACAATTAAAAAATGAAAAATGGGAGCGTGTATTAGACCTAGCGCTTAAGGTCTACACGAACTGTGGCAGAAAGCTGTCTGCTGAAAAATATCTCAACTGTCCAGTTTACTCATTGCTGCTAACATAGATAAAAGAGTGGACTATAAGATTGTTGAAGGTATGAGAATTCATCTTTGGTGATGATTTTTTCTTTACTATCAATTATTGCTATTAATGAGTGACTCTACTTTAAGTAGTATAGTTCAAAGCCTTGTAATGGTTATTGCGGCGTATTTTGTGCCCGAGATGTTTATCAAACAAAGCGAAAGCAAGAAAAATGCTATAAGAGATGACCTTCCAAGCGTTCTTAATACACTGCTATTATCACCGATTCAGGTCTGGGATTCAATGACGCCATAAAGAAAGTATGTGAAATTCGTAGTGGAGAACTTATTGAAGAACTCAAAATCATGCATTTAGAAACACAGATGGGTTTCATGCAGAGTGAAGCACTCTACCGATTAGCGAGCAGGTGTCAGATTGGTGAAGTTTCATACCTTTATCTTTGCACTCGTTCAAGCTCAAGAGAAGGGAGCATCTGGTATAGCTGACACCTTACGTTCTCAGTCAGAAGAAATATGGAATACAAAGAAAGCAAGAGCAGAAGAAATGGGGGAAAAGGCTTCATCAAAAATTTTCCTATCTCTACTTATATTTGTTTTCCCTGCTTTTTTTATATTTATCTTAGGACCTGCACTCATTGACATTATGAGAATGTTTAACTAGGACGGTGGAAAATGATAGAAATATTTGCCTTGGTCATACTAGTAGTAATACTTGTTATTAGTATACTTCATGATGTTTTTAATAGAAGTGATAGACACTCTAAAAACTTTATCAAAAACACTTAACGAATATGATGGAGAGTAAGACGCAAAAGCGAGTTTGGAAGTTATATGTATTAAAAAAATATAAAAAAACCATAGTGTCTATGTTTGGACAGGCGTTGCAGTCATGACCATCTACTTAGGCTCAAAACTAGTATTTAAAACAACTTGGTTAAGTATAATCCTGAGCACTGCCGGGTTTTTATATCCCAAAATTCATAATAAGCGATTAGAAGATATAAGAAAACAAACAATGGAAGCACAGTTTAGAGATGCACTTTACTCTATAATTACCTCTTTAAAATCTGGGCTCTCGATGTCGAGTGCACTTGTTAAATGCTATGAGGATTTGAACAGGCTACATAAGTTTGAGAAGAACAAAATAATTCTGAAAGAATTCGAGCGAATAAAAGTTGACCTTGAAATGGGTACAGCAGTCGATCAAACCCTGATAGGGTTTTCAGAGCGGACAAAATCAATTGAAATTACTGATTTTGTAAACTCAATAATAATTGTTCGAGAAAAGGGTGGCAACTTAGTTGAAGTTATGGAGAATGTCACTAAAATGATTGCAGACAGAAATAAATGTAAAACTAGCCATTAAAAAGGTAACAGCTGAGAAAAAGCAAAGAAGCAAAATTGATGTCAATACTGCCAATCTTGATTACAGGCGCATTATCAGTTCTTTCACCTGATTACTTGTCGAGTCTGTATACAACATTCATTGGCAAAGTTTTGATTGTATTAGCATCTATTTTACTTTATTATCAATTATTTTGTGGTTCATCGAATTATAGATATAGAAATATGAGTCAATATATTGTGGGAGGAAAAACTTTGAAAACGTTAAGACATAAACTTATGAGAAAGAGCAGGCGAGTGCTTAGTCTATTAAGCATACTGTTTATTGTATCGATGGGAATTATACCAGTGTTCATTAGTTATGCTATAAGTGATGAAGAAAATGCCACCTCTAAAGATAAAACAGAAATACTTTGGGAAAACGACACTGAAGTTGGTGACTTTGACTTTGAAGAACCAGATGAAGTTGAGTCTTACAAGAATTATGACTGGGGAGACAAACTTTTAGTGATTCAGATTCTGTAGTCAATGTCAATGAATCTGGTCGAGAAGATATTAAGAATGAGGAAATAAACTTAGTAGAAGATCCTCAAAAAGAAGTGAAGTTAGCTGTTGCTGCTGCCCTAACAGGTGTTCTTGGTATGAGTGCAATAGGTGGTATGAAAGCAAAGAGGGCTTTTAATGATCAGGGTGGACTTAAAGTAAGTGAGGAAGATCAATCTAAAATTCTAGATATGATAAATAAAGCTTCAAAAAACAATATACATTTGATGAAGATGGATATCTGGTATTTGATGAAGAGAGCCCGTATAATGAGAAGGGCTCAGCAACATATTCTAAACTTATTGATGCAGTAATAGAAAGTGATAGAGACATAACTGTAGGTATAGGAAGTAGCTATAATACTGTTGGTGGTGAAAGAAAATTTGAAGGAGACAACCAGGGTGTGTCTGTAGGTGACAACAGAACCGATCAGGTGGTTGTACTGAGTGGATTAGCCAGTCCTTTAAAAGATGTAGAAGGCAATGAAATTTATGGTGGCGCTGAGTTAACTCTTGCACACGAACTGGCTCATGCAGTAAGAGGTGCCTATGGACTTAGAAATGAAGATTTGACAGACGATGAGGTTAATGAAGACGAAGAAGCTGCGGCAATCGGTTTTGAGAACAAAGTGAGATACGAACTAGGATATGGCTTACGTGGTGACGGAAGCACTAGAAGTGATGTTAACAAGGATGGTATCGCAGATGGTGATGGTAGCTATGGTGAGTATACCGAGGCTTCAGATGATTGGTTTGACAACATTGAAATCAATGAAAGTGCTATTCTAACTGGAAGCCTATTCAATTTCAGAAGAAGCAAGAAAAAAAGAGATAAGGATAGAGCCAGAAGAAAAAGAGATAAAAAGAGAAAAAAAGAAAAACGCATTAGAAAAGTCAAAAAGTAGACTAGATAAAAATAAAAGAGAGATATCAAGAAAAAAATTCTAGCAAGAAAAAGAAGAAGAAGAAAAAAAGTTCAAGTAGAAATAAAGACCAAGCACTTCAAGTTCATCAAGCAAGTCAAATAAGAAAGATCCAAGAACGGATCAACTAGATAATGCAGTCAAGAACTGGGACAAAAAAGACAAGAATTATAACTCAGCTGTTAAGCTATATGAAAAAGGCCAAGAAAGAACTTGTTAAGTGCAAAAACAAAATAGTGATCGGAGCAATGCGCTATCAAGATTAGATGGACTCAATAAGTATTTCTCTAAGAAAGACGATAAAAAGGCCAAACCAAGTTCTTCAACTAAAAAAGAAGAAAAGAAAAAAGGAAGAAAAGAAAAATAACTCAAACCAATAGTACGACACAAGGGAATTCAAGTAATGCTGAACCGAAGACTGATAACCCTATACTGGTTGAGGGCTTTAAACCAGAATATGAGATAAATCCCAAGCTCATAAATGAGGAAAATCCTGTGGGGGGGAGTAGTGAGAGGAATGGGCAAGCTGGTCCAAAGGTAATGGAAGCTGCTGAAATGGCTGCACATGTGTATAAACTAGAAGGTGATTTATCAGGAGGATGGAAATATGACAGTACTCTTATTGATAATGGAACATTGTTAATGAGAGCATATAGAAGAGAATTGCTGGATGGTTCAATTGAGTATACTGTTGCAAATGCAGGTACAGAAGAAACCGCTGATTGGGGTGAGAACTGGGATCAATTTTGGGCGGTTTCTGAAGATGTCAGATTGTCAATCTCAGAAGCTAGAAAATTCGTTAGAAATAATCCAGGGGTGAATGTACATTTTGTTGGTCATTCAAAAGGGGGAGCAGAAGCAGCGGCAAACGCCCTTGCTAACAAGACGAGTAATGCAACAATATTTAATCCAGCAATGTTGAATCCTTCTGCGTATAATCTTGATCCATCAGATTATGGTGGAAATATAAAATCGTACGTTGTAGAAGGTGAGGCTTTGGATTCTTTGTACGAGAACTTACCTGATGAAATGAGAGCTGAAAGATTCTCGCCACCTCAATTAACCTATGTCAAGAAAATCTATCTTCCAGTTCAACATTATAACTCATATCTTGGATCAGACATGAAGTTTGTTGATTCAGTTGATATGCTTAATAACCACTCAATGAAATCTGTTATAGGGGGAATTAAAGAATGGCAAAAGGCAAGATAAGGATAGTTTTGTTAATTCTGTTTTGTTTAATGTCTACAATGGCATGTAAACAGATTGGTGTAGAAAAATGCGAATGAAACATACCAAATGACAGATATAAGACTATTCAAAGGGACTCCAGCATGGGATCTGGCGAATGCAGTTGATGAAGAAAACACAAATAAGATTGAAAGTATTTTACTTGAAGAGCCCGAGTTAGCTAATTTTCAAGAATCTCAGTTTGGTAGTACTTTATTAATGTGGTCAATAGGAATGGAAAAGTACAATTCAGCTGAAAAACTTTTAGAAATGGGAGCAGATCCTGATATTTCAACTTATAAGTACGGAGAGACACCTTTGTTTCAAGCTTCTGGTTACTCATGGATTGATACGGAAGCAAGTGGAAATCCGAAATATGTACAACTTCTATTGAATTATGGTGCAGATCCGAACAAAAATTTTGAAGGAAATAGGGATTCAAAGGTAGAAACGGGTGTTGAGTCGACAACTAGTCCTTTAATGAACTCGGTTGGAGCTGGAATTGAGAAGACGAAATTGCTAATTGAAGCTGGAGCGGATATTAATCACAAAACACTTTCCGGAACTTCAGCTGCTCAGCTAGCTCTATATTATGATAATGATCCATCTTACGCTCATTACTTAATAGTAGAAAAAAAAGCAACTGTTTCAGAGCCTTATTATAGGACTATTCAACTTGATGATTATGACTTAAATGAAGAACTATATCTGGTTGATCTTTTGAGATACTGGGTATACGATTTAGATTCTGAAGAATATAGTCTTAAAATGGATATTGTTGAAGAGTTTGCTAGACAAGGGTTTGATTACTGGGCAACAATGATTCCAGAAAAGATGCTTGAGTATATCAAAAAGCGGTTCCCAAATTCTTGGGTTGAATATACGAAGAAATATTGATAAAAAAATCATTACACTCAATGCATTACTAGGTTGTAACTAACTGCAAAATATTAACTATCAAGGCGGTGGAACAAATTAATTAGTAGTTTCATCGCTTTCTTCCGTTTTCGAACCAGCGAAACTAACTGTAGAATAATAATTCAGCCATCAGCACATGGAAAAGAATAGCACAATACTAGCAACAGTTTGTCTACTGAGGAGGGGAGAAATTATTACGCAAAAATCAGATGCGGAGTATATATCCATGTTATTAATAATTTTCTGATGATGCAAAAAAGAACTTTAAAGATAGTTAGATGATATTGCGATTATTTTGTGATTCTGTTTATAAAAAAATACTTGCACAATACAAATAAAAACACTTGCTAAAATATTTATTTGCATGATACAATTAAATCGAAAAGGAGAAAGCCTATGTCAAACACATTAAAAACAATCAGCACTTGTTGTGACGATAAAAATTCTAAGGAAGAACACTACCTATGTTGTGTGGATGAAGTTGGAGACTCGGTTAAGCGCATCGTCAGGAACTTTCAGCTCTTTGAAAGAGACCAGGTGAAAACCCTAGGCTTCACCATGTCCCAGTGCTATACATTGATAGAAATGCTTGAAACTGAGGCCATGACCATGCATGAACTCAGTGAGAAAATGAACCTCAACTCAAGCACCATGACAAGGGTCGTGGATAAACTTGTCCGCGACAAGTATGTCGAAAGAACAAGAAGCCCAGAAGATAGACGAATTGTCCTGGTGAGCCTGACTCAAGAAAAGGGACGTGAAGCGGCACAAATGTGCTCAGAAAAAATAGGGGCCTACTATGAGAACATCACACGAAACTTGCCTAAAGACAGGATTGAAGAAGTGCTAGAATCTGTATCTCTATTAATGGATGCCTTCGAGAAAGCCAATCCCAACTGTTGTTAACCATAAGGTCAACATAATTATTTTAGGCTTGTATAGGTGTACAAAATGGCTTGTGCCTTGCCAGAGGCAACAGGCCATGACTTGAAATGTTATTTGCATTATACAATTAATGTATACACTAAATAGAATTGGCCACAGGCATAAGTCTAGCTCACGCGAATTATAATCAGTATTTTTATAAAGGTTTTTATAAGTTCAAAAAAGTCTTTGTCCCTAAAACACTTACAAATGAAGGAGGCGTAAAAATGACCTACTTATCAGATTTAATCACTTGGGGTATTGAAAACGTACTTGGTTTAAATGCTGTCTCAGGCGCGGGACAAGTCATACATTTTTTTATTTACGCGTCCATTGAAATCTTTACTATGATGACCCTAATCATTATGTTTATAGGGCTACTGCGCAGTTACATTGACCCGCAAAAAATTAAGAAGCTACTGGGCCGAGTGGGGAAATTTAACGCCCATGTACTGGCTTCTCTACTTGGGGCAGTGACCCCATTTTGCTCCTGTTCGTCCGTTCCTGTGTTTATAGGCTTCATTGAGTCAGGCATACCACTTGGGGCGACTTTTTCCTTTCTTATAACTTCACCAATAGTTAATGAGGCAGCCATGGCCATGCTCTGGGTGACCTTCGGTTGGCAAGTGGCTCTTGCCTATACTGTCACAGGCATTCTCATTGGCATTATCGGCGGTCTTCTCATTGAAGCCCTTCACCTTGAGCACCTTGTAGAAGACTATGTTCGCATACAGTCAAAAGATCTTGAGACCATGGTCTTTGGGTCTCACAAAGACAGGCTTCTATTTGCAGTTAATGAAGCCAAGGCCATTATAAAAAAGGTTTGGATTTATGTGGTGGCTGGTATATTGATAGGCGCCTTTATTCATGGCTGGACACCAAGTGGTGTTCTAATGGCCTATGCTGGACCTGACAACCCCCTTGCTGTGATCGTTGGAGTCCTTATAGGCGTTCCGGTTTATGCCAGCAATGTCATGATTGTGCCCATTGTGAAATCTCTTATAGGAAAAGGCATGGGGGTTGGCACAGCCCTGGCTTTTATGATGGCTGCCGCTGCGTTGTCTCTGCCTGAAATGATTATGTTAAGGAAGGTTTTAAAGGCCAAGCTGGTAAGGGTTTTTGTACTCATAACGAGTGTCAGTATTATCCTAGTGGGTTACTTGTTTTAATTTTATGTTGTCGGGTCTTGTGTAAGATTAAAGCATATTTAATTTGTGAATCAAAAATTTTATATAGGCTCTGAGGTAGGTCGATCTTCAATTAGAAAGCATCTAATCTATAGAACCTTACTAAAGGAGGAGACAAAATGTTTAAAAAACTGTCTAAAAAGATTATGGACCACTATGAAGCCAAAGCCACTTGTGATTGTTCAAAGAGACCAGTAGAGGATGAGTTAGAGAAGGAAAGAGCCTCTAAAGAATATGAAAAATGTTGTCAATCAACAAGCCAGCCTGGTGTCTAAAAGTCGTAAACAATGTTTGTAAAGAAAAAGCCCCTAAGAAAAAATCTTAGGGGGCTTTTCATAAGGGTGTCTATTTTGGTCATAAGTGCTTAAGCCGCATTTGATGACTGTGCACTTTCATCCTCTTCATACTCTTCCTTAAGGACAATATTCAGCAGTAAAGCTGTAATAGTACCAGCACTGATGCCAGAGGAAAAGAAGCTTTTAATCCATTCTGGTAGATTCTGAAGAATGTCAGGTCTGAATGTAACGCCAAGACCTATACCGATAGAGATAGCAAGAATAAGCAAATTTCTGTTGTTAAGAGGTACATTTTTAAGGGTCTTAATGCCAGCTGCGGCAACCATGCCGAACATGATAATGCCTGCACCACCTAGAACCGGGTTTGGCATAATGGCAATTAAAGCGCCGATCTTAGGGAAGATGCCTAGAAGCATGAGGATAATCCCTGAGATAATAACGACAAAACGGCTGGCAACCTTTGTCATAGGAATAAGTCCAACATTTTGACTGAATGATGTGTTTGGACCTGCATTGAAAAAGCCTGCAATGAAGCTACCAACGCCATCTGCAAGGACACCGGCGGAAACGTCATCCATTGTCATTTCCTTGCCAGATGCTTCGCCTATGGCCATAAGACATCCAACAGTTTCGATTGTCGTTACCAGATAGGCTGTCACGAAAGGAATCACAGCCGCAAGGCTAAAGGTAATACCAAATTTGAATGGCGTTGGAATGGCAATCCAACCTGCCTGAGCGATCGGATCAAAATTAAGCATACCCAGTGGATAAGAAATTATGTATCCAAACACAAGACCGATGATCACTGCCGCTGAACTGAATATGCCCTTTCCGTATCTGTTTAGGAGCATAATAACAGTCATAACAGCCACAGCCACACTTATGTTTGTAATGCTTCCGTAGTCAGGCGCTCCGAAACCACCAGCTGCCCAGTCCATAGAAACAGGAAGCAGGGTCAGACCTATAAGCATAACAACGGTTCCCGTTACAATTGGTGGGAAGAACTTTTGAAGCGGTTTAATAAAACGACTTAGAATGATTTCAATAAATGAGCCCATGATGGTGGCACCGAATATAGCAGGTAGACCACCGGCGAGACCAACAGCAATGGATGGTCCAACAAATGTGAAGTCCGTTCCCATAACACAGGCCACACGAGATCCGACTGGCCCAATCCCCCCTTGATTGAATAAATGTTGCAATCCCAGCGCAGAATAGTGCCGCACTGACTAGAAAGGCCATGTCCTGAACAGGCAAGCCTAAAACACCACCAACAACCAGTGGAACAGCAACAATCCCCCAAAAGCAGCCATTATATGCTGAAGTGCCAGCAAAATACTTGTCTGTAGTGGCGGCTTATCATCTATTTTATAAATGATATCCGTACCTTGTTTGACTCGTTTTTCCATATGTACCCCCTAAACCTTTACATTGAAAGTATCTGCCAATGTGAAATAGTTCTTCATTATAATAGAAATAACCCTTGTCACTTTCATACAATAAATTAATGAAGAGGATGGTCTTACTAAAGAAAATAAGGTCCATATATGTGTATGTAGTGACCGATGTGTTCTGCGTGTTGTATAATTATTACAGGGAAAATATTCTTGTTAGTTTTATCTAATAGATTGCCAAAGTGGCTACAGGACATACTTTGTTGAAACTTGCCTGCATGGGGGGACTATGTAGTATTATATGATTTGCACAATTGTTTAGTTTTTGCAAATGTCAGAAAAATTAGACGATTACAAAGAGGATATAAAGTAAAATTAGTAGAAAAAACTTATTAAGGTTGAAAGGACCTTAAGTTTTAGACAAGGTCGCATATAAAGTGGTATAAATAAGTTGTTGGCTATTGTGATATTTTACACAGTGAAACAGGTATATGCCTTAAGCTGATGACAGATATATAGGGGCACGAATGTATAAACTATTACTTGTTGATGATGAAGCTGAGGTTCGCCAAGGCATAATTTCGAAAATTGACTGGACAAAAACGGGCTTTGAAATTGCGGGGGAGGCTGAGAACGGTCTTGAGGCTCTTGAAATTATGGAGAAAATCAATCCAGATGTGGCCATTATTGATATTAAGATGCCATTTATGGATGGCATGCAACTGGCTAAAATTATTTCAAGGGATTATCCAGCCACAAAACTCATGATTCTATCTGGTTTTGACGAGTTCGACTATGCGCAAAAGGCCATACGCTATAATGTTATGGAGTACATTCTAAAGCCCTTTGGGGCTGATGAGCTCATGGATATACTGGAACGCCTAAAAATGGTTCTAGATGAAGAAAAGCTTCGCAATGCCGATTTAGAAAAGTTGAGAAATGAGTATATGGAGAGCTTACCTATCTTGAAGGAGAGGTTTCTAAATGCACTGATCACTGAACGCATGGGCGACAAAGATACCCTGGAAAGAGCCAGACGATTTAACATCACCCTGGAAGAGGGCAATCATGTTGTGGCAGTGGTCAAGCATAATCTAGACCAGAAAGAGAACACCTTAGAAGGCAGTCCATCAATTTCGCCACTGGAGGAAAAGGAACTTCACGGTTATGCAGTCTACGAGACATGCGAAAGAATAGGTAAGACACATGACAGTATTGCTTTTATGCGTACGGGTGGAGAAACAGTCATGATTTTACCGGTGCCATCGAAAGACATAAAATCTGCCTTTTCTGTTCTAGAGGAAATAAGAATGGTTATTGAAAAAACCCATCCCATGACGGTTACAATAGGGGTGGGAGAAATCGTTGATTCTCTGGAGAGTTTGCCAGACTCATATAAAAGTGCCCTTGGCGCCTTAGAACACCAGCTTGTTGAGGGGTCAAACCGCCTTTTATGGATCAATGACCTCCTTCCCAAAGATCATGGACAGCTCACATTTAGTGAAGACATGGATCGAGAAATCAGAACGGTTATACGGGCTGGATCAGAGGCTGAAATTGAATCGGTCATTCACAAACATTTTCAGGTTATGAGGGATGAAGAAATTTCTTATTTGGATTGTCGACTCTTTATTAACGAAATGTTGACCTCTCTACTTAGAATTGCGAGGTCTCATAATTTGAACTTAACGGATCTTGTTGAGGAAGGGGAAAACATTTTCGCCCTTATGAAAGAACTTTCCGTTCTTGATAACATCGAAGCCTGGTTTGTGAAAACGTGTTTGATTCTAAACCAAAATATTATGGAAAATAGGATGAGTGGGATTCAAAGAATGGTGGAAACAGCTAAAGAACACGTTAAAAGCCATTATCATGATTCTGATCTTAACCTAGACACCATCAGCCAAATGCTCCATATAAGCCCTTCTTACTTTAGTCGGATGTTTAAAAAAGAGTCAGGTATGACCTTTATTCAGTTTCTGACAGAGGTGAGAATGGAAAAGGCTATGGAATATATTTTAGAAACCGACCTTAAAAACTTTGAAATTGCTGAAAAAATCGGATATGCCGAAGCCAATTATTTTAGCTATTCATTTAAAAATTCTACGGACAGTCGCCGACAGCATGCGAAAAATAGAAAGGCATAGGTCGACAGGCACACAGCAAAAGTTGAGGAGACGATATGGACTGGATTAAACGCGCCGGAATTCGAGTCACAGGATTTCGATTCATTTTGGCAATGAGTTTTGCGGCGGTCATCATACTATCAATGACTTTCGTGGGCTTTGCCCTCAATCAAAAAGTTCATACAGACATCAAGAGAAAAATTTGAGTGAAAACAGTCTTGAAATCATGGAACAGGTAGAAAGAAACCTTGATAATTACTTAAAGGGGATGATAGATCTTTCAAATCTCTTGGTGATTGACATCAATAAATTTAAGGAACTCAATATTCCAGAACTTGACCGTGATATTGAAACCCTTATGCGGACACGGACAGATATTTTATCCGTCTCCATGTTCACAACAAGGGGCAAACTCCTGTATGAGGGCACCAATTTAAGATTAAAAGACACTGCAAATGTTAAAGAAGAAACGTGGTTTCAATCAGCAATTAGTGGAAAAGGAGACATCCACATATCGCCACCCCATGTTCAGAACCTTTACAAAACAGACACCCCTGGGTCATCACTCTGAGTCGGAAGGTCAGCTACCGTATAAATCAGACCACAGAAGAGGGCGTCCTTATGATTGACATGAACTTCAGTGTCATTGAAGACCTGATCAATGATGTCACCCTCGGTAAAAAAGGATACGTCTTCTTGCTCGATAATGACAATAATTTGGTTTATCACCACCAGCAACAGCTTATATACTCTGGTGTGAAAGGGAAAATCTAAGTGGGGTTGCTGAGCGGGAATATGGTAGTTTGTGCAAATGACCTGTCGGGCGACAGTCGAATTCTCACCATTTACCCTGCTCGTCATGTTAACTGGAAACTTGTCGGGGCCTATTATTTATCAGATCTAATTGCTGCCCAGCGCGACTTGACCCAGTTTATTCTTTTGACCCTGGCCCTGGGCATGGTTATCTTTATTTCTGTGTCAATTTATATGACAGACCGTATAACCAAACCCATTGCCGAACTAGAAGACTCTATGCGGGCTGTGGAAAAGGAGACTTTAATATTCGCCTAGATGTTCAGGGGGAGTACGAGGTTGTCCAGCTTGCCAGACGTTTTAACTTAATGACATCACAAATTAAGAGTCTGATGAATCAAGTTGTTTCTGAGCAGGAATCGAAACGTCAAAGTGAGTTAAGTGCTCTCCAGGCTCAAATCAATCCTCACTTCCTCTACAACACCCTTGACTCCGTTATATGGATGGCCGAAAGTGGAAAGCAGCAGGAAGTTGTAAAAATGGTCACAGCCCTGGCCCGTCTATTTAGGATTAGTATCAGCAGGGGGCGCAACGTAATCAGTGTGAAGGAAGAATTGGCCCATGCTGAAAATTATTTAACCATTCAAAAAATGCGCTACAAGGATCAATTTGAGTATATTTTTGAAATTGAGGAAAGTGTTCTTGATTACAAAACACAAAAGCTCATACTCCAGCCTATCATTGAAAACGCCATTTACCATGGTATAAGGCAAATGGTGGATGAAGGTGAGATCATTATTCGAGCCTATCTGAAAGAAGACGGTGACCACGACAATCTCATTTTTGAAGTTGAGGACAATGGACTTGGCATGTCTAGTGAAGTGGCTTCTGAACTTCTCAAGAAAGATGGCAACCGAGAGAAAAATGGTGTAAAAGTTGGTGGGGTAGGCGTTATGAACGTCTTTGAGCGTGTACGGCTAATGTATGGGGCGGAGTATGGCATCTCCATAGATAGTGAAATTGAAGAGGGTACAAAAATAACCATAACCATTCCAGCCATAAGGGGGGACGAGTCATGATCAATCGACGCGTGGTATTTATCGGGACCATGTCTGCCCTTATAATTCTAGGCATGCTTATGCTTATAAATATAAGTTCCCCAGAAAATGTGGGAGACTTAGAAGAGAAACCACCAGTTAATGTGGCTCTTATTTTAAAAATGAAACATGGTGAATACTGGCAGACAGTTAACATGGGGGCGGAAATAGCTGCAAAAGAGTTTGGTGTAACCATTGATTATTTTGCACCAGAAGAAGAATCGGACTACAAAAGCCAAAGTGAAATGATCCGCACAGCCGTTGACAGGGGATATAAGGCCATTGTCTTGGCGCCGTCAGACTTGTTTTTACTTGAGCCAGCCCTTGATTATGCTTATGAAAAAAAAGTGCCTGTTGTTCTAATAGACTCCATGGTGGACACTTGGAAGTATTATAAGAGTTTTACCACAAACAACTATGAAGCGGGTCAGCGCCTAGGAGAAATAGCGGTTAAACTTGGAGGCACCAATATAAAAGTGGGCATTATCAGTTTTGTTTCGGGCAGTGAAAATGCCATTGAAAGAGAAAAAGGCCTTCGTGATCATTTAGGCCAGTACGGTGACATTGTCATACGCGACACCATGTACTCTATGTCAGATGTCAAGTTGGCCTCTCAAATCACGGACTTTATGCTTAACGAGCTTAGACCACCAGATGTTCTTATTGGTCTAAATGCCATTTCCACCTTGGGTATTGCCAAAGAAGTGGCCACATATCCAGAAAGTAAGCAAATTCCTGTAATCGGTTTTGACTCTACACCGCAAGAAATTGAATACCTTGAGTCCAGTGTTATTGATAATGCCATTGTGCAAAACCCATTTAACATGGGGTACTTGGGGGTTTCAGAAGCCAAAAAAGCCATAGATTCTCAGAGGCTCATTGCGGTTGAAGACAAGGACATACAAGTGGATACTGTCACAATCAATGCCGAGAACCTATATGATCCAGAAAATGAAAAACTCATATTTCCATTTAATTAGTGGACTTAGACAAGAAGGATCAGGATCAAAAGGATCTTTTACCGCGAGGGTGACTGATTTCTATGCATAAATAGTCAGCCATTTACAAGTAAAGTGTTAACCTTATGCAATAAAAGTACAAATGCGTATATGGTGTGAACTATATAGTCAAAATAGAAGCGAGTGAATGCAAGGTGTTCGCTCGCTTTTTATATTCCAAACGTTTTCCTAAATGTTTCGAAAATGACAATGAAGTCGTGAATTTATGAACAAACTATGAATAATTTGAACAAGAATTCTATGATTATGGTCAAGATATTGGATTCTTGAAAACGATTTCTGGTGATAAGATGAACTTGTCAACAGGCCGATACATATCAGTCTGAAAACGTTTACTTATTACGGAGGGGATAAAAAAATGAAAAAGTGGATTTCAATTCTTATGGTTATGGTCCTTGCGCTTTCAATGGCAGCATGTAGTCCTAACCAAGAACCTGCGGCAGACGGTGGAGAAGAAACAACTGAAGAAATGCCAAAGGTTGGTGTAACAATCTACAAGTTTGATGACAACTTCATGTCATTCGTACGTCGTTCAATCACAACAGCGGCTGAAGGCAATGCTGAACTGATTCTTAACGACTCGCAGAACAACCAAGCAACACAGAATGACCAAATTGACATGATGATTTCAAAAGGTGTTAAGGCACTTGCGATCAACCTAGTTGACCCTCAAGCTGCTGAAACAATCATCGCAAAAGCTAAAGCAGAAGATATGCCTGTTGTATTCTTCAACAAGGAACCTTCCGCAGAAGCACTTAAGTCATACGACAAGACTTGGTATGTTGGTACTGCATCAGCAGAAGCTGGCGTTATCCAAGGTGAAATGATTGCTGAAATGTGGAAAGCAAACCCTGAATGGGACCGCAATGGCGATGGCGTTATGTCTTATGTACTAATGAAGGGCGAACCAGGTCACCCAGATGCTGAAGCAAGAACAAAATACGCTATTGATACAGCTGTAGAAAAAGGCGTAAAAGTTGAAGAACTTGAGCTTCAAACTGGTATGTGGGATTCTGTAAAAGGTAAAGAGCTTATGGATGCTTGGATTTCTAAGCATGGCGACGGCATTGAGTTTGTAATCTGTAACAATGACGCAATGGCACTTGGTGCTGTTCAGTCTCTAAATGCTAATGGCTACTTCGAAGGCGATATGTACATGCCAGTTGTAGGTGTTGACGCTATTCCAGATGCTCTAGAACAAATCAAGGCTGGTTTCATGGCTGGTACAGTTCTAAATGATGCGAAAAACCAAGGTCAAGCAACATTTGATCTAGTACACAACGTAGCTGTGGGCAATGATCCGTTAGAAGGCACTGAGTGGAAGTTCGACGAGAACAAGGCAGTACGTGTACCTTACGTAGCAATCACTGTTGACAATGTTGAATTTGCTGAAAAAGCATACGAATAAGAACGATTAAAATGATTGGGAAATTCGAGATGTGCCCAGCACATCTCGGATTTTTCTTCAAGTATACAACGACTATGTAGTATGAGTTAATTTGGCTTTGAGGCACAAGCCAGCAAAGCCTGATTCGAGGGAGGTGGCATTTATGCACAACAATGAAAAAACGAATTCGGAGTACTTACTCGAGATGATCGGCCTGACAAAAACCTTCCCGGGGGTAAAAGCACTAGACGGCGTTAATCTGAGAGTGCGCCCAGGCACTGTGCATGCGCTTATGGGTGAGAATGGCGCCGGAAAATCAACAATGATGAAATGCCTGTTCGGCATTTACAGAAGAGATGAAGGTAAGATAGTTTTGGATGGTGAAGAAGTGGAATTCACATCCTCAAGACATGCCCTCGACCACGGCGTGTCAATGGTACACCAGGAACTGAACCAGGTTCAGTCAACACGAGTCATGGATAATATATGGCTTGGGCGTTTTCCTAAAAAGGCTTATTCGTAGATGAAGAAAAGATGTACAAAGAAACAAAAAAAATCTTCGAGGAGCTAGACATCAAGGTTGATCCTAGAGAAAAGGTTGGGAACCTGCCAGTCTCTGAGAGCCAGATGGTCGAAATCGCAAAAGCTGTTTCATATAATTCGAGGGTTATAGTAATGGATGAGCCAACATCGTCTCTAACAGAAAAAGAAGTGGGCACTTATTTAGAATTATTCGTTCATTAAGAGAGCGTGGCGTTGCCATTATTTATATTTCGCATAAGATGGAAGAAATTGAAGAAATTTCAGATGATGTGACCGTTCTGCGTGATGGTCAGTGGATAGCAACAGAATCAATTGACAACATCACCACAGATGAAATTATCAACCTTATGGTTGGTCGTGACCTGACCCATCGTTTCCCGCCAAAGACAAATAAGGCTGGTGAAGTGATGATGAAGGTGGAAAATCTAACATCCTATGTAGAGAATTCAGTGAAAGATGTAACCTTTGAACTTCGTGAAGGCGAAATACTAGGTATCGCAGGTCTTGTGGGTTCTAAAAGAACGGAGCTTATTGAAACAATTTTCGGTCTGCGACATAAATCTCAAGGTAAAATTTATTTCAAGGGTCAAGAAATTAGTAACAATACGCCGCGAGAATCTATCAACAATGGCTTGCACTGATTACAGAGGAAAGACGTGCAACAGGTATATTTGGTGACCTGGATATCCGTTTTAACACAACCATCGCCAATATTAAGGAGTATGTGCAAGGCAATCAGCTTCTTAATGAGGAACGTATGACGAGTGATACGGATTGGGTTATTGACAGTATGCGTGTTAAGACACCATCCCAAAAGACTAAGATTCAGTCCTTATCAGGTGGTAATCAGCAGAAAGTTATTGTAGGCAGATGGCTTCTAACAGAACCAGATGTTCTGCTCATGGACGAACCGACAAGAGGTATTGATGTTGGTGCGAAATACGAAATTTATCAACTGATGATAGATCTTGCCAATAAAGGCAAAGGTGTCATCATGGTTTCATCAGAAATGCCTGAACTCTTAGGCGTTGCAGATAGAATCCTGGTTATGAGTAATGGCCGGTTGGCTGGTATCGTCGATACAAAAGATGTAACACAGGAAGAAATACTACGGCTATCAGCCATGTACTTATAGATAGGAGGCATCGCAAATGAGCACAATCAAAAAAGAAAATGAATCTTTATCAGAACGTTTGAAAAACTTAACTTTTGAAGATGTTCGTCAATTCATGATGGACAAGGCAATCTTCTTTATACTACTAGCACTTCTACTGGTTATTATTGCTTTATCACCAGACTTTGTATCCATTAGAAACTTTAGAAACATTCTTTCACAGGCATCAACGCGTATGATCATGGCCCTTGGTGTTGGTGGAATCATCGTACTAGGTGGTACAGACCTTTCTCTTGGTCGCCAGGTCGGTCTTGCAGCTGTAATTTCAGCATCACTGTTACAAGCTCCGGATTATGCCTACCGCATGTATCCGGACCTACCACAACTACCTATATTTGTACCAATTATTCTTGTAATGCTAATATGTGGTCTTTTAAGTATGTTCAGTGGTTTCATGGTGGCAAAGTTTAAACTGGATCCATTCATTGCAACATTGGGTATGATGGTTATTGCGTATGGTCTAAACTCAATCTATTTTGACCGCCCTCCATATGGTGCACAGCCAATCGGTGGTCTCGATCCGAAATTTGCAGGATTCGCCCAAGGATTCTTTGATGTCAACGGCTTTATAATACCGTATCTGGTTATCTATGCAGCCATTATGGTTGGTGTGGTCTGGGTACTTTGGAATAAAACAACCTTCGGTAAAAACATATTTGCCATTGGTGGCAACGAAGAAGCGGCAATCGTTTCGGGTGTAAATGTTATGAAGTTTATCCTAATGACTTACCTACTAGCAGGTATGCTGTACGGACTTGGTGGCGCTCTTGAGGCCGCACGTATCGGTACAGCCACAAATAACACAGGTAACATGTACGAGCTTGATGCGATCTCTGCATGTATCGTAGGTGGATTATCCTTTGATGGTGGTATCGGTTCTATTTCCGGCATCGTCGCAGGTGTTCTGATTTTCCAGGTTATAGCCTATGGTCTATCTTTTATTGGTGTTAACCCATATTTACAGTTTATTATCAAGGGTCTTATTATCCTTGCGGCGGTTGCTATTGATAACCGTAAGCACCTTAAGAAAAAGTAAGGTATGCTTGAAGCAGCTGGCTTCATTAGACAGCCTTCTCCTCCAAAGCAACAAATATACTCCATTAAAAGGGGCTCTTCGCTAATCATTAGCGGGGAGTTCTTTTTTTTAGTATATAGCGAGGGGGCTTGAATGATATTTGGCAAGTCGCTCAGTATAAAGAGTTATAAAGCGTAATTCTTTATAATTTCGGAGTATTTTTATAGTGAATGATGATGATTAAAAGTCGGAAGATGTAAAATCGTGATCTATTGATACTGTATTTCCCAAGTAAATGATAAAATTTCATTATCCCTAGTACGCCACACAAATGAGTCAAGGAGTCGTGTTATGAAAGATGTACACAGATATTTAATGTTGGATCTCAAAGAAAAATTTGTACGGGTTGATATTCAAGATATCCTTTTCGTGGAATCCTTAAATAGAACCATATTTGTGCATACAAAGGATAAGGTGTATCAACTACCGTATGTGACTTTAAAGTGTGTCGGGAGCAAACTTCCTGAAACGTGTTTTGTGCAGACACACAGGGGTTTTGTCATCAATTTGGATTGGTTGCGGTCCATCGACAAGCGGGATAATGTTTGGGTTGTTCATTTTAAGGATTACGATAAAACGGCACTTGTGAGCCGGCGGTATCGAAATGCTCTGGTTGAGAATCTTGTATTGGTTTAGGTAAAGTAAAAGTTTTAATCGGAATATTCGCACAATAATCGTGCATTCAGACGTTCAGTAACAATAAATACCTCTGATGCTTACTCTATAGTCTATATTATGAATAAATTGTAATATATACATATATTTAAGCATTGGAGGTGATTCGATGAAACTTCTCGTTAAAGGCGATAAGAAGAAAACGCTTGGTTTTTGTAATGTATGTTCTACCAACTGTTTTAATCGCTGTGCGACTCAATGTGCTTATCAAACACACTAAGTCGCCTATAGCCGAAAGGGGAAAATATGAAGCTTATCGTTAAAGGAACTGGACGTAAGGTCAACGGTTTTGTGTGACTTGCGGTACAAATTGTTATAACCGCTGTGGCACGCAATGTCCATATAACACGTACTAGGGATGTGTATATGAAGATTATTGTTAAACCGAAACCGAGGCATTTGTTGGCTTTTTGCAATGTATGCAGTGAAAATGGCTGTGGCGAAAAGGCCTGCTCTGCAGTGTGCCAACACAACTGTTTTAGTGTATGTTTAGTGGATGCACTTCCCGGGGAATAGGAGGGTGAAATGAAGATAATCGTTTCTCCATCAAATAAGACCCAAGTCGCTTATTGCAATGGTTGTACCCAGTGTCACAACAAGTGTAATATACAGTGCGGCACGTACATATTAAACAGTATGTTCAATAGGACATAATAGGTAGGTTGCAAGTCCCATGAGACTGTAGATAAACTTCCAAATGCGTGGAAAAAGAGTGTACTTATTTTATGTACTCGGGCGGGCGCAAAGTTATCTACAGTCTTTTATGTTATTGCATACAACATATTGGAGGGGAACTATGAAGGCATCGAGATATAATATTTTTTCAGTGACAGATAAAGGGGAGGAGACTGTTTTTAACACAGTGACTTGTGCACTGGCGCAAATAGATGACTCCTTTAAAAACATATACAGAAATATAGATGACTTGGAGCCAAGTCAAGTAAGCCAAGACAAACAGGCACTTATTGAAGCCATGAAAGACGCCGGATTTCTTGTAGAAGATTATATAGATGAAAAAAAGTTGCTGAAATACCAGCACTATATGGGGAAGATGAATCAGTCCATTTTTGGTCTGACGATAGCCCCCACTCTGGCATGCAACTTTGCCTGTCCTTACTGTTATGAGGATGCAGGCATGGGCGCCATGACAAAAGAGGTTCAAGACGCTCTTATTGAAAATGTTGAAAAGATGGCCAGCAGAGGCAGGGATATTGAAATCACTTGGTATGGGGGAGAACCCCTCATGGCCCTAGACATAATTGAACGACTGTCTCTTTCTTTTATGGAGATCTGCAAGACCTATAAAAGAAAGTATAGTGCGTTCATAGTCACCAATGGTTATGGCATAAATGCTTCTGTTATAGAGAGACTAAAAAATATAAAATCACAGGGCTCAGATTACCCTTGATGGAGGTCCAAAAACCCATAATGAAAGACGGATATTAAAAGGCACGGGCGGTTCCACCTTTGATAGGGTGCTTATGAACACCAAGCATCTCAAAGAGGAAGGATTGAATGTCAACATTAGGATCAATGTTGATAGGACAAATTTTTCAGAGGTTCACGACCTTGTAGATATATTAATTCATAATGGTCTGCAAGATTTGCCGACTGGCCTGGGGCATGTAACAGCCTACACCGAGGTATGCAGTTCCGTTGCAGAGTCCTGTCTGGATATGGAAGAGTACGCGGCTCTAACAATGATTTTCAAAAGCTTTTATATGACAAAGGCATGCTTGCTCACATTTATCCCTACTATCCAGGGGTCAAAGCCAATTACTGCTGTGCAGATACCCTAGGCGCCTTTGTTGTCGATCCTGAAGGTCATATGTACAAGTGCTGGAATGATGTTGGATATCCAGAAAAGGCTGTTTCCATGATTCAAAGCTTTGATGCACCAGATGAGAAAATGTTCCACTTGGGACTGGATTACTTGATGTGGACCCCTTTTGACCACGACAAGTGTCAGGACTGCAAGTACCTACCCATTTGTATGGGAGGGTGCCCATATAAAGGCATGGCCGCTGGAGGAGAGCCTGACTGCGAAAAGTGGAAATACAATATCAAGGACATTATAGAAATAACATGTGATAACAATCCAGAAGGCGTTCAGTGATGCTGGCGTTTTACCTCATGAAAAATGAAAGGGATGCTTACGATGAAGATTGCCGTATGTGGTTGGAGTCAAAGCATTCATGTGATTTAGATTTTGTACTGTCAAAATATGAAGCATTTAAGTATTTTTTCGTATAGACATGTCCATAAAAATCTTTCTTGTGGACGAGGGAAACAAGTGGCAACCTATGCAAAAAGACTTGGACCTGCCTGACTGGGTCTGTGCCTTTTCTTTTGAAGACAAGGTGGTTATGAAAACACCGGATTTATGGATGTCGAACAATGTGGGCACCTTTGAAGAGACCCTTGTCCATGAAATGGTTCATTGTTTTATAGCGGGCGCATGCCAAAAGCCACTTCCTATATGGCTCACAGAAGGTCTTGCCATATATTTATCTGGACAAGATCAGTATTATGGAAAAAGATCAACAAAAGGCCTTTGCATGGAAGACCTAACCTATGAAGATACGGCATTGTATGACTTATCCATAAGTCGACTTATGGAAATGTTAAAAACTCAGGATATAGGT
>LQAG01000214.1_pt1 | contig 22365 bp, 30 predicted proteins | sample 1535801 | NCBI WGS metagenome assembly LQAG01 (sample SAMN04331584, study PRJNA305678) | bioreactor metagenome | isolation source: bioreactor_3 inoculated with Wadden Sea sediment 1st replicate of a... | place: Germany:Bremen | reverse complement strand
CATTGATGGGACAAGTTTATATTCATCCATTTAATTCTTCCTTTAGAATATCACTGGGTATTGTAGCTATGACACTTTTGATTTTGAAATTTGAAAAAGTGCCTATTGCCATAACCGGATTTATTTCAGGGGGAGCCATTTTTGGTTTTCGTGTTTTTCTTGACTATGTTTCAACTGCAGCAGACATCATTCCAATTATGAATAAGCACATACCTGCGGCCATATTTTATATGATTGTCGCTGTTATGTACTCGCAACTTAAGATTAGAAATTATGCAGATTATCCGGTCCAGCTCATATTCATGGTCAGCATTTCAGACATTATGGCCAATATAATGGAAGTTGTCATGCGCCAGGAATTTGATGGGACATCAGCAGACGTGGTCCTTCTGGGCCTTTTTATAGCCGGGTTTGTTCGGGCATTTTTGATTCTTATTTTATATTCGGGGCTCAGGTTTTACAGTGTTCTCCTTTTAAGGGAGGAACAAAATGAGAAGTATAAAGAGTTTCTTCTTATGAGCGCCAAAATGAAAGCCGAAATTTTCTTTTTGAATAAATCCATGGGAGATATTGAGTCGGCTATGAACCGGAGCTACTCTATCTATTCAGAACTCAAAAATGATGAGGTTGAAATTGATCAAACCTATATAAGCCATCTTAAGGGACGGCTCCTAAACTTATCAAAAGATATTCATGAAATAAAAAAAGACTCTCAAAGGGTGATATCGGGGATGGAAAGTCTCCTGCCTGACCATAGAAATAAGGAACATATACTGATTGGTGAAGTGCTTGAAATCATACAGGAAAACACCAAGCGTTATGTCAAAGCCCTCAATAAGGACATAGAAATCGTTCTTGATATTGGGGATGACATGATTATAAATGACTATCATTCCCTTATAAGTGTCTTGAACAATCTGATTAATAATGCCATTGAATCCATTGAGAAAACAGGCTTTATTCATATATCACAAAGAAAAGAAGGGCCTAATTTGGTTTTTGAGATCACAGACAACGGGAGTGGAATAAAACCCAAGGACCTACAGGCCATTTTTAAGCCTGGTTTTTCAACCAAGTTTGATAAAAAAACGGGAAGAATGTCCACGGGAATAGGCTTGACCCATGTGAAAGAACTTGTTGAATCCTATTATAAGGGGCAATTGTATGTGGAATCAGAAACGGAGAAAGGAACAATGTTCAAAGTGTACATTCCTATAAAAAATATACAAACAAGCGATTTTCTTGCTTAAATACAAGATAAGGAGATACATCAAAATGGAGGTGGGGACCTAAGTGAAACCAAGAATTTATCTGGTCGATGACGATATAGGTGTGCGAACAATCTTATCCAACATCATTGAAGACAATGATTTGGGCATACTCGTAGGGGAAGCGGAAGATGGGGAGCAAGCCCTAGGTGATATTTCAAAGCTCAAACCAGACCTTGTTTATGTGGACTTGCTCTTGCCAAGTATGGATGGAATTGAGATTATAAGCCGTGTTCGGAAGCATGATCGTGACATGCAGTTTATCATGATTTCAGAAGTCACATCGCAGGATATGATCAGTGAGGCCTATAAGTCAGGGATTGAGTTCTACATTAACAAGCCCATCAATGTTGTTGAGGTTGTGACCATCACGCAAAAGGCCATCGAAAATCAGCGTATCCGTAGAACCTTGAGTCAAATCAATCAAACGCTTAATGCTGCGGCAGGCCTAACAGCATCTGCCCACGTAGAAAAACAGGTTATTGTCAACGAAACACCAAGGACTGTGGCTCAGAAGCTCTTCACTGAAATCGGGATAATGAATGAAGCCGGGGCTTCGGATCTTCTTCATATGGTTGACATGATTATTGAAGATATGGCTTTTAGCAAGAGCAGGCAGATGGCTATAAACATGTCCAAGCTATATGAAAAGCTAAGTGAACATTACAAAGAAGAAGGTGTTACCAAGTCGGTTTCTAAAAAAGCCATTGAACAGCGTGTGAGACGATCAATTCACACAGGTCTTCAAAATATAGCCAACTTAGGCATAGAGGATTTTGGAAACTTGAAATTTGAAAAGTATTCCAACAGTTTATATGACTTCAAAGATGTTAAGGCTGAAATGGACTTTATCAGAGGGCGGTCTAAATACCATGGCAAGGTAAGTGCCAAAGGATTCCTTGAAGGCGTTATAAACATTATTCAAAAATAGCAAGGGAAGATATTATGAAAAAAGATACGCTCTCCAGATTTTTATTGCACTGATTCTTGGAGGCATATGTGGTATTGTGGTTTATTCAGTTCGCATACCACTGCCTGTTTTGGATGTGCTTCACAAAATATCTGGCACTGGAATAACTGTGTTCAATTCAATGATAAAAATACTGATTTACCCCCTGGGCTGTTTTGCGTTTATTGATGCTTTTCGCCTCATGTGGAGCATGATACGTGGACATTTATAGCGGGGGGGATTCAGTGCGCACCTATATAGTCACAACCATATTGGCGGTTTGCTGGCTATATTCATAGGGTCCTTGCTGTATGATAGATTGGGTGGTTTCATGGACTTCAGTCCCTGGTTGGAGGCTAGAGAAAATGTCATTATGTCCAGCCGATTGGTGGAGACCTTAACGAGACTGCCCCTAGAAATTGTATGTGCCCTTTCTGCGCTTCTCGGGGTTGTCCTAGCTGAAATCGACAAAGGGAGAGGAGAAATTCGACCACCGGATAAAGATGGATTTAAAACGATGTACAAGCGTTTTATTCAGATTATTTATAAGCTTTATACGGTCTTGCCCCTAATGATTTTTCTGGTTTCTTTTGAGCTAACAGCAAGAACGGGGACTGCTGTGTTTCGTTTTGTCCTCTACTATGTTATATCGGTCTTTGTCCTTGTGGCCCTTCATGTTCTTCTTGTCTATAGTGGGACCATTAAGTTGAAGCTAAAATTATCCCCCTTAAAGTTCTTTGAAAAAGTGTCTCCCTAGTGCGTGTGGCAGGGTGGACCATAAACAGCCAAGAAACGGAACCCATTACCATTCGAACCGCTACTATAAAATTAGGCGTGCCGGAGAAAATAGCTGAAAATGTTGTTCTGGGTGGAACGACTCTCAATATGGATGGGACCGCTATTATGCAGGCCGTGGCCATACTTCTTACAGCCAATGTGTACGGCATTGTCTTTGATTCTTCAAGCCTATGGACCTGGTTCTCATGGTTGTTATAACAGCAATGGTCACAACCGCAGGGACCTTGACGGGGATGTTTACCCTAGGCATAATATTTCATGTTTTTGGAGTGCCAGTTGAACTGTTGGCAATAATTATTTCTATAAGCCATGTGGTCAGTGTTGCGGTGACACCTGTCAATATTCTTGGTGATTTGGTCGCCGCTATGGTCGTGGCTTCAGATTTAGGAAAATTAGACAGAGATGTTTTTAATAAGTAGTCATAATGCAAGAATTTCAATTGTTCTTGCATTATGACTTTTTATTGGGCTGGAATGTATAAGTTTGGAAAAAGCGAAAATGTGCGGAAATTACCATAAAAAAAGAGCGAAAACAGTTAGAATACGCCTTTAACTGCGTATAAGTATAATGAAAAATATTAATTGATTAATAAAGTTCGTCTTTGAGTGCGGATTGTATCTACAAAAAAACATAATAAAAGTATTGTAAAATGCATGAAAGTGATCTATAATATTCATATAGACAAGATTGTATACGATTATTCAAAAATGGAGGTATGGCAATGGACAAAGAACGTTCAAAACAACTACGTTAAGGTTGGCGTCTGTAAGAGATGTGAAGAAGAGAAAAAAGTTAATCGCTTTGGACTTTGCAAAACTTGTAATTCAGAAGTAGATCGCGAATATGCAATGCTATACGGTTTTAAAACAATGGAATACTAAGTCGGACCAAAGGATGAAAACCAATGGAAAGCCATCAAACGTGAACGACGTTGCCGTGTAAAGGTAGCGTCGTTTTGTATGCAGTCATAAAGAAGCGTGGAGAATCTGGTTAAAACTAAAATTATACAAAAGATTTGACCCAGTGACTTGTTACAGGGTAAAAGTAAGATTATAATGTGAATGGATAATACATATACGACAGAGAGAGTTCCAGTGTGAAAGGACTATTATTATGAACGTTATAAAAGAAACCACAGGTATCCAGTTAGATGGATTCGATATAGAACGTATAATTATAACAAACAAGAACAATATAAAATTAAGTGTTTTGTCGGTAGGCTGCGCCATTGAAGGTTTTTATGTGCCCGACAAAAATGGACAAATTGAAAATATAGTCCTTTCTTATGACGATGTGAAGACCTATCTTGAAAACCCTGACTATTTCGGCAGTATTGTTGGTAGAACAGCAGGGCGAATTTCAAAAGGGCGCTTCAAGCTAGAAGGTCAGACTTATGAACTTGACAAAAATGATCAGGACTATAATTTACATTCAGGCAGAGCTGGCTTGCAAAAGAAAAACTGGAAAAGCCGAAATTGTTGAAGAAGGCAGTGCGGGAGGCGTGGTCTTCACCCATGAAAGTCCTGATGGCGACGGTGGATTTCCGGGGAATGTAAAGCTTTGTGTGAAATATATTCTTGATGAGGACAACACACTTCATATGACATATGAAGGAGTAACAGATGCCCCAACAATTTTAAATATGACAAACCACACTTACTTTAACTTAAGTGGAGATGTAAATAGACAGGTTTTTAATCATAGATTGTGGATCAATTCAGAGCAGTTCGCACCGATTCAAGAAAATGGTTGTCCTGTAGGTCTCCTAGCAGGTGTTGATGGAACGGCCTTTGATTTCAGAGAGGAAAAGACCATAGGTCAGGACATTGGAGCCAATGAAACGCAGATAATGCGTGGCGGTGGATTTGACCATCCGTTTTTACTTGAAAAGAGTGACACCCCTCAAGTCAAATTGAGTCATCCTGAGACAGGCAGACAGCTGCTGGTATGGACAGACCAAGACGCTGTTGTTGTCTACACGGCCAATCATTTAGACCATAAGGCCATTTGCCTTGAAACACAAAACTTGCCAGATCATGTGAATCGCAAAGGCTTTCCATTCCAAGCGGTGACACCGGAAAAGCCATACAAGGCCCAGACAAAAAATTCATGTAGGCCACGTATAACAAGCAGGGCCTTTAAAATAGTGATAATAATAAAGACTTCACAAACCTTTTGATAAGGATGTGAAGTCTTTTTATAATATACATTATATTTTTGTGGATGAAAGTAAGTACAAAACTCCACTTCCTAAATTTGATATTTTTTGAGTTCTGATTTTAGGTTTAATGGACAGCTTCTCAAGTTCAACAATATAATCTGCAAAATCTTGAAGCTGGTGAGTGAACTGTTGTACATTGGCGCTCATTTCCTGGCTTGATGCGGAGTTCTCTTGTGCAATGGCAGCCAGTGTATGCATGTTCTCAAAACTTCACTAACTTTTTTGGTTTCAGATTGAAGTCTTAGAGACAGTTCAACAATACCTTCAGCAACATCTGAAATCTGGTTGGTTGCAGAACGATTGTTTTCAGCCACTGTATGAAGTTTCTTATTGCCATCTTCAAGGGCCACAAATTGGTCAGCCACTTCTGTAACCATATGATTAACTTCTTCAGTAAATAGGTTGAGGTTAGAATTGATCGTGTTCACAGCGTCTTTTGAATCTTCAGCAAGCTTACGAACTTCCTCAGCTACAACGGCGAAACCACGTCCATGTTCACCTGCACGAGCAGCCTCAATAGAAGCGTTTAGAGCAAGCAGATTGGTTTGTTCAGCGATCGATTCAACTGTAGAAACAATATCAATAATATCTTGAACCTTTGTTGAAAGGTCTTGACCCAAGTCATTAACCCCTGCAAACTTTTCACGAATATCATTTAGGTTAGAAGAAACATCCTGAAGCTCTTTGAATGAAGTTTCAATGTTAGAAACAGCAGCTTCTAGGCTGTCTTTTCTCTCAATTTCCTCTTCAGTTAAGGCATTAAGTGTTTCGATATTACCACTTAGTATATTCACTGAACTTTCAGTTTCAGTGGCTTGGTGAGTGGCGCCTTCAGCAACTTCCTGAACATTGGTTGAAATAATATCTGCCACTTCAGTCATGTTATCAGCGACATCCTTAAATTTTTGATTGAAGTTATGAATGTCATCAACCCCACCTTTGAAGAGGATAAAGTCTTCACGAAGGGCTTCTTTTACACTGCCGATTTCTTTAAATATATCTTCGTAATTGTCACCAGTGCTTAAAACAGTATCATTATCAAACTTGAGATTTTTCATATCTTCAAGTTCTTCAAGTGTCGCATGTGTTGGCGACCAAACAATTCGAGCGGTTGTAATGCCGACAACCAGTGTAATAAGACCGCCAATGCCACCAACAATCCAGTCACCTGTTCCTAGTCCAGTAACAAGCGTTGTAGCAATTGCTGGCAGGAAGGCAATCTTAGCCGGTGCATATTTTAAGAATCCAAGTGATAAGAGCTTGGTCATTTTATAAGATTTATAGACCTTGGTGCCTTTTTTCCACTTTAATTTTTATAACCATCTGGTGGGTGCCATCAGACAACTGAGACCGGTCCAGTATTTCAGTCTCCATTTTTTCGTTGAAGTATTCAGCAGCCCCTTCAAGAAGCCCCTGGAAGTATTCAAAGAGCCCTCGCTTTGATTGATAAGTGATTGTAAATGTCGTATTATCAATCTCCGTTGGAATGAGTCTAGGTGGTTTTGCACCTTTAATCATTTTAGTAAGCTGAGCATGGACGCTGTCCATCATAGTTAAGAAAGCCTTTAGGCTTGATCTTTCAAAAAATGAAGGAAACCACTTGCTAAAACTAATAATATTATGGCGTCCTAGTGTTCTCCATACTTGTTCTGTAGAAATGCCAACTTTGGATCCAACGTGGCCCATAACACCAAAAATAACATCGTCTTGGATATCATCAAGAGGAGAAATTATTTTGCTTGCCGACCAACCGATGGATTCCATTGCTTCCACTTTTACATTATTTCCCCATACATTTTCGATGGTATTTAACCAAACCGATACTACGGAACCTTTCATATAAACCCTCCTCGGAAATTACACTCTATTAGTGCAATTATAACAGATTTTCATTATATATGGATGATATATAGATGAATAATTAAAAAAATGTTGAGATTGTGGGGAACTTTCCTTATACTTATTCCCATTGTTATAAAAAGAAACCAAAATAAGGTGGAATAAAAAAAACACCATATGAAATAAATTCACATGGTGTTCTATAAAAAATATTTGGAGGGTTGATGCTATTTGTTTGACATATACTGATCGTATTCAGTTTTTATAGATTCAATAACATTGTGAACAGTAGACATTTCAGTCAGTTTTATAGCGTTTTGTCCTGCGAAAACCAGACCGTTTTCTGTGTCGCCCTCAACAGAAGCCACAAGGGCGTCGGTAATGCAGTAAGGGGTTGTTGCAGGGTTACAGCCCTTAAGACAGGTATAACATCTGGTAACTTTGTGTGCCCCTTCTTTGGCCAGTTCTGTAAATCGGTTTCGAATGGCGCGACCAGGGAGACCGACTGGACTGACTATAATTTCGATATCTTCCTCATTGGCATCTATATAAGCCTGCTTGAAGTTTTCATGTGCATCACATTCTTCTGTGGCTACAAAACGTGTTGACATTTGAACCCCTGATGCACCGGCTTCCATCATTTCAGCCATATCTGCACCTGTATAAACACCACCGGCTGCAATAACAGCCACCTTACGACCATACTTTTCTTCATAAGGTTTTAGAGCCTCAACCACTTCAATAACAAGATCCTTTAAGTTTGGCCATTTATCAGCTTTTAGGTCATCAGGCGAGAAGCCTAAGTGGCCTCCTGCAAGGGGACCTTCAACAATGACAGCATCAGGTAGAAAATCATACTTTCTATCCCAAATCTTTGCGATGGTTGCTGCCGCTTTACCAGAAGATACAATTGGGGCAATTTTTGTCTTAGACCCTTTTACAAGATCAGGCAGGGTTTTAGGCAGACCTGCTCCAGAAATAATAAGGTCAGCTTTTTCTTTAACAGCTGTCATAACAAGTTCGGTATAATTTTTTGAAGCAGCTAGGAAATTAACCCCAATAAAGCCACCTGGAGCCAGTTCTCGAGCTTTTCTAAGTTCTTTGATAAGGCCCTGAACGTTGGCAGCAGCATTATCTGTTCTAAAGTTTTCTTCTTTGTAACCTGGTTGAGCACCAGAATAATTCCGATCCCCCTCATTAGCAACCGCAGCAGCTAACTTGGACATGGAACGCCAATACCCATACCGCCTTGAATAATTGGCAGTTTAACGTTCATGTCCTAATTTTAAGTGTTGGAAACATACTTTATACACTCCTGACTGAGTCCCACTGTTCATATCACAACAGTCTAATTATAAAACTGCTATTTTTAGCATCTTGCAAGTGTCTGACACCCGCAAGTGTCTAATCTACATCCCTAGACTACTATGTAATATTGTATATCAAAGTAGAACTACAAGTCAACACTAGATATTAATACCAGATACTAAAAATATTTGGATAAAGTTTGAAAATAATTTGCAATTTACCCCCTCTATGATAAAATGACCATGAACCTGATAAGGTCAGGTTGGATGGTATCCTTGGGGAGCCATACCATGTGCCTAGTATTACAGACAATCCCATACGCTTGGACACTCACAGAGGTGTCAGATTCTGCTCGGAGCCTATGGACAGAGACAGACAAAGGATGATGTGAATCATCCAATTTCTGAATGCCTGCCTAGATGCAGGTTTTTATTATTTACCCCAGAATATGATATTCAGGGGCTATGGGAGGGATGAACTTGAAAATTGGCTTTATCGGCGCTGGCAAAGTTGGAAAGGCATTTGGAGCTTACCTCGTTAAGCATAAGCATGTATTATCCGGCTACTTTAGCCAGAGTATAGAATCAGCCAAAGAAGCTGCAAGCCTGACAAACAGCGGGTATTACAGCAGAATTGAAGATCTGGTTAAGACCTCGGATTTGATATTTATCACAACGCCGGACTCTGTTATAGAGACAGTGGCAAATCAAATTGCGAAGATTTATTCAGAAGAAAATTCGATAAGGAGCCTCGGGCTCTTAAATGGAAAAACATTTGTTCATATGAGTGGTGCACATTCCAGTGAATGTTTAAAGGTCCTTGAGATAAAAGGGGCTGATGTGGCATCGCTTCATCCAATTCAGTCAATTGCGGATGTTGAGACTGCCGTTAAGCAGCTTGAAACAAGTGTGTTTTCTATTGAAGGTACGCAGGGGCCCAAAATTCCTTAATAGAATTATTAGAAAAAATGCAGAACACATATTTTACAATTAAAAGCGAGCAGAAAACCTTGTATCATATGGCGGCGTGTACGGTGTCCAACTATCTTGTGACACTTGTCGATGCAGGTCTATCCATGTATGAATCCATTGGAATTGATAGAGAAACGGGATACAAGGCGCTTTATCCACTTATACGTGGTACAGTTGAAAATCTTAAGCACATGGATACCAAGGAAGCCTTACGGGACCCATCGCACGCGGTGATATTAACACGGTGAAAGCACATCTTAATGCTGTTCATGACAAGCAACTTGAAGACTTTTATAGATATCTTGGACAGGCCACTGTCAGGATTGCCAAACAGAAGTCACATGCAGACAGCAGTAAGTTAGGGAAACTGGAAGAGTTGTTAGATGATGAGGTGAAATCATGAACAAGGGCAAATTTACGGTATCTTCTTTTATTGCATTTAAAGAGAATGAGAAAAATATCCATGCTGACAGCATATGATTATTCAACAGCCAAGCTTTAGATGAAGCGGGTGTTGATACAATTCTAGTGGTGACTCACTGGGCATGGGTCATGCTGGGGTATGAAGACACATTAAGTGTAACAATGGAGGACATGCTCCATCATACAAAGGCGGTTGCACGTGGTGTGAACAAGGCTTTTGTTATTGGAGACATGCCATTTATGAGCTATCACATTTCTATAGAGGAATCCGTTCGAAATGCGGGTCGATTTATTAAAGAAGCAGGAGCAGACGCCATAAAACTAGAGGGTGGAGCGGATGTTATTGACAAGGTTCGTGCCATAGTGAAGGCTCAGATTCCAGTTGTAGGCCACCTTGGTTTAACACCACAATCTGTAAATATGTTTGGTGGTTTTAAGGTTCAGGGTAAAAGTGAAGCACAGGCCAAAAAGCTGATTGAAGAGGCTTTGCTTTTACAAGAAGCCGGTTGTTGTGCAATTGTCCTTGAGTGTGTGCCAGAAAAACTTGCTAAAATCGTAAAGTGAAAAATTAACCATACCAACTATAGGGATTGGTGCAGGCAAGTACTGTGATGGTCAGGTTCTTGTTATACAGGATATGCTAGGCATGTACTCAGATTTCGTGCCTAAATTTGTGAAGAAATTTGCCGACGTGGGCTCTTCTATGAAAGAAGCCGTGGCTGAATATAAAAAAGAAGTGCAAGACATGACATTCCCAGAGGAAAAGCATACTTTTAAAATCAAGGATGAAGTCCTTGAGAAACTCTATTAATATTATCAGGAGGTCCTTATGGAGCTATATACAAGTGGGAGTGCGTTAAGAAATCTCCTTAAAAGCCTGAAAAGACAAGGTCGTTCAGTTGGCCTGGTCCCAACCATGGGTTTTTGCATGAAGGCCATAAATCATTGATGGATAGGGCGAGGCGAGAGAATGATATTCTTGTGGCAAGTGTTTTTGTCAACCCAACACAATTTGGTCCTGAGGAAGATTTAGAAGCCTATCCAAGGGATATTGAAAGAGACAAGGACGTTATGGAATCAGCGGGTGTGGATTATGTATTCTATCCGACTGTTGAAGAAATGTATCCTCAGGGATTTAGCACATATGTTAATGTGGAAGGCTCACTTACATCACGTATGTGTGGTGCAAGCAGGGAGGGGCATTTCCGTGGCGTTGCTACAGTTTTATCCAAACTCTTTAATATTTGTGTGCCAGATAGAGCCTATTTTGGAATGAAAGACGCCCAACAGGTTTCGGTTGTTCAAAGAATGGTTGAAGACATGAACTTTGACTTAGATATCGTACCATGTCCTATTGTTCGTGAACCAGATGGACTGGCTCTAAGTTCGAGAAACACATATTTAGATGCCCAGCAAAGAAAGGATGCACTCATTCTTTCTAAGTCCCTAGGTCGTGCACGTGAAATGATCGATGGAGGAGAGCGAGAAGTTGCTGCCATTTACGCTGAAATGAAAAGAATGATCAATACCATAGAGTATATGAAAATTGACTATATAGAAATTCTGGATGCAAAATCATTAGAACCTTTACAGACACTTGAAGGGGATGTGCTTATTGCCCTTGCTGTTTGGGTTGGAAAACCAAAATTACTAGATAATATCAGGTTGGAGGTTGAATAGATGTTGGTTAATATGTTTAAGGGTAAAATTCACAGAGCTGTTATTACAGAAGCCAATCTAAATTATGTAGGGTCAGTGACAATTGATAAAACACTTATGGATGCTGCTGGTATACTTCCAGGAGAACGGGTTCAAATTGTTGATAATAACAATGGATCAAGACTGGAACATACGTTATAGAAGGTGAAGCGGATAGCGGTGTTATTTGCCTCAATGGCGCGGCTGCAAGAATGGTACAGCCAGGAGATGTATGCATAATCATAGCTTATTGCTGGATTGACCAAGATAAGGCTCTGGATTTTGAACCCAAAGTGGTCTTCTGTGATGAAAATAACAGGATTGTTGAAATGGCTACATCCGAAACCCATGGTGATATAAAGTAAGTCATGCTTTTATAGAATAATTGGATAAAGATTTAAAGTTAAGGCGAATCGTTGATCTCAGTATAGAGACCATAGGTTCGCCTTTGTATTTATATTAAATAGTGGTTGTATTATTTGAGATTAGGGGTATAATCAATAATGAGTGAGTAATCACTCATTATTCTAGATTCACTTTTTTAACATGTATATTCATAAGTGAACGACTTGCAAAATATCATTTAAAGAGTTTCAACATAAGGTGTATAGCTATTAAAAACTAAAAAACTCTATATGGTATGTTGAAAACGCAAATCAGTAATTTTCCGCACGTAAATAAGAAATTGACTATACGGAGGTATTTATGAAAAATCTGTCTACAAAAGAAAGAATCCTTGTATCAGCCATTAAAATGTTTTCAAAAAAAGGCTACTCGGGCGCATCCACATCAGAAATTGCAAAAGAGGCAGGCTGTGCAGAAGGAACGATTTTCAGATACTTTCCAAAGAAAATCGACCTCCTAAAGCATGTGGCAGAGAATTTTATAATTGAGTTTTCAAGCAACATAGCAACCAAGTCACTTTACAGACTCCTAGAAGAGAGTGATGACATGACGCCTGAAGAATTGGTGGAGGCCCTTATACGAGACAGGATCATGCTGGTTGAAAAGAAAATGGAGATATTAAAAATTGTCGTTTATGAAATCAACTTCCATGATGAAGTCAGCAAAATGTTCTTTGATTCTTTTAAAGCCAACGTAGAAGATATTGGTGCAGAACTTGTCAAAGTGCTTGCAAAAAAACTCGATAAAGAAAACCTAGATATCTATATGATTCTTCGAACGGTTTTCGGTCAAATTGCAGGTATTATTTTTCATTTCAGACTCATGGGGATTGTTGATGAGAAAGAAAAAATGGCCGTTATGGATGACATGCTCAAAACGTCAGCACAAGTTGTTATTAACGGATTAAAGGCGGTGTAGAAAATGATCACGAAGCAGTCAAAGCTTGTAATTGCAGTGACAATGAGTTTACTACTTCTAACAGCCTGTCAAGCACAAGCATCAAATTATTATACAGGCACAGTGGAGAGCGATAGATATACTATTATGTCTGGTGTGTCAGGTGAAATAGCGGAAATATTTGTTAAGGAGGGACAATGGGTTGAAAAGGGCGATGATATAGCCCGTATTGACTCAAGTGCCCTTGAAATTGAAAAAGGAAAACAAGAAGCCCTTCTTGCCGGTGCTGAAGCAGAACTTGCCCAGATTGTTAAAGGGGCAAGGCAGGAAGAAGTGAATCAAATATATAAGCAAATTGACCAGCAGGATGACCAAATAGCAATTTTACAGGACCAGCTTAATCATGCTTTTGACAGTTATGAGAAGACAAAAAATCTTTACGAAAGCGGAGCTGTCTCCAAGCAGAAACTGGATGATGCAAAACTTTTAAAAGACAATGCGGTATCGAAAAGAGACCAGGCCAAGGCCCAGAAATCCCTTTTTCAAGAGAAGTTAAATCTTGTCCTAGAAGGGGCCACTGAAGAGGAACTTCTAGCCGCTCAGAGTCGTGTTGAAAGTGCAAAATGGGGTGTGGCATCAGTTCTTAATAAGATAGAAGACACACATATTCAGGCCAAACACACTGGAACCATAGAGAACATATATGTGAGTGAAGGCGAACAGTATCAGGCCACATCAAAATTTGCAGAGATCGTTGATCTGGAAAATATAAAGGTCAAAATATATGTGGAGGAACTGAACCTTCATAAGATTGGTGTTGGTGATGATGTTGTCATCAAAGTGGATTATGACGAAAGCTTAGAATACAGAGGACGGGTTGAGTTCATTGCAGGAAAAGGTGAGTTTACGCCTAAAAATTTGGAGTCAAAGGAAAACAGACAGGAAGTTGTTTATAAAACGCGTATTCGAATCACCAACAAGGATGACAGATTGAAACCAGGCATGCTTGTGGATATCTATTTAGGAGATGATCTGAATGAATAAGGAGGAAAATTCAAAATATCTTATTCAGATTAAAGACTTGAAAAAAACCTTTGGTGATATTGATGCCGTGGATGGAATCACCTTGAACATTCCGCGGGGAAAAATATTTGGCATCCTCGGGCCCAATGGGGCAGGGAAGTCGACCCTAATCCGCATGCTGTGTGGTGTTTTAAGACCCACATCTGGAAAGGGAACAGTTTTTGGCTATGACATTGTCAAAGATGCAGAAACCATAAAACTCCATATAGGTTACATGTCGCAAAAGTTTAGCCTGTATGAGGACTTAACTGTTTATGAGAACTTGAAATTCTACACTGAAATCTATAATGTGGGCAAGAAACATGTAGAAGAAAGAATTGACCAAATCATTAATATGGCAGGTCTCAGTGGCCGCAAAAACCAGATCACAGGCACCCTGTCTGGGGGATGGAAACAACGTCTGGCCCTTGGCTGCACTCTTATTCACAAACCGGATCTTCTCATACTTGATGAGCCAACAGCTGGGGTGGATCCAGTATCAAGGCGAGTGTTTTGGGAAATCATATATCGACTTTCAAGACAGGGAATCAGTGTCCTTGTGACAACCCACTACATGGATGAAGCAGCGAGTTGTGATGAAGTGGCATTTGTTTTAGGGGTCATATTATTGGACAAGGGGCCCCGCAGGAAATTATTGATGAAATGGGTGTTAAAAGTTTAGAAGATGTTTTTATTAAGTACGAAGAAGAGGTGACGGGAAATAAGGTGGCCAGTTCTTACGATGAACTTAAGTTCCTTCTAAGAGAGGAGGACCAGTCATGAGTTTAATGCGACTCTTTTCAGTGGTAAAAAAAGAATTTATTCATATAAAGCGTGATGTGCCCAGTTTGGTGATTGCCCTCCTTATGCCCATTATATTTGTTCTGCTGTTTGGTTACGCCGTGAATACGGATGTGGAAAAATCGACATGGCCATTTTGGATATGGACAAGACCTACCAAAGTAGGGAACTGATAAATAAGTTTCATGCCACACGCTATTTCACACCGACAAGATACCTGAACAACACAGGTGAGATTCGAAGATCCATTATGGACAATTCAGTTGATGTGGCTCTTATTATTCCATCTGGCTTTGGCAAAAATATAGAAAAAGGAGAAAAGGCAACGACTCAGCTTGTCATTAATGGTGTTGATCCCACAATAGCTAGAACAGCGCTTCAAAGCAGTGTTATGCTATCAAGGACTTACGTTTTTGAACTGATAGAAAGCTCAGGTTTTAACTTGACAGAGAATATGGAGAGACTGGACGTACGAACAAAGGTCTGGTTCAATCCTGATCTTGAAAGTTCAAAATTTATCGTGCCAGCTCTTATAGGTCTTGTTATGCAGAATATCACAGTTATACTAACCTCCTTCTCCCTTGTTCGTGAAAAGGAGCATGGGACAATAGAACTCCTTATTGTAACCCCAATACGGAGCGTGGAACTCATAATTGGAAAAATGGCTCCATATGTTATTATTGGCACCATTGACTTTTTACTGGCACTCTTTCTAGGCACCTGGTGGTTTGAAGTCCCTGTTCAGGGATCCTTACCCCTATTAATAGTCCTTGGTGTTCTGTTTGTGATGTGCGCACTTGCCATTGGCATGCTTATTTCCTCAATAGCAGACAACCAGGCCCAGGCCATGCAGATGGCTCTTTTATTTCTTCTTCCGAGCGTTATTCTTTCAGGCTTTTATGTTTCCAAGAGAGGCCATGCCCCTTCCAATCTATACGGCTGGATTCGTGCTTCCCGTGACATATTTTATTAATATTTTAAGAGACATAATTTTAAAAGGGGCAGATTTTAGCTATCTTGTGGATGATACCATCGCCTTAGGCGTCTTGACGGTGGTTCTGCTTATAATCGCTTCAACGCAGTTTAAGAAACGACTGGATTAAGAAAGGTCTTATCTACTTCCAATATAATACCAATATGAAAATAAGAACATTATAGCTTGAATCCCATGGACTATTTCCGTGGGATTTTTTTATGTGTACAAGCTGTGTACAAACAATTAAGAAAGACTTAAAGATGCATAATCAATCAAAAAAACACATTTTTTTAATTTTAATTTTAAGACTTATTTGTTACATTACAATAGGCAAAATAAGATCAGGCGCTTGCAAAATTATAGATCTGTGTCACCGCCATACATATATAGAATTTGATTTTTAAACATCTATATATGCTACAGCGATGGACCTTGAATGATATTTTGCAAATCGCTCCGATAGAAAAAGTATCAGCCATACAAACAAGGTATGGAATGTTACAGGAACAATGGTGAGAGGAGGTCAAAATTGGGGATATTAATTAAATACACATTTCGAAATATTAAAGAACATAAATTTCGAACGTTCTTAATTTTATTATCCATAATGTTATCTGTGGGACTGGTTCTTTGCATCGCTATCCATATCCGATGCCTTAACAGATCTTATTATGGAAAACATAAAAAGTTATATAGGAACAGCAGAAGTCTACGCAGGTCCAGGAAGATTCAATGATTCAGGTTCCATAAAAATGAAAGAACTTGGTGATGTTTCAGAAGACGTAGAGTATGCCATTGGAGTTGTTGAATGGGGCGTTAAATATAGAAACAGCGAGGACAAAACCCAAACGCTCAATCTCAAAGGATACAGACTGGAAGACTTGGAAATTCAAAATCCAGTAAACTTTGTAAAGAGTCTGGGGCCTTCAGCTTACACTGGCAAAACAGCAATAGTTGGCCAGGCCTTTGCTGAGAAAGAAGGTTATGAACTTGGAGATTTCGTACCACTTATTTTCTCTGATGACGACATCAAGCGATTCAAAATCGTTGCCATAGCAGAAATAAAGGGTTTTTAAAGAGAATATGACCTTTGGTGAAAAAACCCAGAGTTTATTGTACCGCGTGAAACCCTCAGTCGGTTCCTTGGGTCGCCTAAACCTTGTAAACACAGTTTACTTTAAGACGGTAGACGACACCAAAATGCAAGAGACTATAGAAAAAATTAAAACAGTTTATAAAGACGAATACGTTGGTGAGATGATTTCGAAGTCAGAAATTAAGTCACAGGTGGATCCGATCCGGATTCCATTTATGTTCATGCTTATTCTTGTGGTTCTTATTAGTGTATTCATTATTTATACATCCTTTAAGGTAATTACCCTAGAAAGACTGCCGATGCTTGGCACATTCAGAAGTATAGGGGCAACCAAGAAAATGACAGACTTTATCATGCTCTCAGAAGCTACAATTTACGGTGTCCTTGGAAGTGGGATAGGTTGTTGGTTAGGCTACGGCATGTTAACAGCTGTGACCCATCTCATGTCATCGAGTATGCTTGGTGGTGGCACAGTTGAAAGAATTGTCTATCCACCACTATACATGGTTCTGGCCTTTGTCTTCGGAATGATACTTTCCTTTGGGAGTGCCCTGGTTCCTATTGTTAAGACATCAAAGATTCCAATTAAAGAAATCTTGTTAAACATTATAGAAGGCACAAAAAGAAAAGAAAGTATATGCGTTATGTAATAGGAGCCATCCTAGCGGCTTTATCTATTCTCATACCGATCCTCATGTCAGAGGGCATGATGGCAGCACTTTCAGGCGGTCTTGGTATCATACTTATGATATTTGCCCTTGTTTGCTTTGTACCTGCCTTGAGTGACGGTTTTATAACGATCTCTGAAAGATTTTTTGCAGCCGTGTTTGGCAATATTGGTATGCTGGCTGTAAAGAATATGAGGGGCAACAAAAGCACATATGATAATGTCATACTTCTTACAATAGGTCTGGCAAGTATGTTGACCATTAGTACAATGGGGGCAGGCATGCAAAATGATCTTCTTGAGTATTTCAATACCAGATCCTATGACCTTGAATCTATGTGGACTCAGAGTCGTCCCAAACGACGGTTCAAAGAATCCTTTCAAATAGAAGGGATAGAAGACACGATGATTTATCAGAATTCATACAGTGCCTTCACCTATCAGGCGATGAAAAGCCATTTTTAAATCAACTTGTTGGTATTAGCACAGACCGTTTTGCAAACTTTGTTCAGTACGACATACTCAATCATGATAATGACCGTGAAATATTCGAGGATGTTTTGACAGGACGAAAATTAATTTTGGGAACGACAATTCGGGACAAGTACAATTTAAAAGAGGGTCAGGTGCTTGATCTGGATACAGGTCGAGGCATTCGAAAATATGAAATTATTGGTTTTATCAAGACCAAGGATTCAGATGGTAAAATTGGCATCACCTCAAGACGGAACATAAAGAATGACTTGAAACAGTTTTGGGGCACCACAATGGCTATGAAAATAAAACCTGGCTACGACATAGATCAGATGAAAGTCGATGTGGAGGAAAAACTAAAAAAATCTCGATTGGTATCGCGTTGAAGTTATGAAAGAGCTTAAGGAAAGATACATGCAGCAGAATTCAACATTCATCATCATAATTTCTGCATTCTCGGTTGCAACAGCCTTGATTGGCAGTATTGGGGTCATGAATAACTTCCTTGTAAGTTTTCTTGCTCGCAAAAAGGCTCTGGCCATCTATGCTTCAGTTGGTATGAGTAAAAAGCAAAGAAAACAAATGATATTGATCGAGGCCATATCCGGAGGCATTATGGGAGCCGTGTTTGGTATTGCCACAACACAGCTTATGATGTTTAGGGTTTCAAACCTGCTGGAAAAGGCAGAAATATCACTTGGTGTGAATATGACGATGAGTTCGGCTATGCTCGGCATGATTGGAGCAGTATCAGTTTGTCTGATTTCATCCCTAGGTGTTCTGAAAAGATCAGGCAAAGTGAGTATAATTGAAGAATTAAGATATGAATAGGAGGCGCGTATGTCAGTCGTAGTTGATGTAAAAGATGTCTGCAAAAATTTCGTGCTTGGAAAAGAAGAAGTAAAAGTTCTAAAGAGTTTAGACTTTCAAATAAATAAAGGTGAGTTTGTTTCTTTAATGGGCCCTTCCGGTTCAGGTAAATCAACCCTCCTGTATTTAATTGGCGGTCTTGACAATCCGACTGATGGCCAGGTTCTTATTAATGGAAAAGAACTTAAACTTATGAAGGATAAAGAAGAAAGCATTATGCGTCGTCGAGAAATCGGTTTTGTGTTTCAGTTTTACAATCTGATTCCAAACCTGAATGTTGAAGAAAATGTTCTATTACCAGTGCTCCTTGATGGTAAGAGTCCAAAAAATACCAGGGTAAGCTTGATGAAATACTAGATCTTGTCGGTCTTTCTGATAGAAGAAAACACACACCAAGAGAGCTTTCCGGCGGCCAGCAACAGCGTGTGGCGATTGCTAGGGCCTCATAAGTGAGCCGGATCTGATTCTTGCCGATGAACCCATCGGTAATCTTGACAGTGTCACAGGGACAGAAATCATGGAACTCTTCCAAAGAATCAACAAGGAAAAAGGAAAAACCATTGTACAGGTTACGCACTCAGAGAGCGCGGCACAATACGGAACAAGAATTATAAGACTCAAAGATGGGAGGCTGGTCTAATGATCAAGAAAATTGCACTAATGGGAATAATTATGGCACTTGCAGTGACTGTAACAGCATGTGGAGGTGGCGGTGCAGATGCTGCTGCGGAAGATGGTCAACCTGTAGGAGACCCAGTGGCTGTGGAAGAAGAAGTTCCAGTCAATGAATCTGTTGAGGCTTATGGTATTGTCGAAGCAACCAACGAGCAAAGTATCAGCGTTGATTTCAATGCACGTGTGAATAAGATTTATGTAAAAGCTGGAGAACGAATTTCAAAAGGCGACAAGCTTGTGGACTTTGACATCAGTGTCCTCGAGAACGAAATTGCAAGCAAAAAATGGAAATCAATGAAACACAGTATGAGCTTGATAAAAAAGACTACTCTGTTTCAACCCTTGATCTAGATGTTAAAAAATGCTGAAGCACAACTTTCTGAGCTAGAAGAAGAATTTGAGAAGAAAGAGGCTCTTTATAACAGTGGTGCTGTGTCAAAAGATGAATATAACAAGCTAAGCGATCAAATTGAAGCCCAAAAAAGAACTTTAGACAAATTAAAACTTAATTTAAGAAGCACAACAAACGAAGTTTCTGGCAATCGTCAGTCCCAAGAAAATAGAATGACAAGACTAAAAGATGAGTTACAGCGTCTTGAAGACAAATATAAAAAAGCAAACTTCGTCAATGGCAATCAAATTGTCTCAACTATCGAAAACGGAGTTGTGTCAGAAGTGGGTTCAAAAGAAGGCTCATATGTGGATAGAGAAGTCAGTGTGCTCACTATCGTTGACTTAGATTCAAGAATTGTCCGCGCTGATATAGCAGAAGAGTTTATTGGAAGAATTTACGAAGGTCAGCCAGCGGTTGTCACATCACAGGCTGTGCCAGACAAACAGTACACTGGTAAAGTTGTTCGCATTTGGGGAACATCTATTAAAAAAGGTGGCGAGACAATCGTACCGATTGAAATTGCCCTAGATGATATGGATGACAAGCTCTTTCTAAACTTCAATGTGGATGTGAAAATTGAACTGGATCAAAAGAAGACTAAAGTTCATTGAGGCATTAAAAGGCTATAAAAGAATATGGAATGAATATAAAAGAGGGCTGTGTAATAGAAATACACAGCCCTCTTTAAATTTTACCCCAAAATGGCGAATTACTTTCGAGTTTCGCTTTGAGCACACTCTCCATCTAGGCCAAGAAGAATATCCAACCCATGATCAAGAACAGGCATTAAAACCTCAAGATGTTCTCGAGCGGCCTTGGGACTGCCTGGCATATTGACAATCAAGGATTTCTTGCGAATACCTGATGTGGCTCTTGAAAGGGCAGCTTTGGGTGTGATTTTTAAACTTTCAAGACGCGCCAGTTCGCTAAGGCCAGGGGCCCTTCTCTCAAGAATAGCTTCGGTGGCTTCAGGTGTAACATCACGCATGGAAAACCGGTACCACCTGTTGTTAGAATGAGATTGACCTTCATCCGATCAGATAGTTCGATGAGGGTATCCATGATTGTTTTTGATCATCTGGAATAATACATTCATGAACAATGTCATAGCCATCATTTTTAAGCATTTTTGATAAAAGAGGACCGCTTGTATCTTCTCTTAGCCCTTGACTGCCTTTATCACTAACGGTTACAACTGCCGCTGTAAACATGAGATCACTCCTTTTCTTTGTATCGTGTTATTATTATTATAGCATTATGAAAAATATCCTTTTAAAAAACATTGGAGGTACACATGAAAAAATTAAACATGACGCCAGTACATGAAGCCATAGATAAAGCCCTTGCAAGTATAGAAAAAAGTAAAGGGGTCAAATCACTTCCTATCCATTATGCCTTGGGGCACTGCCTGGCTCAATCAATACAAGTGACTTTCGACCTACCGCCGTACTCAAAATCCACGGTGGATGGCTATGCTGTGAGAGCTTGTGATATAAAGAATGCCAGTGCTAAAAAGCCCATTTTATTGAATGTGGTTGGACAGAGTGAAATGGGAGAGTACAACCCCATACCCCTTAAGGAAAACGAGGCCGTTTATGTACCAACTGGGGGCATGGTCCCTGAGGGAGCAGACACAATGGTCATGATTGAGAATACGAATTGTGGCAAAGAGACAGTTGAAATTTTCATGCCTCTTGAAAGTGGGACCAATATTATTTATAAAGGCGATGATCTGAAAAAAGGAGATTTGGGCCTTGAAGCTGGTGTCTATATAAGACCCCGTCATGTTGGAATTTTAGCTTCAATGGGGGTGGAAGAAGTGAATGTTTTTGAAAAGCCTAAGGTTGCAATCATTTCAACAGGGGATGAACTCATAGAATTTGGTCAGGCCAGGTCTGGAGGACAAATCTTTGACATTAACACCCACAGCTTAAAAGCTCTATGCGGTTCTTATGGTCTTGAAGTTGTGTATTCACGTGTTGTTAAGGATGTCTTTGATGCCTTGTGCCATGCCATTAAGGAAGCTGAGGCCCTTGCAGATATTGTACTCCTTTCTGGCGGAAGTTCTGTTGGTGAAAAGGATATGACCCTTGATGCTGTCATGACGCTTGAGGGCGCAAGAAAATTATTCATGGTCTTGCATTCAAGCCGGGCAAGCCCACTCTAATAGCGGATACTCCAAAGGCTTTGATTCTTGGTTTGCCAGGTCATCCTGTTTCAGCCCTCATGGTCATGGATACTATAGGAAGACGTCTGCTGAATGGGATTTGGAATGTGAATATTGAAAAGAGACACACCATAAAGGGTCGCCTGACAGAACCTGTCATACCAGCCAAGGGCAGAGACACTTGTCAAATGGTATTTGTGCAAAGCACAGAAAGGGGGCTAGAGGTCAAGCCACATCAAGGCAAATCGGGCATGATCTCCTGGATGGGATATTCAGATGGATATATTCTAGTCCCTTATAAGGCCGGCAAACTTGAATCGGGTTCAGTGGTGACTGTGTATTTATGGGATAATAATAGTCCTTTGATCCAAAACGAATGGATTTAGTGGCGTTTTCTCATAACAAG
>LQAG01000213.1_pt1 | contig 22477 bp, 27 predicted proteins | sample 1535801 | NCBI WGS metagenome assembly LQAG01 (sample SAMN04331584, study PRJNA305678) | bioreactor metagenome | isolation source: bioreactor_3 inoculated with Wadden Sea sediment 1st replicate of a... | place: Germany:Bremen | reverse complement strand
CTGGGTATTTCCTGCTCCAGACACACCATAAGACAGTTTTCCCGGGTTTTGCGGGCATATTCAATAATGTCACTAAAGATTCAAAGGGAGAATTTGTCTTCACCGCCACGGCAAAATTCCAATATGCGTACTGTGCAATCAAAGTAATGTCTTTCATTGGATCATAGGGGAGTTTTTGACGATGAGGGGCAATGGTTAAAGGAGAAGCGTGGGATACTACAGAGACTGTATCCGTCTGGTTTTTTTGGGAATTAAGGGACGCCGTGGTGATACCGCCACCTCCAGGCTTATTTTCACAAACAACCTTAACGCCCCATTCTTTTTCCATGAAATTGGCAACGTACCTGCTACTGATGTCGGTAGTTCCACCAGCGCCATAGCAAATAGTCAATGTAATGTTTTCTTTCGGCCAGTCAATGTCTTCGGCCTGAGCAATGAACGTGAAGCCAAAAATCAGAATCATTGTCAACAGTGCGGGTACAACTTTGCTCTTCATAATTCCCTCCATTTTAATATACTAACATTTTATCTAAATAATACCCACGTCCTTGCGGGTACAACTTCAAAGCAGTTGCTCTGAGCTACTTGTATTCTCTCCAAGTGAATTCAGCGCAATTCCATATAATTTTATGCCAATGAGACAATTCCTGATGTTACTATCCTGGAAAATATGCTCATCTTGCAAAAGTCTCTCTTTATGTTAATATGAAAACCACTTTTGAAAGCAATGTTGAGCAATTAATGTGCCATTCCTCAGCCACACTCGATCTTCTTTCGTAAAGCCCCGTATAGAACATTTCCTGCACCCTTAAAAATGCAATTTGGCATATTGTAACCGAACGCATTTCAAATAAAACGTAAATTTTATTTGAAATAACAAACTAATTAATAAAAAAATATCCCCATAAAATGCAAACCTGAATATTTATGCAAACCTGACATCAATCCCAAAACAAGCGTGTTGTAAAAAAATCATACTTTAGGGTAGCAAAATATTTTTAGCTAAAATTTCCACCTGGCAACAGTTGTCAAAAGTGAAAATCTCTCCCTCCGGTTTTATGAAATTGCAAATTGTGGTGTTTTTTCGTCTCCTTGACGTTGTTTTCCGGTGCTTGGACTCATAAATCACAACCCATTGTGGCAACTGTCCTGTCAGCAGCCGACATCAGGGAAATGCAAAATGCCTCATACTTTCTTCTGCCTGATAGAGCCTTTTGTAAAACAGTCTCCTTGGTTTGGATAGAATATCCCATGCCAGTTATCTCAACACCCCCACTTTCAATTTTCAATTAAGGCGACGTCTTACCCTGATACAGGAGGATCGGTTATCACATCACAGTGCGGTTATAAAACATCAAAGGAAACAGCTATCAGTTGAAGGGAAAATGGATCACAAGGAGGTAAAATTTATAAAATGACTGGGTGCAGCTCAATTTTAATGACCGAAAATGGCTGACTTTTGATGACCGTTGACAGACCGACCTTAGAAGAAAACTTCTCATGGGTCGACTCCCATAATTCGGCCTTTTCAAGTATTGGTCATCAATGAGCCTCATCTATTCTTCACAGGGGCCTTCATTAATAACGGACTCGAAACGATTGCAGCGAAAAACTACACACGCCCAATGCTATCAAAGGAATTTCATACGATCCAAACCGCATAACCAGATAACCGCTGGCCCACCCGGACAATAAACCAGCCCATGCCTTTGCAGTGTAAGTAATGCCATAATTCGTTGTGGAAAAACGAGTGCCGTAGTAATCACCAATTGTAGCAGGATAAAGAGCAAAGGGCGAACCACCAAGCAAAGCTGCCAGAAAGACTATGATCGTAAATAATAACGGGCTATTCCCGGCAAAGAGGATGAAGCAAAAAATAGATATACCGAGTAACGTATAAAAAATTACCATTGTTTTTTCTCTTCCGATCTTGTCGGAAACAAAGCCCGCAACGACCCTACTTAATCCATTGGCTAAAGGAAAGATGACTAGTATGACACTAAAATATTCTGCCGGGATGTTAAACTCTTTTGCAAGAGTTTTCATTTGAGCGCCAAACATCAAAACAATGGCAACGGTAAACATGAAAGAAAAATAAATCAAAAACCATTGAGGAGTTTTCACCATTTCCGTGGGGCTAAAATCTGACGATTCAATCCGCTTTTCTTTTATATCATGATGAACATTGTCCTCAGGATATTTGTAAAACAAGGAAAGAGGAATTAGGACAAGCAGTGATATGACACCGAGGTACTTAAATGTTGCACTGATTCCAACTGTATCGATCAACCCTTGGATAAAGAAATTAAATATTGCAGTGCCGGCACCAAAACCAAACACAACCAACCCTGCAGCAAGCCCTCGTTTATCCGGAAACCATTTTATTGCACACGATGTAGACATTCCATAAAGAATGCCAACCCCTATACCTCCCAAGCCATAGAAAAGATACAAACTCCCTGGCGTGGATGCAAAGGAGCATAGAATTAACCCGGTTCCGACAAATATTGATGCAAGAATAGCCATGTTCCTTGGCCCATATGAGTCAGCAACCAAGCCAGAGAAAGGCTGAATAAACGTGGCCGCATATGCAAATACAGTGAAGGTTAAACCAACAACAGCAAGATCCCATCCATATTGTTCCTGAAGGGCATAGGAAAATAAAAACCATGAATATTGATAAATACTTATAATCATCATGACAAGAAAGACTGCACCTAATAAAACCCATCGGTATTTTGCAGAATTGAATTGATCGTATATTTTGTCCATTATCCTTTTTCTCACCACATACCTAAAAGGCCGCGATTCTTGTTAAAAAATCTCGTAATTAACACTGAATAAGTTTATAAAATGGAAATTTTTCATAAAGTCAGGTTTCAAAGACAAAACCGGATGCTTGAATTAGTAAACCGCTCAAAGCGGTTATTTATTGTGCCACACCAAAGATGCTGCACCCTATCTAAACAAGCTCTACCGCTCCAAGCGCCTATCCCCTTTCTCCTGAGAGCCAATGTATTCCCGAACAGTGTCCTCTTCTCGACCAACAGTTAAAAAAACGCAATAGTAACTGGCCCAAAACTGCTAACCAGTAAAATTTCTTCGATGTCCCAGGTAATTTCGTGATATGGATCGCGTTTTTACCTTTAATGAAACCGAAAAGTTGGACCACCGAATATTTTATATGAAGGCCTTCATCATTTAGGCCCTAAATGTCAAACACTTGTGAGTCCCCTGGCAGAGCAGGGGTTGCTTAAACGAAATTAGACTTGAATCAACTCATTTTCTTTTCCTTTGGTCTCTAATCCATACGTCCTCTGATAATGCTGGTGGCATTTAGATTTTGCCCTGAAACCACGAAGAATTTTTTAAATTGGCCTTCTCTAATGTTTTCCGGCGGTGGTCATAAACATCATTGGTAATCCCAATAATTCACTTTTTCCGGGATTATTAGCCAATTTCCTCATTTCACTAAAAACCGATAGCACATCCATCTTTTCGTCTGTCAGAAGCACCCATCAACACGTCTTCTTTATCATCGTAGTATATTGCCTGAGCTCCGCCAACTTCATTGATCATCGATGTATTATTCCAGAGTTCGTGTCCTTTCTGTTGAAGGGCCGAGCCCGTTTGAGAACGGATACCTTCTTCCAAATATATTTCGTTCCCCTTCATATGACGTACCCGAAGAGCATCAACAGCCTCTTGAACATTCATCTTGAAATCTATAATATTTGCAAGAAACTGAACATGCCCTTGAGGCTGCATATCTCCTCCCATAACGCCGAATGAAGAAACGAATCGACCATTCTTAAAAAGCAGCGCCGGAATAATTGTATGCATGGTCCGTTTATGAGGTTCCAACCGGTTCATATGGTGAGCATCCAGCGAGAATGATTTGCCTCGATTCTGCAAAACGATACCGGTTCCATCCACGACCATTCCCGAACCGAAATGCATGTAGATACTGCTTATAAAAGAGACAGCGTTTCTTTCACTATCTACAGCGGTGACATAGACTGTTTCAGATCCTGGATCATACGCTCCATAGCCAGATGGATCTATGGCCTTACCAAGGCTTATTTTCCCCTGCAATAATCTGCGTATTCTCTTGACAATATTTTGCTGACAGGTATATTTTCAAACGCAGGGTCGGTTATAAAGTAATCTCTGTCGTTATATGCTATTTTTTTTTGCTTCTACGAGCAAATGTATGTATTCAGGACTATTGTGTCCCATTCCGGCAATATCATACCCCTCCAAGATATTCAATATCTCAAGGGCTGTCATGCCTTGTCCGTTTGGTGGCAATTCATACACACTATAACCTCGATAATCAATTGATACAGGATCCGTCCAAGTTGTCGTATGATCTCTAAATCTTTCTTAGACAGAAATCCGCCATGTTTTGTGAAAAATTAACGATAGCATCACAAATTTCTCCCTCGTAAAAGACGTCGATTCCTTCATCAACAATTTTTTGTAGGTAGATGCCAATCCCCTGTTAGAAAAAACCTGGCCTGGCCGTGGAGGCTCACCATCGATGAGATATGTTTTATAGGAACTTTCATGTGAGCTCAGCAGCTTTTTCTGATTTGCCCACTCACCTGCTATAATCTCCGTAACGGGGAACCCGCTTTCTGCGTAGTAGATTGCATCTTCAAAGCCATCTGCCAGAGACAGTTTCCCATATCGTTGAACAGCTTGTGCCCATCCCTGAAGGGCACCCGGAACTGTGACTGAAAGGATACCTCTTTCCGGAATCGTGGAAATGCCTCTGTCACGAAACCAATCAAGGTTTGCAGCATGAGGGGATCTACCACTTGCATTCAGACCAATAATCTTGTTTTCTTTTGCTAAATATATCAATGCAAAAGCATCACCTCCAATTCCAACGGAATGCGGTTCTACAACACTTTGTGTACTGATCATAGCCACAGCTGCATCGACCGCATTTCCGCCTCTCGCAAGGGCCTTATATCCAGACATTGTTGCAAGATATTGGCTGGATGCAACCATGCCCTGTTGACCCATAAAACAGATCGCTGAGAAGCGCTTTCCCATTTCCTCTTGTCAGTATATTTAAAATCCATCAGCTAATACGATCCTCCAAATGTTACATATTGACAACCGCAACCCCTGCATCAGGTTGATTGTTTTTCTTTCGCCACTGGACAAAAACTATAACTGCAAAAAGCGCAAATCCGACAAAACCAAAGAGAAATGATGGAGAAACCAGTAAAAGTGCCGTAAAACAGGCAACAAGCCGCAGTGCCATTTTCATTTCTACGAACAACCACCCCGATAAGGATATTGTGAGGCTGAGTATGCCGATGAATGCCGTTAAAGACGAATAGACAATATTAAAAATGGATCCCTGCATCAAAAGACCGGGGCCGAAGGTGAACATATAGGGCAAAAGCATTGTCCCCAGGCAAATCCTGAACGCCTCCATTGACGTCTTAAAAGGATCTCCCTGTCCAATGGCTGCTGCGGCATAGGAACTGATTGCTACCGGCGGCGTTACATTTGAAAATATAGCAAAGTAAAAAACGAACATATGAGCCGAAAGTTCCGGTACTCCCAATCCCACCAGTGCGGGCACAGCAAGAACGGCAAGAATCACATAGGCGGAAACTGTCGTCATTCCCATTCCAAGAACTATGGAAGCAAACATGATCAGGATTAAACCGATAAGGACATATCCGTGAGATGCTTCAAGGACAAAGCGGGTGATCTTAAGGCCCATGCCGGTCATGATTACCGATCCCACGATTAACCCGGCACAAGCACAAACTGCTGCAATGGAAATAGAATTTTTTGCGCCTGTTTCCATTGCCGACAAAATCGTATCCCATTTCATACGGGTCGCTTTTTTTATTCCCGTCAGGACAAGAACAGAAACAATAGCCCAGAAACCCGAAGCTTGGGGTGTATACCCGATAACAAGGAGAGTGATAATAACAACTAACGGCAACAGCAATTGTCCACGGGATCTCATAAGTTCCCACGGATCAGGCATTTCGTCTCTCGACAGCAAAGGAAGATTTCGTTTCTGAGCCCTAAAATGGACCATCATAAAGACGGCAAAAAAATGAAGCAGCGCTGGAACCAGCGCATACAGGCATAATTTCCCATAAGGTATCCGCAACTGCTCAGCAATAATAAACGCAGCGGCACCCATAATTGGAGGCATGAACTGGCCCCCCATTGATGCCGAAGCTTCAACAGCTCCGGCAAATTCAGGCTTGTAGCCGACTCTTTTCATCAAAGGGATAGTGAACGCTCCTGTTGTCGCAACATTTGCTGCCGCTGCTCCGGAAACCATGCCCATAAAACCGCTCCCCACAACGGCAACCTTGGCTGGACCTCCTATTCTGTGGCCTGTGAGGGCATAAGACAACCTAATAAAAAAATCTCCGGCCTGTGAATGCACAAGGAAACCGCCAAAAATAACAAATACAATTATGAAAAGTCGACATTACTCCCATAATCAAACCAAATATGCCATATGTTGAATTGAACATGGTATCAATAACTTTGGAATATCCGATATAGGGAAGTCCCATATCTCCGGGAATTAGATAGCCAAACAGCATATAAAGAAGGAAACATCCCGCCAAAATCATCATTCCGTTCCCAATAGTTCTGCGAGTCACTTCCAGAACGAGGCCAATAGCAATTCCTCCAAAAATGAGATCATTTTGATTTGGCATGCCTTCACGGTCAATGATGCCATCATATCCAAACCACATATAGGCCCCGAGAATCAGCGACAGTAAAATTCCCATGTTGTCATATGCGAATAGAAAAATACCCCGTGCCGACTTAGTATTTCGCCCTTTTGACGGATAATACAAATAAGCAAGAACTAACATGAATGTAAGGGTCACTGACCGGTGCCTCCATGCCTCTAAAATGCCAAAATATGACGTATAGATATGAAATGCTGCCCACAAAATTGCCAGACCGGCTGTTATGGCCAATCTTAAACGTTTTTTTTGAATCTATTGATTTATCATGTAAAACAGTATCAATGCATGTAGGCGTTTTTATCTTCAATGAAATCTGTTTGTTTTCTGTTTGTCCCATACGCAAATTTCCTCTAATGTTTTATCCAAAGCACATTAGCCAATGATTATCGCATGAAAACTCCCATCCTGCTTCCCTACGGCGGTAGGCAAAATACTCCTATTGTTTCAGCATATTTCTCGAAATAACATAGTAGAAAATTTTCTGTCTTTAGGAAACCGAGCTCCTGGGTAAGTGTGAACCGGACGATGGTCTTTGTCAGAAGCATGTTCGGCTCATCACTACCCATCCATATGCGTGCCTGTTGTGAGAAAAACAATGAACTTCAAATTAAATTATTTCAAGACTTCAATTTCTTTAAAATATTTAATAACACCAGGATGGAGATTTTCTCTTCCAAAACCATCGAGAGCGGTCTCTTTTGTTAAAAATCGTACAACCGGATGGGCTTGATAAAGGGTTTCAAGGTTTTCCATGATCGCCTTTGTCATTCCGTAAACCACATCTTCCGGCAAATCTCTTCGTACAACTGTTACCGTATAGGCTGCCAGCGTTTTGATGGGTTTAGGCTGGTTTTTATAGATATTGGCAGGCATTTCCTCATAGGCATAGCCGGGGTATTTCCCCAGCAACATATCCGCATGTTCTCTATCTATCTCCAAAAATCTGATGTCATGGGTTGTTTGAAGATCCATAAGAAATGACGATGGTGCAGCCGTAGCTCCTGCACAGAGGTCTATATGCTTATCCCTCATGAGCATTGTCATATCAGAAAATCCAACAAAACTAACCTTACCCGCCGTCTTTTCTGACTTCATCATATGATAAACCGTATGCATCAAGAACACGCTGCATAAGAATTTCACCCGACCAGTTTTTTCTGCCCGGGGCGATTCTTTTCCCCTTAAGGTCTGCGTATGATTGTATATCAGAATCTGCATGTACTGCTGCCTGCAGATGGCTTGTGTAGAGTGTCAAGAATCCAGCCACTTGGTTTATATCTTCTTTGTCAAATGGTTTTCGCTTGCTCAGAGCTTCTGCAAAAACATTTGAAAATGTGTATCCAATCTGAGCCCTGTTCGCATTGACATCCCTGACATTACCAACACCGCCTCCTTCGGTTACTGTTATATTGAGATCAGGGCAACCATTCATAATAATCTCTCCCATTGCAGCTCCCGTTGGATACCACCCACCGGTCGACGGACCAGTCACAAACATCATCTTTTTTGAAGCAGACGCCATACCCATTCCCAGAGAGAAAATCAATAATCCTAACACACACGCCTTTATAATCCGAAGCATATAAACCTCCCTTTCTTTACTTATTTTACGTGCTAAGTTGCCGTTATCCCTGTACCTCCTTTATCTCCCTCCTTTCCTTTTTTATTGTGTACCACCATGCATCATCTTGCATAATGTGTTTATCGCGTGTAGACAATTTCGCCATTGATAATCGTCATATCAACTTTGATGTTTTTGATTTCATCTTCCGGAACACTGAGGATATCCTTATCAATAACAACAAGGTCAGCAAGCATGCCAGGCGCGATCACTCCTTTTATGTTCTCTTCATAACCAGCATAAGCAGCATTGACCGTATACAGTCTCAATGCCTCTTTTACCGATATCGCTTCGTGAGGCAATATTTTTTTCCGAAATAGGTCTGGCGTGTTACCGCACACCAGATATTAAAAAAGGGATTGGTTGCAAGTGGCTCCGCTCCGAAGGTATCGGAACAATCAGCCACGCATAAACCGGCATCCAGCATGGAACGTAACACGAATGACTGTTTCGCACGCTCAGGACCTAAATACGTTTCAAGAAAATCGCCAAAGGAATACAACCACTGGATTGAAGTAACGGGTATTATTTCAAGTTTTTTCGCTCGAGAAATTCGCTTTTGATTTGTGAGAATATTTCCAAAATGTTCTATCCGATGGCGGTGGGTCGAGGATTCTTATTCAAAACATATTCATATCCGTCAAGAGCCAGATCCTGAGCCTGTCACCAAAGGCATGTATGAGCAACTGAAATCCTGCATTATGCACCTTAAGAAGGATTTCTTTGAACACATTCTGGTCTTCAAATTTTAAAATTCCATAGTTTGGAAAATTTGGATCGTTATGATAAGGCTCATACGTTGAAGCGGAGATGCCCATAAACGCACCGTCAAGCGTAAATTTGATCCCTCCGAGTTTCAGCCAGTCATTGCCGAAACCTTGCATTAACCCCAGCTTTAAGACACTCTCCATGAGATCAAGCTTATTCTCTCCATCATAGAGAACTGTCTGAATTCTTACTGGCAATGCTTTATCTTTGAACAGTTCTTGGTAAGCTCGTATTTCAAGGGCATTGCTAAGAGAGTATACTGATGTAAAACCATGTTTTACCCAGTACTCAGGAATAGTTTGCCGTAGCGTTTCCCTCATTTGATCAAAAGTATATTCTGGAATCGGCAACAGTTTTCGGCACTCGCTCAGTACCCCTGTAGCTTCTCCTGTCAGCGAATTTCTATGGATTCTCCCACCAATGGGATTAGGCGTTTCTTTATTTATCTGTGCCTTTCGCAGAGCACAAGTATTAACAATTCTAGTATGAACCGTTCCAAAAATTACTACGGGGTGATATGGTGCCACGGAATCCAATTCGTCTTTGTTTGGATAACGTTTCTCTCTTATTTTCTGATCACCCATAATACTTGCGTTGACAACAATCCATTCACCATCCGGCGTTATCGAACCTTTTCTCTGATCTTATTCAGAATATCATCAATGGTCTTATTAGGTGGCACCGACCGTCAACATAATTGTGAAAGCTTTTTGTTGCAGGGCCAAGATGAGTGTGCGGATCAATAAATCCGGGAAGCATTGTTTTTTGGGCAAGATCTATGACTTTAGTTCCAGGTTCTGCAGTCCTTCGAATCTCTTCGTCAAATCCAACGTGTAGAATTCGCCCATTTCCGACTGCGACCGCTGAACACACCCTGTCTTCGCTATCTAACGTAATTACTTTTCCGTTACAGAAAACAACGTCCACCTTTTCCCTATTCACCATTAACTCCATATAAAGCTAATATTCTTAATGTTGCCAGCCAGGACTGAAATCATTCTCTAAATTAAGGATCAACAATAGCAATTAACATACCAAAATAAAAAAATCTATTATATTCTATAAGTTATAGCTCAAAAGATTTCATTATATAAAACAATCAAGTGACAGACTGTGGATGATTCATCAAAAGACAAATATTTCCCACCCATTCTGACAAATATTATGCAATTTTACATAATATTTGTCAGAATAAGGCAACGCCAATGCGTTTTCTTAACAAATTTAGTTTATTAATAAAAATTATTGATATCCAAAATTGCATAATAATATGCGACATTGCCTTATATTGATTCGGTAAAAATAATCGAAATGTTCTTTCTACTTAAAAATGCAAACCTTGAACCGGATCAAAAAAACTGACCCCCGAACGTTCTCTAAAAGGCAGTTTTTAGTCGCCAGGTGGACATATTTTATTGAGATCGGGCCGACTTAGCTCATAGCACCCATCTTTTTAGCCAATTTCCGGTTCCAAAAAGCTATAAAGAAAGCAGTTTAAGCCTACCAATCTACTGAACCCATATCATGGGTAAAAAGTTTAAAAATACGACCAAAGGATGTGCTAACCGGAAACTTTTTCCACCTAAAAAGGGCTCTTAAGAACTTCATCGGATCTAAGAACAGCCATATGTCTATGTGTTTCGCCCCTGCCAGAACCCCAAAATAAGCATCACTACAACATCGCTTACTTGTATTCGGCACTGGCTCCGCCCTCTATGGTAAGGTGCTCAGTCAAATTTTGGAAGGCATAATTTATCTGAAAATCTACCAAGATTAACCAGACCAGCATTGTTGATTACGTCATTATTTCCTGAAGATTTTCAATAAGATTTGTAAATTTTTCTGTCCGCTGATATGTGAACAGTCTGTTTTTTGATGTAAGGATTTGACAATATTTTTCGACCGGGAACCGATAGAAAAAGAAAAGTTGGGAAGCCACTCTATGCCAATAGAATCATCCTCACAACTTTTAAGGATATAACATCCAATATCCTTTCGATAACACATATCAGGACATTTGGAATACCGGGCTGCATTTTCCAGCATAAATTTTAAAATTTGTCGGGTCATCCTGTTCATCTGCGGCAGACAGCATTGCAGCAAATACATCGCTGGATATTATCGATATGCCGTTGAGCTGTTCCCCTTTAAAAAAGACAAGGTGCCGGTTGCTCGGTTTTTATCCGCTAAGACCGACAAAGCATTCTCCCTGCTTCTCTGCCAGTTGGTTCCGTATTGCCAATACACAGTTGATGCGATGGTGGGCACCCTGCCTGTGGCATATCGATTTCAGCAGATGGGACAGACAGGATGCCATGGGGCCAGTCTTGAACTTGATCCTGACTGTTCTGTGACCCCGTATCTGATCCAGACCTGGGCGGTATTATTGCTGCCCGGATTTCTCCGACGTCATCCTATTCTCCACGAAAGATTTCCCTTGCCAAATGGAGCAAAGCCTCATTTCGAAGATGCGGTGACAGCGATTTTCTTCTATCTTCAAGGTATCAGCGGCAGTGCGGAACCCGGGCGGCAGGCTGTAATGTCTTCCATACGACATCATTGCAACCATACCGGAACTTTTTTGTTTGGTAAAACATCCACCGACGCGGCCGTTCACCATAAAAAGATATCTGCCCCGGGCTGAAAACGGCCATTGTTCAATTGACCGCCGGGTTTTGGCAAAACCTGAAGGCATGTTTTGGTTATATTTTGACACAGGATTGATAACATCATTCTTTTCAATGGGTTAAGTTGTCAACAATGACCCCGTTTTTTGACGGAAATGACAAAAAGGAGATGTTATGGACAATGAAACCCGTGAACAGATTGCTTTGATCTGCTATGAGCCGATCAGTCCCGTGTTGGCAGAGCCGGGAGGGACTAAATGAGTGTTTTCACACCCAGGCTGCCAAACGCCATGAATTTCCGCGCTATGGCAGCCGGAAGATCAAGGTTTCCACCTTCAAATCCTGGCTCAAAGCATACAGGAAGAGTGACTTTGATGCATTGAAACCCAAAATCAGGGGAGACAGGGTGCGGCCCAGAAAAGCCGATGCTCAGATAATGTGGATTATTATTTCATTTTTTAAGCATCACTCTTTTCTGTCAATGTTTGACAAAACCCTCTCCCAACTGGTCTAAATTTTTGCAGAGCACTACTGTCAGGTTTAGATCAAGCTCTTTTAAAAAAAACTACACAACCACATACTTTGGAGAAATATCATGACTGCCACACAAACCGAGTATTTCAATGAACTGCGAAAAGCACACGTGGCCCAGGGACCGGCCAACCTCACCCCGCTATCATCGCAACAGCCAGCGGCGCCACCATGACCGATGTGGACGGTAAAACATTCATCGACTTTGCTGGGGGTATCGGTGTCAACAACGTGGGTCATGCCCATCCCAAAGTGGTCCAGGCCATCAAGGACCAGGCAGACCGGTTCATCCACACCTGCTTTCATGTGGGCATGTATGATTCCTACATCGAACTGGCAAAAAAACTCAACGAACTGGTGCCGGGAGAGTTTCCCAAAAAAACCATGTTTGCCAACTCTGGGGCCGAAGCCGTGGAAAATGCCGTAAAGGTCGCCCGGTATGCCACAAAACGGCCAGCGATCATCGCTTTGAAACGGATTCACGGCCGCACACTCATGACCATGTCCTTGACCAGCAAAATCAAACCCTATAAATATGGATTCGGGCCGTTTGCCCCGGAAGTGTACCGCCTGCCCTATGCCTACTGCTACCGGTGCCCGGCGGGATGCACCTATCCATCCTGCAACATCGCATGTGCTGATATGATCGAATCATTTTTCATCACCCATGTGGACCCGGAATCCTGTGCCGCCATCATCGCGGAACCCATTCAGGGCGAAGGCGGATTTGTCACCCCGCCGCCGGAGTATTTCCCAAAACTAGCAGCCATTGCCAAAAAATATGGGATCCTTCTGATTATGGATGAAGTACAATCCGGAGCCGGTCGCACCGGCAAATTCCTGGCCACTGAACACTGGGGCATCGAGCCGGATCTCGTCACCCAGGCCAAAAGCCTGGCTGGCGGGATGCCTCTGAGTGCCGTCACAGGCCGTGCGGAACTGATGGATGCCCCACACCCCGGGGGCCTGGGTGGAACTTACAGCGGCAATCCCCTGTCTTGCAAAGCAGCATTGGCAGTCCTGGAAATCCTGTTTGAAGACAACCTGCTCGACCGATCCCGGCAACTGGGCCAGATCTTGCAAAAGCGGTTTGCCGAACTGGCGAACCGCCATGAAATAATCGGCGACGTCCGGGGCAAAGGCCCCATGCTGGCCCTGGAACTGGTCAATGACCGCCAGACAAAAGAGCCAGCCACTGAGGCTGCCAAACGGCTGACCCAAATCTGCTACGACAAAGGTCTGGTGATCCTTTCCTGCGGCAATTTTGGCAATGTAATCCGGACCCTGATGCCGTTTGTCATCACTGACAAAGAGCTTGACAGGGGCTTGTCCATCCTTGAAGATGGATTCAAGGCCCTGGAAAAATAACCCGGCCAAAGGAGCTGACATGAAAGGTTTTTTTTCACCGCATCATCATTATTGACGTCACCACCCGAACCACCCAGGTGACACCTCTTTCAGACGACATTCTGGAGCAGTATCTGGGAGGGAAAGGCCTGGCCACCCACCTGCTCCTGCCAGTACAATCCCCCGGGCGTGGATCCCTTGTCCGCAGACAACCACCTGATCGTGGGGCTCGGACCTTTAACCGATAGCCTGATCTACGGCAGCTGCCGGTACGGGATTTTTTCCAAATCGCCCTTGACCGGATTTTATGCGGAAAGCTATTCCGGGGGGAGGGCTGCGACGTCCATCAGCGGTGCCGGGTATGATGCCATTGTCATTAAAGGCATGGCAGCCGGTCCCGTGTGGTTGGAAATCAGCGACACGGGGGTGGGGTTCCATGATGCGGCAACGCTGTGGGGCAAGGACACCTATCACACCGAAGATGCCGTCAAGCATGCCTGCGGTGTCAAGGATGCCGCCGCCCTGGTCATCGGGCCGGCAGGCGAGAATCAGGTCAGGTTTGCTGTCATTGAAAACGATTACTGGCGGTCTGCCGGCCGCACCGGCATGGGCGCGGTCCTGGGGTCTAAAAATATCAAAGCCCTAGTGTTTCATGGGAACCGGAAAAAACTTTCATGACCCCCAGGCCCATGAAAACTTATGCCGTGACCATGGCCAAAGACCTGATACAGCACCCGGCCACCCGCACCTACCGTAACCAGGGCACGCCGGTGATGGTAGATGGCTTGAACAAGGCCGGGGCGTTTCCGGCCCGGTATTGGTCCCAGGGTACGTGTGACCATTATGAAAATATCAATGCTGCAGCCATGGCCGAGAAACTGAAAGTAAAACCCCGGTCCTGTAAAACCTGTTTCATGGGGTGCGGCAAACTAGTGGAGGTGCAGGAAGGCCGCCATGCCGGACTAAAACTGGAGGGGCCGGAATATGAAACCATTTATGCCTTCGGCGGGCTGTGCATGATCGACAGTATCGAGGAATCACCTGGCTCAACGACATCTGTGACCGGACCGGCCTGGACACCATCACCGCCGGCAATCTGGCCGCTTTGGCCATTGAAGCTTCCACCCGGGGCAACATCAAGGAACCGCTGGCATATGGGGATGCTGATGCCGTGGCTGATCTGCTGTACAAAATCGCCCGGCGGGAGGGTATCGGCGGGCTCCTGGCTGACGGCATCAAGACTGCAGCCCCGGAAATGGGCATGGCCGACCTGGCAATCCATGTGAAAGGCATGGAACCGGCCGGGTACGACCCCCGGACCCTGAAAGGCATGGGACTGGCGTATGCCGTTTCCCCAGAGGGCCTGTCACCTCCGCAGCACGTTTTACAAACCCGAGCTGGCCGGGATGATTGACCCGGATCAGATTGACGGCAAAGCCGAGATGTTCATCGATTTCGAGGATCGGTGCACCCTGTTCGACACCCTGATCCTCTGCCGGTTCTATCGGGATTTCTATCCATGGGAGGAGCTGGCCACCCTGATAAAAATGAGCACCGGCATGGACCTGCCCAAAGAGGGCCTGTCAGCCACAGCCTCCAGGGTTACGGATCTGACACGCCGGTTCAACTTGAGGGAAGGTCTGACCCGGGCCGATGATTCTTTGCCCCAAGCGGTTTTTCACGGAAAAACTGCCGGGCGGAAACTGCATCACTCAAGAAGAGTTCACTAAGCTCTTGGACGATTATTACCGCTTGAGGGGCTGGGATGAAAACGGCATCATGAGCGAAGAATCTGACAATTAAGCCCAAAATCTCCAAAAAACCAAGGGCCTGCCATCTGGAGGCCCTTTTTTAATTTCTTGCCGCATCCCCGAGTTGTCCCAGGCCGTATTTTTTCATTTTCCTGGCAATAGTGGACTGGTTAATGCCCAGCAATTTTGCGGCCCCGGCCTGGGTCCTCCCTTTTGTCAAAGCGGTTGCCAGCACCTTTTTTCCAGGTCCGCCACCATCTGTGACAAGGGCTGACCCGGTTGCCAGACCGGGGCATCAGGCACCTGAACACCCATGGATTTACGGATACTCCCGGGCAGATCCTCGAACCTGACCCGGCTATTCTGGGCCATAACTACAAGACGTTCGCATATATTGATCAGCTCCCGAACATTGCCCGGATATGGATAGGCGGTCAATACGTCCATGGCCGCCCGGGAGATACTGATTTCCGGTTTCTGATACCGGGTGCTCAACTTCTTGAAATAATGGTGATCAATGGCACCAGGCAGTCTTTGCGTTCCCGCAGCGGCGGAATCGTCAAGGGTACCACATTAAGCCGGTAATACAGATCACTTCGGAATTTTTTTTTCTCAATCATTCTCTTTAAATCCCGGTTGGTAGCGGCAAGAATCCGCACATTCACGGACCGCTCCCGAGTACTGCCCACCCGGGAAATCACGCCGTCCTCAATGAATTTGAGCAGTTTAACCTGTGATGCCAGAGGCAGTTCGGCAATTTCATCCAGAAAAATGATGCCCTTGTCCGCCGCCTCAAACTTTCCGGGTTTGCCTTTATGGCCGGCACCGGTGAACGCCCCTTTTTCATATCCGAACAATTCGCTTTCCACAAGTGCGTCCGGGATGGCACCACAATTGATCTTGATCATCGGGTAATCCGACCGGGATGAATGCCGGTGAATCAAATCCGCCACCACGCCTTTCCCGGTACCGGATTCTCCAAAAATCACCACTGTGGAATCACTTCCCCCAATTTGATGGCTTTTTGAATGATTCGCCGGTAATTGTCGCTACGGGCAATGATCTGCCGGGATTCCGTCTCCTGAATCTGCTTTTCCAGCATGTCCCGCCGATACTGCTCGGTCAGGGCCGCGTTTTCCCGTAACTGCTCCTGCAGCCGGTTGATTTCTGTGATATCCCGTTCATTAACCACCACCCGGAACAGATCTCCGTTCTTATCAAACACCGGGGTGCCGGTCAGAAACAGATCTCGTCCGATGCGGGTTTTCTGAATCAGGGATACTTTTTTTACGGGTTTTAAGCACCTCCAGGGTCACGGACCGGTCCACCATTTTTTTCCAACAGCTCGGTCATGTGTTTACCGACCACGTCCGCAGCTGTCAAGCCGATCATTTTTCCGATGCCGGATTGGTCCTCACCACCACCCCGTTGCCGTCACAGATCCACAACCCGTCATTGGAGCTGTCAATGATGGTATCCAGCTCAATGGCCAGCTGCTGAAACCCTTTCATTCGATTGGTGATATTGGTCAAAGCGGTCATGTCCTCAAAAATGGCAATAATGCCGATAGCCGCATCATCATGATAGACGGGCCCCAGCAGGACGGAATATCGGCTGTCATTTTTTTCCACCACCAGGCCGGTCTCAACGGCCCCGCCGGACAGAACCCTCTGGGCGGATGCCGTCAGAGAGGGAACCGTTGCGGCCAGAAACGAGCCGGGATATACCCCCAGGCAGTTCCTGGCCGGCTGGTTGGATATCAGGGCCTGAAGCGCATTGTCAAACACCACCACCCCGTTTGGCGTCGCATTGAGCAATGCATTGCCGAACTCTTTCCAGTTCAGGTCAATGGTATCCCTCATAAATACTCCTTTCTTTTCTGTCCGGACTTTTTCCAGATTCCTTGAAACGGCAAAACATTGCATGAAATTCGACCAAAAGTCAAATCATGGTTTTCAAACGGGTAATCCTTGACTCAGGAAAGGACAACCGGTAGTCTCAAATCTCAGACATACGATACTATGGCTTCGTGGTGCAGCATATCATCCGGAAACAATGGAAAAGCGGACATGTTTGACTATCTTTTGACAGATGAACAAAACAGCTGAAACAGGAAGCCCGGGAATTTGTCAGGGCTATCCCGAGGCAGATGATCCTGGACATGGAACCCGATGCACAGGAAGCGTTGGCTGCTGAGGAGGAAATATTCGAATGACCATTCACCCGGCCCGCATTCACCATCTTAACCGCACCCGGGTCCGGAAGCCGGCCCCCAAAAAAGATTATGTGCTCTACTGGATGCAGCAGTCCCAGAGAGCCGTGTTCAACCATGCCCTGGAATTTGCCGTGGACCAGGCCAACCGGCTGGGCCTGCCCCTGGTGGCGGGATTTGGCCTGACCGATGCCTACCCTGAAGCCAACCTGCGGCATTACACCTTTATGCTGGAAGGACTGGCGGAAACCCGCGCAGCACTGGCAGACCGGGGCATCCAGCTGATGGTGCTCAAAGGGAAGCCACCCGACGTGGCCCTGAATTTAGGCAGACAGGCCGCCCTGATCGTGTGTGACGCAGGATACCTGCGGCACCAGCGGCTGTGGCGGGACCGGGTGGCCCAAAAGGCCGGCTGTCCGGTCATCCTGGTGGAAACCGATGTGGTGGTGCCGGTGGCAGCGGCCACCACCAAAGCAGAATACGCGGCCCGGACCATCCGCCCCAGGATCCACAAGGTGCTGGCGGATTTTCTGATGCCCCTGCCCACCGAAGACCTCAGGTATTCGTCTCTGGGACTGTCGCTCGACAGCCTGAAAAAAAAGGACCGTCTTGATGATCCGGACAACACGGACAAACCGGAAAGTCTGGAAAGCCTGGATATCTCGGATCTGCCGACCCTGATCGACACCCTGTCCCTGGACAAAACCGTGTCCCCGGTCTCCCGATTTTTTTCCGGAGGCACCATCGAGGCGGAAAACCGGTTTCAGGCATTTCTGGAAACCAGCCTGGAACATTATGATCCGCACAGCAACCAGCCCCAGACCGACGATATCTCCCACATGAGCCCCTACCTACACTTCGGCCAGATCTCTCCCCTGTACCTGGCCTGGCAGTCATGAACGCAGGCCAATCCCTGTCAGATGCCAGGGATGCGTTTATTGAGCAGCTGATCATCCGGCGGGAGCTTGCGTTTAATTTTGTATACTACACGCCTGATTATGATTCCTTTGACGTGATTCCCGGTTGGGCCCGAAAATCCCTGGCCGATCATGAATCCGACCTCCGGGAACATGTCTATTCCGAAAAGGAACTGACGGACGCGGCTACCCATGACCCTTACTGGAACGCAGCCATGACAGAAATGACCTGCACCGGTTTCATGCACAATTACATGCGCATGTACTGGGGCAAGAAAATTCTGGAATGGTCCCCACCCCGAAACAGGCTTTTAAAACCACACTGGCGTTGAACAACCGGTATTTTCTGGACGGCCGAGACCCCAACTCCTACACAGGGGTGGCCTGGCTGTATGGAACCCATGACCGGGGATGGGCCGAGCGTCCCGTCTTCGGCAAGGTCCGTTATATGGCGGCTTCGGGCCTGGAACGAAAATGCGATATTGCCGCCTATGTGGAAAAAATTAAGCAGCGGTGCACAACTGCCTAATCCGAAAATTCATATCAAATTAGCAAAGAGGTGAGACCATGGAAGTCAAAATGGCTGATCTGCCCGGTGTGGGCAAGAAAATTTCTTTTCAGACCGTAGAAGAAAACAAAATCGTAGTCATTGTTCATCATTCCGGCAAAAGAGACCTGTACTTTTCCAGGAATCGGACGAAGATGAGGCGGATTTCTTTCTCACGTTGACCGCAGAAGAAACCCGGGAAATGGGAGCTCAGCTGCTGGGAGCCACATATCAGCCGGTGGATGATGAAAAAATGGAAATATTCCAGAAGCAGCTGGTCATGGAATGGATCAAGCTGACCCCGGAATCTCCGTTCGTGGACAAACCGATCGAGGAATCCCGGATCCGGACTCACACCGGAGCTCCATTATCGCGGTGATGCACGGAGAAGACATGACCGTAAGTCCGGACATCGATTTTGTGCTCAAGGCCGGCGACACGGTAATGGCAGCGGGAAAAAGAGATCAGATCCGACGATTTGAAGGACTGGCTACCGGAAGAACCGACCAGGGAATCACATGATGGGGGACGTTTATTTCCCGGTTCTGCTCATTGCCGGAATCATTTTCATCCTGTTGTTTGTCGTGGGGTTCATCGGTATGAAAATTCGGATTCCCGGGGTGGTACTGTATATCCTGCTGGGCATCGGACTGGGCGGCCACTTTTCCGACAGCCACCTGCTGTATCTGGCCGGAGAGGTGGGAATCGTTCTGCTGTTCTTCATGCTGGGCATGGAATTTCCAATACGCCGCCTGGCCGGTATCGCCAAAAAGTCGCGCCGGCCGGCTCCCTGGACCTGTTTCTCAATCTGGTTCTGACCATGGGGATCTGTCTGGGTTTCGGCCTGGACTGGATCACATCCTTTCTCATGGGCAGCGTGGTGTATGCCACGTCCTCCTCCATTACCGCCAAAATCCTGGAAACCTCCAAACGCATGGCCAATCCTGAAGCGGAATTCATTCTGGGGCTGCTGATATTTGAAGACATTGCCGCACCCGTGGCTGTGGCGGTTCTGGTCGGACTCACAGCCGGATCGGCCCTGACCGCCATGACCTTCGGGGTGATCATCGGAAAAATCGCTTGTCTCATCATTGGTGCCGTGATCATCGGCCATCTCGTCTTCAGCCGTTTGGGCAGGTTTGTGGACCGGTACATCAGCCATGACACGTTTGTGCTTTTCGTGGTGGGCATCGCTCTGGCATACGGAGGCCTGGCGTTAATGCTGAATCTTTCCGAGGTGCTCGGTGCGTTTTTGGCCGGCATTATACTGGCGGAAGCACAGCGGACCGAACATATGGAACACGCGATTCTACCCATCCGAGATCTGTTTCTGCCCCTGTTCTTTTTTTATTTCGGCACAACCATTACGTTCGGCGGCGGTGCCCCCATGGTACCGCTTCTGCTTGTGCTTCTCATCTGGTCCATTGCCGGAAAGATCATCACCGGATATTACGGTGCCAGGTTCTACGGACTGTCAAAAAAGTGTCCCTCCGTGCCGGACTGTCCTTTACCCCGCGAGGGGAGTTCTCCGTGATCATCGCCACCATGGCCGCCGGCACCATCCGGGTGCTCAGCGGGGCGTTCATCCTCTCCTCTGCCATGATCGGCATCCTGCTTTTGAACTGGCGCCTAAGATCACCAATGCCCTGTTCCCTGAGAAAAACAAATCCCGAAAATACAAGGTGCCGGGAAAACTGACCCACACAAAAAAAAGACTCCGGTCTGATACTGAGTTCAAAACTGAAAAAGGCGCCACCGGTATCGTATGGATCCGGAGGCGCCTTTGCCTGTCAGGGATGTATCAAAATTATTTTCTTTCCACAATCAGGCCATACCCTGGCCTCCGCCGATGCACAGGGTGGCCAAGCCGTATCTCGCACCCCGTTCAGCCATTTCATACAGCAGCTTGGTTAAAATGGCGCCGCCGCTGGCAGATACCGGATGTCCCAGGGCAATGGCGCCGCCGTTGACGTTGACCTTGTCCATATCCATGTCCAGTTCCCGTATACAGGCCAGGGACTGGGAGGCAAAGGCTTCATTGAGTTCGATCAGATCGATGTCCTTCATGGTGAGCCCGGCTTTTTCCAGGGCCATTCGGGTGGCCCGGGAATGGGGCCGATGCCCATGAGGCCGGGTCGACACCGGCCGATGCATAGGACAAAATGGAAGCCATTGGGGTGATGCCCAGTTCATCGGCTTTCTCCTTCGCCATGACCACCAGGCGGATGCCCCGTCGTTCATACCACTGGAGCTGCCCGCCGTGACCGTGCCCCCTTTCTAAGGCAGGCTTGAGTTTTGCAGCGATTCCAAGGTGGTACCGAACCGGGGATGCTCGTCCGTGTCAAATCTTGGGCTCCCCTTTGCGCTGAGGGATCTCCACAGGCACGATCTGCTCCTTGAATTTACCCGCCTTGATGGCTTTTTCCGCCAGCTGCTGGCTTCTGAGCCCGAATTCATCCTGATCTTCCCTGGAAACATCGTATTTCTCCGCCACGTTTTCTGCGGTTTCCCCATGGTGTTGCCGCTCAACGGATCAAACAGGATCAGCTGGTCCTGGAGCTGACCATGGCCTAATCGGTATCCCCACCGAGCTTTTTGAGCATGAACGTGGCATTGCTCATGCTTTCCATACCGCCGGCCACAATAATGTCGGCATCTCCGGATTTGATCACCTGGGCGGCCAGGGTTGTGGCCTTGATACTGCCGGCACATGCCTTGGAAATGGTGAACTGGGGTTTTTCCTGGGGAATGCCGGCTTTCACCGCCACGACCCGGGCGGAATTGATGGGCAGGTCTCCGGTCCGGTAACCCGACGCATAGATCACCTCATCGATCTGATCCCCGGTCAGCCCGGCCCGCTTAATGACCTCCCTGATGGGAATGGGGCCGAAATCAATATCACTTAACGGGGCCAAAGACCCGCCGAATCTGCCGATTGCCGTTCTGCATGCACTTGCGATCACTACTTCTCTCATTGAACCCTCCTGGGAAATTGGTTTTATTGTCACACCCTTTATAGCTTCTATATAGCTGTATTATAAATACACCTTCCTGTCAATGCCATAATTGCACCAGGCGCCTGTGCGGCTTCATTGACATCGGATAAAACAACATTCATCTGTTTTTTTAATACCATCAAACGCACAAAGGTCACGAACCAACCCTTATTTTTCGGCCTTCGCACACTTCGTGGCAACCCAATTTAACGGCCCGGAGAGAACGAAACCGACGGAACGCCGGTCAGATTGAATTCACCGTAACTGATTCGACACCCCGCTGGAAAAAAATGTATTGCTGACAGATGGCCGGAGCCCGCCCGAAAAATCCGGGCCGGCAATCGTCCGACCCCGACCGGGGCGGCCTGCTGCCGGCCTGTTCCGCTGCCGGCCCGGATTCTGCTT
>LQAG01000212.1_pt1 | contig 22705 bp, 30 predicted proteins | sample 1535801 | NCBI WGS metagenome assembly LQAG01 (sample SAMN04331584, study PRJNA305678) | bioreactor metagenome | isolation source: bioreactor_3 inoculated with Wadden Sea sediment 1st replicate of a... | place: Germany:Bremen | reverse complement strand
TGATGAAAACAGGCAAACTATGGGATATAGGTGTTTGGGACTGGCTGAATATGTTTCTCATGAGGGAAGCAAGCCAATTAGTATAACATATAGGTTAAAAAGAGAAAAATGCCTATATCGGTGTATCGGGAATCGGCTAAGTTGATTAATGTTATATGAGTCACTTGCAGAATATCATTTAAGAGTTCACATCAAACTTTATCGTAGTAAACCCTATCGCTTCAATCCTTATATAGATATTCAAGAATCAAAAATTCTATATAAGGTCTGATAAGGCCCTAGATCTGTAATTTTGCAAACGTCTGATATAATAGACTTGCATAATACTATGTATGAATCACAGATAGACCATTTATAGATCTTATGATTTGTGAACATCTACATATGATATGGTGTTTGGGGAAATATATAATTAAGCTAAACTTTACAAAATGTCTGAAGTGAACATAGCTTGAGTAACACACTATATATCATTTAGGTCGAACTGTGAAAAAATTAAAAAATGGAAGGACCACATAAAAATGAAAGCCTATATAATAAACATAAAACTCGAGAACTCAAGTCCCCTTATTTGGAGAAAGGTCATATTACCCGCAGGTGCAACCTATAGAAGACTACATGATGTCATCCAGAATGTGACGAATTTTAAGAGTGGCTATCCTTGTAATGGTTGTCACTTATATGAGTTTGACTTGAAAGAAGAAAAGAGAGTGGTTACAGAAGATGACGAAGCCTACCTGCAACACCAACACTACAAGAAAAACAAAGCCTACTATGAAGAACGCCTGAAAACAATACCTAAGAATATGCTGGAGTTAGAAGAGCATTATCAAAACAGGCTAAAACTAGAAGTCAGAAAGCCCACAGGGCTAAAAATTGATACCTATTTAGAAAGCTATAAAGAGCTGACCTACATGTATGATTTTGGTGATGGTTGGTCATTTAAAATAGAACTTGAAGACATTGTTGATGACTATTACTTTGGGTATCCAACACTCTTAGATGGGGCTGAAACGGCGCCACCAGAAGATGTAGGTGGTCTATATGGGTTTGAAAGTTTTCTTGTAGCCTATTATGACAAGAATCATAAAGACCATAATGAAACAGTGGAGTGGGCAAAGTCTCAGGGCTTTAGGGAGTATGATCCCGACTGGATCAATGAGATTTTGAAAGGTATAAAGTATAAGAAAACCCAGTGGGATAAAATAAACCACGAACGTTATGTGGTTATTGACGATAAGTACCGCAATCGGGCATAGAACATAAAAATCCGTTTAAAGAGGCGTATAAAATGGCCTATTTAAACGGATTTTCTCGTGTCATCAATAAATTTTTATAGATAATTTAAACTCAAAATTACAAGCTAAACGAAGAGGATTCCTAGTTTAGAATGATTTCGGTTTATTGCTTCAGTGCATAGTCTTGGCTTATAGTTTCAGTTTATGCTTTTGTATTACAGTTGTATTTTGCAGTCTTATAGTTTTATAGTCAACTCAACCGAGCGCTGTGTTCTTTTAACAAGCCTAATAAGGGGTTTGAATACCTAAGGATAGGTATACTCAATCGTCGACTCTTTTAGCTTCATAAAATGTTTAATTTTATAGGAAATTTTTCTTTATATCAAAAAACCAGGCCGAGAACATTTCCCAAATCATGACCCATCCCCCTATGGAAAAGCCCTCTGTTAGGACACGGGTCAGTAGTGTATGTGGCAGGTAAGAGTCAAGGAGTGCTCCAATGACAAGCAGGACACTGCCTACCATAAAAATGCAATAGTGTCACGAATCATACGCATTCTGTGGTTTTTAAGTTTGCGCATTTCATATTCAAAATAGTTATACATTCCAGATATGCTCTTCTTTTCTCTTGAATCATTCTTTTCCTGATTGAGTATATGAAAATTGATGACAAGGGGCATTTTTGCCGGAATTTCATAGGAACATTCCAGTAGATATTCTGTAAGGTCATCATCTAAATCGCGGTTATTAAACGGTGAGAAATCCCATTCGCTGTAGGCATCTCGGTAATCTTCAAGTTGTACATCAATAACAAAGGTCTTTTTCTCGTGGTTATACTTGTATAAACGCTTGAGATCCTTCATTTTCATCACTAAATTCCACCCTTATACATAGAATAGCCAAACCACACCTTGTTGCCTTGACGCGTGATTTTAACTTAGGCTTATTCTAGCTTATTTTCCTAGATTGTCCTTATTTTTTTCTTGTCATTATTCATATATATTGATTGATTTTTTATGGAAGTAGAGCAGATCGAATTAAAAATCAGAAAAAAATAGTGAGTGAATCAAGATAAGAAAAGGGCGTCGATATAAGCACATATCTGGTAATTAATATCAAGTGAAAGTCAAAAATGATTCAGAATCTTGCGACAATATATCGGAAAGCCCCTAAAATATGATAAAAAACATGGCATTAATATTGCAATATATTAAAGCAGTATAATCCGTTATTTGCCAAGGGTCACATAAACATAAGCACTGAAAAGGGGGAGAATACAATTAATTTTTTACTAGGGCTTATTACAGGCATTCTTGTTACGTGGGGCATAGGAAACCTTGTTTTAGGCAAACAAGATAAGACATCTAAACAAGATAAGACATCTAAACAAGATAAGACATCTAAACAAGAATATGCTGGAATAAAAGACACGTCAGACTTAAACTGGATACTCGACATACAAAACAAACTTGAATTAAAACTGGGTCAGGTCAAATGGCTGTCTAAGGAAAATGATGATATTTTTAAAGACATGTCCAGTAAGCTTAAAGAGGTCCTCAAAAATGGGGAGGACAATGTGGCCAGTACTGAGCAGACCAATGCAGCTGTTGATGAAATGGCAGAACTCAGTGACCAGTTAAACACATATGCTGAAAAGTTGAATTCGGAGTCTGAAATGTGGCAGGAACACTTTGAAAGCAATCGTGAATCCGTGGCTTCAATCTCTGAATTTATGATGCAGGCTCAAGATAATAATAAGACAGCCAATAAAAGAAATCAGGACCTTGGTGAGTCTAGCATGGAAATACGAAATATACTGGAATATATCCGTGACATTTCAAGTCAAACCAATCTATTAGCCTTGAATGCATCCATTGAAGCAGCCAGAGCTGGGGATGCTGGTCGTGGATTTGCCGTGGTTGCAGGGGAAATAAAAAAGCTTTCTGATCAGACGGACAAGGCCATAGGGGACATTGAAAGTATTATTGCTCAGTTTAGCAAAAAGCTAAATGAGTTAACAGATTGTCTCCATGAAGCTTCAGTACAGTTCGAGCAAGTGGATGAACAAGTGGACCAAGCCAATGATTCATTTATGAAAATGCAGAACGCTTCAGAAAGCATTCAAGGTATAATTGGTCATTTGGCAATCCAGTCCAAAACACAAAAGAGGATTTCCTCAGAAATAAGTATGGCTGTTGAGGCCATATCAGATTCGATTATAAAAACCCATGAGAACACGACGGCTACAATGAAGTCCACACAAATGATGCAGGTGAAAAATAAGGAGATCAACAAGAGTAATTTGGCCCTGTATGACATCAGTTTGTCTTTGCATAAGCAGGCTCAATCTATAAAGGACGGGAATGATATTTATGTAGGCATTAATCCATTCACATCGCCTGACCGGATTAGTGAACTTTATACGCCCATCTTGAAAGAGGTGTTTGCCTCTGTAGATAAACGTGTTCGCATTATTATTCCAGAATCATACGAGGCTATTTATGACTTGCTAAACACAGGTAAAATTGACTGCGCTTGGCTTTCGCCACTGGCCTATGTCTCAGCAAAGGAAAAGTGTAGTATTGAACCGCTTGTATCGCCACAAGTCAATGGTACAGCTAAGTACAAGGGGCTTATAATAAGCAAGGCCATCAGTGGTTTACATGCATTAAGAGGATCAAAATTTGCCTTTGTGGATGAGAAGAGTGCCTCGGGGTATTTATACGCCAAAGCCCTGCTCGAAGAAAAAACATTTATGACACCATCTCTGAAATGAAATTTCTCGGTAGCCATGACAAGGTTATTGAAGCTGTAAATAGCGGAGAGGTTGATGCGGGGGCCACCTATGATGAAGCTTTTGATAGCTATAGTGAAAAATCTAATATTCAAATCATTCATCAGACAGATGACATTCCAAAAGATGTGATCGCCCTCAATAAGAAATCAAATCTTGTCCACCTGGATGAAATGAAGGCGGCCTTGGTGAACTATAATGGCGTCAACCCTGCCAATATAACGGGTTTTGAAGAAACAAGTGATGAAGGCTATGATGTTGTCCGTGTTTTAAGTTCTAAAAGCTCATAATGAGTTGCGGTTTAAGAAGAATTTTGGGTGTAGACATATAGGAAAATGACATAAAAACACGCTTAGTCAAAATTACTAAGCGTGTTTTTATATATATAAATAAAAGGATTTCTGCGTGCACTCATAACAATTAATGTAAAAATAAACATGGAAATCATAAAACATTCAAATTGAAATTAAAACAAAACTAATGTTAAAATATTTTTAACGATACAAAATACTCAGATTTAACTCAAAGAATCTGGCATATTATATGCAGTGGGGTCTGCGCTTATTTCCGCCATTTATCATGCGTCTGGCCCATAATCAGGCATGTAAATCAAGATAAGATGTGACTCATAAGGTTTAGCCGACATCTAAAATTTCGGTTATTAATAAAGTGAGAAAACATGCTAAAAAGCATAAACAGGAGGCCCTATGATCGAATTTAGACCCATAACAAATGAAAATTTTAGAACCTGTATAGAACTCAGTCCGGGAGAAGCGGGGAAAAAATTTGTTGCAGAAAATGTTATCAGCATTGCCCAGGCCTATGTGGCCATGACACAGAAGACATGTATCCCTATGCCTTATGCAATTTACAATGATGAGACCATGGTTGGTTTTATGATGATGTCATTTATAAGAGCTGACCAAGATGAAGACATTGATGAAGATATTTATGAGATTTGGCGTTTCATGATTGATGAAAGTCAGCAGGGAAAAGGCTATGGCAAGGCTTCTCTTTTGAAGGCCATTGAAATGATAAAGACCTACCCACACGGAAAGGCTGACAAGATTTATTTGTCTTATGTTCCTGGCAATGAGACAGGAAGTGGACTCTATAAATCTGTCGGATTTGTAGAGACAGGAAACATGGACCGCGGCGAAGTCGTCATGGTTTATGATTTAAAGAAAAACTAGGAGAAATCATGTTCGGATTAGACAGAAAAATATTTAAGGGCGCCTATAAATACTTTATTGGTGCCGGTGTCAGTATTTTCTTTGCGGCTGTCTTTCAGCTGTTAAGCCCAATTATTATAAAGCTTATTATTGATGTGAATATAGAAAAAGTGCCCGTGGAAGATCCTATCCTTGCAAGAATTGGAGACCTGCTTTTCAGCAGTGATGCACTGATGACCAATCTATTTGTCGCAGCGGGAGTTATTGTCTTTTTTTCGATTGCCCGGGGGCTCACCCTTTACTTTAAGGGAAAACTTGCGGCTATAGGTGCAGAAAAAGTCGCCAAACGGCTAAAGATGAACTCTTTGGACATATTCAAGCTTTGGATTATAAGTTCCATGTAAACACGGAAACAGGAGACCTCATTCAAAGGGCAACCTCAGATGTGGAAACCATTCGAAAGTTTCTTGCCAACCAAATTATTGAGGTGGTTCGCGCTATATTCCTTCTTGTGGTTGTCACTGTTTTTATGCTAAGTCTTAGTGTTAAATTAACGGCTTTTGCCCTATCTCTTATCCCTATAATCATTGCCTACTCCTATTTCTTTTTCTTGATTGTTAAAAAGGGATTTGTGAAGGTGGAAGAGGCGGAATCTGAGTTTACAACCGTGGCCCAGGAAAATCTTTCAGGGGTTAAGGTCGTTAGGGCCTTTAATCGAAAAGCCTTTGAAAAAGACAAGTTTGATCAAAAAAATAGAAAATTCACGGATGAACTCTTTAAGCTCATTCGAAACATGGGATTCTACTGGGGCATTAGTGATTTCTTGTGCTTCTTACAGGTCATGATTACCGTTGTAGCGGGTACGTATTTTGTTGTGGACGGGCAAATCACTGTAGGGACATTCGTTGCCTTTGTAAGTTACGGAAATATGATTATTTGGCCTGTAAGAATGATGGGGCGACTCCTTACGGATTTTGGAAAATCTAAAATTGCAGGTGGAAGAATCCATGAAATTCTAATGGAAAACAAGAAGATGTCACAGGTATAAGACCAGATTTAAAGGGAGAAATGGCCCTAAAAGATGTCCATTTTCATACGGTGACACCAAGGTCTTAAGAGGTGTTGACCTATCTGTCAAACCAGGACAGATCGTGGGTATAGTTGGACCGACTGGATCAGGTAAAACGACTTTAGCAAATGTCCTAATCGGTATGCTGACACCTGAAGAGGGGGCGGTGACCATAGACGGAAAATTCCTTAAGGACATTGATAAAAGCATCTGCGTAAACAAGTATCCTTGGTTATGCAAAACACCTTTCTTTTTGCCAAGTCTCTTGAAGAAAACATTAAGATTTCCAGTGACCATCTAGGGCGAGAGGACGTGGAAAAGGCAGCCAAGGTTTCATCGATCCATGACAGCATTATGGGATTTGAAGAGGGTTACGAAACCCTAGTGGGTGAAAAGGTGTTTCTTTATCTGGTGGACAAAAGCAAAGGGTGGCCATTGCTAGAAAAATCATTGAAGATTCCAAGCTTATTATTTTGATGATTCTCTAAGCGCTGTGGATACGGATACAGAAATTAAGATTATAGAAGCTTTGAAAACACTAAAGGACACGCTGGAATCGTCCTAATATCACATAGAATCACATCTGTGATGGATGCTGATGTGATTTATGTTCTTGAAGATGGGCTTATTACAGACCACGGAACTCATGAAGAACTCAAGGTCAGAAATGATTTTTATAAGGAAGTTTGTGACGTTCAGGAAGCAGACTACAGGGAGGAAAAACATGCTTAAACAACATAAGAAATTAATCATGTACCTCTTTAAGCCATTTACGGGTCGCTTCGTTTTGCTGTCAGCCCTACTCATGCTTATAGCGGTACTGGATGCAGCCATCCCCTATGCAACAAAAATTGCGATTGACAGGTTTATAACCCCTATGACAACAGAGGGGCTCGTACCGTTTGCGACCCTATATGCGGGTATTATACTTGTCTTTGGGACTTTGATTGTCATATTTATAATCCTTGCCGGTAAGCTTGAGTCAGGCATTGCTTACAGGCTGAGAAAAGAATCTTTTGATAGGATGCAGGACTACAACTTTTCCTACTTTGATGAAGAGGGGGTTGGCAAAGTTCTTTCAAAGATCACATCAGATATTGGCAAGCTTTCAGACATTATTTCATGGGGGCTTGTGGATCTGGTATGGTCAATAACATTTATGGGGATTATTTTAGGCGTCATGTTTGTCATCAACTGGCAGCTTGCGGCTATAGTATCTATTGTCGTGCCTATTTTTGGTTCTAGTGAGTTATTTTTTTTCAAAAGAGAATTTTCTTTATGCAAAAAGATGTGAGAAAGCTCAATTCAGAAATTATTAGACTCATTAATGAAGGCATCACTGGGGCAATCACATCAAAGACCCTTGTTACGGAAACTAAGAACACGGGTGAGTTTAAAGAAGTCACTGAAAATATGAAGGACAAGTCCATTAAAAGTGCTGTGCTTTCTAGCATTTATACACCAGTTGCCCTTAACATCGGATCCCTCAGTGTGGCTCTTGTGGTTGTTGCTGGTGGATTCTACCTAGACAATCACTTGATTTCTCTAGGAACACTGATTCTTTTCATTAACTACTCCAGTATGATATTTGACCCCATTACCCAGGTGGCCCGTGTTATTTCGGAAATTCAGGCAGCAAAAGCTGCGGCTGAAAGGGTGCTTAACCACTTGGCACAGGAGAGGTCCATGCATGTGGAAGACCCTGTGGCTCATTTTGATATTAAGGGCGAAATCGACTTTGAAAATGTTGATTTTTCATACGATGCCAGAGAAACTGTGCTGACGGACTTTAATCTCAAGGTGGGGGCGGGTGAAAAAATAGCCCTAGTCGGAGAAACAGGATCAGGTAAAAGCACAATCGTCAATTTAATTTGTAAGTTTTACGGCCCAACTGGTGGACGTATGAAACTCGACGGTGTGGACTACAGCGACATCGAAAAAGAATTTGTCCAGTCTAACCTAGGCTATGTGCTTCAGACACCGCAATTATTTAGTGGAACCATCCGGGAGAATATTCGCTATGGCAGGCTAGATGCCACAGATGAAGAAGTGGAAGCAGCGGCACGCTTGGCTCAGTCAGAGGACTTTATACTCAAGTTAGAAGAGGGCTTTGAAACAAAGGTTGGAGAAGGCGGTGCCAAACTTTCCTCAGGGGAGAAACAGCTCATTTCCATTGCACGAGCCATTCTTGCTGATCCAAAAATATTTGTTCTTGATGAGGCCACATCTTCAATAGACGTAAAATACGGAAAAGCGTATTCAAAAGGCCATTGAAAATGTACTGGCTCACCGAACCAGCTTTATTATTGCCCACAGGCTTTCAACCGTAAAATTTGTAGACAGAATCATTCTGATTGCAGATGGCAAGATCAAAGAGATGGGGAGCCATAGAGACCTTATGCGAAAAAAAGGCGCTTATTATCAGCTTTATATGAACCAGTTTGTATAGCATGCACCACTGTCGAGCCGTAGACTTGTTGGTATGGGATATGGCTGATAAATATATATTATGGCACTGGGATGAGTGGAAATTCTTCCTAGTGCCTTTTTAAGGTCTGGATCGATTAGAACCATGGTGAAAACTTTGTGATGTCGTTGAAGTATATACTGATTGAGATAATAGAAGCTTTACTTTTAATAAAAAAGGTAATATGATACCTTTATGAAGGAGTAAAACTATGAATAATAGAAATTTAGATGAAGATTTTTTTAATAGACAATTAAATAGGGCGAAAGATTTTTCTAATTGTGGTGCTTATGATAAATGCTATGAGACGCTTAAGGCATTGGTGGAGTGCGGATATTCCTGTCCGTTAGATTGGGAGAGGTTCACACCTTTAAAAGACCTTGAAGGGTTTGAAAGTCTTAAGAAAACAAAATAATAAAATAATAGATGAGACCAATCAACATACGGTGATGAGATATTTTATTGACTATCCAGAAAATTATTCAAATAAGAGGGCGTATCCCTTGCTGATAATCTTGCACGGTGACGGATCAGGAAGCAACATAAACACGTTCCGAAATTTTTGGAAGCCCTATCAAGACGTAAGAAAGAAGTTCTTAAATTTATACATACAGTCTTCACAGTTCCTATACAGTTTCAACTATGGTTGGCTGAATGATCCTGACAAGGCGCGAAGGGATATTAGAAAGGCATTTGAAGAGATCGGCCACTCACATCCTATAAAGAGGGATAGCGTAATCATTGGTGGTTTTTCTGGTGGCGCAATTACAGCAATCGATATGGCTTTATCAGAGACTATTCCAGTAAAAGGTTTTATAAGCATATGTCCAGTAATGAAGCCAGAATCATTTTCGATGGAGACTGTAATATCTGCTAAAAATAGAAATTTGAGAGGTGTTTTTATTGAGGGTGAGAATGAAATACCCGTTCACGCAGAAGAGGATATGATTCGTGTGTTCCAAAAAGCAGGAATGGCGTATCAGTATTACATCAATAATGATGCTGGCCACGATATACCAGAGGCTTTAGAAGGATTTCTTCAAAAATCCTTGGTGTTTATAAGGGATTCACTTCAGTAAAACCACGGGAGGGTGTATGAATAATAAGAGACTAAACGAGGTTGCATCAAGTCAAGCGCCTGGGCTGGGACACTGCTATGATCCCAATCAGAGCAAACACAGTATGACGGTAGAACGTCCTAAAAAAAAGAGTGGCTTGTTCCCTATGACAAAAAAAATCTTAAAAAACCACTTGCAAAAAAGTTTAGAATCAAAAATCAGTAAGCGTCATATATAATTTAGCGAGTCTATTAAAGAGACGACTTATGAAGGCATACAATAAAAATGTCAAAACAAATGTCAGACAGATGAAAAGACATTATTGAACCACTAAGAGGTGAAACCATTTGAAAGAAGAAGCCCTACTTAAGAAAAAAGCAGACATTATTGGACAAGTGTTTTGTTCTGCAAACATGTTGCAATTTATATCAGATAGAAGTTTCAAGGAAGACAACCTAACAACAAAACAGTGGATGCTCTTAGCCACAATGGAGAAATTTTTTTGATGAACCACCTGGAATAAAGGATTTGGCTAGAAAGATGGGACTAAGCCACCAAAATGTGAAGCAGTTGGCTCTTAAACTAGAAAAATCGGGCTTTGTCAGACTTATAAAAGATGACAAAGACAAGAGAATCTCCAGAATTCATAGAACGAATAAAGTGGAGAGGGTCTTTGGCGCTAGATACCATAAAGATAAGGACATGATTGAGCGAATTTTTGAGGAATTTGAGCCTGTAGAGATTATCAGCTTGTTTGATGGTCTTAATAAATTAATCGATAAATTATCAGAAGTGGATGGCAAGAACAGTTTCTAAATAAGAGCGTTTAGCCCCTAGGTAAGGAGAGATTCTATGTTAAGTAAAATAATAGATACAGAATTAGCGTATTTGAAATGTTTTTGTGAAACAGAAAAGTGAGCAAGCATCCATCCGTTTTAAGGACGATCAGTTAAAGGATATGCACTCTCATCACTTTAACTATATACCTGAAGACATATCTGATGAAGTGTTCGTAGAAGAAGTGAAAAGGGCAGTGACACAAAAGAAAAGCTTGGGACAAAGTAATTTTAGGATTTTGACACATAAAGATATATCAAAGGATCTTCTTTCCCAGTTGCCCATGATGGCTGAGGGGGAAAAATTTGATTATTACGGTATAGAAACTAAAAACTATCAAGCGATTGGATCGCGTGAAGGTGCAAGGCTTGAACTGGTTAAGGATCAGATCACAGAAGAACATGGAAAGTATGTTGATGTGGCTGCAAATTATATGCATATGACCATGGATTTTGCCATAAGGCGGATAAATAGAAAAGTTTAAAGTATATATGGATGAAAACATCCCTTTAAGCTTATATGTCTGCTATGACAAAAAATGAACCGGTAGGAAACTGTGAAGCCTTTACAAATGGGGACATTATGAAAATTGAGGACTTTGATATTTTGGAGATGTATCAGAGAAAAGGGTTTGGATCTCATGTTCTTAGGCACTTGCTTGAAAGGGCTTTATCTCAGAATATTGAGTTTGCATACCTTGTCACTGATCATAATGACACTGCAAAGACTATGTATGAGAAGTGCGGCTTTACACTCATGGGACACAGAACAGAGTTAAGCTTTAAAATAGAATAGGTCATTTAAAAGATAAATCAAAGCGATGGACTAGGGATGTTTCCCCGGTTTTATCGCTTTTTTTATTGGCTTCTCACGGATTTTTCAAACCAAGAAGGCTTTCTATACAGTTTGTTATAGACAGGATATTTTACAAGGTCAATAATTACTATTTTTAAATAGGGGTAATAAGTGTATATAGGATGTAAATAATGTCAGGAGTGAGACGCATGAAAGAAAAACGTGTTATTTTTGTGGTCATTATTCTTATTATGGCACTGGTTGGATACGGTGCATATATGAACAACAGAAAAGTTTATGTTGGCTTTGCCGCTGGTCTAAGTGGGCAGTGGTCCCAGCTTGGTGTGCAGGTTAGAAATGGTTTTTGCAAGCTGTGGAAGATATAAATGCTGAGGGCGGTATAAATGGGTATGAAATCGTACCAATAATCATTGATGACAAAAATGACAACACATATGCCCAGAGCATGTTAGACAAGTTGAATGACAATAAGGTTGACTTCTTTGTAGGTTTCTCTGTAAGTTCAATGACACCAACGATTGAGTATTTCATGGAAAATTCGGACATGCTTATAATCAGTCCTACAATGAGTACCAATGACTTGTCAGGGATTGATGATAATTTTATTCGAATATGCAATGCCAGTTCGGAAGAAGCATATAAGCTGGTTGATATGTTAAAAGATGAGGGCCTTCATGAGTTTTCCATTCTATATGATATATCCAATCGACCGTACACAGAACCCCTTCATGACATTATTGTAAATGATACTTTAGACAGTGACTTGAAACTTGTCCTTGATAGACCCTTTAATTCCCATGATGATGACTACGACGTCTTAGTGGATGAGGTTGTGAAGTCTCAGGCCAAGCAAGTTGTAATATTGGCCTCTGGTGTGGATACGGCAGACTTGGTTCAGCGGCTAAGAATAAAGGGCAGTCAAGCTGTTTTTTATAGCAGTGCTTGGTCAACCACACGGGATCTACTTGAAAATGGCGGTAAGGCCATTGAGGGTATGCGGGTTGTGGGGCTTTATGATATTGCTTCAGAAAGACCAGAATACTTGGAATTCAGACAAACCATGATAGATAAGTTTGATGCAGATCCCACGTTTTCTCAGATTTTCGGCTATGAATCTTTAGTGGTTTTAAAACAAGCGGTCGAGCATGTGGACTCATTTGAAGTGAACAAGGTTAAGGAAGCTATTCTGGAACTAAAAGAGTTTCAGGGCCTACAGCAAAAGCTAGTTTTTAATGTCTATGGAGACATGGAAAGAGATTATTTTACCTATGAAATAAGAAATGGTCAATTTGTTGACAAGGATTAGTGATACTTGATTAAAATTTAATGACAAATATGAGGGATACCTATGAAACAAAGCCAAAGAAATACTGACAGCATAAAAATAGAATGATATCGGTGAACATTTATAAAGCCTGGGTTCCAACCATTCTACTGGCTTTAGTTCTTATGCTTGTAAGCGTTTCTTTTTCAGGGTATCAAATCTTTATAAGGTCTCAAGATGTTATCCACTCAATTGAGTCATCCATTGCCACATATCTTGAAAGGTATATCAGCAGTTTAGATGAAGTTTACTATGCAATTTATAAGCAAAATCCCTCAAAGGTAAGGATGCAGAAAGCCTTAGACGCCTATAACGAAAGCAACAGGGATCTTATAAAAATATGGGTTATTGATGAAATGGGACGTTCTGAAATCGGCACGCCGTACGCGTCAACAGACAGTGGCTATGACCATTCAGGGCATGAGTATTTCTATGGGTTAGAAGATGAGGGACAAATAATTTGGTCGGATGTTTTTATTGTGATTGGATCAAATGAACCAGTCGTCACTGTTTCAAAGAAATTTGAAGATGCAGTGGTTGTGCTTCGAATAAATTTAAAAGATTTAACCGACTATCTGAGTGTCTTTGATATTAGTGAAAATTCCAGTATAGCAGTGACAGACTCAAGGGGAGCCTACTTGGCTCACACAGATGGTTCTTTTGTTGCAACAAGGGCCTATGACCCTAACCGAATAAATCTTATGTCTGTAAGACGGGACTATGTTGACTATAATAATAAATTTATGTATGCCTATCATACATTACTGGGAGACACGCAGTGGAGTATTATATATTACCAGTCTTTGTCAGATTTTATGATGCCATCGTATTTATCATAATCAGTGGTCTTATTATTTTGGTTGTGATCGGATACAGGCTGTATCAGCAGTCATGAAGCTCAATAACGATATATTATTTGAATTAAATGGACTTGTAGATTGGACCAAGAGAGTTAGCCTAGGAGCCTATGACAGGTCGCCGCGAAAGCACTCATTTGATGAGTTTGAACAGCTTTCATCTTCTTTTCATAAGATGATTAATGACATTTTAAATCGTGAACTGGAACTTCGCAGCAAGAAACAAGAAATTGTTGAAATCAATGAGAGTCTTGAACTCGAAAGTGCAAAAACGCACCCATGATTTAGAAATGTCCCTTGAGGAACTCAAGAAGACACAGAGGCAACTTGTGGTCAAGAGAAGATGGCCTCACTTGGAAATTTAGTGTCTGGTGTGGCTCACGAACTTAATACACCAATTGGAGTGGCTGTAACAGCAGCTTCATACCTTGAAAAGAAGAATCAAGATATCCATGAAAAACTTGTCACATCAAGTATTAATAAGCACAGTTTTATTGAGTATATTGGAATTGTGGAATGAGAGCAGTCAAATAATCCTAAGAAATATGGAAAGGGCCTCAGAGCTTATTCAGAGCTTTAAAAAAGTGGCCATAGATCAAGAAAAGATGACTATGGAAGCTATGGATCTTAAAACCGTTGTTGAAGCGACGGTCATGTCCTATAGTGTGGAGTTAAAGAACCATGGCGTCCAGTCTGAACTTAAGTTTGAGGGAGACTTAAAGGGATACTCTTATCCAGGGGCGATTTCGCAAGTCCTTGCCAACCTTATTCAAAACAGTTTAATGCATGCATTTCAGGATGAAAATAATAACATTGAAGGGCAACTATTGGTATTGAGTGTGCTTCAAGCCCTGTATCCAAGTATTATGAAATTCGTTACTGGGACAATGGTAGGGGGATAGATGAAAGTCACATTGAAAAAATATATGATCCCTTCTATACCACTGCACTTAATTCTGGAGGAACGGGACTTGGAATGAATATTGTTTATAATTTGATAACAGGCCTTCTAAAAGGTGAAATAAGATATGATCGAAAAGATGCTAAAGGCGTTAATTTTATAATTACCATACCGAAGCACCTTTAGTTTTATAAATGGTTCTAAAAAGCCAGACAGCAAATGAGAACAGAAGCGATGGAGATGGTGACATGTATAGAAAAATCATTCAAATAATAGGTCTGCTTATGGTGACCTTGATAATTGGAATGACAAGCATTTATGCCTTTGGTCTTGATGATGAAGGATTAAAGGGACAAAGCGTTCTGGTCTTACATTCCTATTCAGAAGATTTCATCTGGACAAGAGACTTGCAAGAGTCCATAAGAGAAAGTTTTGAATCCATTCAAGATCCCTTTACAATGCGCATAGAATATATGGATTCAAAGAATGCTTATACAGATGCCATCAAAGAAAGGCTTTTTGACCTGTATAGGACCAAATATGCTCCAGGTGATTTTGACATTGTAATTGCTACAGACAACATTGCCTATAATTTTCTGGTCGAATATAAAGAGACATTGTTTGGAGATATTCCTGTTGTAGCGACAGGGATTAACAACACTCATCTTATTGAAATGAAAGACAGATTCTATGTTATAGAAGAAAAGCCGGATTATGAAGCCACCATAGATTTAGCTATAAGGCAAAATCCAGAAGCAGATGATTTCTATATCATACTTGATGAAACCACAACCAGTCAGTTGGTCAAAGCAGAACTTGATCAGGTATTAAAGGGGTATAAGAATGACTTTAAGATCACCTATATTCGTGACCTTAGTGAGAGCACGGCACTGGATATGATAGAAGGGCTAGACCAGACAGATATACTTTTGTTTGGACTTTACTTTACTGACCCGGATGGAACCGCCTACACTTATTATGACAAACCACGACAAGTGGCTCAAATGGCAAATACACCAGTCTATGTATTTTGGGACTTTCAACTTGGTTGGGGGACTCTTGGGGGAAAAGTGGCCCATGCAAGTGTTTATGGAGAACGTGCTGTCGACAATGCAGAGAAACTTTTAAGCGGTCGTGAAATCGCTGAAATTTACTATGATGAAGGCTTATTTGGAGAATATATTTATGATTATGAGGTCAGTCAGAGATACAATTTGAGTGACTTCCCCAAAGAAGCCATTGCCATGAACAAACCCCAAACCTAATTTTGAAAAAAATAGAGACCTAATTATGGCTTTCATAACGACAACGGCGGTCTTGCTACTTGTAATGCTACTTCTCATTCTAGTTATTAAGCAAAAAATGGATAACTTAAGCAAAAGATGAAAACATAATAGAGCTCAATAAGGAAGTGATTGAAACCCAAAAGGATCTTATTACAACCTTAGGAGATGTTATTGAAACAAAGTCAGAGGGCACTGCCAATCATGTAAAGCGGGTATCACTTATTACAAGATTACTCGGCGAAAAATATGGGTTGAGTGACAGGGATTTAGATATTCTTGAAATGACATCCCCTATGCATGATGTTGGGAAAATTGGCATATCAGAAGACATATTAAGTAAAAAGGGTAAACTCACTAAAGAGGAATTTGAGACCATGAAGTTTCATACCATGATTGGTCATGAAATTCTAAAAAATCAAAACAAGGAAATACTCAATTATGCCTCGATTATTTCAAAACAGCATCATGAGCACTGGGATGGGACAGGGTATCCCGATGGAATAAAGGGAGATGATATTCATATAATGGCCCGTATCACTGCAGTTGCTGATGTGTATGATGCCCTAAGAAGCAAGCGAACCTATAAGGAAAGTTGGCAGGTAAAGGATGTTATAGACTTTTTCAAAGAGGAGAAGGGCAAGATATTTGATCCAAAACTTGTAGATATACTTTTAAATCATGTGGATGACATAGAATCCATGCGAGAAAAATATTCAGATACACATTCAAGATCAATGGACCTTCTTAATCAGAAAGTATAATTTCAACCAGCATCATAAATATATCAATTGTTTATAAGGAAGTGACGAGGGTATTTATAAAAATACTAAAAAGGTATACAATGAGAGGTGGAATTTTATGACTTCCTATCAAAAAAAGCATATTGATGAAGAAACTTTAGAAGAATATGAGACCTTACACACAAATTTTATAGGTAATCATCATGAAGATGAGGACACACTGGATAAATATATGCATGACTTCCTCATCGAATCATCTGAAAAAGAGCTATAAATTTAAGAAATTGATATTTGAATGTTATTTGAATGATATTTTGTAAGTCGCTCACTTAAAAGATCTATGAAAACTTTTTGATTTCATAGATTTTTTCTTGAGAAGTTATGGGCGTTTTTTATCAAGGAGAAAGCATCAAAAAGAAAAATATGTGTGCAAGATGTGTAGGAAAGCTATTAGAAAACCCGAGAGCTATGCATTTAAATAGAAAGCGAGCGTTACTATGGAGAATAAAAAGAAAGTGTTTGAGAGCTATAAAATAAATAATAAACTTGAACTACGCAACAGACTTGTCATGGCGCCTATGAGACTTGGAGTGGAAACGGTGACGGTTCTGTTTCAGAGGCAGAGCTCAAATATTATAGACATAGGAGTGAAGGCGTGGGTGCCATTATTACTGCAACCACTTATCTTGAACCACACGGAAAAGGGTTCTCAGGACAATTTTATGGTGGGGCAGAAGAAACACTGCCTTCCTTGAAAGCGCTTGCTGATACAATACATAAAGGAGGTGCAAAAGCTATTTTGCAGGTATTCCATGCTGGGCGAAAAGCCAATCCTAAAGATATGCCTGATGGTCTTACAGTGAGTGCGTCAAATGTTGCAGCAAAAAGAAACGCCAGACAATGTCCCAAGAACTATGACAGAAGAAGATATTTTGTCGACTATTGACGCATTTAGAAAGTCGGTCAAAAGAGCTTATGAAGCGGGTTTGACGGCATTGAAATCCATGGAGCCAACACCTATTTGCTCCAGCAGTTTTATTCGCCACATTCCAATTACAGAATTGATAGGTGGGGAGGCGATCGGGTAGAGCGTTATACCTTTTTAAATGAGGTCATCCAAGCTTGTTTGGATGAAAGGGATAAGCTGTCGAAGGCAGACTTTATTGTTGGCTATAGATTCTCACCAGAAGAAAACTCCAATCCGGGGATCACTTTGGAAGACACGGACTACCTTATTGACAGACTGTGTGAAAGTGATTTGGACTATCTCCATATTTCATTGGCAGACTATAGACAAACCTCCATCCGTGATGAAAAAAGCACAGAAATTATATTGGAACGTGCTGTGAAGCGTATTAATCACAGGAAACCATTTATAGGGGTTGGAAGCGTTTATAAAATGCAAGATGCCCAGATGATCCTTGATTATGGTGCTGAATTAGTGGCTCTTGGCAGGCAACTTCTTATAGATGGAAAGTCCGTTGAAAATGGGCCAAGTGATCAATTGGCTAATGAACTGTATAATCCACAAAGAAAAGAAGAAGAGCATATTCCTCCCCAACTTCATGATCGCATCATGAAAACACCTAACTGGGTGCCTAAAAAAGAATAATTTTCATATCCTATTATTCATTGTCACCACAACAGCCCCTCGTTTGTTTCTAGCCTGGACACGGTGATGGGCATCTTGAATATGGGTTATATCGAAAACATCGCCAACTAAGGGTTTTAAAAATCCTTGTTGTGATATTTGGCTAAAGAAATCAATATCTTCTGATGTTGACTTGGATACATCAAATATAAAACGCTTATTTTGATTTTTTTTAGCGCTTTCAATGAGAAGTGGCAATCTTGCAAGAGTGCCAGTGTAGCTGCCCCCATTATGAAGAATAGACTTTATGCCACTTATTGTTGTATTGCAAACCATATCAAGAATAATATCGAATTTAAGGTTGTTTTTACTGCAATATTCAATGAGGGTTTGTTTCTTATAATCTATGATATGTCTGCGCCAAGTTCTTTTACGTAATCTGTATCGCTGGTGCCACAAACCCCTGTAACGTTTGCGCCGAAGTATTTAGCGATTTGAACTGCGTAGGCCCCCACTCCGCCAGCCGCTCCAATAATGAGAACGCGCTTGTGAGAGTTTATGTTGGATTTTTTCAAAAAGTATAGGGCTGTGATTGGTCCAAACACAAGGGATGCAGCTTCTTCATGACTTAAATGATCTGGCTTGAGTGAGATGGTTTCATCTTCAAATATTGTGAGAAACTGAGCATGCGTTCCTGAGTTGATCCCAAATGACCCATAAACTTCATCTCCAACTTGAAATTTGGTAACAGCCTTTCCAACTTGGGCAACACGCCCTGAAAAAGTTGTACCAAGAATCTTGTTTTTAGGTGTGATAGGCCCTGCAAAAAGTCTGGCAATAAAGGGGTCACCACTTCTTAAGTGACAGTCTCCGGAGTTGACCGTGGTAGCAAATACCTCAACCAGAACTTGTCGGTCCTGTGGTACAGGTTGGGGCACATCTTCTATAAGTAAAACATCTGGACGACCAAATTTGTGGTAGCGGACGGCTTTCATCATTTTATCTTTCATGTCTTCACTCCATTCTCATACGTGTAAGGTATTTATCTTTGAGAACACTATATAAAGACTGAGAAAAGTTTCATTGACTTAAGTTAATACATCACTGTCCTTTGGCAATGCGTTTTTTTATGCGACTCAGGGACTCTGGTTTTATGCCTAAGTAACTGGCCAATTGGTGCTGGGGAACCCTGTCAATGAGACCGGGTCTTTTTTCAAGCAGATTTTTGTAACGGGCCTCAGGCGATAGAGAGGCATAGTTATAGAGGGATTCATTGATCTCGCCAAGTTTTTCTCCCATCATAAGGTTGACCATATCTTTGAGGGCACCAAATTTCTCAAACATGACCTCCTCACTGCTAGAGGGACTATAGATAAGAATACAGTCTTCAAGGCAGGTCAAGGTGTATTTTGAAGTTTGATCATGAATGCTTTCGTTAAAGATATTGATCCACTGTTCTTCTGTATAAACTCACTGGTGACTTCATCACCATCTTCATTGATTCGGTATTGGCGCACACATCCTGAGATGACATAAATGCAGTACTCTGCCATTTGTCCTTGGTGGAGTAAAATGTCGCCTTTTTGAAAGGTTTTTATGGGGAGGTTGCTGACCACTTCTTCTAAAGCAGCGTCATCCATGTCTGTATAGGATTTTAAGTATTTAACCAGTTGTTGATCTATTGTTTTATCTCTCAATGGAAAAATCCTTTCTTTAAAAATAAGTATTTTACATGTGCTTGAGTCTAGTTATAGAATACACTAAAATCGTCTATTTAATCTAACTAATGAATGAAATTGTCCTTTCCAATAAATAAAGAGAGCTTGTGATAAAGCCGTCTTTAAAGTTGGGTTATAAAGAAGATAATATAATTGCCGATATTGTATAATGAGGTCTACTGGAATGGTATAAAAGAATGATTAAAGCTAGGGGATTGTATGAAAAAAAATTGCGATTATGACTTGTGATAAGTTAAAAGATAAATGTTCTGGCACCCACTGTTTTGAAGCCTTTCATTCAAGATCTAAGGCATTTGAGATATACAGAGACAAGGAAGCACAAATATGTGCCTTTTTTAGCTGTAATGGATGTGGTGAAAAGTTGATGGAGTCTATGGATTATATACTGAATCAAATGCTGCTCAAAGAGGTAGACACCATCCATATGGCCCTTTGTATAGATGTTGAGTGTTACAGACATAGTGAAATCGAAAATGTTCTTTTAGAAAAAGGATTCAATGTGGTTTTGGGGTCTCATTGATGTGTGACTGAGAAAACTTTATAGGCGTATATGTCGGCTTATGATATGTGATTAAAATGTTATGATGATTATAAGAGGTTTGTTTGATATAGAATAGTCATTAAAAAGGAGCATAGAAATGGAAACTGTTTTTATAAATGCGACACATGTGGTTTTACCCATCAAGTGCCTTCATACTGGACGGGGTTTGCACCGGAAAAAGAAATTGAAATGGAACATATCAACCTAGAATCAAAGGATATGTGCCCTGATACTACACTAAAGTTGATTGAAGGATAGATTTAAAAAGACCATAACATAAGTCTTGTACAGTAGAAGTATTTTAGATTCTGTAGTTAGAACTTTTATAAGGCCAGTCATACTCTTTTGCTATACATAGGAAAAGATGAATATGAGGGGAATGACTCCTAAAATGCCTAAAGAAATTTTGGGGGTTAGAAAATTTAAAATTTGATAGAATGGTTTTAAGCATGTGGATAACGTTTTATTCGCATGCTTTTTTTGTTTCAATATGGGATTTTGCTTTGAGGGTCATGGGGATTTTATGATATACTGAACCATGTAAAAAATATCCAGTAAATTAACCATTGTATTTTCTAATGTAAAATATGGTATTAAATAGTATTTTGTGAATGACTGATCAATCAGGGGGAAAAAATTATGTTTAAAAAAATGACGGCACTACTACTGACAGGCACACTTCTTATGGGACAAATGACTTTGGCAGCAGAACTTTCAAAGTTAGAATACACAAAGCAGCTTGTAAAAGGCCTAGGCTTTGAGGTTAAAAGCGCTGAAGAGGCCTACAATAGAAAAACAAGTGAAAGTGAAGACATTATATACACAGCTTTCCAGATGGGGCTATTAAAAGGTGTTTCGTGGGATTTTGAAAATCCGATGACAGAGGAAGAGCGTGAGATTATTCTTGGGAATGCTATGGGGATTCATGCAGAAAATGAGAGAGACAATAGTGTGGTTGAAAAGAATGTCTCTGACTCCGATGAGAGTGGTTTAGGGGGAAATGAAATTGAACAAGATCAGAAACCTGCCACTAATAATGACGAAATAGAATGGGAAACACAGTGGGGCACAATTAAGCAGCCAACTGATTTCAATGTGAATGATGATATTTGGACAGATGAGGAATTTCATAATTTACTTATAGACAATCCTGGAATGTTCAAAAGGTCGAAAATTGCTAGAAGTAATGAAAATGCTGAAATTTCTGAATACTGGGGAGATCAGTGGTATTATAACACTGATACAAAACATATCATGCTACGTGGTGAAGTAGTTGGTAAACATGATGATGGAGAAGATTTATATAATTACGTTGATCTAGATGAAGTAACAAATGGACGTGCTTTTGATATCATTAAAGCTGTATCTTACCATGGATATAAGAATAATATGGGGATTGGTTTTTATCCACAAGGTGATTCCGACTTTCTGTGGATTAGACTATATGAATATGATCGAGGACATAATAATCTTAGTCTATTTATTCCATACAATTCAAAAAAAGAGAGATCATTATTACGATGATATAGAAGGCTACGATTCTTCTGTGAAACCAGTAGAGACCGAATGGATTTTGAACCGTTTATGGGACTGGGCCATATATGAAGATAACGGCTTAGATTCAACAGAATATACTCGTGCTCACAAACATAAAGCCTTTATACAGTCTTATGATTTCACAGAGCAGCACTATGCTGACTTTATCTATGGTGTATGCGATTATATTTATGGAGATGATGGCGTAAATGTTTATACGAAAATGATGGAACGTATGTTAGAGAAAAATATGAAAGAAGCAAATGGGATTGAAGATATTAAGGATAAACGTAAGGTAAACTACAAATGATTATGAAATCTATATTTCAGATCAAGCGGGATATACTGATCTTTATGGAGTAACGCGACGCAAGTAGAAAGCATAGTATAGATGAAAAAGGGATCATAGCTTTAACCTTTGTGGGTTAAAGCTATGTCTTTAATGAGATGAAAACAAATATAACCTTAGAAATCAATGCTAAGCGGTGAGCTTAGATTTATATAAAGTCAATTTACTATGTTGAAATGGATAGAAGGTGAAGTATGAAAAAAAGATTGATATCAGCCCTGATGATAATCGTAATGACGGTATATAGTTTGAGCTACTTTATAAATATAGATTCACCAAGCTACGCATATGACATCATTCAAATCGCCAATCATATTAGAGCGTTTTATCTATATGATGAAGAGGGGGCAAAGAAGTACCTAAAGGAGAATCTCAATGAATATAGTACAG
>LQAG01000211.1_pt1 | contig 22726 bp, 24 predicted proteins | sample 1535801 | NCBI WGS metagenome assembly LQAG01 (sample SAMN04331584, study PRJNA305678) | bioreactor metagenome | isolation source: bioreactor_3 inoculated with Wadden Sea sediment 1st replicate of a... | place: Germany:Bremen | reverse complement strand
CCGAAGACAAGATCGTTGATTCCTGGAACGAAACCTTCAAAGCTTCGCTTTGCCAGCAAAGTCAGCATTCCGGGAATCTCAACTTTGAAGGAGAAAGCATCCTGCTCGTCGCCTGGTTTTTTATCGGGGTTTACAATACCAATAGCCACAAGGCCGGATGGAGCTTGTCCATCATACAGTGCCTCCATCGCGGCCAGCTTCATCGGTTGTGTCCGAGCCGTGATAAAAGCATGCTCATCACCGGTAAAAGCGACAAACAGTGAGCTGAACAAACCAAAGACGCAGGCGACGGCAATAGAACGTTTGGCAAACTGAATATGTCTCTTTTTCAACAGGTACCAGCTTGAAATCCCGACAACAAACAGCGATGCCAACAAAAATCCGGAACTGGTCGCATGAACGAAGTGGCTGATGGCAACGGGGGAAGAGATAACAGCCCACAGATCCTGCATTTCAAAACGTGCTGTATCAGGATTAAACACCATACCGATCGGATTTTGCATCCAACCATTGGCAACCAGAATCCATAGCGCAGACAGATTGGATCCGACCGCGACCATCCAGGTTGAAAAGAGGTGAAACTTTGTCGATACGCGATTCCAACCGAAGAACATAACAGCGAAAAATGTGGCTTCCAGGAAAAAAGCCAGAATACCCTCAATCGCCAGCGGCGCCCCGAAAATATCTCCAACCATCCAGGAATAGTTGGACCAGTTGGTTCCGAACTCAAATTCCAGAATGATGCCGGTGGCAACGCCGATTGCAAAGTTAATTCCGAACAGGGTCATCCAGAATTTCGTCAGGTGCTTCCATTGCTCGTTGCCAGTGCGTACGTATATCGACTCAAAAAACGCACATAAAAAAGACAGCCCCAGTGTCAATGGAACAAAGATCCAATGATACATGGCTGTCAGAGCAAAGGTGGCTCTTGCCCAGTTCACCATACTGATGTCGATCTGTTCAATCACATTCTCCTCCTATCCCCTTTGGCTGGGTTAAGTTTATAGCCTGAACCGATAACATGACGGGCATGAAACCAATCCAGGGTTCTCTTGGCAGGCACAGTCGTCAGCCTGAAATTCCATCTCAAAATAAATCAAGGGTGAAAATATTACTTGCGCTCTTCCTGCTGGGTCAGGTTGTTCAAACGTGATTAGCCCGCTCTTCATCTGTATCAAAATTTGTGGCCAGAAAGTTCGGGAAGAAAAAAACTTTAAGAACGGCAAACATAATAAACAATTTAATGAAAATGATTTTCCAGAGGGCTCTCCCGACGACCATTGACCGAAAGCCATCGTAATAGAGGTGAAAAATATTTCTAAACATCATTCAACCACCTTACTCCGATAATAATTAGTCGCCAGATCTCTAACAAATTTGGTCATATTTACACTTCTCTCATAGAATAGTCAAGAGGAATTATAACAGTGAAAGTCACATTTTCAAATTTAGTAACATTTCGTTATTGTTGAGTATTTTAAATAGGTATAGCTTTCCATATATCGCCTCTGCATAGATAAGAAGCCGCTTGCCGGTGGCAATATCGCCTGCCCGGAAGTCTGCCCGAACCGATTTCCTGCCTTGCAGCACTCGTTATTCCGCTCATCTTTGAATACTCAAAAAAAGCATGTACAAATGCACAGTCAGCCTTCGTGCTTTCGGCTCTAGCATAAATAGAGACGTGCAGTAGAATCCTCTCGGTTTCATCTTAATCCGAACATGTCCACAACAGATCGCTCAACCTGGAGTATCAGTATTTTATGGCTAAGGCAATGGCTTATCGTCTCATAACCTCCTCCCGTTTTCGTTTGTGGATTCAAACAATCTTTTTTCTGTGGGTTATGTATATTGGAATACAATTTGGTCGTTTTTGTCCATCACTTCACAACTCAGGGAGCGTCTCCATATATCAGTCGCCCGCCAGGAGTAGATGGTTTTCTGCCCATAGGGGCACTGGCCAGTTTTAAATACTGGATTTCAACCGGCGAGATCACCCCTTACCATCCAGCGGCCCTGGTCCTATTTGTGACATTTATCGCGATGAGTTTACTGGCAAAAAAATCTTTCTGTTCATGGCTTTGTCCGGTGGGTACAATTTCTGAGTGGTTATGGAAAGGTGGAAACAAACTAACAGGAAGAAACATTCGTCTGTGGAACTGGTTCGACATCCCCCTGAGAGCCCTTAAATATGTCCTACTGCTGTTCTTCGCCAAACTTTTGTTGCTTGACATGCCGGTTCAGGCCCTGAGCGGATTCCTGCGCTCTCCTTACTGGGCAATGAGCGACGTAAAAATGCTCCAGTTTTTTACCGCTCCGTCTTTACAGACGATTATCATTGTTTCGGTTTTAATTCTTCTGTCGATCGTCATTCAAAATTTCTGGTGTCGCTATCTGTGCCCCTATGGTGCACTGTTCGGTCTGGTCAGCACCCTCAGCCCGATGAAGATCAGGCGCAACTCAGAAACCTGCAAACACTGCCGGAAGTGCGAAAGAGCCTGCCCATCCAGATTACCGGTTGCCCGAAAGCGAATCATTCACAGCCCTGAATGTACTGGTTGTCTCAGTTGCGTCCACAACTGCAGTACCAACGCGTTGAATATGGCCCCGTCAGCCTGGATAAAGCGGAGTATGCGTTGGCCTGATTGGGGTTTTCCTGTTCTGCTGTTAAGTGTCTATGCGTTGGGTATAATTGCAGGAATGGTCAGTGGAAACTGGCACAGCAGCCTCACCTACAACGATTATCAACAATTGATTCCGCAATTGCAGAATCTTGGATTTTAATCCGACTGGAAATATCTTCGCAATCACTGGACGCAGCCATAAACAACTGTCATGATGTCGAAGGATTTACCAGCACAGGATGGCAGCATGACAAAATCAAGACATCAGCTCTTCGGCAGTTTATTCCGATGGACCGACAAGATATGGACCACCGCCAATGGCGGGAACTCGATATCCTCTTTATCAGTGGAGATGCCTATATAGACCACCCGGCCTTCGGTACCTCGCTTCTGGCACGCATGCTGGAGGACCAGGGCTATCGCGTCGGGATTATCGCCCAGCCGGACTGGAAAAATCCAGAAAGTTTCAAGGTCATGGGCCGCCCTCGATTGTTTGCAGCGATAACTTCCGGCGCTATGGATTCCATGGTCAATCACTATACAGCTGCAAAAAAGATCAGAAGTAACGACGCCTATACACCAGGAGGTCAGGCCGGAAAACGACCCAATCGAGCGATTATTGCCTATACTGCGGCGGTCAAAAGCGCATTCAAAGGCCTGCCGACCATTATTGGGGGAATTGAAGCCAGCTTGAGACGGCTGGCTCACTATGACTATTGGGACAATAAAGTCAGACGTTCGATTCTGGCCGACAGCAAAGCCGATCTGCTCGTTTATGGCATGGCTGAAACCGCCCTGACAGCAATCGCCAGACACCTTCAACAGGGCCAGGCGATCAAAACATTGACCGACATCAGAGGAACTGCAGTTATCGGCAATGAGTTGCCAGATCATGCCGTTCAACTGCCTTCCTTCAACGCTGTCAGCAATGATACCAGCAGTTACAATACGGCGTTCAAACTGGCCGGCAATGAGAGCAACCCGCTCTCTGCCCGTACCTTATGTCAACCACACGACAAACGTTACCTGCTCGTTAACCCGCCGGCTTTGCCACTGACCGAAGTTGAGTTGGACCGTATTTATGCCCTGCCCTACACCCGCAGGCCACACCCAAGCTACAAAAATCGGATTCCCGCTTACGAGCAGATCCGCCATTCGGTCACAAGCCATCGCGGTTGCTTCGGCGGTTGTGCCTTTTGTGCCATCACCCACCATCAGGGCAAGCAGATCCAATCAAGATCTCACCATTCGATCCTCGAAGAGATCGACACGGTAACCCGGCAAAACGACTTTCACGGCACCATCAGCGATGTTGGAGGGCCGACAGCTAACATGTACGGCCTTGGATGCAAGAACCTTGAAGCCCAGGAGAAATGTCTTCGCGCCAGCTGTCTTTTCCCGCATGTCTGCCCAAACCTGAAAACCGATGCTGGTAAGGCAACGGATCTGCTCCGTGCCGTCCGTAGCCACGACAAAGTAAAACACACCTTTATTTCATCAGGTATCCGCTACGACCTGCTCCCGTATCAACAGCCCTACTTCGATGATCTGGTCCAATACCATATCGGTGGCCTGCTGAAGGTCGCTCCCGAATCGACCAGTGATCGGGTCACTGCAATCATGCGCAAACCCGGTGCACAGGTTTTCACCGATTTTCTCACTCAATTCAGGCAGCGTAACCATAGGCTGGGCTTGCGTCAGTCGATTGTTCCCTATTTAATCAGCGCTCACCCCGGCTGCACAATCGATGATATGATCAACGTTGCGCTCTACCTCAAGCGTCACCGGCTTAAGGTCGAACAGGTTCAGGATTTTACTCCGACTCCGGGCAGCCTTTCGACCTGTATCTACTATACAGGTCAAGATCCCTATAGCGGCGATAACATCTATATCCCCCGCACGCCTCGAGAAAAACGGCTGCAAAAGGCACTGTTGCTTTACCATCGCCCAGAATCCAGAAAAGATATTCTCGAAGCCCTGAGACAGTGTCGCAGAGAAGATGTCGCAACAGAACTGTTCGACTCACCACCGAACAAAAACAGGAGCGACACAGAAACGACAGACAGCCACCCCGGAAAAAGCAATCGCAACTCCAAAAACAAACAGCGGTACTGATCCGTTTTTTTAAATCTGTCTCCTCGCCTCCTTCCTCCCTCCTCCGGCATTGCAAAAAAACATGGCTGGCCACTTATTTGTTCAAAGCGGGGATGCCATTCCCACCATATTTGATATTATTATCCCTATAAGGTCGATTGAGAAAATTTAGCACTTTTTATAAATGAGACTGAAATAAAAAAAACATTTGACACAGACATCAACTTTCGGTCTCCATCGTCGCTAACCAGGCGGACAGCTGACCACGACGACACTGTTCACAATCATCCGGGCAGCAAACACTATTAAAATAATTTTTAGTTTCTTCAAAAAAAATAAAAACAGCTCTATGACGAGCAAATCACAGACCTCTACAATAAAGACAAACAGAGGCATGGACGAGTAGAACAGCTTTTTAAAACTCAACCTGTAATTTTTTATCCTAAATAAAAATTTTGCTTGACAATTCTTCTTTATTTTTGTTTGTTAGCGACTAGAAAAACAGTGTTCTAACATCTTTCTCAAGACCATTGATTCATAGCAGAACCTCAACGGCAAGACAACAGTCACCCGGCTCACCCCAAAACAGAGAGTCAGGATTAACATTTCATTACTTGTGTAAGGATGTCACAATGTCAAAAAACAAAATCAAGCCTTCATTACAGAATCCCTCGCGCCCGCGAAAGAAGTTGAATTTAACATTCCGGAGAAATTGCCGGGAAACAGGCGCCTATGAAGAGGTTATGAAAGAAGGACATGACCTGATCCAGAGACCGATAAAATCAGTTTCGGTTGGACAGATCGAAAAACAACATTTTAAGCAACGCATGACGGTTTGGGAGCGCATCAAGATTCTGACTGAAACTGAACCGAATATTCTGTTTCAAAATTGGGGCAAAAATCTCGACGGTGCATCCCTGGTGACAGGAATACTGAATATTAAAGGACGAGACGTAGCTCTCTACGGCCACGACTTCACCGTACGGGCCGGCTCAATCGATGCAACCAATGGCCAAAAACTAGCCAGGCTGATGCAGATGGCGGGAGAAAAAAGATCCCGCTCATCGGTATGAACGACTCGGCCGGCGCCTTTGTTCCTGCTGGCGTCGGTGGCCTTGATGGTTACGCCGAAGCATTTACTGCGCTGCGTAAAATTAGTGGTGTGGTCCCGTCAATAATGTGCATGTTCGGCTTTAATGCCGGCGGCGGTTCATACCTTCCCCGTCAGGGCAGCTTTGTTATCCAGCCGGAAGATACCTTCTTCGGTCTCACCGGTCCCGGCGTCGTCAAGTCCGTTCTGGGCGAAGACATAACACCTGAAGAACTGGGTGGTCCCAAGGTTCACAGCGCAACGGGCGTAACGGACCTGCCCGCAGCCGACGAGACCGCCGCACTGCGCATAGCCATGCGACTGCTGAGCTACATCCCCGATAATAACAGTGTCATGGCTCCGTTCCAGCAAACCAGCGATCCAATCGATCGTAAAACATGGGAAATCAACACCCTGCTGAAGAAAGCCTTCAACTCACCAACCGGCTTCAACACTCCCTTTGATGTGTCAATTATTATCCAGCAAATTTGTGACCACGGAGACTATTTTGAATTACAGCCCACTCGTGCCCGTGAAGCAGTCACTGCCTTCGGACGGCTGGGCGGTAATGTTGTTGGTTTTGTCGCCAATAACTCGGCGGTATCGTCGGGGCAGATCGATTGCGATTCGGCGACCAAAATCGCCCGTTTTGTCCGCTTCTGCAACATCTACAATATTCCACTCATTTTCATGGAAGACACAACCGGATTCCTGCCGGGGCGTGAACAGGAAGCCCGCGGCATTGTGCAGGCCGGGCGCTCCATGCTCGACTCCATAGTCGACGTACGCACACCCCGGATCCTGCTGATCCTGCGTAACGCTTATGGCGGTGCTTATGCATCCTACAACAACTACCCGACAGGTGCAGACCTGGTTCTGGCGCTGCCAACGACACGTCTTGCGGTCATGGGTCCAGCCGGTAAGGAATTTGTCTATAAATCTGAGTTGCGTACATTGCGCGGTGCGATCAAACAACGGGTAGCCAGTGGAACCCAGGAGCGAATCAAAGCGGGAATGAGTGGTGATGAAGCAAAGAAAGACGCAGAAAAAGAAGCCGCCGAATGGTTAAAGGAAGAGGAAGGGCTTCTCAACCTGCGCTATGAAAAGGAGCTGATGAATCCGAAAGAGGGGCTTGCTCTGGGCTCAATCTCATCCCTGGTCATGCCAACCGACCTGCGTCAGGTCCTTGGTGAAAACCTCAATTTTTTCCTGCGCCACTATAAGCCGAGTGCATGGCAAGGAGTTCAGCGGGAATTCCATTAACAACTGATTGAGAACCTGAAATACATCTATAATAAAATTATCAACCACATGGAAAGTGGAGATTAAGCCCATGGCACAAAATACAGATTTTTATACAAACAATCCCCTGATTCACAAAAACCGCCGACTGAGCCAGTCAGATTCAAAGTGGGTCAGGTCTTTTTCTTGCGAAGAACTCTGCCCCCTGATTGTCTGTCGCGGCCCAATCCGTAAGGAAGCGATGGATGTTTATGAAGAGATGGGAATCACCCACTATGGCATATTGCTGTCCGAGAAGGACTCCATTGTCTATCCCAATGCCCTGTCTCCGGAATTGCGCCAGTTAACGGATACCAGTCGCGTACATCGCGTTCCCGACTATACCGGGGCATCGAAGGAGGAGCGGATCGAGCGGATCCAGCAGATCATCGGCATTGCCAAGGACAACGGCTATAATTCCATCTTCGCCGGTTACGCTTTATGGCGGAGGATGATGAATTTGTCGCCGCAATTGAGGATGCCGGGCTTAATTTCATTGGTCCCTGTTCAAACACTCAACGTGCTGCGGGTAAAAAAGATGAAGCAAAACGCACTGCACTTGAAGTCAACGTGTCCGTAACCCCGGGTATTGACAACGTGACCGCCAGGACATTACTGGCCAAATTCCCGACAAGAGATCAGCTCTTGGCCCTGATCAAGACAGAACAACTCAATGTTGACCAATCCTTGCAGGATGACGCAGGCCTGCCCTTGGAAGAGCTGGCGGATGCAATCCTGTTTGCTTCCTATGACAAGGGGATCGATCTTTTCTCGATCGAAGAGCTATGCAGTCAGGTTGAAAAAGAATGTGCTTCGATGTTCAAGGAGTATCCTGGTGCCCGTATCCGTCTGAAGGCAATCGGTGGCGGCGGCGGCAAGGGCCAGAGGATTATGGGGCCTCGTTACTGCTGACAAAACACCGACTGACAAGCAGATCAGTGACGCAGCCGCTGATGCACCGGGGCTGGTTCGCGAAATTCTCAATGAAGTCAAAGCCAATGGTGTTGGAGACAACAAAAACGTCCTGGTTGAACTCAATATAGAACAAACTCGTCACAATGAGATTCAGCTGCTCGGCAATGGGCAGTGGTGTATCGCCCTTGGTGGCCGTGACTGCTCACTGCAGATGCACGAGCAAAAACTGTTGGAAATTTCAGTCACCCAGGAAGCCCTGAACCTTGAAGCTGAAAAAGCTGAAAAGAAAGGACTGACCAAGCAGGCACAAGCATTGAAGGAAGATCTCGTAGTCCTCAAACGGATGGAAGAGGAATCAGAGCGCTTTGGTGTCGCTGTCGGTCTCGATTCAGCTTCAACATTCGAGTGTATTGTCGATGGCACACGCCATTACTTTATGGAAGTCAACACACGGATTCAGGTTGAACACCGGGTCACAGAATTGGTTTACAGCCTTAAATTCACCAATCCGGATGACAAAAACGACTTTTTTGTAGTTGAATCCCTGGTTGAAGCGATGGCATTGATGGCCGTCCACAAGGAGCGTCTGCCCCGCCCTGAGCGCATTGCCCGCTTCGGCGCAGCCGCTGAGGCACGCCTCAATGCAACTGACGCCTCACTGTCTCCAAGTGCCGGTGGCGTGATCCGTTACTGGTCTAAACCGATTGAGGGAGAAATCCGCGATGATCAGGGGATCTCAATCCCCAATCCGGATACCGGCCTGTTCATGCGCTACCATCTGGCAGGCGCTTACGATTCCAATATTGCCCTGCTGCTCACCAAGGGAGAGGATCGCCTGGCCAGCTACAAGGATCTGGCTACGGTCTTGCGGCGTATGGTTTTACGCGGTTCCAACCTGGCAACAAACCTGGAATTTCATTACGGTCTGGTTAACTGGTTCATCGGCAACAACGTTATGGCCAAGCCGACAACCCGCTTTGTTGTTCCCTACCTGACCCTGGTTGGGAAACTGAAAGCAGAAGCACAAAAACTCGATATTCTTTTTGCTTTCATGACGATGAAACGCCACTATGCCAAGCTCTACGAGGGCAATCCGGAAGCCGCTAAAGAAATTTCCCAAACCCTTGATCGCAAGGGAACGCTGCTAACCCGACCGATGGAAGTCTTACTGAAGGACCCACACATGTTATCGGGCTGGTTGAGTATCAATCAGGACAAATTTAATTACAAAGATGGAAGAATCGAGTGGTTATGTAATCCGCTGGTGATTCTGGCCGATACTTACGAATACCTCAACATGAACTGGCGCGAAGACGCACCAGCGGCAGAAGTGATCTGGACTCACGATCGCGACCTGCTCAATAATGCGCTTGCGTTCTATGCCGAATTACGTGAAAAATTCAACATCAGCAACAGGGAATTTGCCAAACTTCATAATGTTCTCACACAGGATGAACCACAGGGTGGTTACAATGCAGCGACCTGGACAAAGATACAACAGGCTCATGTCGGCTTCGAGTGTGGCAATGAATTGCTTGGTTTGATTTTCATGGTGGCAGAAAACACCAATTTTTACGACTTCCGCATTGAAGACAACCTCGAAGTTACTATTCCAGACGACCTTAACGATCCTGATCTGCAGGCCTCAATGAAAAAGGTACTTGTACCACCTCCCGCAACAAAGGCGGATGAGGTCGTCACACCTGGCGGTGGAATGTACTATGCCCAGGAAGCCCCAGGACTACCGCCATTTGTCACCGAAGGAATGCATTTCGATAAGGGCCAGCCGCTGTTTATTCTGGAAGTCATGAAAATGTTCAACAAAGTACCGGCACCATTTGCCGGAACAATTGATAAAATACTCATTGAAGGCGGGGATGGCACCATCGTTCAGAAGGGTCAACCGCTGTTCAAGGTTACCCCGGATGAAAAGTTTGTCGAAGTTGACCCGCAGGAATTGGCCCGTCAGAAACAGACTGTAACCAGTGAAGCGTTAAAGCAATTCTCTAAACTTCCCTGACACTATTAATACGACAACAGCAAACGCCCCGTTTTTAACAGGGGGCGTTTCAGTTTTATGATCGAGCCCACTTGAAAATCCCTGTCGCTATCTGCAATCATTGATTGACAGGCCGAGCGGATCATCGCTCCCCCTATGACTGCTCAGATTCAACCAGACATGATGACAGCAGTTGATAAAAAAAGGCTGCCCTCGCGGACAGCCTTTTTAAAACGACAAATTGTCTAAACTCAGGCTTTTGCAGCCCACTGACCATGCAGGTTACAGTATTCACGAGCGGTCAGGGTTGTTGCTGTGATTTCAAATGTTGCCTCTGGAGCCTCACCCGGCTTGAGGTATTGCCGATAAACCTTGTCGTCAGCGATCAGCTCAATCCATTCAATATAGTGCGCATCTTCCATAGGATGAGCAACTTCTCCAACTTTGACGGTAACAACACCGTCATTGACTGAAATCACGGGAACATGCTTCTCTGTTGCAGCATCCACGGTATTTTCAGACATCAGATCCATATTCTTTCCACAGCAAATCAGTGCTCCAGCTCCACTGTGCATAACTTCGACAATGTTTCCACAGATTGGGCATTTGTAAACTTCCAGACGTTTCGGCATTGGTTTGATCCTCCATGATTTTAGTTGCCCGGCAACTTAGAACGTTAATCTCAGAAAACCAGCAGGGCGACAATTTTCCGAGCCAGACGAAAAAAAGACTTATCTGGTTAGGATAACACATTCCACCAGATTTTTTCATCCCTTCGTATTAATATTTTTTTACTGGCCAAAGCGCAAGTGTTTTTATAATCTGTCTGAAGAAATCAATTCTCTGCCCTTCAGGTGAGGTCAGAACGTCCACTCGGAATAATATATATTGCGGGATTGACTTCATAGAAAGCCTGTGTGCCAGCCCCACCCCGGAGTGGACGCCTGACGGCTTACAGACAATCCACCTCATTGGTCCTCGATGTGAGTCCAATGACCCACGGAAGTGGTGGAGAATTGCTTTTGCAAAGGGCGCAACCTTCTGGTTGCAGCCCTTTCTCTTCAATGAAGAACAGATCATACGACACAGACAACGATTGAGGTGGCCTGCCCTCCTTTGACTATGCTAAACTTCCTACTTCGACCAGAACTCGTTCCGGTCTTGAATTTTTTTGTTCATATAAATAAAGCTGGAGGAGCTCTTGACTGAACTTGAAACAACCGGCGATTACACCCGCCTGCTGGTTGACAATAAAGAAATCATCCTGGTCGGCACTGCACATATTTCTCAGGAATCCGTTGCAACGGTCATCAAAACCATTGACGAACTACTTCCAGATGCTGTCTGTGTTGAACTGGACCATCAGCGCTACCAGTCACTGATCAATGAGCAGGGCTGGGAGTCTCTCAACATCAAAGAACTCATCAAGAAAAAACAGATCCTTTTCTCATTGCCAATCTGGCCCTGTCATCATATCAAAAGAGAATGGGGCTTCACACAGGAGTCAAGCCTGGAGCAGAGCTCGCTGCAGCGGCCAGAACCGCAGAAGAGCGCGGAATGGAAGTCGAACTGGTTGATCGTAATATACGCACGACCCTGCTACGTGTCTGGCGTAAGACAGGGCTGTGGAACAAGACCAAAGTCATGGCCTCTCTCTTCGGCAGTCTCTTTGAAAAACAGGAATTGAGCGAACACGAACTAGCCAAGCTGCGTGAAAGCGACACACTTTCGAGCATGCTGGAGGAAATGAGTCAGATCTTACCTTCAGTCAAGGAAATCCTGGTTGACGAGCGTGATACCTATATGGCCTATCATATCCGCAATGCTCCGGGGGAAAAAATCCTTGCGGTTGTCGGTGCAGCTCATCTGCCCGGCATTATCCGCCATCTCCAGGGAGACGAGATCACAGCCGAAACCATTGCTGAAATCGATACCATCCCCGAAAGCCAAGTGTCTCAAAAGTGATTCCCTGGCTAATCCCTGGAATTGTCATCGCACTTTTCATCGGTGGATTTTTTTTCGGTAATCGCGACCAGTTAGCTCATGCGGCCACTGCCTGGATTCTGGCCAATGGTATTTTTTCTGCACTGGGAGCGATTATCGCCTTCGGTCATCCGGTCACCATTGTTGCGGCATTCATTGCTGCACCGTTGACCTCCCTGAACCCGACGATCGGGGCAGGATTCGTCACTGGGCTGGTTCAATCCCTTGTCGCAGCGCCAACGGTTCGCGATATGGAGCATGTTGGTGAAGATCTGGTAACGGTAAAAGGCTGGTGGCAAAACCGCTTGGCCCGTGTATTACTGGTTTTTCTCTTTTCTTCTATCGGGTCTTCAATCGGGACCTTTGTTGCCCTAGGCTGGTTGAAGGACCTCCTTTAGACACAGTTGACCTGTTGCCAGACAGTCAAACTGTCTCTAGTCATGCAAACTTATAGATGAGCAGGAGTCTAGACATTGAACGTCAGACGTAGAAACCAGAGATTTTTTCTCACGAACTCACTCCGCGGCAGCTCTCTGGTCCAAATATTAATCTATACAAATTTAGTTCTTTTTACTCTGATGGTGCTGCATGGAACAATACAGGGGCTGGGGATGGGAGCAATCCTTAACCCTCCCCCCGCCCTGCTGGCACATTGGGGCGGTCAATACTGGCCCTGGGTTCTTAAGCATGGAGAGTGGTGGCGCTGTATCACTTATGCATTTACTCACGGCGGGATCATTCATATAGGATTCAACATGGTCGTACTCTATCAGGTCGGCCCTCTGCTGGAAGCCGAAATCGGCTGGCGACGGTTACTGACGGTCTATATTTTCAGTACCGTTATCGCAACCGTAGCGGGCTTGATCTGGCACCCTGTAACTGTTGTCGTCGGCGCGTCAGGAGCGATCTTCGGATTGATAGGCTTCTCCATCAGTTTCTACCATCGCGTTGGTGGAGCGATCGGTCTTCAACGTCGCAATTTCATGTTTCAATGGGCGGTCATGGCCTTTATTTTTGGTTTCGTTATTGGGGCCGACAACGCAGCTCACCTCGGCGGAGCGGTTGCGGGAGCACTACTGGGCTGGATCATGCCGATCAGCATTCGGGCTCAACGTGCAACAGACAACCTGTTTAAAGGCCTTGCAATCCTCTGCGTGCTGTTGATTGTAGCCAGTATTCTGTTTATCCCCCTCTCCTGGCTCAACGCTTAGAGGAAGATATCCATGACTCGTGAAAAGGTCCCGTCCACCCCGGCGATCAGGCTGCTCAAACAAAATAAAGTCAAATTCGCCCCCCACTTCTACAAATATGAAAACAAGGGTGGCACAAAAACAAGTGCGCGTGAACTCGACGTCGATGAACATCAGGTCATTAAAACACTGGTCATGGAAGATGACCGGAAACACCCTTTCATCATCCTGATGCATGGCGATTGTGAAGTTTCCCTCAAGCACCTTGCTCGGCAGTTAAAGGTTAAACAGATCACCCCCTGCGCCCCTGCCAAGGCTGATAAACTCACCGGGTACCAGACCGGTGGCATCTCCCCCTTTGGCACAAAGCAGGACTTGAATATTTATATGGAAGAAACCATTGCAAAGCTGGAAAAGCTTTTTATCAATGGTGGCCGACGTGGGATGCTCGTGGAAATAGCACCTGCCGATCTCATCCGCATTCTAGCTCCAATTGAGGTGTCTGTGGCAATTTAAGCAAGGAGAATCCATGACTGATAAGCGTTTTATTGATGCCGCTGAATCAATTTCTCAAGCAACAGCCATGGTTGTTACAGCCGGTGCCGGCATGGGCGTCGACTCGGGCCTGCCTGATTTTCGCGGGGACCAGGGGTTCTGGAACACTTATCCCATGTATGAGAAACTGGGCCTGAGCTTTGTCCAAGCAGCCAATCCGGAACACTTTGAAGATGATCCCCACTTCGGCTGGGGATTTTACGGACACCGGACCAATCTCTATCGCAGCACCGAACCACACTCTGGATTCAGATTGCTCCAGGACTGGATTAATCGGTTCAACCTCGATTTTTTGTGGTCACCTCAAACGTTGACGGACAATTTCAAAAGGCGGGCTATGCTGAAGATAGAATTCTCGAGGTTCACGGCTCCATCCATCATCTCCAATGCACAGTCCCATGCAGTCACGTGATCTGGCCGAACCAAATGGAATTCATGATTAATGAAACAACAATGAGGTCCGAAGACATTCCCTACTGTCCACGTTGTCAGCAGGTTGCACGACCGAACATTCTGATGTTTGGTGATTATGCCTGGCTCTACCAGAGAACAGCCGCTCAGGAAGACAAGTTTGACACTTTTCTTCGCAATAACAGCAATGGCCGTATCGTCGTCATTGAAATGGGAGCCGGAACTGCTGTTCCCACAATCCGCAACCTCAGCGAGCAACTTGGGAAACAGAAAAACACTCGTGTTCTCAGAATAAATCCGCACGAACCACAAATTGCCTCTCCCCACCTGGCATTCAGTGCAGGAGCAGTGGAAACCTTACTCAACATCGATGCCTGCTGGTAATCTCGACAACATAAGACTTGTTATTAAGTATCTGAACATATTTATTTTTCAGTTCATCATCACAAGCAGCGCTTATCCGACTATTTAGGTGGAAATTGACTACCACTACCTAGATGTGAATGCATATCTCATTGACAAAAAAAAGAATATAATGTGATAAATCCAATATCCTAGTTGAAAAATACAGGTCAAAATATCAAGTCAAACTCAAGGACAACATAATGGCCAGAAAGAAAATGGGGGAAATTCTTCTCGAAAAGAGATCATTTCACAAAAAGAACTTGATCAGGCGTTGCTCAGGCAGAAGGAGAACCACAAACCACTCGGCAAGATCCTCGAAGATATGGACATCGTTCTTGAAGAGGACATTGCGAAAGCACTGTCGACCCAATTCGGTTTTCCCTATGTCCGTAAATTTGCCCGCTATCGCTTTCCGGCCGAGGTTCTTGACAAACTGAGTGCTGAAGTTGCTCTTGCCAACCTCGTTTTCCCCCTCAAGATAGAAAAGAAAACCCTGTATCTGGCCATGGCAAATCCTCTTGATATGGCACTGCAAAGTGACCTTTCTTTCAAACTCGCTTTGCGCGTGTCTCCTTGCGTTGCAACACCAGACGAACTCAAAACAGCGATAAAAAAACATTACCTGACAGAAATTTCAGTTGAAAAAGACGATCACACCTCCAATATCCTACTGGTAGATAATCAGGAGATTGTTCTCAGCGCTGCGGAGTCGGCACTTAAAAAAGCAGGGTATGCCATCTATAAAGCCAGAAATGGTTCCGAAGGACTTAAGATTGCGACGCAACTGCAACCAGACGTGATCGTAACAGATATCCCGATGCCGCGGATGGACGGTATCGAAATGTTCAAAGCCCTTCAAGCCAACAACGACATCGCCAATGTTCCATTTATTGCATTGTCGGCCAAAACATCAGCTGAAGACGAATACCGACTCCTTGAAATGGGTTTTACGACTTTATTGCGAAGCCGATCAATCCTCTTCGGTTGGTCGCCAGAGTCAAACGGGCGCTTAGAGCTCCACGCATGTAGCCCCAGGCTGAGAAGTTCAACAATCCGTGCGGTCATATCAGAGCTGTACCAATGTCTCGTTGGCAAAGGTCAATCGTTTTAAACCTGTCGCAGTTACAGACCAGGTATTTTCAACTCCGACAGCTCCAACACCAGGAAACACGACCTTAGGTTCGAAGGCAAAGGTCATATTCTCTTTCAAGACCTGCCGGTCAAATCCACGAGCGATAAAAGGATACTCATCCACTTCAATACCGACACCATGACCGATAAATGACACCTGAGCCCCTTGGCCCCATAAAATTGTCCCTGTAACCCATTTCGACAGCCAGGTTGAAACACTGACGATAGATCTCTCCCCATGCGATGCCAGGAGCCGCAATCTCAAGCAAGTGGTCCTGAATTCGCATCATATCCTTATATCCCTGTTTAACAGCCTGATCGACTGGACCAATTGACAGAGTCCGGGTCTGGTCGACGATATAACCATCAAATGCGATAATAAAATCGATAATGATCGGCTCTCCGGCAGCGATACTCTTATAGCTTGCCCCTGACCGACAGCTGGAGACATTCCCAACCACCGAGAGGCGCATCCAGAAACGCCGGGACAGCTCCGTCTGCACCGGAAAAACATGGCCGAAATAGTATTCCGCATTAAAGTTCCGGAACCGTACCAATCCCTGATGACCCTCTTTACGCGCAAAACATTCAAGCTCGGCAGCAACCGCGACATCGCTCTTGCCGACATCAATGATTGTCTTTGCAAACTCATAGGTTTTTCCGCAATAACTGCACTGTCCTGCATGATGGCAATTTCATAGTCACTCTTTATCGATCTGACTTCACGAATAAGTGACGAAACGTCGACCAAGTCAATAGCGGGGAAAAGAGCCTGGTAACGCTGATAATATTGTACCGGTAAGACATCCAGTTCCAGCCCCATCCTTTGAGGCAGCGAGAGGCCTCTGTCGAGCAGCTTTTGCGGCAACTGCTTGAAACTCGTCAAAGCCTCGACATACTTCAGTCCAGACTCCATTCGGGCACGATTTAAATCTCTGGTTACCAGGTACATCGCGTCACCTTCAGCGGGAAGATAGAAGACGCCGCGTTGAACAGATCCGGTGAAATAAAAAAGATCGCTATTCTGAACCAGCGCAACACCATCAACCCCATTGTCCCGCATCAATACCTGCAGCGTGCTACAACGTTGTTCCAACTCACTCAGTGGCGTAATTCTCATATCCATAGACCTTTTAAATCAGCGACCCAGACGCCCTAATCAGCTTAAAAAACACCCGATATCAATAGAAAAATGGGTGTTTTTAAACGCTGAAAATGGCATAAGTCACTCTGCCCATTTTTTAGGCAAAACGGAGAAGTAGTCTTTCTTTGGGTGTTTTTTTTCTCAACCCACCAGTTTTTCACAAAGCTATCCACAGCCACTGTGAACAATCGACACCCATCCTGAAGAGTCCATTACTTCAAAATAATTTCAGCTACTTACATCCCATACCAGAAACGCTGTTACAGGCTTTCAGCGCAATCTGAAGGGTCACCCTTCAACTTTTCCAGCCCATGTTCAAGAACGGGCAGAAGAACTTCTAAATTTTCTTTGGCAGCCTTCGGGCTTCCGGGAAGATTAATAATCATCGTTTCTTTGCGCACACCGACCAAAGCCCTGGACAACATCGCCCGCGAAGTGATCTTCATGCTTTCAAAACGCATTGCTTCAGCCATACCGGGAATTTCGTAGTCAAGGATCGTCCGTGTCGCTTGTGGTGCACAATCACGCGGACTCAAACCAGTGCCGCCCGTTGTCAGGATCAGGTCGAGACCAAGCTCATCAGACCAGTTTTTCAACATGAGGATTATGGTTTCATAATCATCGGGAATGATCTGATAGCGGACGACTTCCCCCACGCCTGAAACCATTTCAGCAAGCAATGGGCCACTTTTATCCTCTCGCTCACCGCGCGAGCCCTTATCGGAAAGAGTCAGCACACCAATTTTGTAACCTTCAGCCATTGCCATGACTGTTCCTCCTTTATTTTTAGCGTTTTTTCTTGGTCATTAGCATGCGCCGGGCATTGTTGACAATGGCCTGGGTCACGTTACGGCTGCGAGCAAGCTCCTTGATATCTTTTTCCGATAAAAAAGTCATATAGCGCATGGCTGTCTGCAGAGGTGTCCTCGGATGTGAAACCAGTGCTTTTTTCATATCGTATATTTTTACCCAGTCGCGATTAAGGAGTATGATCCGGATCATTTCGTCGCTGCTGCTACGATTTTAGCAACGGCCAGAACTTCACCCTCCGTGATGCGGGGGTTTTTTAAAACTGCTGTATGGACTTGCTTGTTCGATTCACGAATCAGCAGGGTTCGCCACTCTTTATCGCCTGTCAAAGCCATTTTGATCTTTTCAGAAACGGCCATCTCCTGCAATTCCTGATATTTGCTCAGATCAGTCTCTTCGATAAAATCTTCATCAAAGGGTTCTTCAGCATCCCCGTCTTCGGACGCGACGCCCCCTCTTGGTTCAACCGCTGCAGGCTCAGACTCCACGACAGGTTCAACCCAACCAAGCCTGAGTTTCATTGCCTTATCCGCGTTGGGATTGTTAATAACGGCAACCCTCAGAACATCGCTCTTACGCAGGACTTCATCATTGTGCGAAAGCATATCAAGAACGTCACCGGAACTGTTTTCAGCCAGAAAACCAGACTTTTAATTCCGATCATCCGATGTTTGAGTGCCTCCTGCATAACAACGGAATCGCGATAGCGCAATCGTACAATCAGATCAATGATAGAGGGATGAAGTTCCTGTTGGCTTAGTGCTGTCAGTAAATCTGAGCGGGAAGGGTCTGCAGTGTGCTGAGAGCCTCAGCTTTCAGTTCATCATTTTCCCCGTGGTAAAAACAAAGAGGACTGTAACAAGATTGGGACCAGACATCGGCAAAGCGCCGCGGGCTGCCGCCAGGCGAACATTATGCCCCCCCATTTGCTCATGATCCTGGCAACTTCAGCCGGGATTTTTATCTGTATTTTTTCGTTTCCCTGGTGTTGATCGTTCAAAAAACCTCATCTGGTTTCGACAACCCGGACGTTCAATCCGCGCTTTCGGATATGATCTGCTAGCTGCTGTGCAGTCTTCCGGTCGGCCTGCAAAGCCACCAGCATGGTCCCTGCCATCACGACTTCAGCATCTACGGCTTGCAGTATTATCTGTTTTTCCTGCAATTCTGCCTGCAATTTTACAGCTCTTTCCATTTCAAAAAAAGAGCCTGCGTATAATACTTTTTTATCACCTTGCGGCAGTAAAAAAGCAGATTTAACCGATTGTTTCAGTTTCGCCAAATGGACCTGAGCTTCTTCCGGTGGATAAATTCCATATTGCAAGCGAATCATATGGACCGGACCTCGTCCCTTTTTCTGCTCGGGCTGTAATCCAAGATCAGACAGAATCTGACGCCCACTCTGCAACCCGTCACTATTGATAAATGGACCGACTTCGACATTAAAGAGCTGTTCGTCGACGTTAGCACCACCGGGATCCAGACTTTCTGATGGTATTTCGACAGTATCGGACTGAAGGCCGCTCTCCACCACAGAAGGAATTGAAATAGCTGGAGTCTCAGCCTCAGGTCGCGAAGGCACCGGCCTCCTGACTTCAATGTTGACGAATTCTGACCTTTCTTGTACAAACGGCTGTTGCTTTGTCTGAATCAGAATCAGCGCAAGACCAACGAACACCAGTATCGATAACAAAAGAAAGATCAGAATCCGACCCGGGAAAGGCGGCTTTTTACGCACGGTTTTCACTTCACGGCGGGCAAGAAGTCCAACCGGAGCAGCGTCATCAGCTTCGTCATCAATCAATAACGCCTCAAGCCGTTTTTGTTGTGAACCTGCAGAAGCACGGTTTTCCCCTTCAGGGACAGATTCTTTCTTATTTTGCTCCCGAGATTCGGAGGGGGCATCCCTCATGTCTCTACTCCCGCAATAGGTTCAAAATAGTTTAACATTCGGGAGTACTGACTGGGCAGTACTCCCGACAATAGAATCAGGCCTCGCCCTGCTCTTCCAGAATTTTGGCTGTTTGATGTGTCGGCACTTCTTCGTACTTACTGAACTCCATAGTGAACATGCCGCGGTCTGACGTCATGGAGCGCAGTTCAGGTGCATAGCGTAAAACTTCCGCCATCGGTACCTCTGCCTTGATAACTTGACTGTTTGCCTGCGGTTCGACACCGACAACCTTGCCGCGGCGCGAGTTAAGATCGCCGATAACATCGCCCATGCAATCATCTGGAACGGTGATCTCCATAGCCATGATCGGCTCGAGCAGAACAGGTTTACATACTTCCATCGCTTTTTTGAATGCCATTGAGCCTGCAACCTTGAAAGCCATTTCCGATGAGTCGACCGAATGGTGTGAACCGTCATAAAGGGTCACCTGGACATCAACGACCTGGTTTTTGGTCAATGGACCCGTTTTCATCGCCTCAATAATACCTTTGTCAACAGCAGGGATGTAGTTACGTGGCACCACACCACCGACGACTTTGTCGACAAACTCGTAGCCGGCTCCGCGCGGTTGAGGTTTAACCTCAATCCAGACGTCACCATATTGTCCGCGACCACCGGATTGCTTCTTGTACTTGCCCTGAACCTGGGTCGAAGCCTTGATCGTCTCACGATAAGGAACTTTCGGTTCCTTGAGCAAGACCTCTGCACCGTATTTGCGTTTTAATCGTTCAACCGCAACCTCAAGGTGAATCTGTCCCATACCGGACAGAACCATTTCTTTAGTCTCCTCGTCACGGATAACGGTCAGGGTCGGATCTTCTTCCATCAAGCGTTGCAGGCCAGTATAAATTTTATCCTCATCCCCTTTGTTCTTGCCTTCCAGAGCAAATGATATGATCGGCTTGAGAGGAATCAACGGCTCATACATGACCTGTTGCTTCAAATCGCACAGAGTATCACTGGTCGCTGTTGATTTGAGTTTCGGTACGGCAATGATATCACCCGCGGCGGCCAGATCGATTGAGGTCTGCTTTTTCCCTTCAAGCTTATAAATATGGCTGATGCGCTCTTTTTCATCTTTATTCGGATTGTAAACGACAGCATCAGATGACAGCGTGCCGGAATAGACTCGCATCAGGGACAACTTACCGGCATAGGGATCATTAATCGTCTTGAATACCATGGCCGAGAAAGGGTCATCTTCACTCGGTTTGCGTTCGACGGGTTCTTCAGTATACGGCTTGACACCGACCTGAATGCCCTTGTCGATCGGAGACGGCAAACAGACGATGATATAATCCATTAACTGACGGATACCGATATTTGCCGTTGCGCTACCACAGAAAACAGCCGTGAAAACACCGGTCAGGGTTCCCTCACGCAAACCACGCAGCACCTCTTCTTCGCTGAGCTCCTCACCTTCGAGATATTTTTCCATCAGCTCGTCATCAGCCTCAGCGACAGCCTCGAGCAGCTGCTCGCGCAGACGCTCCGCCTCCTCCTGATACTCTGACGGAATTTCGCTCTCTTCAAAAGTCCCTTTTTCATCAAACTGGTACAGACGTGCCTTCATGCGGATCAGGTCGATGGTTCCTTTAAAGCTCTCCTCAGCACCGATCGGCATGGTCACAACCACAGCTCTGGCGCCAAGTGACTTTTCCATATCATCCACAGCTTTCAGGAAATCGGCACGTTCTTTGTCCATTTTATTCACAAAGGCGATGCGTGGAACTTCAAACTCGTCACACCAGTTCCATATCTGTTTGGTTTGGGCTTTCGTTCCGGAGATAGCCGAGACAATAACAACGGCCCCACCCAGAACTCTTAAACAACGGCGCGTGTCATGTAAAAAGTTGCTGATTCCGGGCGTGTCAACCAGATGCAGACTGTGATCCTTCCAGGTACAATGGTTGAGGCTGGCACTCAGGGTCGCTTGACGTTTAATTTCCTCTTCCTCGAAATCCATTGAAGAAGTGCCATTATCAACCTTACCCAGGGTATCGGTCATCCCCGTATTGAAAAGAATAGCCTCTACCAATGAGGTCTTACCGGCGCTGTTATGCGCCACAATCCCTAGATTTCTCAGTTTGGTCGTATCATATTTACCCATGAATCGCTCCTTTTCAGATTAGCCTGCTGCAGCAACACATTGAAATCAGTGCTCCGCGAAAATAAACAGGGATGACGAAAAAAACAAACCGGCTCAGATCCGGTTTCGCTCATAGAGAAGGCGTAAACCTTCCAGGGTTAAATAAGGCTCCACCAGATCAATACATTCCGTTGCTTCAGCAATCGGTGCAGCCAGGCCCCCGGTCGCAATGACCTGGGGAGAACGTGCCAACTCCTTTTTCATACGCTGAACAATACCTTCAACCAATCCAACGTAACCAAAGAAAATACCCGACTGCATACTGTTGATCGTGTTTTTGGCGATAACCTGGGCGGGTCTGGAAAACTCGACCCGCGGCAACTTGCTCGCCCGATCAAAAAGGGCATCGGCAGCGATGCCGATGCCGGGAGCGATAGCTCCACCCTGATAGCAACCATCGGCAGAAATCACATCGAAGGTCGTTGCCGTACCAAAATCGACAACAATCAATGAACATTTCGATTTTTCATAGGCCGCAACTGCGTTGACAATCCGATCGGCGCCAACTTCGCGCGGGTTATCATACTGAATCGGCATCCCGGTCTTGATACCCGGACCGACGATAACCGGTTTCAGGTCGAAATACTGGCGACAAAGGCCTTCAATGGTGTGTATCATCGGTGGCACGACGCTGGACACAATAACAGCGCGCAGATCCGAAAAGGCAAATCCGGACAGGCAGAACAGATCGTTGATCAACATGGCGTATTCATCGATTGTCCGATGTTTGTCAGTCCCGACACGCCAGTCTTTCTTTAATTCTTCACCCTGGTAAATTCCCAGAACAGTATTCGTATTTCCAACATCAATAACCAACAACATCTAAAACAATGACTCCTTTAAGCTCAGACTTAAATAGTTGCACATATTTTCAGCGGTCTTGAATTAAAAGGCCACCGACATTCGACTTACTGATTTTCCAAAGGCTTGACATCTCCGGCCAGAATCCGCTCAACCCGGCCATCATCAGTCTGCACCCTCAATGCCCCGTCGG
>LQAG01000210.1_pt1 | contig 22798 bp, 21 predicted proteins | sample 1535801 | NCBI WGS metagenome assembly LQAG01 (sample SAMN04331584, study PRJNA305678) | bioreactor metagenome | isolation source: bioreactor_3 inoculated with Wadden Sea sediment 1st replicate of a... | place: Germany:Bremen | reverse complement strand
CTTCGGGTCTGTAGAGAGAGTCTCGCAGGTCGTATTCTCCGCTCTTTGGCATGTCAGCCCTGGCTGGTCGGTACATGTTGTGAGCAGGCGCTGAGAAGCAGTAATGGGATGATCAGCAGAGGTGTCATTTGTTTTGATCCAGACTGATGTCCTAGAAGTTATCAGCCTTTCTATCATATGTTTGTCTGCGGTGATAAGAATAAAGCTTGTATTTTGTCTGAGGTTTTATGGCACAAAGAGCCGTCGCTGAAAAGAATAACGCCGGTCAGGTGACCGGCGTTGAGTTCGTGGGTCAGTTGGTTGCCGCGGCCCGTTTTGATGCTTTCAGAGGATTGACCCGTTGCTCCTGAGCCTGGCCGCCCGACAGCCAGTCTGGTCCCAGATTTAGCTGCCCGGCTTTGAACTGGTCATAGTTTTCCTGGCGGGCGAACTCAATCACGATATCCCAGTTTCCGTACTTCATTTCAGCCGGGTCGATGGCTGAGTGAAGAATTTTTTTCTGTTCAAATTCCTGTAGAATTTCTTTCATCGGCCGAACGTTACGAGTGATGAGCTTGCTTTCGTAGCGAATGGCGATGCCCGGATGATCTGTCTGTTCCATGAAATAATCTCCTTTTTTACGACGCACACCTGTGTTTGTGATAGTGAAAACTATTATCGATATATCTGTGCATAAATACAAGGTGTCAGCTTGCGATTGGAGTGACACCCCTCTTTAAATCTCATAGATACGATTTAAAGAGGGGACATGCTGTTTTCAGTCCGGGCTCAATTTACATCAATGAAGCATTGATCCAGAGGTGGCAAAGGATGCTGGCGATATAGCCGAGCATAATGGCCGGTGTCCACTTCAGGTGGGAGCCGAAGGTGTAGATTCCACGCGCGGTACCCATCAGGGCAACTCCTGCTGCCGAGCCGATCGACAACATGCTGCCGCCGACTCCGGCTGTCAGGGTGACGAGTAGCCACTGACCATGCGACATGTCCGGATTCATGGTCAATACGGCAAACATAACCGGAATATTGTCAACGATTGCTGACATGACACCGACAATGGAGTTGGCCATTGTTGCGCCGAGACCGGAGTACATCATTTCAGACAGCGCTCCCAGATAACCAAACTGGGTCAGGCCACCGACGCAGAGGATGACACCATAAAAACAGCAGCGTATCCCATTCGGCTCTGGAGATATTCTTCATCAGATCGAAATGCTGAGCCGCCGTCTGTCTGGTCTGATGGTCTTCGAGGATCTGGACGGCACCCTGCATTTTACTGTCCGGACCAATGATTGGAGCAGCAGAAAAGTGAACCCAGCGGCCCTCTTCGCCGATCTTCGGGTTGAAGCGTGTCGCTTCATAGGACCCGGAAATGAACTCGTTGCGTTTGAAGTTGCCGTCATATTGTTGATCAATCATCGATTCCGGCACGGGGTTAAGGACCAGATCGGCCAGAAGAGGTTGTTCCTCGTCGTAAAATGGCTTCCAGTGATCTCTGGTACCGATAATGGCTTCAGACTTGATCCCGGTAACTTCTTCACAGGCCTGGTTCCAGTGGGTGATCCTGTGTTCATTGTCAATGGCAAAAACAGGCAGATGAGTTTTGTTGATCTTGGTTTCCAGATCGAGTTTGCTGTTGACCATTGAGGCCAGGGCCGATATCGACTCTGCGTCGCGCAGACCAAGGATGTAGTCATACCGCTCAGAGCGACCTTCATGACGTTTGATGTGGTAGGACAGGGGGCCAAGAAGCCCGAGCCCCAGCATCATGCCGACAACAGGTGGAAGGTGAAGAAAATTATGGAAACTGACCGCCGTAGCGATGGTCACCAGAAACAGAACAATGATCGCTTTGGCACCATATTTCAACCTGACCTGTTCGTCCAGTTTCTGGGGTACCGCGTTGTCTATCTTAAGGTTCATCAGCAATGCTGGAACCAGCCAGTTAATCAGTGACGGGATCAGAATGTAGAAAAATTCGGTGAAGGCGACCTTGCCTTTTTGCCAGACCATTAATGTGGTTATATCGCCAAAGGGAGAAAACGCTCCGCCTGCATTGGCGGCGACAACGACATTGATGCAAGCTAAAGCGACAAACTTTTTATTGTCTCCACCAACGGCCATTACGACTGCCCCCATCAGCAAGGCGGTTGTCAGGTTGTCGGCAATAGGAGAAATGCAGAACGCCAGAATTCCGGTTACCCAGAACAGTTTACGCAGGGAAAGTCCGCGTGAGACCAGAAAGGCCCGCAGAGCCAGGAAGGTATTTCGTTCCTCCATGGCATTAATGTAGGTCATGGCCACCAGTAAGAACAGGAAGAGCTCGGCATATTCAAGCAGGTTATGTTTGATGGCGATGGCAGCTGTTGTCGTGTCGCCACTGCGTGCATAAGCAATTGCAATCAGAATCCAGATAATACCGGCGGCCAGAAGCACCGGCTTGCTTTTGCGCAAATGAATGCTGTTTTCAAATGGGACCAGTGAATAGGCAAGGACGAAAATGATGATGCCAAGGTAGCCGTAGATCGTATGAGTCATGTCTATCGGTGTCGTCATGACCGCTGATGAGCTGGCGAATACAGATGCGGGAACAAGGAAAAAAGTCATAAGTGATATGATTGTAATCAGGACTTTCAATCTTTGGTGCGCAGCGGCTGGCCCGGGCCTCAAGCACTGCAATGGTAGATGCGGCATGCTTCTGTCCATCTTGCGTTGTCTCCTCTGATAAAGTGAAATAAAAAATAATAAAACTTTTACTCTGCGGAATGTCATGCCACTTTTGTTCATATATTGCAAGAAGGGAAAGCTTAAGCGGTCGAAAAATGAACAGGAAAGGTTTCAAAGTCGTAAAATGTTTAATAGTTGAACGTTTCTGATATATGTCGCTCCGCTTTTGAGCAGGGACTTGAAGATGGTTCGCCGGCTTTTACCGGGTGTGTTGACGAAACGGTCTATGCTTTCTTCTCTTTTTTGCTGGGCTCACAGATTCCCGTTTGTGCCTGCGGTGGCGTTGAGGCCTTCCAGCGCGCAGCAGAGGCGATGATTTCCAGCTGGGAGCGTTAATTGCCGCTTGGAACGGTTGGGTGTGGTAAAATGCCATTCAGAAAGCCTGCCTACTGATAGGAAGGACAATGGGGATGATTGAAAAATATCATGGCGTCGAAGTTGGACCGATAAGACCTCCAAGCGAAGCTCAAAGTTTGATGCTCAGGGTGACGCGTAATTGCCCCTGGAACAAATGCACATTCTGCGGGTTGTACAAAGGTGAATCCTTCAGTGTCCGCTCGGTTGAGCATGTCAAACAGGATATCGACACGATTCGAGCCCTGGTTGACGAAATTGAAACTATTATGCAAAAGCCGGCCGAACGCAGACAGCGCGATCTCTTTGCGCTGCAGACTGATCGCTCCAGGGATGAGCAATTGGTTCTGCACATGGCGCTGAACTGGATGCGTGGTGGGATGGAATCAATTTTTCTTCAGGATGCCAACAGTATGGTTATAAAGCCTGCTGACATGGTTGAAATCCTGACCCATATCCGCAAAAAGTTCCCAACCGTACAGCGTATAACCACCTATGCGCGCTCCCATTCCATCGCCCGTATCGATGATGTTGACCTGGCCCGCATCGCTGCCGCAGGTTTAAATCGCATTCATATCGGAATGGAGTCGGCTGCTGACGAGGTGCTTGATTTTGTCAAAAAGGGGGTGGATAAGCAGACTCATATCAGGGCCGGCCAAAAGGTAAAGCTGCCGGCATCGAATTGTCGGAATATTTTATGCCGGGATTAGGAGGCGCAGAGTATTCACGTCGGAACGCATTGGAAACAGCTGACGCCATCAATCGGATCAATCCTGACTTTATCCGCATCAGGACCCTGGCTATTCCTCAGCAGGTGGAGCTTTTCAACGATGTTCAGGACGGGACTTTTACGCCGATTGGTGATTTTGAAATGGCCAAAGAGCTACTGCTGTTCCTCGAGCATTTGGAGCATGTCTCCAGTAAAGTCAAAAGCGACCATATCCTCAATCTCTTTCAAGAGGTTGAAGGTCAATTCCCCCGGGATAGAGACCTGATTCTGGAACCGTTCTACCGTTTTTTCGCTCTGTCGGAAGAAGAGCGGTTGCTTTATCGCGTTGGCCGGCGGGCCGGGATTTTCTCACGGCTTGATGATCTGTACGACCGTGAGCTCGCTGAACATGCCACAAAGGCGCAAGTGGCTCACCATGTGACATATGAGAATATCGACGCCTTTACTGCTGAGTTGATGACGCGCTTTATTTAGTGAGGCATGATGAAAACATGGTTAGGCATGATTCCATATTTCAATGAAAACCCTGCATCCCATTGCTCAACATCCTTACGCAGAGGAGCAACAGGGGGCCGATTTAAATGTAGAGCCATCCGGGATCAAATCGGAAAAACCAATCCCTTGCGGCTTCTGCCGAGCCGACTTTCCGTCAGCTGACCAAGAATTCCGAATATTGCATTCTGAATGACAAACCGTCCTATTGAGGGAGGGGTGCTGCGATCCTTCACTTTTACAGCTGTTGCGGTTCTATCGGCCAGTCGCACGAAGAATGGATTCCTGTCTTGAAGGAAGCCACCGAGTCTGTGCGTCAGTGTCCAGAGTCGATGGTGGAGTTGTCTCAGATCCCACGTATGGTTGTTGATATCGATCGCGAAAAGTGCTTGTATCCCACCTGGACCCGTATTTTTTTACGATGTCATGAATCCCGGCGAAAACGCGGTTGAGATGTCAAAGGACAATGTGTAGCGACTGTGACCTGTGTGAAAAAAACTGTCCGACCGATCCAATCAGTCTCAGAAAAGACAAGCAATTTGAGTTAAGTTTGTAGCGAATCAGAGTCAAAAGACGAAATCCCCGCCACATGGACGGAGATTTTGTGCTTCAGATGAACAGGACTCTGAAAAGCTAGATTTTTTTGACGTATTTGGATGTTAATTTCAATCCGCCAACGCCTGCGACTTTGCAGTCGATATTGTGCTCGCCGTCGCTATTGTCGTCATCGATCAGACGGATGTTTTTGATCTTGGTCCCGACCTTGACCACCTGAGATGATCCTTTGATTTTAAGATCCTTAATCACTGTAATGCTATCGCCATTCTTAAGCAGGTTGCCGTTGGCATCTTTGGCTGTCTTCTCACCGTCTTCCGTTTCAGCAAAGACCTCTTTGTTCCACTCGTGTGCACATTCCGGGCAGACAAAAAGAGATCCGTCTTCGTAGGTGTATTCGGAATTGCATTCAGGGCAATTGGGGTAGTCACTCATTTGTTATGTTCCGTTCTTTAGCTGTTGAGAGTTTTATTGATGGGCTTGGGGCTGGATCATACGTACTCGCTAATCTGGTGCAATCTATTTTATGAGCTGAAGTCGTATTGACCGCCGTTGAAATGAAAAGCATGATGACCGGTAAAAAACTTCCAGATATATTTATAGAGCTTGTTAATTAATTGGGGTTGACTTCATGTTGTATTAGATGTATTTTATGTTCTAATCAGCAGACATAGGATTGAATTGTACAATATATGGCGTAGCGTAATGTAAACATATTTAAAATAAGTAACTTATTTTGTGGAGGTGAATGTGGGACAAAAATGGGGTGACGTTAGTTTCTCGAGACAACAGACAGTCGTGTCCAAGCTGTTTGCTTCTGTTCTTATTCTCCTGTTGATACTGCCGACATCGGTTCTGGCCAACCCTTCCGGGGGGGCAGGTTATCAGCGGCAATGCATCGTTTCAACAGGGGAGACATACGCTCAATGTCGTTCAGGGGAGCGATAAAGCTATTGTCGACTGGCAGAACTTTTCCATCGATGCGGGAGAGACGACGAACTTTCTCCAACCGTCCTCGACCAGTGCTATTCTTAACAGAGTTATTTCAAACGCGCCCTCCAAAATTTTTGGCAACCTCAATGCCAACGGTCAGGTTTATCTAATTAATCAGAATGGGGTCGTGGTCGGCGAGTCGGGAACGATTGATACAAACGGGTTCGTGGCATCGACACTTGATGTTTCCAATGCGGATTTCATGGCTGGAAACGATCTTGTGTTTTCTGGAACCTCCCAAAGTGGTGTGATCAATCTGGGCAAGATCAGCGCTGTTGACGGCGATGTGATGCTGATTGCCCGCGATGTCCAGAATAGCGGTGAGATCAGTGCCGGTAATGGTAGCGTGGCCTTAGCGGCCGGCAGTGAAGTACTGGTTAAGGCCTCGGGGGCTGAACGGGTGTTTATCATGGCCGGTTCAGCTGACGGCAGAGTTGAGAACAGCGGTTTGATCAATTCCGCCAGCGCTGAATTAAAAGCCTTGGGCGGCAACGAGTACGCTCTGGCTGTCAATAATGAAGGCGCAGTTCGTGCCACCGGAGTGGAAGAGCGCAACGGCCGGATCTGGCTGGTCGCAGAGCAAGGCACCGTTGAAAACAGTGGTCGCCTCACCGCGACGCAGGGGGATCATGGAGGTGAGATTCAAGTCCTTGGTGATCGTGTGGCTTTGACCGGTGACGCTCGGATTGATGCCAGTGGTGATCTGGGGGGCGGCAACGTGTCGATCGGCGGCGACTTCCAGGGGAATAACTCTAATATCAAAAATGCTGCAAAAACCTTTGTCGGTGTCAATGCCCGGATTAACGCCGATGCCCTGCAAAATGGCGATGGTGGCAAGGTTATTGTCTGGAGTGACGGCACCACTCAGTTTAGCGGCACCATTTCGGCTACCGGTGGAACGGTGGCTGGTGACGGTGGTTTGTCGAGGTCTCAGGTAAGGAAAACCTGATTTTCCGTGGTGCTGTTGATGCTTCGGCGAACAACGGCAACAACGGTCAGTTATTGCTCGATCCCAAGAATATTACCGTGGCCGATGGTGGTGGTGATGCGGTCGCTGATGGGGATGCTTTTGCTGATGGTGGAGGAGCTAACGATATCACAATCTCTCCTGCCGCCATTGAGGCAATCATCGGCGCTGGGACCGATGTTCTGCTGCAGGCGAATAATGATATTACGATTGCCGACGCTATCGTGAGCGGCGGCACGGGCATCATGACTTTTGAAGCCGGGCGCAGCATAACAGTCGACGGTACTATTCATACCAATAACAGCGATATCAACTTCTACTTTAATGACAGTGATGCCGATGCCGGCAATCGCGATGCCGGAGTGGCAGCGTTTATCAATAACGCCCTGATCAATGCCGGCACAGCCGATGTGGTTATTTCAGCCGATAACACGATGACCGGTTCTGCTGTGAATGCCGATACTGGTATCATCATGGCGACTAACCTGTCGATCACCCATAATGAAGTGGACCAAGGTGGCATTATCACATTAAGTGGTTTGACCTTGACCGGGGCACTGACGGTTAATGCCTCAACGGGTGATGTTGATATTGTCAACAGTACTGCCGATGGAGCGATTCGGGTCGTCGGTGTGACTAAACTGACGACTGGTGGTGACGTTGATATTCAAGGGGCGAGCACTGATTTGGAAGTCATTGGTGTCACTGCTAATAATGTGATTCTGTATGATAAAAAGGCGATAGAGATTGGTGCCTCTGGCTTTGTTTCGACGATCACCAACGATTTAACCCTCAATATTATCGGTCCCGTTGGTAATCAGGGTGAAGTTAATGTTGGTGGGACGACCACGCTGACGACCATCAATGGCGGCTTTGGTATTTCCGAATCAAATATCACCCTGAATAACGCAGCCAACGATTTCAATATCGTTACCATCAGTCAGGACAACAGTGGCCTTTCAGCTGTTATTGTTGACGAGAATGCGCTTGATCTCGACGGTAGTTTAACGGCTCTCTGACCGTTGACGTCGAAGGAGCCTGCAGTTTGAAGGTTCAGTAGGCTCTGATCTGACAATCAATGCTGGTGGAGATATCACTGACAGCGGCGCTATCAGTGTCCCCCGCTACCTGCGCATGACTGCTGAAAACGATAGCGATATCGTGCTGGATAACATCGGCAATAACCTGGCCTATCTCGATATCCATGCGGCTAATGATGCAACAGTGGTCAACGGCGTGGATGGCTTGATTCTCGGTTGGTACTATTGGGACACCAATCCCAGTATTGATATCACCGGCAATCTTGCCCTGACGGCCAACGGCACCATTCAACAACAGAACTACAATACCGATAATGCTACGAACTACAACCGACTAGAGGTGGACGGCGATGCGACATTTACTGTGACTGAGGCCAACAGTAATCTGTATCTCGGCCCCTCTTCTTCTTCGGTTTCAGGGACCCAGAATAATATTGGCGGAACGGTCACCATCGCCAAGAGCGGTGTCGGTAGCTATACCGATTTTTTCTTACGAAACGGCAATGCGGCGGCTGGGTCTATCGTTGGTCTCGATACGGTCGGGACACTGGACGATGTCGTTATTGTCTACGATAATGCGGCGAATATTTCTCTGCCGGGGATGACCGTTGGTAACACTCTGTATGTCAAAAATGGCAGCGGTGGGATCACTCAATCCGGTGGTATCAGTGTTGATTCCAATACGGCCACATTTTTTGTTCCTGCCGATCAGGATATTATCCTCAACCATGCTGATAACGATTTCTCTCGACTTAAGGTCGAGTTGGCCAACAATGTCGAGCTTGTTGATGTCGATGGTATCGATCTCTATACCTATGATTCCGATTACGATTATTTTGATGTCCGCGGCAACCTGACGGTAACCGCCGGTGGTGATATTGTCGATACCGGCGGCTATGAAATCATGGTCGATGGGTTGGCCAAGTTTACCGCCGGGGCAAATAACATCATCCTTGATACCTACGACAATGAGTGGAATCAGCTTCAGATTGTTTCAGCTAATAATGTCGATATCTCTGTTGACAGCAATGTTCAGCTGTTAACCTCTGATATCGCCGGCACGTTTGAGTTGGATGCACATAGCGCTTTCAGTTTAAGTCAGGCTGGCGGTTCCGCCGTTACCAGCGGCGGCAACACCACCTTCCGCGATTTCGGCAATATCTCACTGAGTGAAACGGGCAACAATTTTGGACCGCTCTACGTTTACACTGGTGCCGGGGGCACGACCGATATCCAGGAAAATGCTGCTATTACCCAGTGGAATAACTGGTATGCACCGAATCAGAATGTCTATCTGAGTGTGACCGACGATCAGGCTATCAGCTTGGGCAATACGGCAAACCAGTTCGGTACCATCAATGTTACCCAATTCAACAATGGCAATGTTACGCCAGGTGCAGTCGAGATCGCCGAAAATGGTTCTCTGGCTCAGGCCGCAGCCTGGACCACTCATGGTGAGACTTATATCCATAGCAACAGCACGATTAACCTCAGCAACGCCGCTAATGTTTTTGCTCCACTGCGGGTTGCTGGTGGGACCACCTATATCACCGAAAACGATACTATTGAAGATTACGCTGCCTGGGCAACCGGCATCACGATTTTAAATGCTTATGCCGGTGCTGTTTCGGGGCAGGGAAATATCGTGCTTGATGAAACAAATAATGTCATGGGCGACCTGCAGCTAACGGCGCAGGATGTCACCATCACTGAGAATCATCCGATTACTGATTATTATGGCGGGGGGTGGAATACCCCTGGAACCGTTATCCTCAATGCCGGAAATCAGGCGATTGATCTTGACAATGAAGTGAATTGGCACACTCTTGGTGGTATTGATATCGATGGGACTCCCTCCTCCGTCACGATTTATGAAAACCACGACGTGACGCAATCGGGAGCCTGGGTGGTCGGTTCGGCACCGGTTTATATAAATTCAACGAATGATGACATTGTTCTGACCCAGTTGGGGAATGTACTGGGAGCGATTTCTATCGCTAGCGGGAATGGAACCCCGAATTCAGTCAGCATTACGGAAGATGACACCATCACTCAGAACGGTGAATGGCTGTTGTCCGGCAAGGCAGTGAATCTGATTGCCGAAAATGACAAGGCCATTATCCTGACCGATGTCGACAACATTATGGGTGATCTGACCGTTACCGGCGGAGCAGTAACAATCACCGAAAATAATGACATTACCGACGGCGGGGCTTGGACCACAACCGGCGTTACGACCCTGAATCCCGGCAGCACAGGGGCGACAGGTATCGTCCTTAATAATGTCGACAACGTGTTGGGCGATATTGCCGTGTCCGGCGACCCGCAGGACCTGAGCATTGTTGAAAACGATTCGATTACTCAAGCTTCAGCCTGGCTCCTGACGGATGATGTGGTGACCCTGACCGTCAGTGATGATAACGATATTGTTCTCGATGAGGCCTTGAATATCTTCGGCAATCTCAATTTGACGGCCGCTGGTAGCGGCGACGTCATTGTGACCGAAAACGATATTATAACCGATGGTTCGGCCTGGACGGTTGGGGGCACCGCCACGCTGAATTCTGGTGCCAATAATATCAGTCTTGATGCGGATGGTTTGTTGGGGACGCTGCACATTGTTGCAACGGCTGACGCTTTGGTCGAAGCGGATATCGATGTCGTTCAAATCGACAGTGCCGCCAATGTCACGATTGTCGACCCTGATGCCATCGATTTTAACACTTCGAATGTAAGTTCATTACTGTCGGTCAGTGCCGGTGGGCATATGACTCAGACCGGTGGCGCTATTAATGCTGCGGATCTGCTTCTGATCGGTTCCGGTTATGCGACCCTGACCGACGTAACCAACGATGTGAACCGGCTCGCGGCTGGTTTCAGCGGTGGTGACCTGCAATTTACCGATACCGATGATTTTTCCATTGCCACCATTGGCGGCACGGTCGGGATCGGCATCGGCGCCAATGATGTCACTCTGCGTTCGGTGAATAATACCCTGACCGGCATCAGTGATATCAGTAATCTGAGCAGTTCGTTGACCATTAATACTGGGACCGGGTTGGAGCTGCCGAACATGATTATTGGTGGATCGCAGGATTACACCGCCGGTGGTATCGGCGTAACCCTGACCTCCAGTGTGCAGAGTACAGCGTCTGGCGAGATCCGCTTCCATAGTCCTGTGGCGCTGAATACCGACCTGACAATTCAGTCGCTGAACTCCAACATCACCTTTGACAGCACGGTGAATGGCAACAGTAACATCCTGACGGTTAACGCCGGCAGCGGTCAGATTTCTTTCGGTGATGCAGTGTCTGCTTTCGGCGATGCCGGAGATGCCCAGGTCGCCTTGAGCCTGACTGCCGGTGGCAGTGGCACCCTGTTCCAGGGAACTTTGCAGGCTAATAATGGTATTGCTGTGACCGGACCGGTGACCTTCCGCGATGATGTGACCTTGGGCGATGGCACCGTCGGTTCGGTGTTCGCCGGTCAAGTGACTCTGGGGAAGGCTGGTGGCATGGATCTGTCGGGCTACGATACCCTGCGTTTCAGCGGTGGTGTGGTGCTGGAAAACGGCGCGGCCACCATCAGTTCAAACAACAGCCTGATGACCTTTGAAGGAGCCAACACCATCAACGGCCCCTTCGATCTGGCTCTGAATGCCGGAACCGGTGAAATTATCGGTCTGGATCATGTCGGTGCCGACCTGACCTCTCTTGACGTTACCGCCGATGAGATTACCATCTGGGGCGGGCATCTCCATTGCCGGGGCACAGACCTACACCGCGACCGGTGGCAGTGATGTTACTCTGAATGGCAACCTTACCAGTACTCAGGCCGGAGCGATCACCTTCAACAGTCCGGTGACCATGGGCGCCAGCGCCACGGTGACCAGCGTCGATTCCAATATCAATTTTGAGTCGACACTGGATGGCCCTCATGACCTGACGGTGAATGCCGGTACCGGCGCCACCAGCTTCAAAGGCAGATCGGTTCCATCAGTGCTTAGGCGATGGTCTCGGTGCCGCACTGGTCTGCAAACAGTGGTGCGAACAACTTCGATGATGCCGTGGTTACCCGCTCCGGTATCACCAGCAGCGGTAGTGGCGCGGTTTCCTTTGCTAACGACGTGACCCTGGGTGATGGTGATACCGGTTCCACCTTTGCCGGGGCGGTCACTCTGGGCCGGGCAGGTGAAACCACTCAGGTCAGCGGCTACGATGGCTTGACCTTCAGCGGGGAGATTAACCTCATCGACGGGGCGAGCGAGATTATTTCCAACGGCAGTACCATCGCGTTCGGCGACGCGGTCAGCGGAGCCAGGACCTAACCCTTAATGCTCTGGCGAATGATGCCGGCACTGTAACCGGTCTGAATCATATTGCCGGCGATCTCACCGCTTTGAGCGTGACTGGCCAGACGCTGAACCTGCCGGATGGCCTGGCGGTGTCCGGTCCCATGGACTTTACCGCACCTGGCGGTATCACCCTGAATGGCGCCATCGGCAGTGCTGTGGCTCCAGCTACCGCCGCTATCGATTTTAACGGCGCGGTGACCTTGTCTACCGGTGATATTACCGTGACCAGTAATGGCGGTGACATCACTTTTGCCGACACCATCGACGGCGCTCAGAACCTGATCGTCAATACCTCCGGTACCACGGTGTTTGATGGCATTATCGGCGGCAATACCGCGGTTGCCAGCATGACCACCGATGCACCGGGCAGCGTGACTGTTAACGGCGGGGCGGTGACCACCACTGGCGCGCAAACCTATAACGAAGCGCTGAACTTAGGGGCGGATACAGTGATAACCGGTAGCGACGTGACCTTTGCCGGAAGCGTCGATGGCGCCCAGGCCCTCAGCGTGAACGATGACGGAACTACCACTTTTGGTGGCGTGGTCGGTGGCGGTACCGCCCTGACCAGTCTGGTCACCGATGCGGCGGGAAGCACGGCGTTGAACGGCGGTGCCATCACGACCGTAAACAGCCAGACCTATAATGATGCGGTGAGCTTGGGGCAGATACCACCCTCAACAGTACGGTTCTGACCTTTAACAGCACGGTGGATGGTGGCCGAGCTCTCATGGCCAACGGTTCCGACCGGGTGGAATTTAACGGTAGCGTGGGGGGTAACACTGCCCTGACGTCGCTGCTGACCACTGGTGACGAATTGAGCCTGAACAATATCACCACCAGCGGAACCCAGACCTACACCGCACCGGTGGGGATTACGCTGGATGGTGTTTTGACCACCACCGATAGCACCGTGGCGGTGACCGGTCCGGTAATCCTGGCGGGTGACAGTCGCATCACCACTGGCGCTGGCGGTGGCGATATTCAACTGGTGGGCAGCACCAGCACCGTCAATGGCGCCTTTGATCTGGAACTGGCCGCCGGAATCGGCGATGTGGTTCTGGGGGGCGTGGTTGGCCTGATCAACCCGCTGAGCCGTATCGATATTACCGGTAATAATCTGACCCTGCCGATGGTCGTGACCGACCCGGCTGGAGCACAGAACTATGCCGCTCTTAACGATCTGACCCTGAATCAGAGCCGGACCATCAGCGGTCCGATGTCTTTCACTGCCGATGCGGACAACAGCGGTGCCGGTAGCTTCATTCTGCTTGATGGCGTTTCCCTCAACGCGACCAACAACACCATTGATATTACTGCGGCCGATCTTGATCTGCAGGGCAATAGCAGCCTGAACTCCGGCAGCGGGTTGATCACCATTACCGCCAGTGCCGGGAGTCATCTGGGGCTGGGCGACACCGCCGGCGACATGACCATCAGCGGTGCCGAACTGGAGAAGATCTCCAGTTCCGGCGGCTTGACCCTGAACACTTCGGGAACCGGACAGATCTTTGTCGATAATATTGCCGCGGCCAACAGCAACAATATTTCCGGGCTGTTGACCCTGGCTGCGGCAGGTGATGGCGATATCAACTTTATCAATAACGTCTCTACCTTTAATGCCCTGACCAGTCATGCCCGGAACCGGCAACATCAATCTGGCCCAGAACCTCAACACCACCAACGATGCCATCATCTTTGCGACGCCGGTGGTGATCACCGGGGCTTCTGAAGTGAACAGCGACGGTGGCGATATCGATTTCCAATCGACCATTGCCGTCAGCAATCCACTGACCCTGACCAGCGATGGCGGAGCCCTGAGTTTCGCCGACAATCTCAACAGCAACAGCACCCTGCTGATGAATCTGGGGGGCGGCTCTGTCAGTGGCTTGAACCACCTTCAAAGTACCTTGACCGGTTTGACCATCAACAGCGACACTGCCATTTCCCTGCCGGCCATCGCCATCAACGGCGCTCAGGAGTACAACACCGGTGTCATTGAGGTCACCGGTAACTTGAGCGGTATCGGTTTGGCCTTTAATAATATTGTCAATGTCAGCGGTAACGGTTTGGAGTTGAATTCCGGCAGCGGGTTGTTGACCTTTGCCAATATGGTGAACTTCAACGCCAACGATATTATCCTCAGCGGGGATGAGATTGACTTCAATAACAGTGTTAACGGTAGCGGCGCTCTGACGCTACGGCCTTCCACCGATAGTGTTAATGTGTTGGTGGGTGGCTCTGATAATACCACTGGCGCGTTGGATTTGACTGCTGCTGATCTGACCTGGCTGTCGGCGACCTTGTCAGGTTTGACCATCGGTCGCACAGCTGGAAGTGGCTCCTTAATTATTGCTGCTGCGACCGACCTGTCTCAGGCACCGTTGGTGTTGAACGGTACTGGCGGCATCAGCCAGACCGGAGCTTTGACGGCCGATGCTCTGACCCTGTTCAGTAACGGGGGGATTGATCTGACCAACTCTGACAACGCACTGGGGGCTATCGCTCTAAGTGGTGCGCCGACTTCGGTGGCCATTACCGATACGACCGCCATCACTCAGAGCGGAGCCTGGTTACTGGGTGCTGCCGATGTGACTCTTGATGCCGGCAGTGAGGATATTACCCTCACCGCAGCGACCAATACCTTCGGCACCCTGACGCTGACCGGTGGGACGGTCACTATTGTTGAAAATGCGGCCACCGATCTGGGTGCTTCCGGCACTATCGACAACCTGGCTGTAAGTTCGACCGGAGCGATCACCACCAGCGGGGCGGTGACGGTGACCAATGCCGCCGGTTTTAAAACCCTTAACCGATGTGGCCCAGGATATTACTCTGGCCAATAACAGTACTTTTGGAACCGTATCGGCGGCCACCCGCAACACTGCGGATGATGCCAGCGTGAACGGCACCGTCCGTATTGCCCCGGCAACTCGGCTCAGCTGGATGCTATCGCCACTACCGGCGATGTGATTCTGACCGCGGCCAATGGTGAAAGCCTCAGCCAGACCGGCACCGCGACCCTGGCGGCGGCCGGGTTGGAACTATTGGGTGGCGGAAGTCATGACCTGACGGCGGGGACAAACGCTATTGCCACTCTGGCCGGTAACACCCAGGCGGTAAACCTTCAGGAAACAGATGGGTTTGCTATCGGTAGCGTGAATAGCGTCGGATTGACCACCAGTGGCAATGCCCAACTGGTGTCCGGCGGCGCCATCAGCCAAACTGAAAAAGTAGTGACCGATGGGTTGCTGGTTGGCAGCGGTGGCGCTGTGACCCTGACCCACGCCGATAACGATGTGAATGTTCTGGCGGCCGATCTGACCGACAGCAATTTGACTTTCCGTGATACGGACGGCTTCAGCATCGGTGCGGTCAATGGAACCAGCGGTATCTCCACTGGCAGCGGTGATGTCTCTCTGCGAACAACCGGTAGCGTGATCCAGGCAGAAGCTTTGACTGCCGCAGGGGTTGAATTGCTGGCTGGAACTTACACTCTGGATCATATCGACAACGCCATTACCACCTTGGCAGGAAATGCAACGTCTGTTCAGATGCGTGACGACAGCGGTTTCGCAATCGGCACCGTAAACAGCAGTGGGTTGATCGTCGGCGGCAACATCATCCTTGAAAGTGCCGGTGGCGTGAGCCAGACTCAGGCCCTGGTGGCCGGAAGCAGCTTAACCCTGGCCGGCGGCGGAGACTTCACCCTGACCGATGCCACCAACAATGTGGTCAACCTGATGGCCACGGCTGGAAATATCAATTACCGTGATGCCGACAGCCTGATTCTCGGTACCCCCGGCTCGGGCGTGACGACCACCGGAGATGTTATTTTACAGGCGGCTGGTGCCGTGACTCAGGCCGATGTCTTGACTATTGGCGGCAACCTGGCTATCACCACCACTCATAATGCCGGTGATGTCACCATTAATAATTCCGGTGCCGCGGGGACTATTATTGGGAACAGCCTCATAGGTGGAAATTATGCTCTGACCGCCAGCGGTGATCCTGTCACCCAGGCGGCCGGCAGCGGACTGAAGGTGGCTGGAACCACTAACGTGGACAGTGCTTCTGTCAGCTTTGGCGGCAGCGGCAATATCTTTGGTGATGTGGTGACCACTCCGGCTCGCGCTGAACTGGTCGCAAGCGGCGAAATTGTTCTCGGTAATGTCGATGAGGCCGGCGATTACGCGGTGACCAGTGTAGCCAGTGCCGACAGTTTCGGTGGTGCTGCTGTAGCGGGCAATGCGGTTACTCTTGATAATTCCTCCAACAATATTGTCGGGAGTATTTCAGTTATTACTGATGCGCCGGTTGTTGTGGATGCCGGTGATGTCAAGACCGGTATCCGTCAGGCGGCAGGGACAACCATCAGCATTGTCGGTACTGCCAGCTTCACGGCGGAAGACAGCACCGTCCCTGGCAGTGGTGTGATCGACCTGACCAACAGCGGCAACAGCTTCGGCACCCTGGTGCTGACCGGTAGCGATGTGACCGTGCTGGAAGACACTGGCGATACGGAACTGGGCAGTGCCGATGCCTCAGGTCTGCTGACCGTTACCTCATCTGGTCATGTGACCCAGACCGGTCCGATCAAGACTCCGGCGTTGACGGTGAATGCCGCCAACGGTCTGGTTAACTTAAGTGATGTCGATAACGATGTCGATACCCTGACCATAACGGCCGATGGTGCGGTGGCCTTTACCGATGTCGATGGTGTCACGGTTGCGGGTATCAACGCAACCGACGATGATGTAATCCTGAATGCGGGAGGTGATATCACCCAGAGTGGGGCCTTGAGCGGAGTAAATCGTTTGACGGTTGCCTCTGAGGGAGCGATCGATCTCGACGAGTCGGGCGTCAGCAACCAGATCACCGTTCTGGGGCCGGTCTCTGCCGCTACGGGCATTGCCATTGCCGACAACGATGGCGATCTGTCCATCGATGGGGATGTGGCGGCGTTGGCCGGTGATATCGAAATCCGTGCCGATGACGGCAATCTGACCCTGGCCGACACCCGGACCATTACTGCTGTCGGGGCCGGCAATATTATCCTGGCCGCCGGTCTCGATCATAACTTTACCAATGCCGATTCCACTCCCGAGAGTGCTGCACTGGTTCTTGATGGCGGCCGTTTTATCATCTATTCCGATAACAACAGCGACACCACCGAAGGGGGCTTGAGCGGCAGCGCCTACATGGGGCGCACCTATGCCGCCAACGATCCTACCTGGGCCGCGACCAACGACGCCGGTGGTAACCGCTTCTACTATAACGATACCGCCACACTGACTTTACGGCGGTGGACAAGGTGAATCCTATGGTGATGGCAACCCTGCCTTGACTTATGTGGTGACCGGGCTGCTGGCCGGGGATTCTGAAGCTGATGCATTCAGTGGTAACCCGACCTTGAACACTGCTGCCGGAGCGACTTCGAATGTGGCGATTACGCCATCACTATCAACGGTACAGGTTTGACCAATGACAAGGGTTACGTATTTGCGTTTGTCGATGGCACCCTGACTGTCGATCCGAAGAGCATTACCGTGACCGCTGCTGACAAGAATAAAGTTTACGGCGGGGCCGATCCCGGCTTGACCTATAGCGCCGATGTGGCTCTGGTTGCAGGTGACAGTTTTGACGGGGCTCTGTCCAGGGCTGCCGGCGAGGATGTCGGCGATTACATTATCGGTCAAAATACACTGCTGGTTAACGACGGTAATGGTGGCAGCAACTATGATATCACCTTTGTGGATGGAACCTTCTCTATTACCCCGGCGGCATTGACAGTGACCGCTGCTAACGACAGCAAAACCTATGATGGCCTGGCTTACAGCGGGGGTAACGGTGTCAGCTACAGCGGTTTCGTCGGTGGTGAAGATAGCACTGTACTGGGCGGAACATTGAGCTATAGTGGCAGTTCCCAAGGGGCTCTTAACGCCGGTCTTTATCAGGTCATGCCCCAAGGGTTGAGCTCCGGTAACTACACCATCAGTTATGTGGCTGGAGAGTTGGCGGTGGATAAGGCGAACCTGGTGATTTCCACCAGCGATGTGACCAAAACTATGACGGGCGTTTCACCGCAACGGGGAACGCGGTGATATCCGTCGGTAGCGGTACCCAACTATTTGGCACCGATAGTCTCAGTGGTGGCAACTTTGCTTTCATCGATGCCAATGCTGGTAGTGATAAGGTCGTGACAATAGCCGATGTCAGTGTGAATGACGGTAACGGCGGCAACAACTACGTCGTCAGCTATGTGAACAACACCACCAGTACCATCAACAAAGCGACTCTGACCGTCAGCAGTGCCAATGTGACGAAATCTTACGACGGCACCTGACCGCTGCTGGTAGTGTTGTAGTTGTTGGTGGCACCTGTACGCCAATGCCAGCAACGGCGATGTGGTGGACAGCCTCAGCGGCGGTAGCTTTGCTTTCGCCGATGCCAATGCCGGTACCGGCAAGACTGTGACGGTCAGTGATGTGAATATCAATGACGGTAACGGAGGCGGTAACTACAACGTCACCTACACCGATAACACCACCAGCACTATTAACAAGGCGAATCTGGTGGTAAGTAGCAACAGTGTGACCAAGACCTACGATGGCACTCTGGCCGTCGCCGGCAGCGCAAACGTGGTGAGCGGTACTCTATACGCTAACGCCAGCAATGGTGGCGTCATGGACAGCATCAGCGGCGGTGATTTTGCTTTCGCCGATGCTAATGCCGGAACTAATAAAACGGTTACCGCAAGTGGTGTGACCGTCAACGATGGTAACGGCGGCAACAACTACACCATCAGCTATGTCGCCAACAGCACCAGCACCATCGACAAAGCCAACCTGACCATCAGCAGCGGCAATGTCACCAAAATTTATGACGGGACCCTGGCTGCCGATGGGGCGGCAATGGTTGTTGGTGGGACACTCTATGCCAACACCAGCAACGGTGGTGCTGTGGATAGCCTCAGCGGCGGCAGCTTCGCTTTTACGGACGCCAATGCGGGCAACGGCAAAATTGTAACTGTCGATGCTGTGACCGTTAACGACGGTAACGGCGGTGGAAACTATAACCTGAATTATGCCGATAATACGACCAGTACTATCGAAAGGGCCGGTCTGGTGATCAGCAGCACCGATGTGACTAAAACCTATGATGGCACTCTCTCTGCCGATGGAAAGGCTGTCGTTGTAGGTGGAACTCTCTATGCCAATGCCAGCAATGGTGGCAGTGTTGATGCCATAGACGGAGGGAATTTCTCATTTACCGAAGTTAATGCCGGTAGCGGTAAAGCGGTTGTGGTCAGCGACGTTACAGTGAGTGACGGTAACGGCGGCAACAACTACGCCGTGACCTATGTCGCCAATGTCAACAGTGTCATCGGTAAGGCCAACCTGGTGGTCGCAGCGGTGGATGACAACAAGACGTACGATGCTTCAGCGTATAGTGGTGGGAATGGCGTAACTTACAACGGTTTCGTCAATGATGAAAACAGTACGGTTCTCAGTGGTATTCTCAGCTATACCGGTTCCAGCCAGGGGGCGGTCAATGCCGGCAGTTACGCGATCTCTCCGCAGGGACTGGTGTCCGGCAATTATGAACTGACCTTTGTCGATGGGACCTTAACTGTTGATAAGGCCGTTTTGACCTACGTCGCCACTAGCGCCGAGCGTCCTTATAATACAGCCAATCCTGTTTATAGTGGAACTTTGAGCGGTTTTCTTGGCACTGACAGCCTGGCTGACCTGGATGGTGCCGCCGTGTGGACCACAAATGCAACCGCTACCAGCGGGATCGGCTCGTATGCTATCAACGGCAGAGGTTTAAGTTCCGGTAATTATACCTTTGTTCAGTCTCCCGGTAATGCTCAGGCCTTAACCATAGTCCCCAAGGTGATCGAGATAAACGGTCAGCCATGGAGTTGATGGCTGAAGGACAGGACTGGCAACTGGTCGGTTATAATGGGGATCTGTTGGTGTTGAATCGTCAAGATCCTGAACGGCTGACCGCTGATGAAATGACCCAGAACTTTCTTGATGACCAGATGACCCCGAATCCTTTGCCTCTATTAGCACAGCTTCCCGAATTTCAGATTGAGTTTGACCAGCAGGACGATTTCGGTTTCGGCAACGTCTATTCGGTGCAGACGAGCTTCGATACCGATATGACAAACATTGGTTCTGCTTTTGGAGCTTATTACAGCGGGCCTCAGCGCAGTAAGAAAGCACGCGATTTTAAATATCTTGACTAACTTTTTCCATATGGTGACAGGAGCTGTGCTCCGTCACCATAGATTGATTACGAACAACAACATTCAATATGAAGAAATAAAGGAGAAACTTGAATGCGTGCAGTTTGTTGCTATCGATTGCTGGCTTTTATGGCCGTTCTGCTGTTGACGAGCGGAATTAGCCTTAAGGTTCAAGCTCAGGATCTTGATCGGGTCGCACCCAAAAAATTGGAAAAAGATGTTTCTCCTACGGAGATGCCTGAGCTTCCCGTGCCTGTCGTCCGCAGTTCAAATCCGGAACGGATGTTATTAGACGAGCTCAGCGGGCTGATATTCCTACGCTCCCCGGAGAAGGTTCTGCGCGGCGGCGTTAAGCTGGAAGGGATTCTGGTCGACGGCTATCTGCCCGAATCATTCTTTCCCGAGATGGAAACTTTTTTGAACCAGCCACTGACGTTGGCCGACCTGAACAGTATTTTGAAAAAGGTGGTTGTTTACTTCCGGACTCAGTCCACACCAGTTGTCGATGCTTACATTCCTGAGCAGGATATCACCGGGGGAACGGTGCAGATTGTTGTTGTCGAGGGCAGGGTGGGCAGTATTCGTGCTGAGGGAAATCAATGGTTCGATTCTGAATCAATCGAATCGCAGATCCGGACCAAACCGGGAGAGGTGATTCGAGGAAATAAACTGGCAGAGGATGTCAGTCGTCTCAACCAGAACCCCTTCCGTCACATTGACCTTGTCCTGGCTCGCGGTGAGGAAAAAGGGGAGACAGATGTTATTTTACGTACAGAAGATCGCTTTCCGTTGCGGGTTTATGCAGGCTATGAAAACAGTGGTAATGAGTTGACAGGGCGAGACCGTTATTTGACCGGATTTAACTGGGGTAACGCTCTTGGTCTTGGGCATTTGCTGGATTTCCAGATGACGAGTGCTGAGAAATATTCACGCATGAAAGCTTATTCTCTGCAGTATAGAATTCCACTTAAAATCACCATTCTATCGAGTTTTCAACTGCTTATGCCAAAGTCGTCCCGATATGGAACCCTTTGATATGGATGCCCAGAGTTGGGAATTCAGCGGTCTTTACCGGATGCCCTCCCCTCTGTCGGACGGTTACAGCATGAATTGAATCTGGGGCTTGAATATAAATTCAGTAACAGTGATCTGGATTTCAGCACTATGCCGGTATTTGATAAAAAGACCGAAGTTATTCAGGTCGCACTGGGTTATGGAGGATCTTTTCCCGATCAATATGGTCGAACAGCTTTCAATCTGCGTGTGGTCAGCAGTCCCGGCGACTTGAGTTCGTACAATGATAATGAAGATTTTAACGCTTACAAGCAGGGAGCTTCCGCCCAGTATATTTACACTGAACTGGACATTGATCGTCTGACCGCTTTACCTGGGGGATTCAGTTGGAACACCAGGGCACATCTGCAATTTTCCGATGGTCCTCTGCTGGGGAGTGAACAGCTTGGATTGGGGGGTATGCCAGTGTGCGAGGTTTTGACGAGCGCGAAGCCAACGGTGATGAAGGCCTTCTGCTGATTAATGAATTGAGGACTCCTAACTATGATCTCACCTCCTTGTTGAATCTGCCATTCAGAGCCGGTCAGGTGCAACTGCTTGGTTTCTGGGATTACGGAGTGGTGCGGAATCGCAACAAGGGCGATGATACCGTTCTGTCCGGTATTGGGGCAGGGGGGCGTTATCGTTTTGGGGCAATGTTTCGCTGCGGTTCGATTATGGCTGGCAGCACATTGGAGAGAATAATGACAAGCGTGTTAACGCACTGGGCCATGTTGGCTGGTGATTGGTTATTAAACTTTTATCTTGGTAGGACTGAAGGAGAATGAAATGCGTTTAAACAGAAAACCGATGATACTTATTGTTGTAATACTCATTGTGTTACTGGGAGGGCTGAGTGCTTCCGCATTAGCCAAGGAAAACCAAGAGAATGAAAACTCATCACCGCAGCAGAAACTGGTTAAGGTCAGTACTCTAGGATCGGTGGAAGCGAACCAGGAGTTTCAGCGCAATGTGCAAATCATGCAGGCGCAGCGCCAAAGAGTGATTCAGTTGCAAAACCAGCTTGATCTTGCCCAGACCAAAGGCTTGAAAAAAAAATCTTAAAAAAAGAGCTTGATTCCGCAATGGAAAAGCTCAATAAGGATAATAAGAAAATGGCGGAAACATACGGTTTTTCTCTAAACCGGAATTATGTACTGGTGGTTGAAAAGGCTCATATTTATATGGCTGTTTCAGATGACGAAGCAGATAAAATAGCGAAAGAGCGCGAGAAAGAGAAAAAATAAACTCTATCTGTTCAACAACGAAGCCGAAACTC
>LQAG01000209.1_pt1 | contig 22843 bp, 29 predicted proteins | sample 1535801 | NCBI WGS metagenome assembly LQAG01 (sample SAMN04331584, study PRJNA305678) | bioreactor metagenome | isolation source: bioreactor_3 inoculated with Wadden Sea sediment 1st replicate of a... | place: Germany:Bremen | reverse complement strand
ACTGAAATCAAAGGAGTGTGAATATGCAAAAAAAGAAATGGTCGCCATGCTATTGGCTGGTGGGCAGGGGAGTCGCCTTGGAATCTTGACGAATCATACGGCCAAGCCGGCAGTATCCTTTGGGGGAAAGTATAGGATCATCGATTTTACATTGAGTAACTGCATCAACTCCGGAATCGACACTGTCGGAGTATTAACCCAGTATCAACCGTTACAACTGAACCGCCATATCGGCATCGGCATCCCCTGGGACCTTGACAAGGCCTATGGAGGTGTTACAGTGCTGCCTCCATATGTCAGCAGGGAGAATGAAGCATGGTACACCGGAACGGCCAATGCCATCTATCAGAATATTCCATTCATGGATTACTATGAGCCGGAATACGTATTGATCCTTTCAGGTGACCATATCTACAAGATGGATTACGAGATGATGCTGGCCAACCATAAACGAAGCAATGCGGAGGTTTCCATAGCCGTACTGAAGGTACCGCTGAATGAGGCTCACCGCTTCGGAATCATGAATACGGATGAGAACAATACCATAATCGAATTCGAGGAAAAACCGGAGAATCCGAAAAGCGACCTGGCTTCGATGGGTATCTATATCTTCAACTACAAGGTGCTGAGGGATGCCTTGATTAGGTCGGAGCGGGATCATGTGAACAGTGATTTCGGCAAACACATCATACCCTTCTGTCTTGAGCAGGGACATCATACTGTGGCCTATGAGTTCGAAGGTTTCTGGAAGGACGTTGGAACGCTGGAGTCATATTGGCAGGCCAATATGGAGTTGATCAGCCTTGTACCTGACTTCAACCTTTATGAGGCATATTGGAAGATCTATACGAAAAGTGACATACAGCCACCCCAATACATAGCAGGAAAAGCCGTGGTTGATATCTGTATCCTCGGCGAGGGGACTGAAATCTACGGTGAAATCTACAATTCTGTCATCGGCTCGAATGTAACGGTGGGAGTAGGATCCAAAGTCTATGATTCCATCATCATGTCCGGAACCACCATCAAGGATAATGTCACCATCATCCGCGGAGTAGTATCAGAAAAAGCGGTTATCGGCAACAATGTCACCATCGGCGAAGGACCGGATACGCCGAACGAGGACTATCCGAAAATATACAATTCCGGTATCAGCGTCATCGGTGAGAACACCGTGATACCGGACAATGTCTGGATCGGCAAGAACTGTGCCCTGGATGGAATGATCAATTATGAGCATTTTGAAGAGGGGCGTCTTGAAAGCGGCAAGAACATCATCATAGAGGAGGTGGGAGAATGAGAGCGTTAGGGATCATACTCGCAGGCGGCAGGAATGAAAGGCTCAAAGAGCTGACATATCACAGGGCGTTGGCGGCCCTGCCGATGGCAGGCAGCTATCTGTCCGTCGATTTTTCACTCAGCAACATGAGCAACTCCGGCGTCAATAAAGTCGGTGTCATCACCCAGTACAACTCAAAATCCCTGATCGATCATCTGAGTTCCTCCAAGTGGTGGGACTTCGGCCGGAAGCATGGAGGCCTCTATGTCTTCACACCACACATCACCCATGAGAACAGTTTGTGGTACAGAGGGACAGCAGATGCCATCTATCAGAACATCTCCTATCTGAAGGACTCCCATGAGCCCTATGTCATCATTGCTCAGGGCGACAGCATTTGCAAGGTGGACTTCAATGATGTTTTGGCCAACCATGTGGAAAAGCGTGCGGATATCACCGTCGTTTGCAAAAGGGTCACGGATGAGAAGCTCGACCGTTTTGGTCATGTAAAATCGACAAAGATGACAGGGTTGTCGATTTGAAGAGAAACCCATTGAACCGACGGATAACCTTATATCTACCGGCATGTATATCGTCAGGAGACGTTTGCTGATCGAACTCTTGGAGGATGCGGATGCGGAAGGCAGGTTTGATTTTGTCAATGATATCCTCATCAGATACCGTAAGCAAAAGAACATCGTGGCCTATATGCACGAGGGATATTGGAGAAGCATATCTTCACTTTCTTCCTATTATAAAGCGAATATGGAATTCCTTGACAAGGACGTACGGATGAAGTTCTTCAAAGAGAGTCCGAACATCCTTCCAAAGTGGAAGACGAACCTCCTGCAAAGTTCAATCAGGGGACCAGGGTATCCAACAGCCTGTGTTCCAGCGGATGCATCATCAACGGAACCCTTGAGAATTCGCTGCTGTTCCGGAAGGTGTTCATAGGAAGGAATACGGTGATCCGCAACTCCATCATACTCAACGGCACCTATATCGGAGATAACTGCGTCATCGAAAACTGCATCGTCGACAGTAAGAGTACCATCGCTGACGGATCTGTATTCAGGTCGGATTCTGAGGAGCCGAGGATAGTTGTGAACAAGGAGCAGATATTCTTCTAAGAATTGAGACGTCTTGAAGGAATGCGTTCTAATGTCAGACAACTTTGTTAAAAAAGAAATAAAGTTGAAAAATAATTCGTAATAGTTTATAATATTACGTAGATTAGAATGTTGAAGGTGTCTGCAAAAGACAGAATTAGGGAGAAGGGTGGATTCTCCACTCACATCATGTTACAGAAAGGGGTACTAAAATGGAAATTACTGATGTAAGAGTTCGTAAGGTTGCAAAAGAAGGCAAGATGAAAGCTGTTGTATCGATTACTTTTGATAATGAATTCGTCGTTCACGATATCAAGGTGATCGAAGGAGAAAAAGGCTTGTTTATCGCAATGCCAAGCAGAAAAGCCCTTGACGGTGAGTTAGAGATATCGCCCATCCGATCAATTCGACCACGAGAGATAAGCTGCAAAGAGCTATTCTGGATAAGTATGAGACCGTTTCTCTTGCTGAGCATAATGAAGAAATGGATTACGATGAAGCATAGTTCAACGTCATGTATAGATACACTTCTGTTTCGTATTGAAGCAGAAGTGTTTTTTGTGAGAAGTGACAAATTTTGAATTTGTCCTTGCCAATGAAGTAAACTTGATGTAAAATGTGTTGGGGAAAAGAAGGAGAGTGTATACAATGTCCGTTGTAAAAGCCGTTATTCTGGCCGCTGGTGCCGGAACGCGAATGAAGTCAGACAAACCCAAAGTGATCCATAAGATCATGGATAAGACGATGCTTGACTATGTCATCGAATCCGCCATGGAAGCCGGCGCAAGTGAAATATGTGTTGTTGTCGGTCATGGAAGGGAATCCGTGATGGAGTCGGTCAGCCATGATGTTACTTTTGTGACGCAGGAGCAACAGCTTGGTACCGGTCATGCGGTTATGCAGGCTGCGGAGTTTATCGGTTCCGAGGGTGAAGTCTTCGTGCTGTTTGGGGATACGCCGCTGATCACAGGTGCGAGCCTGTCAAAACTCAGGGAGTACCACGACATGAACAGTCATGGTGTCACAGTATTGTCGACTGTGGTAGAGAATTCAGACGGATATGGACGTATCATTCGGGATGAAGAACATAACTTTTTCAAAAGTGTCGAACATAAGGATGCCACCCGTGAAGAACGCAGGGTGAAAGAGATCAATTCCGGCATGTACATCTACAGCGCCTCGGCACTGCATGATGCGCTTGCCAAGTTGACCAATGACAATGCCCAGGGCGAGTATTATCTTCCGGATACCCTTTTAACCATCATGAATGACGGTCACAAGGTGGAAGCGATGAAGATTTCCGATCATGAGGAAATACTCGGAGTCAATTCCAAGGTTCAGCTTTTCGAGGCAACCACAATAATGCGAAGACGTATTAACAACTACCTGATGGAATCCGGAGTGACCATGATGGATGCAGGTCAGGTATATATCGGCAAGGACGTGGAAATAGAAAGAGATGTCGTCATTTTGCCGGGGACGATCATAGAGGGGAAATCTACGATCGGCATGGGTTCCGTCATCGGACCCAACACGAAAATCATCAACAGTAGCATTGGCGAAGAGACTACTGTTGACCAATCTACAATACTTGAGAGCAGTATTGGAAACCATACGACAGTTGGCCCATATGCCTATGTCCGACCAAATTCAGCAATCGGCAACCACATTAAAGTCGGCGATTTTGTTGAAATCAAGAATGCAACCATCAAGGACCACACGAAGATTTCGCATCTGACATATATCGGCGATGCGGATGTCGGTGAGTACGTGAATTTCGGCTGCGGTACCGTTGTCGTCAATTACGACGGTGTCAAGAAGCACCGTTCGACCATTGGCGATCATGCCTTTATCGGATGCAATACCAATCTGGTATCGCCGGTAGCGGTGGAAGAGGGTGCTTATACGGCAGCAGGATCCACGATAACCAAGGATGTGCCGGAAAACGCTTTGGCAATCGGTCGGGCCAAACAGAAGAATATTATGGGTTGGGTGAAGAGAAAACGCCAGTAACATAAGCGCTGCATATCTTTAGGAGGAATTTCAATGACCAGTACTATTAAAACGGTTAATGGTATCAAAATCTTTTCTTGTAACTCGAACGAGCCCTAGCAAAAAAATTGCCGATGAGTTGGGTGTTCCATTGGCAAAATCCGAAGCAGGTCAGTTTTCTGACGGTGAAAGCTTCGTCAAGATCGACGAGGTTGTCCGTGGATTCGATGTCTTCATCATTCAGTCCACTTCCAATCCGGTCAATGACAATCTGATGGAACTGCTTATTGCCATCGATGCGATGAAGAGAGCATCAGCAGGCAGGATCACTGCAGTTATCCCTTACTTCGGTTACGCCAGACAAGACAGGAAAGCAAGAGCAAGAGATCCAATCAGTGCCAAGTTGGTTGCAGACCTTCTGCAGGCAGCAGGCGCAGACCGTGTACTGACTATGGATCTGCATTCAGCTCAGATTCAAGGATTTTTCGGAGTGCCTGTAGACCATATGAAAGGTAATCCGTTACTGGTCAATTACTATAAAGAAAAAATTCAGGAAGTGGATGGCGACTTCGTCGTCGTATCCCCTGACATCGGTTCCGTCAAGCGTTCAAGAGGTTTTGCGGAATGGTTGGATGTACCGCTGGCCATCATTGACAAGCGCCGCCCTGAAGCGAATGTCAGCGAAGTGATGAGCGTCATCGGTGAAGTGGAAGGCAAGAATGTCATCATGGTGGATGACATGATCGATACTGCCGGCACCATCTGCAATGCCGCCGGCGCCATGATAGAAAAAGGTGCAAAGCGTGTGTTTGCATGCTGTACGCATGCAGTGCTCTCAGGCCCTGCAATCGAGCGTATTGAGAAATCCGCCATCGAGGAACTCGTTGTCCTTGATACCATCAAATTGGATGATGAGAAGCAGATTGGAGATATCAAACAGCTCAGCGTATATAAGATTTTTGCAAATGCCATCACCGCGATTCATGAAAATGAATCCGTCAGCCAGTATTTTAATCAGGTCTGATCATATATTGGTTGGTAATATTCAGTCCTGTGAATGCTTGAATCAGAAGAAAATGAATAGATAAAAAATGGAAAGTGTCCTCTATCAGAGGACACTTTTTTTGCGTTTGGAAGTGTATAATGGACACTGAACATAATGCTGCGCACGCAAATTCAGGAACCGACCGGAGCATTTCAGGACTTTCGTCTTGCGCAGCATCAATTCGTTATATATAATGAGTACCACAAAATGACACGAATATTCCAATGAAGAAGTGAACGTGGCAAGCTAGGAGCTTTTTGTGGAAACATTGCACCCGTATAAGTTTATTTATTCTAATATATTGATTAATGGATTGCGCAATGGCTAGGAGGGTTGGATGGAAGACATTATTTTGAACAAGTACAGGATTATTCGAATCCTGAAGGAAACAAATGAGTCGTGCGTCATGCTGGCTGAACACTTGAAGCTTCATTCCTGCTGGATCATCAAACAGCTGACCGGTGCGGACAAGGAGGCGATGAGAGAGGTGGAGGTGCTGAAAGGCATCAGACATCCCGGAATCCCGATGATCGTGGATGTGGTCAAAGAGGAGGAACGAATCACCATCATCAGGGAGTATGCTGAAGGAAAGACGCTGGACAGAGAGCTTGAAAACGGAATTTTCAGTCAGGACCAGGTTGTCGGTATCGGTTTGCAGCTATGCGGTATCATCCGTTTTTTGCATGAAGGATTATCCAAACCCTTGATTTTCAGGGACATGAAACCGGGGAATATCGTCATGACAGAGGATGGACAGCTGAAGCTCATTGATTTCGGAATCGCGAGGTTCTATCATGACGGACAGGAACATGACACCTGTTATCTTGGAACCAAGGGCTTTGCTTCACCAGAGCAGTTCGGATTCAGCCAGAGCGATGTTCGGACAGATGTCTTCGGTATCGGAGCGACCCTCTACAATCTTCTGACGCGCATGGACCTTGGAAAACCGCCCTATCGCATCATGCCCATCCGGCCCGTCAACAATTCTGTGACTTCATCGATGGAAGCGATCATCAACAAGGCGTGTGCGATCGACAAGAACAGGCGGTATCAGGCCGTATCCGAGATGATTCATGACCTTGAGCGGCTGACGGTGAGGAAAGAGCGTATGTCGATGGAAGCTGTCATGAAAAGCAGCAAGGCAGTCAAGATCGGTATTGCACCTGTCAGCAGAGGATGCGGTTCCACATACTGTACCTTAAGGATCGGGAGGTATCTGCAGGGCAAAGGAAGCAGGGTCTTGATCGTTGATATGTCGAAGGCGCGAAAACTGTCAGGTCTGGAATACCATCCGGAATGCAGGATCGAAAAAGCCATCTCAGCTTCTGGGGGATGGATATGATCCATCAATCGGTGATCGAGGATACCTCACGTTTTCCGGGTGACGGATGGCTTGAACGATACGATTACGTTCTGTTTGACAGCGACTGCCTGAGGGAGCTGGAGGTCGTCAGGGATATCCGTTTGACCGTGGTGGCATCGGTAAGTCCGTGGCAGCTTGAAGCTTTTGAAGAGTTTATATTGGAGCCGAGGGATGGTCCGCTGTGCGTCTGCATCAACATGGCGACCAATGAAGAATTCAAGGAACTTGTATTGACGGTGAAGGACCTTCGGCTGTACAGGATGGACTATGTCCCATTTGATGCACTGACAGAGGAGGATGCATTTGTTGAAGAGTTGCTGAGTGAAATGGAGGTTATGGGAGATTGGCAAAGTCAAAAAGGTTTTTACGCAGCAAAGGAATACAGGAAAAAATTAGCAGCACTCATAAAACCATCACCATCGGAGTGATGGGAACTTCCTACGGTGTAGGTGCCAGTCATCTATGCTTCATGCTCGCCACTTGTCTTGCCAAGGACAGGAGCAGGCTGGCGGTTGTCGAATGGGGACGGCAGGAGACGTTCCGGCATATCGAACAAGCTTATGAAGGAGGCGGAGAAAACGGTGACGACAGTTTCATTATCAAGAAGACAGTCTTCTACAAGGCTTATGGCGGCACCATCGGTGAGATCAAGAACAGCGGATTCCAGATCATCATCGTGGATTACGGACCATACGACAGGACAAAGCTTGCAGGATTCAACGAGATGGACGTGAAACTGCTCGTAGCACAGGCCAACGAATGGAAACTGCCGGAGCTTGCAGCACTGACAGGCGAATGGGATGAGTCGTATTGGAAGAACTGGCAGGTGGTTGTGCCCTTTGGAGACAAAGAGGAAATCAGGCTGATCAGGAGAGCCTTTGGCATCAGGGCTGAAAGCATCGCCTGCTGCAAGGATCCTTTCCTCTGGACCAGACCGCTGGCGGAGGATATGAAGAAACTGCTGTATTGAGGATAAAGTGAAATCGCTGTATTGCGGATATCGAGAAATCACTGTATTAAGTGATACTGAGAAATTGCCGTAATATGAATGGATAAAACAAGGAGGATACAATGTCGATAATAAGACAAAGATCAAGAAATCTGCTGATGTCAGGGGTGATAGGTTTCATGCTCGCCTTGACGGCGATTCTTCTGGTCTACCTGTTGATGGTGAGAGGCAACGAGAAGGTGATACAGCTGCTGCTGAGAGACAGTCAGCTGCAGGTCACTGAGATCAGTGAAACAGATGAGGAAGAGCCGCTGGAGACGACTGAAGTGCTTGCTGTGACCTTCAAGGTAGAAAAGGGGCAGTTGCTGACGGAAGAGATGATCGGCAGTATGCAGGTAGAGGTGAGTATCCTGCCGCAAAATGCCATCATGAATCCGGAGGATGTCATCGGGAAGAAAGCAACATCCGACATCGAGAAAAATACCATTTTGACAGAATCGATGGTCAGGAACAAGGATGTTCATGAAGTGGCAAATGAAATAGTTGAAATCAAAGGGATACCTGTTCCTGAAATCCTACAGCTTGGCGACAGGGTCAATCTGAGGATCCACTTCCTACCGGGCAGGATTACACAGTCGTGGAGGATAAGGCCGTCATCCATATGAACATGGAGGCTCAGACGGTGTTTGTAGAGCTTGACGAAGAAGAGATTCTGGCCTTTTCCAGTGCCAGGGAGGATGCCAACATCCATTCCGGAACACAGATATATCTGACCAAGGAAAATCAGGGCTTGTCGAATCCGATTCGGATCCGAATGCCGTAATCTATGAGAACTATCCGCTGAATCCCAACGCCATGGCGCTGTCCAGGGTGTATGCCTTTGATGGTGTCCTGCTTGAGGACAGGGTGAAATTGGATGAGAGCCTGGCCGAATTCTTTGACATGGATGAGGAAAGATATGCATATGTTCTGAAAGAAGCGGATGAAAACACGGAACAGGCCGGTCAGGGCGCTGGAGGTGTACAGGTGGCAAACGTAAGTGAAGAGTCTGATGACAACAGCAGTCGGCATGACAGCGGAAGTCGATATGACAGCAACAATCGAAAAATGAGGAGGAAGGGAATCCTTCGGACAGAGACGGATATGATTTTAGAAATGGAGGCAAGGATGGGTAAGGTTATGCATGACGGCAGTGAGGCTGCCAAGTATTTTATTAAAGGACTTGAATATGTCCACCGGTATCCCAGACAAAGATGGTCCTTCGGAAGGAGCATCAGAACTGAAAGGGGAAGTATATCTCCGGAAATGGAATACAGCCGGGACGTATTGGTTGCCAGGACTTCAAAGGAATCCATTCAATGGCTGGAGACACGCTTTGCCGATGCGTTGGATTTGGGGTGGCCGGTCGACAGGATGACCATCGTCATCGTGGAATATTACCGGGACAGCATGATCCAGAAGGGTTATCTGAGAAATAGGATGCTCAGGGGATACAAGGGCAATAAGGAACCGGATTTCATGATGGTGGAGTTTCGGGAAAGCGATGCGGTCGTCCGTCTGGAAGACGAATATGACGGCAAGTTCAGCTATAGGAATCTCAGTGGACATTACAGGAAACAGCTCCATAGGATTGCGGAGCGAATCACTGTCAAGGAGTCAAATCGGGAGATGGGAAGCCTTAAGCCGGATAGCCTGGAGGCGGGAGGTGGAAAATATGCAGATAGCAGTTTGGTCCAATGAGGGCAAGGGTGCCGGATCGACAACGTTGGCAGCGGTGATGGCAACCCTGATTGCTGCCAAATACAATTACAAGACGCTGGTCACTCATACGATGACAGGAGACCTCAGCATGGAAGAGTATCTGCTGAAGCCACTGGAACAGGAGCCGTTCAGGAGTGTGGGTGAATCCAACGTCGACGGTCTTTTCCGACTGATCAACAACGGAAAACTGGCGGCTTCCACGGTTCGGGACTATTGTTACTCCCTTTTGGCTCACTCGAATCTTGATTTTCTGGGTACTCACCGGCTTTACCAGGCGACGGACAGGCACATGAACAACTACATGTATCTGATGTATACGGCCAAAAAATTCTATGATGTGACCGTGGTGGATCTCGATGTGGACAAAGAGCATCCGCTGTTTGACAGGGTGCTCAGGGAGACGGATATCCTGGTGGCTGTCGGCAGTCAGAATGCGTACAGGATGCAGGAGCTGGTCGGTGATCTGAAGTCTGCCACGGAGAAGCTCAAGGACAAGAAGACGAAGGTACAGCTTGTGCTGAACCGGTATGACCGCAGTTCCGGAATCTCCCTGAAGAAGCTGACGGACAGTCTGGACATCAATCATACAATGACCATACCTTACAAAACGGAAATCATCGATTGCTGCAACCGGCATGAACTGGTGGACTATGTGCTGAGACAGTCACATGGTACGAAAAAAACCGGTTTCGGAGGCTATATGAAGGATGCAGCCAAACTTGTTGACAATGTCATGCATCAGTTTATGGAGGTGTCGGATGTCCGGTGAGATGAATGTTCTGATTATGGCCTTCACACTACTTGTCATGGCAGGGGCTGTGACGCTTATCCTAAAGCATCAGATGAAAAAAGAGGTGCAGGTGCAGATCAAAAAGAAGCAGGAGCATCTGGAAATGCACTATCTGTCGAATGAGATCAAGGAGATGATGTTCCAGCTGACCACAAGACATTTTGAGGACCGGATGGGTTCGAAGGAAGTCCATGAGCGTGAGCTGAACAAGCGGATTCAGTTGAAGAAAGCGCTGAGGGGTTGCAGCAACGGAAGTATGGAAGACAAATCCTATATCATCGATTTCATTGCAGACTTGTTGAAACCTATCTGGTCAAGGAAGATGAAGTGGATAAGGTCATGGATTTTCAAGGCCCGGATTTCTGTCAGCCAAGGACAAGTTTGACATACTGCTGTACAGCTATGAAAAGGACCACGGCAACAGGGCGCTGGGTCAGTTGATAGAAGATGAGAAGTGGGATGAACCCAAAGCCGTTGATGAGGAGGAACTGCCGTCCTATATCATCACGGAGATGGATGTGGACGCAGCGTATCTCAACCGTAGGGTAAAACTGCTCTATGACGACAAGATCGCCATCATCGCACAACGGATATTTGAAGGCTATAAGGGCTTCGGCGTCGTTGACAAGATCAGGGAGATGGCTATTGACGGGGTATCAGGCGGTGTATCCGGAATCGTGGATTCTGATGTCATGGAGGATGCCGAGACAGTCAGGGAATATGCCAGGTGTCCGAAGAATTATGAAAGCGTCTGGATATTCTTCAAGGGCAAATCCATACATCTCTCATTTCTGAGCTTCGGTGATCCGAGGGAACTGAAGCGAGTCTGCCAGGGGATTTACCGCTACAACAAGGCAGGTCAGCTCAGCGAAGATATCGGTTTCAAGGTCAACGAGATGAAGGACGGAAGCAGGGTTGTTGTCGTCCGGCCACCGTTTTCCGAGAGCTGGGCGTTCTTCTTAAGGAAATTCCACTTGAAGAACATTCGGCTTGAAGAACTGATCAAGGACCCCGGAGCGCCGATGGTCATCGATATGCTCGAGTATCTGATGAAAGGCGGACGCATCACTGCGGTGACCGGCAGCCAGGGATCGGGAAAGACTACACTATTGATGGCGATGATCCGGCATATCAATCCGACGCTCACCCTCCGTGTCCAGGAGATGGCCTTCGAGCTGAACCTGAGGAGCTGTATCCGAGAAGGAATGTGCTGACGTTCAAGGAGACGGAGAGCATCTCGGGTCAGACGGGGCTTGACCTTCAGAAGAAGACGGACGGTTCCGTCAACATCCTCGGCGAGATAGCGACGGATGAGATCAGCGTGCTGATGCTTCAGATGGCACAGGTGGCATCGCTGTTCACCGTGTTCACCCATCATGCGAAAACGGTCAGCGACCTGGTCCTGTCCCTTCGCAACAGCCTGCTCAAATGCAATGTTTTTCGGGATGAGAGGATTGCTGAGGAGCAGGTCGTCAGGGTGATGGACTTCGATGTCCATCTGAACCGGGATTACGGAGGAAACCGATATGTCGAGAGGATAACGGAAATCGTTCCGAAAGTGCAGCAGCAGGAGTTCTCGAGGACATACCGTGAAACCGAAGGCGATAAGATGGTAGCTTCATGGATACGATGGTGGACTATTTCGAGAAGCGGACATCGAAGAAGTGCTTTGAAGACAGGGTGGTGCTCTATTACAAGGACGGGCGTTACCATCCCGGTGAAAGGATTTCCGATGAGACCATCGGACGTATGCTGCTGATGATGACCAAAGAGGAACAAGACGGATTCAGGGAGTTTATCTACCGGACATGGGGGTATGAAGATGCTAGGTTTTATCAGTGTTCTTAGTGTTGCATCGAGTTTGTGCCTCGCCGGCTTCATGGTCCTGTCGCATATCATGCGGAAGCGCCGCCTGGATCCGATGGCAAGGGCAGTCCTGAAGAGACGCAGTGAAGCTAAAGGCAGCAAAGCGCCATGGGATGATGTCCTGCTGAAGATGCATGCATGGTATGGGAAGATGCCCGTTATCCGTGAGCTGATGGATAACCTGGAGAGGAGCCTGACGTTGGTCGGTGAAAAGGACAGGCGTTATCTGATGAAGAAGACTTCCTGCATCATCACCGGTCTGTTGGCAGGATGCATCGTTTTGACAGTGCTGTTTTGGCGGATTACAGGAAATCCTTTCTATACGGCGGTGTTCGTTGTTTTTCTCTGGTATCTTTCGGACAGCTACGTGGACTACTTCATAGCGAGGAGCCATCACCGGCTGCTGGAGCAGATGATTCGTTTTTTCGGCTATGTCAGGCATAAGTATTACGAGTACCTTGTGGTGGATGATGCGGTCTATGAAGCCACGCAGTCCCTAGGTCCGGATGATCGGGAAATGGCGGTGCAGGGCGAGCTGATCTACGATATCTTCATGGCATCGGGAAAAGAGAGCGCCCTGGCCAGATATCTGGAAACAGCGCCGAATCCATTCCTGAAGATGTTTGTCAATTTTTCCCACATGACCATGGAATACGGTGACCAGAAGACGGACGGCAGCAGTGTCTATCTTCTCAATCTCGGTTTTCTGACCAGGAACATCCAACTGGAACTCGACAAACGAAGGCGGCTGGACTATGCGCTGAAAAGCATGAACATCATCGTGATGCTGCCGTTGTTCTTCATCGCGCCATTAAGGGACTGGGCCATTGGCAACTTTGCACCCCTTGGGATGTTCTATGACAGTCCCATGGGAAAATACATCGAAATCCTGACCATAGCCATCATCCTGGGAGCCATGGTGATGCTCAACAGGATACAGAATCTTGAAAGGGGTGACAGGGAAAGAAAGAAATTGAAGAAACTGATTGACAGGATCCGACTGCCGCTGGATGAGAAATGGAAGGAAAAGTGGCTGTTCGGCGGTGCAGGGTTCATACTGGCTCTAATGCTGGTTCTTACAGTCCAGTACGGAGCGAGGCGGCAGCTTGAGAGGAAGGTCTATTATTCCGACCAATTCCTGGGAGCGAGACTGAGTGAAGAGGACCAGCAGAAGAGGGAGCAGGAATCCGTTAAGGATTATCCGTTCATCAGATTCGCAAAGGAAGAGACAGATCTTGAAGACATACGACTGTATGTTGGACGGATCGGCAAAGAGAGCTCCGGTTCGGAGGAAATGGAGGAAAGGGCTCTTCGCATCGATGAGAAGATGCGCCTGTTCAGGTCTTATCGACTGAGCTGGTGGCAGCTGGTCTGCTGTTTTGCCATCGGTGCCTTGGGTTACCATTTGCCGGGCATCAATGAACGGATCAGCCTGAAGATGCGCGAGCTTGAAGTCGACGATGAGATAGCGGGATTTCGCAGCATCATCATGATGCTGATGTACAATCCGAGGATGAATGTGGAAGAACTGCTGGATTGGCTTGAAAGCTATGCCGTTGTCTTCAGGGATCAGCTGCATCGATGTACGCTGAACCTGCTGTCGGGTGAGAAGGAAGCCATTCTGATGATGCAGGAGGAAATCAGCCACAAGGAGATGGTGCGGCTCATCCATCAACTGGCGATGGCGAGTGAGGACATCAACCTGCTGGAAGCCTTTGATGAGCTGATTCAGGAAAAGGCGAATTTCTTTGAACAGAGGAAATGGCAGAACGAGAAGATGATCGGCAGGAAGATGATGCTGGGTCAGAATATCGGATTCATGCCGACTTACAGCCTGATCATCCTCTATATGATCATACCCATGATCGTATCGAGCGCAGGCGAATTGAACCGGTTTTTCGAGAACCTGATGTGAGATGCATCATCAATGGCAGCGACATTGAAAAGTTTCCTGGGATTCAATGCCAAAATCAGTGATTCAATATCAATGAATAGAGTTGCAATGAATAGAGTAAGAATGAATGCATTAATTATTAATTCAGTAACAATATCAACTGATATTCAAATAAAACGAAGAGAAGAGAAGAGAAGGAGAAATCAACTATGGACCAGAATATTCAAAAGGCACTTTGGCTTGGAGTCAGCATCATGATGTTCGTCGCAATCGTCAGCACAGGACTGTTCCTGTTCAACAAGGGTAAATCCGTCGCGGAAGTCGGTGGAGGACAGCTGGATACGGTATCCGAGCAGCTGGCGCTGTCAAAGTACCAGAGCTATGACAACAACGTGGTTTCAGGAAGCATGCTGATCAACACGATCAAGGAGTATAAGCTGGAAGGCGGAGAGTTCATCATCGAAGTGACCACGAATTATCCGAGCACCGTCCAGTATATCAGCTCCGGAACCGTGACGAACAATACGCTGTCAGGTGTGCTGACGGGTAAGACGAGGGTGGAGACCGATGCGGACATACAGTCCCTGAAAGATGAGACCTCCTCGACCTATGTCAATCCCCATGGCGAATTCATGGCCCAGCTGATCTATGACAACAACGACGTGGTCAAGGGCATTTATGCCATCCAGCAGTAGTGATGGCTGACAATATCGGACGGCTCTTGTACCTGGGTGCAAGCGGCTTGCTGGTGCTTATCGCACTGGCAAGCTTTTTTGGGCAGGAGAATTCTTTTGCCTCCTACTATCATGCATATCAGCTGCAGGAAAATGAAGAGACCAACTGGAAGCAAAACCGCACGGACGATACCGCTGTCAATCATCTGGATGAGGCCTTCGCCATGTCCGGTGACAGCGACACGCAATGCGGTTTGCTCTTCCAGGGGAGAGAACTCGAAGCTCTTGTCATCGGTCACATTACAGATAGGGTTAAAAGTGATTTCTACGATGGAAATCTGTGGAAAGGCCTTGATGACAGCAATGTCTATGAAATCCATCTTGATGGAATTCGTCTTGACGGAGTCAATGGGAAGAGCCGCCTTGAAGCGGTGCAGGATTTTGATGTCTACAGTGTGTCGGTGGACCATGAGACCATGGTTATCCGAATGACCCTTGAATGACAGGCTATGAGCGGCAGTGAGAAAAGCTGTTTTGTGGAAGAAATGATTTCGGTAACCATTGTATTCGGCAATGACAATTAGATAAGAACAGGAGGTGAAGGGATGATACAGGAAGTGTTATGGAAGGTTCTCGGAATGCTGATATGCGTGGTGATGCTGTTTGTGGTACCCACCATGCTGTCCTATCAGAGGCAGGATGCCATCGCTTACAATCTGGTGCAGGTGGAAGTCCAGGCTTTTGGAGAAAGGGTCCGCGAATCCGGATATGTGGACCATATGATGGTCCGTGAGCTGGAAGCGAAGCTCAGTGCAACCGGGAACCGGTTTGATATGAAGCTTGAACATCTTGAGAAGTCTTTTGCCGATGACGGAGGAGGGATGAGGGTGTATTACAAGGGAAGCTATACGGGAGATATCCTGGAAGCGATCGACGGAGGAGCCCGCTACGACATGCATGTCGGTGATTTCTTCTATGTCAGGTTGACCAGCACTGCCTTGTCGGCCAGCCAAAGCTTTAACCGCATTCTGGGTATGGCTTCGGGAGGTCCTGGCATCCATGTTGTCAGCGGAGGGATAGTCAGATATGGAGATCATTAAGTTTTCGGTCATCGCTTTTATGATTATGATGCCTTTTATGTTCGTCTCCCATATCCAGACGGTGAGCGACCTCCATGAAAACAGGATGGAGCATTTTATCGAATCAGCCATCGGGCAGGCCTCCTCCGATGCCGCTTATGCCATCAAAACATACAGCGAGTCCTATTATGACAGCGGCGATGCCTATCATATAGATGTGGCCCATAAGGAAGTGATCGATGTGTTCTTTGACAGTCTGTCGTACAGGGATTTCCGATATGACAGGTCTGAGTTTCCGGTGCTGGCCTTTTGGAGTATGACGGCATTACCATGTATCAGCCGGAGTTGGATTGTTTCTATCCGAAGATATCCTATGCAGAGGTGGGAGAAAATACTGTCAGTTATGTGGACCTTGGCGGGCATGGCGTGACAGTGGATGATGAAACGGGAAGAGTGACGAGGAAGACTGTGGACAAGAAGGAAATGGAACGCGTCGTGCTGTCCACGCTTGAAGAGTGTCTGAACAGGGCAAGTTACAGCAACGGTCTGAGTTCGGAGGTGTTTTTTCAGGTTCCTGCTGTCAGCGACAGTTTCCATAGGGCAGCAGTCCATGACCTGGGTTTCGTCGTGATGTATACATCAAGCCGTTTTCACGGTCTGGGACAGGTGGAAATCTTTGGCATCAAGCCTTCCGGTGTGATGAAGATTGAAGGCTATACCGAGATGAATCACTGATTGCCTATTGACATCTAAATCAAGTACTTTAGAATAGTATTAAAGGCAAATTTGGAGGACTGAGATGTCAAAAGATAATTTTTACATATTTGAGATGCTGACCAGCTATTTTGAGGCGAGACATTTCCAGACGATTCCTACGGATATCGATAACGTGGCTATGTTTGCGACCTATCAGAAAAGCAGTCTGTATCTGGTCAATCTGATCTCATTGGAGGACAACTACATATTTGACAGCGAGCGGTATCACAAGTACAGGGATACCACCAGAGCCCAGTTGCCGATGTCCGTGCGGACAAGGTGATTCTCCTGAATGTGATGATCATGGAACATCCTGATAAGGTGTATGATCAGGTGAACCAAACACCGGACATCGAGAGTGATTTTGTGGATGTCCATTGGATTGTGGACAGCTCCAATCGGGAGCTGATCATACCCGACAGGCAGCTGAAATCGGTCATGGGGCTCGAACGACCTATTGAGGAACTGGTCACCAACGGTATGGAGGAGTACTTTGAACTCATCAAACTCAGGCGGCCCAGCCATATCAGCCTGATATTGATTCTCATCAATATTGCGGTATGGATCCTTCTGGAAGTCAGCGGCGGATCGACGGATACAGGAACGCTTCTGAGGTTCGGGGCCATCAACGTTCCTTTAATACTGGCGACCGGCCAGTACTGGCGTCTTTTGAGTTCCGTTTTTCTGCATATCGGATTCATGCATCTGGCCTACAATGTCTTCGCCCTGTATATCTTCGGGTCGAGACTGGAAAAATACATCAATTTGGGTCAATATCTTGGAGTCTATCTTTTTGCTGGCCTTGCAGGAAGCCTGATGAGCTTTACGGGCAGCCTGATCATGGATTCCAACGTGGTGGCGGCCGGCGCAAGCGGGGCTATCTACGGGCTGCTGGGTGCCATCCTGGTGCTGACCAAGGCTTCGGGTCAGACCATCGAAGGTCTGTCAGCCTATACCATGTGGGTGATCTTCATCGCAGGTATCGTTTACAGTGTCATCAGTCCCAGCGTCGATGCATTCGCCCATATCGGCGGCTTCATCGGAGGCATGATTGCCAGTGCTCCGATCGTCTTGGTCGGGAAGCGGCAGGTACGCGGTAACGAAGAGACGAAGTAGAAGGCAAGCCTTTTTACATCGTGGATTCTGTGATATAATGAGACAAAATTTGAAAGATAACTGCCAAGGGGGTATATGATGAAACAAGGATGTCTGTTTTGCAGCATAGCCAATGGCTGATGGATTCGGCCACAATATTCGAAAATTCAGAGTTCAGGGTGATCCTGGACAAGTTTCCGGGAGCGAAAGGCCATACGTTGATCATGCCGAAGGAACATTATGACGATATCTATGACATTGATGGAGAAATGGCAGGTAAGATGTTTGCCCTTGCATCCATCGTGGCCAAAGCGATGAAGAACGTGTTCGACTGTGACGGGATGAACATCCTGCAGAACAATGGGCTCGTTGCCGGGCAGACGGTGTTCCATATCCATCTGCATCTGATACCGCGATTTGAAAACGACGGTCTGAGATTCGCTTGGGCGACGAAGAAGTTCACGGATGAAGAGCTTGAGGTTGTAGCGACTGAGATTAAGAAAGAGATTTAGGGTGCTTGGTAATGGGGACGGGGATGAAGTTTTCAGGCATTGACATCGGACAGAGGCTAGTCATCCAACTGTGACTAAGCCACAATTTTCCGGTTACACTACGCTCAAAAACCTTGCCTTACATGTACAGCGATGATTAATGCGCCGAGCGGCGTGCAGGATTTGAGCGTGTCAGGGAAGGTTTTGCTTGGCCGCAAAACCACTGAACGAGACGTGGAACCGCAAAATTCTGGCCAAGTCACAGTAAGATGTCATCCAAAAGTCCTCCGTCAATACCTGAAAACTTCAGCACCTGTCGCCATCATCTGCGCTGCTGGAGAGGCTGCTGCAGTGACTGGCTGGATTATATTATATGGAGATTTTGGGATTAAAGCGATTGCGGAGTTGGACTTGGAGATATTGGTTCAGTTGTTGAAGAAGTCTTGAAGTGATATTGCTTTGAGTTGAACATGAATATAAATGCATTATTCAATCATAACCTGTGAGTGTGTTCGTTATGAAGGAGTAATGCTTTTTTGTGTTTTTAATGTTCCTGTAGTTGCTTCTGGTAGATGTGGATTTAGATGCACATGCATTACCGGTACAGGCAGCTCGGTTCAACAAATTCCTGTCTTCGCGGTCACGCCGAAGCAGAGAAAGGGTGCATATCATGCTAAATGGGCACTCGGGTCATCTGATTGGTGTGGAACTAAAGTCTGGGATGAAATCCCTGATTTTAGTCCCGCACCGATCTGTGCCCTGCAAGCCCCGTGCATGATATACACCCTTTCGATTGTCTTAGATAAACCGCAAAGTCATTATTTCTTGAACTACTGAATATCTAAGTATGATTTCAAAACATCAAAAACATTCCGACTCCCATGATTAGCCTCAGCCATACCGATATTATTTCTGTATTCCTCAATGTTTTCATACAGCTCCATCAAGCTTTCGGTCAACGTCTCCTTCGTCATGACTTCCTCCTCAAGAACCTTACTGAATCCTTTTGCTTCAAAGGCATTGGCATTCAGGATCTGGTCTCCTCGGCTGGCCGCCCTTGACAGGGGGATGAGAAGACTTGGGATGTTCAGGAACAGGAATTCGTTGATGGCGTTGGAACCTGCCCTTGAGAGCATCATGTCTGTCATGGCGAAGAGGTCTTTCAGTTCGTCGCCGATGAATTCGTACTGTCTGTAGCCGACCAGACTGTCCAGCGCATGGTCGATGTTGCCTTTGCCGCACAGGTGGACGACCTGGAAGGTGTTCAGCAGAGTCGGGAGGGAATCCCTTAGTGCCTGATTGATTTTGACGGAACCGATGCTGCCGCCCATCATCATCAGGACCGGTTTTCCTTGGTGAGACCTGTGAAGGCATAACCTTTTCTGCGTCTCCGTCCTTTAATGATTCACGGACAGGCGAGCCGGTGTAGAGTCCTTTCGAGCCAACATATTCAAGGGTCTCTTCGAAAGTCACCAGAATCTTTCTGGCGAAGGGTTTACTGAGTTTGTTGGCCAGTCCCGGAGTCATGTCCGATTCGTGGATGACGACGGGAATCCTCAGCAGCCACCCGGCGATGACGACGGGAACGCTCACGAAACCGCCTTTGCTGAAGATCAGTCGTGGCTTTATCCTGTGTAAATGTCCGATGGACTGGAAAAGACCTGCGATGATCCTAAAGGGATCGGTGAAATTCTTGCGGTCGAAGTAGCGGCGAAGTTTACCGCTGCTGATGCCGTGGTATGGGATTTTTTTTCGGTTACCAGTTGCCGTTCGATTCCATTCACGGAACCGATGTATTCTATATCTATGTCATTATCATTGAAGTAATCCAGCAGTGAAAAGTGGGGGGTGACATGACCGGCTGTACCGCCGCCTGTCAGTACTATTGTTTTCATAACTCCTCCAGATACTGTCAAATAAGTACAGCGTATGATGAATTACCTGTAATTTCTGCGGTTTGTTTCGCTGATTTACAGCGTCACAGCATTTACCTGTTAATTATCATACACTGTCCTAGCTTTCATATGACCGTCTCGCGGTCTCCTCGGAGATTATACCACAAAAAATAAAAAGGCAAGTAAAAGATGCTGTCAGTCATTGCCCGGGATGAAGTTTCTTCATCGGTTCATAGAAAATGATTTTCCATATTGACGAAGTTACTTGGAGGTAATATAATATTTATAGAAAACCTTTTCTATAAATTGAGAGAGAAATCGAAGGAGGAATCACTTGAGCGATATCAATAAGCGATCAACCATCAACGATGTGGCCAAGTTGGCTGGAGTTTCGATCACGACGGTTTCACGGGTCGTCAACGGCAACTACCCCGTCAGTGAGAAGACAAAGAAGAAAGTGAATATGGCCATAGAGGAGCTTGGATTTCGACCGAATCTACTGGCGAGAAGTCTGATACAGGACAAGACCCAGACCATTGGAGTGCTGACGCCTAGTATAGAAAACCTTTTCTTTTCACAAGTCATAAAGGGAATCGATGGCTATGTCAGGGATAAGGATTACAGGAGTTTCCTGTGTGATACGGAAGGTGACCCCGAAAGTGAAAAAGCGATGATTGATTCCCTTTTGAACCGGAGCGTGGACGGCATCATCGTGCTTGATCCGAGGACCGTCAACGTGAAGAGCGGTTCTACGAAGGCATAAGCAAAAGACTGCCTTGGTGCTCGTCAATGGTTTCAACGAGGGCATCATGTGCAACTTCGTGACCAACGACGATCTGACCGGGACGATGGAAGCAATCAGATATTTCATCGGCAAAGGGAAGAAGCGCATCGGCATCCTAAGGGGTCAGGCGAGTCATTCATACGATTTGAAGGAGAAGGTTTACCGGGATTTCTTCTATAATAATGCGATAGAACTGAATGAAGACTATATCCTGAAGATCGACAAGGGCAACAGCAGAGAGACGGTGGATCTTGCCAAGGACTGTGTCGTAGAGCACTTCGAGGGATGCAAGGAGCCTTGTGATGCCATCCTGTGTTTCAATGACTTCATGGCAGTGGGGGCGTTGAACGCTGCAAGGGCGCTTGGCCTCAAGGTTCCGGAACAGTTGAGCATCATCGGCTTCGACAACTCCCTTGTCAGTCAGATTACGGAACCGGCCCTCTCGACGGTGGACCATCATATGACAGAACTGGGCAATACCGCCGCGAGACGCATGGTACAGTTGATTAAGGACAAAGACCACAAAGAGTCGTTTAGGAAGATCAGTGTAATGACCAACCTGGTGGTCAGAGATACATGAGGCAACGGAATATACATGAGACTACGGAATATACGTGTAACAAAGAGAAGAATTAATTATTGAAGTATTCACCATATACAGTCAATTGAGGATATGGAATTAGATTAAGCATATGATCATGGAAGGAGCATATTCATGGAAAAAGATGTACTGCAAAACGTCAAAGAAGCATTCATGGAAAAATTCGGAGCCCGGGAAAAGGACGTACGACTGTTCTTCACACCCGGTCGGGTGAATATCATAGGTGAGCATATCGACTACAATGGGGGACTTGTTTTTCCGTGTGCCCTTGATTTTGGAACCTATGCAGCGGTAAGGCAGCGTGATGACAGAACTGTTAAATTCGCCACACTGAACTTTGACCTGGAAGTGGAAGTGGATCTGGATGACAATGAATACAGGAAAGAAGACGACTGGACGAACTATCCCAAAGGCGTCATCAAGATGTATGAAGAGATCGGTCCGAAGGTGCCTGGATTCGAGGTGCTCTTCTACGGCAATATCCCCAACGGATCGGGCCTGAGTTCATCTGCCAGCCTTGAAGTGCTGACGGCGACCATCGCCAATGCACTGGCAGACGGTGAAGTGGATATGGTGGAGCTGGTGAAAATCTGCCAGAAAGCCGAGAACGAATTCGTTGGGGTCAACTGTGGCATCATGGATCAGTTCGCCGTCGGCATGGGGAAGGAAGACCACGCCATTCTCCTGAACTGCGATACTCTGGAGTACGAGTACGCACCGTTCAAACTGGAAGGTGTGAAGATCGTCATCGGCAATACGAAGAAACGCAGAGGCCTGGCGGATTCGAAATACAACGAACGCCGTGCGGAGTGCGACTACGCTCTGGCAAGACTGCAGCAGGAGCTGGATATCAATCACCTTTGCGATCTCGATGTAGAAACCTTCATCAAGTATGCTGAGCTGATCGACAATGAGGTGGCCAGACACAGAGCCCACCATGCCGTGAGCGAGAACGAGAGAGTGAAGGAATGCATGAAAGCGTTGAAACATAATGACCTGGAAAAGGTCGGCGAGCTTTTGAACGCATCCCATACATCCCTCAGAGATCTGTATGAAGTGACCGGTGTGGAACTGGATACGATGGTTGAGGAAGCCTGGAAGATCCATGGCACCATCGGTGCGAGGATGACAGGCGCCGGTTTCGGAGGCTGTACGGTCGCCCTTGTCAAAGAGGAGGCTGTGGATACCTTCATCGAGCAGGTAGGCAAGAACTACGAGGCGAGAACAGGACTGAAACCGGAATTTTATGTGGCAAACGTGGGACAAGGCTCCCACGAAGTGGAAGGAGCTTAACATGGCGATATTGGTTTGTGGAGGAGCAGGTTATATTGGCAGCCATACGGTGATGGTATTGAAGGAACAGGGCAGGGAGGTTGTCTCTACGACACCTCTACCAGGACACAAAGCAGCCGTCCGGCCG